>Ga0209646_1000047_pt1 | contig 323416 bp, 294 predicted proteins | sample AraplaL_Col_mTSA_FD_184259 | JGI IMG/M metagenome (GOLD analysis project Ga0209646, IMG submission 184259) | Arabidopsis root microbial communities from the University of North Carolina, USA - plate scrape CL_Col_mTSA (SPAdes) (version 2) | ecosystem: Host-associated > Plants > Roots >...
CTTTTCATGCCCGAACAACTTGCTCATGACGACGGCAAACGAGATCGAGCCGATCAGATAGGCGGCGACGGTCATCCAAACTGTATTCATTATTTCCTCAAAAGTTGTCATACGCCCGTTGGGGGCCGCTGAATATACACTGCCGAGGCTTAATCGGCCAGCGCGCAGTGCACCGGCTTGGCCTGCAACAAGTCGACCAGCACCTGCGGCGCGATGCCAACCAGATAACCCCGGCGGCCGCCATTGATATAAATCGTTTCCAGCGCAAGGATGCTATCCTCCACGTACACCGGCAGCACCTTGCGGGTGCCGAACGGCGAGGTGCCGCCGATCTGGTAGCCGCTGTGGCGGGTGGCCACCTCCGGCTTGCACGGTTCGACGGATTTGCAGCCGATGCCGCGCGCCAGGTTCTTGGTCGAGACCTTGCAATCGCCGTGCATCAGCACAATCAAGGGTTTAGCGGCTTCGTCCTGCATGACCAGGGTCTTGACCACGTGGTGTTCGTCCACGCCCAGTTCGCGCGCCGACACCGTGGTGCCGCCGTGCTCCTCGTAGGTGTAGGGGTGCTCGCTGAAGGCGACCTTGTGCTTGCGCAGCATTTGGGTCGCGGGGGTTTCGGAGATGTGCTCTTTTTTAGCCATGCGTGATACGCTGCTTGTGAAGTAATGTTCGATCGGGAGTTTCTTATTATGCAGCAGGAAATTCGCTTTGCCACTTTCAATGTTTGCAATCTTTCCCAGCCTGGGGCGAAATTGTACGACAATCTGGAGCCGCTCACGCCGGACCAGTACCAAGCGAAAGTCCTGTGGACCGCGCAGCAGCTGGACCAATTGGACGCCGACGTGATCGGCCTGCAGGAGATCTTCTCGCTGGCGGCGCTGCGCGACGTGCTGGCCCACAGCGCCCGCTACCGCGACGCCACGCTGGCCGGCTTCGAGGCCGCGCCCGATCCGCTGACCGGCGCCGCGCGCGTGGTGCCGCAGGTGGCGCTGGTGTCGCGCCTGCCGCTGGCGGCGCCGGCCGCCGAGTACCGTGCCTTTCCCGACGGCGTGGCGCTGCCGCCCGGCAGCCGCGACGCCGACCACTTCGCACGCGCGCCGCTGCACGCCCAGGTGCTGCTGCCGGACCGGCGCATCGTCGACGTCATCGTGGTCCACCTCAAATCCAAGCGCCCCGACTACACCACCGGCGACAACTGCGCCGACCCGATGCAGTACGCGCAAGCCAACCTGCGCTCGCTGATCCGGCGCGGCACCGAGGCGGTGGCGCTGCGCGCGCTGATCAGCCAGCTCGAACGCGGCGCGCGCCGGCCGCGCGTGGTGCTGGGCGACTTCAACGACACCGCCGACGCCGTCACCACCGCCATCGTCATGGGCTCGGGCGCGGGCTGCCTGCCGGGCGAGGAGCTGAGCGGGCGCATGTTCGACTGCAACCAGATCCAGCTGGAGCGCGACACGATACGCCGCTCCGGCTACACCAACATCCACGACGGCCACTGCATGACCATCGACCATGTGCTGGTGTCGGAGGAGTTCCATCGCGCCTCGCGCCACGCGGTGGGCGAGGTGCTGGACGTGCGCTACCTGAACGAGCACCTGTTGCAGGACAAGCCGGAGGCGTCCGACCACGGCCAGGTGCTGGTGCGGCTGCGCCTGTACGGCGAGCGCGCGCCCGAGGCGCTCTAAGGTCATTCCTCGCAAGCGCCGGTCCGCCGGCGCGGCGGCCTATGCACCGCCGTCCAGCAAGCCATCCAGGCCGTCCAGCATGCCGTGCTGCGCCACGTAATGGCCCTGGTACTGGTGGCAGCCGTGCTGCGTCAGGAAGCTTAGCTGCGCCTCGGTCTCCACCCCTTCCGCCAGCACCGTCAGGCCAAGGCTGCGCGCCATCGCGATCATGGCCACCACCGCCGTCGGCGGCGGCGCGCCGTCGCCGCCGATGTCGCGGATGAAGGTGCGGTCGATCTTGAGCTTGTTGAACGGGTACTCGCGCAGATGCCCCACCCGCGTGTAGCCGGTGCCGAAATCGTCGATCGCCAGCCGCACGCCCAGCGCCCGCAGCGCGCGCAGCGTGGCCGGCGCGGCCGCCACATGCTTCATGATGACCGCCTCGGTCAGCTCCAGCTCCAGCAGCTCCGGCGGCAACCCGGAGGCGGCCAGCGCGGCCGCCACGCGGTCGGCCAGGTTACGTTGCAGGAACTGCGTCGGCGACAGGTTGACCGCCACCGTCAGCGGATGGCCGGCCTGCTGCCAGCGCCGCGCTTCGCGGCAAGCCTGCTCCAGCACCCACTGGCCGATCGGCACCATCAGGCCGCTCTCCTCGGCCACCGCGATGAAGCGCTCCGGCCGCAGCAGGCCCAGCGAAGGATGGCGCCAGCGCAGCAGCGCCTCGGCCGCCATCGGCCGCGCGCTGGCGATGTCGACCTGGGCCTCGTACTCCAGCACGAACTGCTGCTCGCGCAGCGCGCGCCGCAAGTCGTTCTCGAACGCCACCCGCTCGACGATCTGCGCGTTCATCGCCGGACTGAAGAACTGGAAACCGTTGCGCCCGCTTTCCTTGGCGTGGTACATGGCCAGGTCGGCGTTGCGGACCAGGGTGTCGATGTCGGCGCCGTCGTCCGGATAGATGCTGATGCCGATCGAGGTGCTTACATGCAGCCGGTGCGGCTCCAGCACGAACTCCTGGCCGATGGCGTTGAGCACGGTCTCGGCCACGTGCGCCACCTGGTCGATGGCGCCGATCTCGGACAGCATGATGACGAACTCGTCGCCGCCCTGGCGGCTGACGGTGTCGACGCTGCGCACGCAGCGCACCAGCCGCGAAGCCACCTCGCGCAGCAGCTGGTCGCCCACATGATGGCCCAGCGCGTCGTTGATGTTCTTGAAGCGGTCGAGGTCGAGAAACAGGATGGCCAGCCGGCCGCGCTTGCGGCGCGCCGCCGCCAACGCCAGGCTCAGGCGGTCGAGCAGCAGCACGCGGTTCGGCAGGTCGGTCAGGAAGTCGTGCTCGGCCAGGTGGCGGGTGTGCTCCTCGGAGCGGCGGCGGTCGGCGATGTCGGCCAGCAGCGCCAGGTGCAGCACCAGCTGGTCCTGCTTGCGTTCGGAGATGTCGCGGATCGTCGCGCACAGCCGCTGCGGGCCTATGGTCGTGAGCAAGACCTCGGCCCAGAACTGGCGCCCGCCGCAACCCACGCAGCACCATTCGAACTGGCGGTTGCCGTCGCGCTCGGCGTCGGCCAGCAGGTCGGCCAGCGCCCGCGCCGACAGCACGCCCTCGGCCTGCTGCAATGGTGACAAATCGACCAGACCCAGCCCCAGCAGGCGGTCCGGCTGGCCGCCGTCGAACAGCGCCAGCGCGGCCGGGTTGCAGCCGGCGATGACGCCATCCTGCAACAGCAGCAGCGCGTCGCTGGTCTGCCGGTACATCGCGAGCAAGTCCGCGTCGGTGTTGTTGTCTGGTGTAGCCACGTGGCCCCCTCCGGCATATCGCCCTCTCAGGCCAGTCTTTCATTCTTGCCGCTTGGGGGAATCTTCCATTGAGCTTGGTCAAACGCACTCGATCCCGCGTTTTTGCAGTTCATCCGCATTTTTGCCCCACCTGTCGCATTGGACTGGCGGCCCGCCTTGAAAATTCCTAAAGTGTCACTATCCGCCGTGGCGACCTTTTGACAGAAGAACGATATGAAACTTGAAACCTTGCCCGTCTCCCCACAATCCACGGTGCGCGGCAAACGCTGGCGCACACCGCTGGCGGTGCTGATCGTCATCGGCCTGGCCGGCGGCGGCTGGACCGTCATGCACGCCAGGAAGGATGCGCCGCCGCCCAGCGCGCAAGCGGCCAAGGACGATAAAAAGAAACAGGAAGTCTTCGAACTGTCCAGCGGCGACATCGCCGCGGTCGAAGCACGATCATTGGCGGTCAGCTTGCCCTTGTCCGGCTCGCTGGCGCCCCTGAGTTCGGCCACCATCAAGTCCAAGGTCTCGGGCGTGGTGGAGGCCACCACGGTGCAGGAAGGCATGGCGGTATCCGCCGGCCAGGTGCTGGCGCGCATCGACCAGGCCGACCTGCGCGCGCGCCTGCAACAGCAGCAGGCCATGCTCGACGAGGCGCAGGCCAAGCTGTCGCTGGCCACCAAGAACGAGGCCAACAGCCTGGCCCTGCTCAAGCAGAAATTCATCGCGCAGACCGCCTACGATGCGACGCAGAACAGCGTCGACCTGGCGCGCGCCAACGTCAAGTCCGCCGCCGCGATGGTGGAGATCGCCCGCATCGCGCTCAACGACGGCGTGATCAAGGCGCCGATCAGCGGCGTGGTCAGCAAGCGCCACGTGCAGGCCGGCGAGAAGCTGGCGCCGGACATGCCGGTCTACAGCATCGTCAACCTGTCCGAGCTGACGCTGGAGGCGCAGGTGCCGGCCTCCGAGATCCCGCGCGTGAAGGTGGGCCAGGACGTGCAGTTCAAGGTCGACGGCTTCCAGGGCCGCGCCTTCAACGGCAAGGTGGCGCGCATCAACCCGGCCACCGAGGCCGGATCGCGCGCGATGCTGGTCTACATCTCGGTCAAGAACGAGGACAGCGCGCTGCGCGCCGGCATGTTCGCCAAGGGCAGCATCGTCACCGACCGTTCCGGCGTCATGCCCATCGTGCCGGTGACGGCGCTGCGCACCGAGAAGGGCCAGCAGGTGGTGTACAAGATTGAAGAAGGCAAGGTGATCGCGCAACCGGTCAAGCTGGGCCTGCGCAACGAGGACGAGGGCTACGCCGAAGTGGTGGACGGTCTGGCGCAAGGCGCCAACGTCATCGTCTCCAAGCTCGACAGTGTCAAGCCGGGCAGCCAGGTCAAGCTGCCGGCCAACCTCGCCACGCCGGCCCAGCCGGCCAAGTCCGCCATGCTGGCGCAGAAGGGCTGATCATGTGGATCACTAAAACCAGTATCCAGAACCCGGTCTTCGCCACCATGGTGATGGTGGCGCTGGTCGTGCTGGGCCTGTTCTCCTACCGCGAGCTGGGCCTGGAGTCCATGCCCAACGTCGACATCCCCGGCGCGATGATCGAGGTGAACTATCCTGGCGCCTCGCCGGAGGCGGTGGAGAACGACATCACCCGCCCGATCGAGGACGTGGTCAACACCGTCAGCGGCATCAAGACCCTGCGCGCCAACTCGTGGGAAGGCCGCGCCGGCGTCTACATCGATTTCGAACTGTCCACCAACATGGACAAGGCCATGCAGGACCTGCGCGACAAGGTGGCCCAGGTGCGCCCGCGCTTCCCGAAAGAAGCCAAGGATCCGTTCATCGTCCGCTTCGAGGGCGAGAACAGCCGCCCCATCGCGCAGATCGGCCTGACCGCCACCGACCACTCGCTGCGCGACCTGTCGACCATGGCGGACCAGCTGATCGGCAAGCGCTTCCAGGGCGTGGCCGGCGTCGGCCAGGTGCGCCTGAACGGCACGGCCTCGCGCCAGATCCTGATCAGCCTGCGCCCCAACGACCTCAACGCGCAAGCCATCGGCGTGGACGAAGTGATCAACGCCATCCAGGCCACCAACACCAACCTGCCGGCCGGCTCCATCAGCTTCGCCGGCAACGAGCAGCTGGTGCGGGTCGAGGGCAAGATGAAGGACGCCCGCGACTTCAACAAGATCATCGTGGCGCGCCGCGCCAACGGCCCGGTGTTCCTGGAACAGGTCGCCACCGTGATCGACGGCGCGCAGGAAGAGCTGTCGGTGTCGCGCCTGAACGGCCAGCGCGCCATCACGCTCGACATCACCAAGGTGCAGGACGCCAACGTGGTCGAGGTGGGCAAGCGCATCCAGAAGGTCGCGGCCGAACTGCAGAAGACGCTGCCGGCCGACATCAAGCTGACCGTGCTGAACGATGAATCGCTGAAGGTGCAAAGCCAGCTCGACAACGTGAAGGAAACCATCATCGAAGGCGCGGTGCTGACGATGATCATCGTGTTCTTCTTCCTGCACTCGTGGCGCTCGACCATCATCACCGGCCTGACCTTGCCGATCTCGGTGATGGCCAGCTTCATCGCGATGAAGTTCTTCGGCTTCACCCTGAACTTCCTGACGCTGATGGCGCTGTCCCTGTGCATCGGCCTGCTGATCGACGACGCCATCGTGGTGCGCGAGAACATCGTGCGCCACCTCGGCATGGGCAAGAACCACCGCCGCGCGGCCGAGGACGGCACCAATGAAATCGGCCTGGCCGTGATGGCCACCACTTTCGCCATCGTCGCCGTGTTCATCCCGGTGGCCTTCATGCAGGGCATCATCGGCCGCTTCTTCCTGCAGTTCGGCATCACCGTCGCGGTGGCCGTGCTGGTGTCGCTGTTCGTCAGCTTCACGCTCGATCCGATGCTGTCGTCGGTGTGGCCGGACCCGGTCAAGGACCGCTTCAAGTACGTGCCGTGGCTGGGCCGCTTCATGCACTGGCTGGAGGGCGGCGTCGAGAAGCTGCACGTGGTGTACGGCAAGGTGCTGGGCCTGGCGCTGCGCTGGCGCAAGCTGACGCTGGCCTCGGCCGCCGCGCTGTTCGTCGCCAGCCTGATGCTGGTGCCGATGATCGGCGGCGAGATGTTCCCCGACCAGGACAACGGCTGGATCAACCTGCACCTGAAGACCCCGGTCGGCTCCAGCCTGGAGTACACCGACAACAAGGTTCACCAGGTCGAGGAGGCATTGAAGGCCTTCCCTGAAATCGCCAGCGTGATCTCGGTGGTGGGCACGCAGGAAGGCCGCAACAACGCCCAGATCGACATGAAGCTGCAGGACCGCAAGGCCTTCAAGCGCCGCTCGCAGAAGGAGCTTGAGGGCGTGGTGCGCGCACGGCTGAGCAAGATCGCCGGCATCACCATGTCGGTGGGCTGGAAGCCGATCTTCATCGCCATCCTCGGCACCGACGAAGGCAAGCTCGACACGGTGGCCCACCACCTGATGGACAAGATGCGCAAGATTAAAGGCGTGGCCGACCTGGAGTACAGCCAGGAAGGTGCCAACCCATCCACCACGGTCAAGATCAACAACGAGCTGGCCAGCGACCTGGGCCTGTCGGTGCAGCAGATCGGCAGCGCGCTGCGGCCGTTCGTGGCGGGCGACACCACCAGCCACTTCCTGGCCGACGATGGCCAGAACTACGACGTCAACGTGCAGCTGCCCAAGTCGGGCCGGCAGAAGATCGCCGACCTGGCCGACCTGTCGCTGGCCTCCAGCAAGCTGGGCCCGGACGGCCGCCCGGTGATGGTGCCGCTGCGCCAGGTGGTGGACTTCGTGCCCTCGTTCAGCCCGCAGGTGCTCAAGCGCCAGGCGCTGCAGCGCCGGGTGGCGGTGTACGCATCGGTCGAAGGCCGTCCGGGCGGCGACGTCGACAGCGACGTCAAGAAGGCCATGAAGGAAATCGACCTGCCGGCCGGCGTGCGCTTCGACGTCGGCGGCAACGCGCAGGACATGGAAGAGAGCATGTCCTCGGCCATCATCGCGCTGGGCATCGCGGTGATCTTCATTTACCTGGTGCTGGCTTCGCAGTTCGGCAGCTTCCTGCAGCCGGTGGCGATCATGATGTCGCTGCCGCTGTCGCTGATCGGCGTGCTGGTGGCGCTGCTGATCACCGGCAGCACGCTGAACATCTTCTCGGTGATCGGCTTCATCATGCTGATGGGCCTGGTGACCAAGAACGCGATCCTGCTGGTGGACTTCACCAACCACGCGCAGCAAGGCGGCATGGGCCAGCGCGAAGCCATCATGTCGGCCGGCCAAGTGCGGCTGCGACCTATCGTGATGACCACGCTGGCGATGGTGTTCGGCATGCTGCCGATGGCGATCGGCATGGGCGACGGCGGCGAGACGCAGGCGCCGATGGGACGCGCGGTGATCGGCGGCGTGATCACCTCCACCCTGCTGACGCTGGTGGTGGTGCCGGTGGCCTACACCTACCTGGACAGCCTGGGCAAACGCTGCGTGCGCTTCTTCAAGGGCCGCGCCCACGAGGAGGAAGCCGCGCTGCACGACGCCATCGAGCCGATGCACGACATCAAGGCGCGCAACGAAGTGGCTTGACCAGGGTTCAGAAACGCAAAACCGGGCTGTATGCCCGGTTTTTTTTCGTGCTTACTCGGCGGCGGCTTCGCCGTCGGCGGCCTCGTCGCCATCGGCCTCGTCCAGCTCGCCCTCCTGGGCCAAGCCGGGATTGTTCTTCAGCTCGGCCTTGCGCCGGGCTTTTTCATCCGCTTTTTTCTTCTTTTCCAGCTCACGCTGCCGCTTCTCATACGCGAAATTTGTCTTTGCCATGTGCCACCTCTTCTTTATACGGTTCGATTACCTGCTCACATTATGACGCAGTTACGGCCAACGCAAGTTTTTCAGCCTCGGGGATGATGTTGCGCATGCAGGTGCTTCAGGCGTTCGCGGGCGACGTGGGTGTAGATTTGCGTGGTCGAAATGTCCGAATGGCCCAGCAACAGCTGCACCACGCGCAGGTCGGCGCCATGGTTCAGCAGGTGGGTGGCGAAGGCGTGGCGCAGCGTGTGCGGCGATAACGGCGCGGTGATGCCGGCCTTCAAGGCATGTTTTTTAATTAAGATCCAGAACATCTGCCGCGTCATCGGCCCGCCGCGCGCGGTGACGAACAGCGCGTCGTCGACCTGGCCGTTGAGGATGACGCCGCGCGCTTCCTTGACATAGCGCTCGATCCACACCCGCGCCTGCTGCCCGAACGGCACCAGCCGCGTCTTGGCGCCCTTGCCGGTGATGCGCAGCACGCCGTCGTTCAAACTCAGCTCCAGCAGCTTGAGCGTGACCAGCTCGGACACGCGCAGCCCGCTGGCGTACATCAGCTCCAGCATGGTGCGCTCGCGCAGGCCCAGCGGCGTGGCGACGTCGGGCGCGGCCAGCAGGGCCTCCACTTGAATTTCGCTCAAGGTGTGGACGAAGCGGGCCGGCTGCTTGGCCGATACCAGTTTGAGCGTGGGATCGTCGGCGATGCGGCGCTGGCGCAGCAGCATCTGGTAAAACCGCCGCAGCACCGACAGCCGCCGGTTCGACGAGGTGGCCTTGCCGCTGTCCTGGTGGCGGGCGGCGATATAGGCCTCGATGTCGTGCGCGGCCACCGCCGCCAACCCAGCCACCTGCGGCCGCTTCTTCTCCAGCCAGGTGGCGAACAGGCGCATGTCGCGCCGGTAGGCTTCCAGCGTGTTCTTCGACAGGCCGTCCTCCAGCCACAGGCTGTCGCAGAACTCGTCGATCAGAGCAGTGTTGTCTGTTGCCATGCGTATTCGCTCGATCCTTCATGCGCCAGCAGCCAGCGCTTGATGCCCAGCAGGTAGCCGTTGGGGTCGTCGCTGTTGGCGAAGCCGCCCAGGCCGGACGAGGACGTCACGCGGTGGCACGGTATCACCACCGGGAACCAGTTGGCGCCGCAGGCCTGGCCCACCGCGCGCGGCGCCGAGCCGATGTGTTTGGCCAGCTCGCCGTAGGTCCGCACGCTGCCGCGCGGGATGGAGCGGATGGCGTCCCAGACCTTGTGCTGGAACTCGGTGCCGGCGCGCTTGAGCGGCAGGTCGAAGGCGAAATCGGCGTCCTCGCAATAGCGCGCCAGCTGCTCGGCCGCCAGCTCCGCCACCGCGTCCTGTGGCGCTTTTGCATCAAAGTGGGGCGGCAGGTAACAGAGCTCAGTTATCAGACCACTTGCCGTGCGTACGCCCAATTTCCCAAGCGGCAAGTCCAGGACGGCGGAAAACAATTCATGCTGCTGTTGTATTTTCATCACACTCTATGCACCAAAAAAGCCGGCTGAAGTTGTCGGAATGCACCATTTTGTTGCATTCAAACTACATTAAAAAAACCACACAGTTGCATTGTAATTCCGCGCCGCCGGCGTCCGGCAAAAAAAAACGCACCTTGCGGTGCGTTTTCAAATCCTGCTTCACGTTCCCGGTCGTTTGCCTGTCCCCGTAGCGCGCTTGTGGCGGCCTGCAGCGACTATAACAACGACATTCTGTAAAACGTGTGTCTCCTCGATCTATTGCCGGTATTCAGTACCGTTTCTCTACACACTCCCCACCTACAATTCTGGGCTCTTGCTACCGGGTCGCATATCGATATGCACTTATCCCTGAGAGCGACGCAATCATAGCGTATCTATTTGCCTTTTTCTCCTTTTTTTTCGGTCCCGCGCGCCCCTTGCTTTAAACGTGAAACAAATTTGACGCACATCAGGAAAGTTGTGGTATTAGGCATCGACGTTGGCAAAAGACCTAGTAGTACCCCTCATTGCTCCGTGCGCGACAAACTTATAATTTAAGCGAAAATGCCGGATTTCCTGGCATCAATAAAACTAGAGACAATCATGTTCACAAAACTACTGGATCATCTGGAGGAGTGGATCATCACCTTCCTGATGGCAGGGGCCACCCTGATCATCTTCCTGTCCGTGGTGCACCGCTACGGCACCGGCCTGCCCATTCCGGGCGTGCAGGACTACCTGCTGTCGCTGCACTTCGAGTGGGCGCAGGAACTGGCCATCATCATGTTCGTGTGGATGGCCAAGTTCGGCGCCGCGTACGGCGTGCGCATGGGCGTGCACGTCGGCGTCGACGTGCTGGTCAGCCGCCTGCCTGAAGCCTGGCGCCGCCGCGCCACCTACATCGCGCTGGCCTGCGGCATGCTGTTCACCGGCATCATCGGCACGCTGGGCCTGACCTTCGTGTGGGAGAACGGCATGCACTACGCGCTGTTCAACAAGCTGGGCATGGACGTCAGCGCGCTGACCGAGGGCCCGACCACGCCCGACCTGGAATGGCCGACCTGGTTCATCTACTCGGTGGTGCCGATGGGCTCCTACCTGATGTGCTTCCGCTTCATCCAGGTGTCGCTGGTCTACTGGCGCACCGGCGAGATGCCGCACCACGACGAATCGCACGTCGACGGCCTGGACGATGACGAAGACGACGACATGTTCGCGGTCGCCCACCCAGCCCACGGAGGTGCGAAATGAGCGGCGCAACGGCACTCGATTCAGTCAAGGTCATGTCGAAGAAGCGCGCCGCGGCGTGGCTGATCGGCATCGCCGCCATTTTGCTGTCGGTGTGCGTCATCGGCGGCAAGGTCGGCATCGTGTTCGCGCTGCTGCTGGCGCTGATGTTGACCGGCATCCCCGTCTCCATCGCGCTCGGCCTGACGGTGCTGATGTTCATGTACCTGCTGACCCACGTGCCGGTCGAGGCGGTGGCGCTCAAGCTGTTCAGCGGCATCGAGAAGTTCGAGATCATGGCCATCCCGCTGTTCATCCTGGCCGGTAACTTCCTGACCCACGGCGGCGTCGCCAAGCGCATGATCAAGTTCGCCACCAGCCTGATCGGCCACTGGCACGGCGGCCTGGCGCTGGCCGGCATCATCGCCTGCGCCATGTTCGCGCTGGTGTGCGGCTCGTCGGTGGCGACCGTGGTGGCGATCGGTTCGATCATCCTGCCGGCCATGGTCAAGCAGGGTTATCCGAAGCGCTTCGGCGCCGGCGTCATCATCACCGCCGGCTCGCTGGGCATTTTGATGCTGCCGTCGATCCCGAAAGTGATCTACGCCATCTCCACCAACACCTCGATCGGCGCGCTGTTCCTGGCCGGCCTGTTCCCCGGCATCCTGCTGACCGTGATGCTGTGCACCACCACCTGGGTGCTGGCCAAGAAGAACGGCTATCCGCGCATGCGCAAGGCCACCTGGGGCGAGCGCGGCAAGGCGTTCAAGGACAGCGTGTGGGGTTTGATGCTGGTGGTGATCATCATCGGCGGCATCACCAAGGGCATCTTCACGCCGACCGAGGCGGCCGCGATGAGCGCGGTGTATGCCTTCATCATCTCGGTGTTCGTCTACAAGGACATGCCGCTGAAGAAGACGCCGGAAGTGCTGAAGAAGTCGGCCAGCCTGAGCGCGATGCTGCTGTACATCATCACCAACGCCGTGCTGTTCTCCTTCCTGATGGCGCACGAGAACATCCCGCAGGCGATGGCGGACTGGATTTTGGCCAAGGACCTGGGCCAGGCCGGCTTCCTGTTCTTCACCAACATCCTGCTGCTGTTGGCCGGTAACGTGATGGAGCCGTCGTCGATCATCCTGGTGATGGCGCCGATCCTGCACCCCGCCGCGATCCGCCTGGGCATCGACGCCGTCCACTTCGGCATCATGATCGACGCGAACATGGAAGTGGGTCTGTGCCATCCGCCGGTCGGCCTGAACCTGTACGTGGCCAGCGGCATCTCGAAGATGAGCATCTCCGAGCTGACCGTGGCTGTGATGCCGTGGCTGCTGACGATGCTGGTGTTCCTGGTGATCGTGACCTACTGGCCGGGGCTGTCCTTGTGGCTGCCCAAGGCGATGGGGCTGATGTAATAAAAAACCCGTGTGGCCTTGCGACGATCTTGAGCGTCGCAGGCGCACACGGAGTTCTTATTTTAGAAACAAGCTAAATTATTTAGCTGCTTCCTTGTTGATCGCCGAGATCAGGTCCTTGCCGATACGGCCTTCCATATCCTTCTGCACCGGCAGCAGCGCCTTGCGCCAGTCGGCCTGCTCTTTCACGCTCAGCGTATAGATGGTGGTCTTGCCGGCCTTCTTGATCGCTTCCAGCGCCAGGTCGTTGTCGCGCTGGGCGATGGCTTTCTCGAACGTGGTGGCTTCCTTCATCGCCTTATCCAGCGCGGTGCGGATATCCGCAGGCAGGCCGTCCCAGAACTTCTTGTTGACGATGACCGCATAACCCAGGTAGCCGTGATTGGACACGGTCACATACTTCTGCACCTCGTGCATCTTCTGCGTGTACATGTTCGAAGGCGGATTCTCGGTGCCATCGACCACGCCGGTCTGCAGCGCCTGATACACCTCGGAGAACGCCAGCACCTGCGGGTTGGCGCCCAGCGCGCGCATCTGCGCGTCCAGCACCTTGGACGACTGGATACGCATCTTCAGGCCCTTGAAATCGGACGGCGCATGCAGCGGCTTATTGGCCGACATGACCTTGAAGCCATTGTCCCAGAACGCCAGGCCGGTGATGCCCTTCGGTTCCAGCTTCTTCATCAGGCCCTTGCCGATTTCGCCTTCGGTGACGTTATACAGCGCGGTCTTCGACGGGAAAATGTAAGGCAAGTCGAACGCCTCGAACTCCTTCACGCCCAGCGGGCCGAATTTGGCCAGCGACGGCGCCAGCATCTGCACGGCGCCCAGCTGCAGCGCTTCCAATTCTTCCTTGTCTTTATACAGTTGGCTGTTTGGATAGATCTCGACCTTGACACGGCCATTGGTGGCCTTCTCGGCCAGCTGCTTGAAACGCTCCGCGGCCTGGCCCTTCGGCGTGTCGGTCGCCACCACGTGGCTGAATTTGATAACAATCGGCGCCTGAGCGTAGGCGTTGAAGCTGAGCGCCACACTCATAGCCAGTAAAACGGATTTCAGTTTCATGTAGTCTCCAGAAGGGATTTAAAATGCAGTATTGTTCTAGTTTGACTGATTCTTACTAATCGTGGCAAGGGTGGCTACTGTGGAAAACCACAATGGCGCCGCCGACCCGAGGCTTTACCCTGATTGTCCATGACCAGCACACCCGCCCCCGCCCCGCCGCGCCGCGCACATTACAGCTCCTCGCTGCGCTGGCTGCTGCCCATCATGCTGGTGCTGTTCTTTTTGGCGATCCTCATCTGGCTACCATGGCAGGCGCGCCAAATGGAAAGCAACGAGCGGCAGGAGCAATTGATCGCCGACACACTGTGGGTCGAACAAACCATCCGATTCCAATTGGGACGCGATGAGGAAAGCCTGCGCGGGCTGGGCGCCGAGATCAGCGCCGGCAAGCTGCCACCGGCGCAGCTGCACGAACGGCTGGCGCGCCTGCTGAAGAACGGCCACGAACTGCTGCGCGTGATATGGCTTCGGCCGGACGGCAAGCTGGCCGCCAGCAGCGATCCGCAGGCCGCGCCGGTGGAGCTGTCGGCCGCCTCGCAAGCAACCATGGAATTGTCGCGCCAGACCCGCCACGCGATGTACACCCAACCGGAAGCGCAGACGCCCAACCTGTCGGCCGCCCCCGCCGCCGTGCTGATGGACTACCACGTGCCGCTGTACCGCGGCGACGAATACCTCGGCGACCTGGTGGCCACCTATCAAACCAGCGCGCTGCTCGACGAGATGGTGCCGTGGTGGTTCGCGCAGGACAACCAGGTCTCGCTGATCGACCGCGACGACAAGGTGCTGGCGCGCCGCGCCGCCGCAGGACCGGGCCACGGCGTCTACACGCACAAGCGCGCGCTGGACCTGCCCGGCGCCACCATCACGCTGGTGACGGACAGCGTCAAGAGCGAACCGCAGCTGCTGCCCAATTTGCTGGTCGGCTCGGTGATCGTGCTGTCGCTGGGATTGTTATGGAGCCTGCTGGCCCTGTGGGGCCACATCTCGCGGCGGCTGGAGGCCGAAGGCGCGCTGCGCCAGCAGATGTCGTTCCGCACCGCGATGGAGAACTCGCTGGTGACCGGCCTGCGCGCGCGCGACCTCGAAGGCCGCATCACCTACGTCAATCCGGCGTTCTGCCAGATCGTCGGCTATCCGGCCGAGGAGCTGGTCGGCATGCTGCCGCCCATGCCCTACTGGGCGCCGGAAGCGATGACCGAATACCAGACCCGCTTCGCCTCCGTCCTGGCGGGCAACGTCACACCGCAATTCGAGACCTTCTTCCAGCGCCCCAACGGCGAGCGCGTGCCGGTGCTGGTCTTCGAAGCGCCGCTGGTGGACAAGGACGGCAAGCAGACCGGCTGGATGGGCTCCATCCTCGACATCTCGGACCGCAAGCGCATCGAGGAACTGAATAGACAGCAGCACGAAAAGCTGCAGGCCAGCGCGCGCCTGGCGACGATGGGCGAGATCTCCTCGATGCTGGCGCATGAGCTGAACCAGCCGCTGGCCGCCATCTCCAGCTACACCACCGGCGCGCTCAATGTGCTGGGGCGCGCCGCCGACAGCGGCACGGCGGTCGACTGCAACGTCCTGCGGCCGGCGCTGGAACAGGCCAGCGCGCAGGCGCAGCGGGCCGGCCAGATCATCCGCAGCGTGCACGAATTCGTCAAGAAGAGCGAGCCGCAGCGGCAGGAGGTGGCCATCGCCTCGCTGCTGGAAGGCATCCGCGCGCTGATCGAACTGCAGGCGCGGCAAGCCTACGTCTCCTTCAACGCCAGCATCCCGGCCGACCTGCCGCCGGTGCGCGCCGACCGCGTGATGATCGAACAGGTGCTGCTCAACCTCACCCGCAACGCCATCGAAGCGATGGCGCACATTCCGCCGCAGCGGCGCATGCTCAACGTGGTGGCGGCGTATGATGCGGCCAGCGCGCAGGTCAGCGTGGCGGTGATCGACCAGGGGCACGGCATACCGGAGGACGTGGCGCAGCGCTTGTTCTCGCCGTTCTTCTCGACCAAGGCGGAAGGCATGGGCATGGGGCTCAACATCTGCCGCACCGCGATAGAATTCCACGGCGGGTCGCTGACCTACAGCGCCAACCCGCAAGGTGGCACCATATTTACCTTCGTGCTGCCGGCGATGCTGGCGGCCGCGGAACAGGAGACTTGAAGCATGCTGCATATCGTTGATGATGAAGCGGTCGTACGCGACTCCCTGACCTGGCTGGCCACGTCGCGCGGCATCCCCTCGCGCGCGTACGACAGCGCCGCGCAGTTTTTGGCCCACACCGAGGCCGGCCAGTTCGACGCCGACGGCGACTGCGTGCTGCTCGACGTGCGCATGCCGGACATGAACGGCGTGGCGGTGTTCGACCAGCTGTCCGCGCGCGGGCTGACGCAGCGCATGCCGGTGATCTTCCTGACGGGGCACGGCGATGTGCCGATGGCGGTGGACACGCTCAAGCGCGGCGCCTTCGACTTCTGCGAAAAGCCCTTCAACGACAACCAGCTGATGGACCGGGTGCAGGAAGCGCTGGCCAACTCGCGCCAGGCCGGCGCGATGGCGGCGGTGCACGCGCGCCTGGCCACGCTGTCGGCGCGCGAGCGCGAAGTGCTGGACCTGATCCTGGCCGGCAAGATGAACAAGGTAGTGGCCGACCAGCTGGGCATCAGCATGCGCACGGTAGAAGTCCACCGCGCCCACATCTTCGACAAGATGCAAGTAAAAACCGCCGTCGAGCTCGCCGGCCTGCTCAAATAACTACCACCTCACCCCGCTTGATTCTCCTCAAACGAGCGCCTAACATGAAGTGACAGTATCGTCCCATGCTTACCTGGGACGAAAACAAGCGGCGTAAGAATTTGAGCCGGCACGGCATCGACTTCGCAGACGTGGAGTCCATTTTCGATTTTCCGCTGTATTCAGAAGAGGATCGCTCAGTCAATCATTCCGAATTGCGCCTACGTAGTTTGGGACTGTTGCGCGGGCGCGTTATTTCCCTTATCTGGGCTCCAATTGGTGATGGTGGGCGCATAATTTCTTGTAGATATGGTGATTCACATGAAACACGAAAATATTTGGAAGAATTATTTCACTCAGGAGCAAATTGACGCAATGATCGCAGCAGCCCCTAAGTATGTGGACGACCCTGATTGCCCATACGACCCGAACGACGAGGCGGCGGTTCGGGCCTTTTGGTCTAAGGCGAAAATCACTTTTCCCGGCGAACATCCACACCAGAAGCCTTTCAGACAGGACAAGGACTAAGGCTCATGGCGTCTACGGCGCAATACTGCCTGACGAGTTCACATCAGGAGGCCTTCTGCGTGGCGATCCACTCGTCCACGACTTGCTCCAGCACCGGCAGCGGGACGTTGCCGGTTTCTAGCACCACGTTGTGGAAGGCTTTGATCGAGAACTTGTCGCCGAGCGCTTTCTGCGCCTTGGCGCGCAAGTCGAGGATGCGCATCATGCCGATCTTGTAGGCGCAGGCTTGGCCTGGCATGGCGACGTAGCGCTCCACTTCGGCCGCCGGGATGCCGTAGTCGATGCCTTGCTGGCGCGTCCACTTCATCGCGTGCAGGCCCGTGTCCACCACCAGCCGGCGGGCGCGGAACAGCTCCGCGTCCAGCTGCCCCAGATGGCCGACCACGTCGCCTTCGTACCAGTTGTTTTCAGCCGCCAGCTGCTCCGCATACAGCGCCCAGCCTTCGCCATAAGCCGAACCCACGGCGAACACACGGTCGCGCCGGTAGCGCGGCAGCTTGTCGTTCTCCTGCTGCAGCGCGACCTGGAAGTGGTGCCCCGGCACGCCTTCGTGATACACCAGCGTACGCATGCCGACGATGCGGAACTCAGGCCCCGGCATCGGCGCCCAGAAGATGCCCGGCCGCGTGCCATCCTTGGCCGGCCCGGTGTAGTGCGCCGCAGCCGTCTTCTCGGTGAACGGCGGCTCACGCTTGACCACCACCGGCGCTTTCGGCGTGACGTCGAACAGCTCCTTCGCGCGCGCCTCGGCGTCGCGCAGCACGCTGTCGTAGCGCGCCAGCAGCGCCGGACGCGGATCGGCCTCCTTCGGCTGCGAATCCTTCTCCAGCTGCGCCATGCGCTGCTTGATCGTGCCGTCGGTGTAGCCCAGCGACGCCAGCAAGCCGTCCATTTCCTTCTCGATCCGCGCCACTTCACGCAGGCCGATGTTGTGGATCTGCTCCGGCGTGTAGTCAGAGGAAGTCATCTGCTTGAGCAGCAGCGCGTAGGCCTTGTCGCCATTGGGCAGGCGCCACAGGCCGGCGTCCTCGGTGGTGCGCGGCAGCTGCTCCTGCAGCATCGCGCGGGCGCGCTGGAACGCGGGAACGATCGAACGCTTGACGGTGTCCTCCGCCTCCGCCGCGAACTTCGCCTGCTGTTCCGGCGTCACGTCCTTCAAGCCGCTCATGCGCTGCTTCAGCGTGGCGACGAACACATTGTTCTCCGGCCCGCCGTCGAGGAAGCGGTCCAGCTGCCCGATCGAGGACTGCGTCAGGAAGGTCGGCATCAGGATGCCCCGCGCGCCCAGACCGCGCGCCTGCAGGATGCCGGTGTCCATTTTGCCGGCCACCGCCTTCAGGCGCACCAGATAGTTCTCCACGTCGCGCTGATTACGGATCGGGTGCGCCTGCGTCAGGAAGTTCACAAGCTGCACATGCAGCCCGCCGAACTGGTTGAACACGAAGTTATAGTCCGCATAAGGCCACGCATCCACCGCCCCCTGCAGATTCCAGGCGATGCTGGCGGCGCTGGCGCGCTGCTGCGGCGTGAGCGCCTGCTTGTCGATCTTGGCCAGTTGCGCCAGCGCGGTCTTGGCGGCGGCCACTTCGCCGGCGCGGTAGACGATGGTGTTGGGCGTCAGCTTGCGGTCCAGCTGGTCCTGCTCCTTGCCGCTGAAGTACTGCTTCAGCGTGGCCTGCTCAGGATCGTTGCGCACCTTGGCGTTGGCCACCTTGTCGGCCCAGTCGTCGAAGCTCACGCCATGCGCGGCCAGCGTGAAGGAGGCGCCGGCGAGCAGCGATATGAATCTGGTTGAAGTATGCATGGACGTGAGCCTTTAAAAAGAACCGCACGAGTGTAGCGCAGTTCAAGCGTGGCAGGCCAGCGCCCATTCGACATGCTCGCGCACCAGTTCCGACGGGTGCTCGCGGCGCGCCATCAGCGCGGCCACGATGGCCGCATCGCCCTTGGCGCCGGCCGCCGCCGCGTTGCCCAGCCCAACCGCGATATTGCGCAGCCAGCGCTCATGGCCGATGCGGCGTATCGGGCTACCTTCCATCTTGCGGTTGAATTCTTCCTGGGTCCACGCGAACAGTTCGACCATCGAGGCGCTGCCCAGGCCATGGCGCTCGTCGAAGTCCGGCAGCACCGCGCGCTGCGCGAACTTGTTCCACGGGCAGGCGGTCTGGCAGTCGTCGCAGCCGTAGACGCGGTTGCCGATCAGCGGCCGCATCTCCAGCGGGATCGCGCTTTTCAGTTCGATGGTCAGGTAGGATATGCAGCGCCGCGCATCCAGCTTGCCCGGCCCGAGGATGGCCTGGGTCGGGCAGACGTCGATGCACGCCGAGCACTGGCCGCAATGGCGGCCGGTCGGCTCATCGACCGGCAGCGGCAAATCGACCAGGAACTCGCCCATGAAGAACATCGACCCGGCGGTGCGCGACAGCAGCAAGGTGTGCTTGCCGCGCCATCCCAGGCCGGCCTTCTCGGCCAGCGGCAGCTCCATCACCGGCGCCGAGTCGGTGAACACGCGGTAGCCGAATTCGCCGATCTCCGCCTTCACTTTGTCGGCCAGCTGCTGCAGGCGCGCGCGCAGCACCTTGTGGTAGTCCCTGCCCCGCGCATACACCGAGATCACGGCGGCGCCGGGATCGGCCAGGCGCCGCGCCTCCCGCTCGCGCCAGTCATGGGCGCCACCCGTTTCCGTGTCCCTCGGCAGATAGTCCATGCGGGCGCTGATCACCCGCACCGTGCCCGGCACCAGCTCTGCAGGACGGGCGCGCATCATGCCGTGGGCGGCCATGTAGTCCATTTCGCCATGCATGCCGGCGTCCAGCCACGCCTGCAGGCCCGCCTCGGCGTGACTGAGGTCGATGTCGGTGATGCGGATTTCGGCGAAGCCCAGCTCCACACCCCAGCGCTTGATGCTGAGGGCAAGTTCGGCTAAATTGGTTACTGGCAGGGACATCGGTAGCAGGTGGCGGTTACAATGGCTGGCGATCCAACCAACACGACATTCTAATTGATGCAGCACTTCCAAGCCCATCTCCATGACGAAGCCGGCACCGCCGCCCTGGGCACGGCCCTGGCGCGCGCCCTGGCGCCCGGCCTGGTGATCTACCTGCACGGCGACCTGGGGGCCGGCAAGACCGCCCTCACCCGCGCCCTGCTGCACGCGGCCGGCCATGTGGGCACGGTCAAAAGCCCGACCTACACCTTGTCCGAACCGTACGCGATCCAGCTCGACGGCCGCGCCGTCAGCGTGATCCATTTCGACCTGTACCGCATGGGCAGCCCGGAGGAATTCCTCGACGCCGGCTTCCGTGAAGACTTCAATGGCGACAACATCTGCATCGTCGAATGGCCCGAAAAGGCCGATCGCGTGTTGCCTGCCGCCGATATCAACCTGTTTCTGACTGTGGCCGGCAACGGCCGTGATGTAGAATTGCAGGCGACCACCGCACTGGGTAACTCATGCCTTCAACGCCTCAAATTCGCCCCCAACATGTAAACAGCAAGGCTGTTACGCGCCGCACCGTGCTCAAGGCCGGGGCCACGCTGCTGCTGTCCGTGCTGGCGCCGGTGCGCGCCTACGCCGCGCAGATCCTGGCGGTGCGGGTCTGGCCGGCGGAGGACTACACCCGCGTCACGCTGGAAAACGACGCCGCGCTCAAGGCCACCCACTTCATCGTCAAGGACCCGGAACGCATGGTGGTCGACATCGAAGGCCTGGAGCTGAACCCGACGCTCAAAAGCCTGGTCGCCAAGATCCAGTCCAACGACCCGTACATCAAGCAGGTGCGCGTGGGTCAGAACCGGCCCAACGTGGTGCGCCTGGTGTTCGACCTGAAGGAAGAAATCACGCCGCAGGTGTTCACGCTGGCCCCGGCCGGCAACTACAAGCACCGCCTGATCTTCGACCTGTATCCGGTCAAGCCGGTCGATCCGATCGCCGCGATGATCGAAAAAGGCGACTGGTCGGGCGACGGCAAAGCGCCGCCGTCCAGCGCGGCCGCAACCGGCAGCGCGCCCAAGGGCGACATGCCGCCGCTGAAGCCGGCCGAAGCCGATGCCCTGGCCAATGCACCGCAAACGCCGCCGGATGCATCCAAGCCCGATCCGCGCGCGGAACTGCGCAACGAGCTGAAAACCGCCGAGGCGCAAGTCCGCGCCGGCGAAAAAACCGACAAGAACGGCAAGCTGATACGCATGCTGACCGTGGTGCTGGACCCCGGCCACGGCGGCGAAGACCCCGGCGCCTCGGGCAAGAACGGCAGCCGCGAGAAGGACATCGTGCTGGCCATCGCCAAGCGCCTGAAGACCAAGATCGAGGAATTCCCCAATATGCGGGTGATGCTCACGCGCGATGCGGACTACTTCGTCCCCTTGGGCACCCGCGTCGACAAGGCGCGCAAGGTGCAGGCCGACCTGTTCGTCTCCATCCACGCCGACGCCTTCGTGCAGTCCACGGCGCGCGGCTCGTCGGTGTTCGTGCTGTCGGAAAAAGGCGCCAGCTCCTCGGCGGCGCGCTGGCTGGCGGACAAGGAAAACCTGGCCGACACCATCGGCGGCGTCAACGTCAAGAACCACGACCGGCAACTGGCCAGCGTGCTGCTGGACCTGTCGACCACCGCGCAGATCAACGATTCGCTCAAGCTGGGCAAGTCGGTGCTGGGCGAGATCGGCGGCATCAACCGCCTGCACAAAGGCTCGGTCGAGCAGGCCGGCTTCGCGGTGCTGAAGGCGCCGGACATTCCGTCGATCCTGATCGAAACCGCCTTCATCTCCAACCCGGAGGAAGAAGCCAAGCTGCTCGACGACGGCTACCAGAACCAATTGGCCGATGCCATCGTCAAGGGCATCCGGCATTATTTTGCGAAGAACCCACCGCTGGCAAAGAACCGGCTGACTTGAAACTAAAACGGACGAGACATGGCTGTAGTAACCAATACCGAGTACGGCGCACTGCCGGCAGTACAAATCACAGCGGCCGACGGCAGCCAGGCGACAGTGTCGCTGTTTGGCGCCCACCTGCTGTCATGGAAGACCGGCGACGGCAAGGAGCGCCTGTTCGTCAGCGCGCAGACGCCGCTCGACGGCAGCAAGGCCATACGCGGCGGCGTGCCGGTGATCTTCCCGCAGTTTAATGTGCGCGGCCCCGGACTGCGCCACGGCTTTGCCCGCGTCAGCACCTGGCGCCTGACCGGCAGCGGCGGCGACGGCGGCCAGTCCTTCCTCGAATTCGGCCTCAATCAAAACGACCTGTCGCCAGAACACGCACAAGCCTGGCCGCACGCCTTCGAACTGACGCTGCGCTTCACGCTGCACGGCGACGCGCTCGACGCGCAATTCACGGTGCATAACAGCGGCGCGCAGGAATTCCCGTTCGGCCTGGCGTTGCACACCTACTACGACGTCGGCCAGCTGGCGGCGACGAGCATCAGCGGCCTGCAGCACATGCGCTGCACCGACCATCACAACGAGACGCTGAAGCAGGAGCATCCGGCGCTGCACTTCACCGAGAAGCTCGACCGCCTGTACCAGTCCACGCCGACGCTGACGCTGAACACGGCCAACGCCACGCTGCGCCTGGAGCAGCAAGGCTTCGACAACTGGGTGGTGTGGAATCCGGGCCAGGACGACGCCAAAGCGCTGGTGGACCTGGCGGACGACGAATACCTGCGCTTCGTCTGCATCGAGCCGGCGTGCGCCGACCAGCGTCCGCTGGCAGCCGGCGCCACGTGGACCGGCAAGCACCGCATCGCGGCGGATTAATTCGGGTTTAGTTCGACTCTTTGACGATCCGGCCGGAGCCCGGCTGGATAGGCCGCGCGTTCAATGGATAGAGGCGGCTGAACAGCGCCATCTGCGCCGGCGATGCCTGCACCGGCTCCTTCATCACCAGCCACAACACGCCCTCGCTGCACGGCGGCGTGGTCAGCGACCCCATAAACGTGAAGTAGTCGCGGCGCGCCGGGATCAGGTCCAGCGGATCGAGCACGGTCGATGGCGCCATCGTTTCCAGCTTCTCCAGCGGCAGGTTGTTCCACACCGTCTGGATCACCGGCTGCGGCTTGCCGCGCTCCAGCAGCAGCGCCAGTACGGCCAATTTGCCCTCGCCATCCTTGTGCACCAGGTGCACCACCATCTCATAACCCTTGCCGTTGATGCGTTCCTCCGACGGCCGGTGGAAGTGGAACTGGATCAGCTCATACATCCGGTTGTTCACCGTGATGAAATTGCCGCTGCCGACCATGACCTGCACCGTATGGCCGTTGTCGGTCACATTGAACGAAGAGGGATGGTAGTCGAAGGTGATCTGCTCCAGCTCCACCTTCATGCCGTCGCGGATATCGATCGGCGACTGGCGGTTGCCGGTGCTGCACTTGGACCATTCGGGATTGATCTTGCCCCAGTTGGCCGGGCCGTCATCGCCCTCGTAGGACCAGTGATTGCTGTACACCTTGGGCACGACCGGCGCGGCGGCGGCCACCTTCTTCGCCCGCGCAGCGGCGGCGACGCGGGCCTGCTGGTTGGCGCGCATGATGGCCAGGCGGGCCGCGATCTTGGCCGACAAATCGGATTCCGCCTCGGCCTCGCGCTCACGCTCGGTGAGCTTGCGCGGCGCGGACGACGCGCCGGAAGCGGAAGCGGAGGCGCTGGCAGAACCGGGATTGCTGGGACGGATGGACGCGATCGAGCCCGTGCTCCCACCCACCGAGGATTTCGTCGAGGGCGAAATCAGCGGATCGTTTGCGGCGCTGGCGGTCGCGAGGACGCAGCAGCAGGCAATCAGGGTGAGCAGAGTACGCATGTGTATCCAGAAAGAAAAGAATTACACACTGGTATACGGATGCATTTGGGCAAAACTTGAGCGGCACCGGCCTTTCGGAAGGAATTTATTTATGAAACAACGGGCTCAGCGGCCCAGCATGCGGCGCGACAGCTTCCACATGCCGCCCAGCGCCATCGGCACCACGGCGATGCCGACCCCGAACAGCACGATCTCGGTCAGGTGCTCGCGGACGATGGCGATGTTGCCGAAGAAGTAGCCGGCCGTGGTCAGCAGCGCCACCCACAGCACGGCGCCGGTGATGTTGTACATCTGGAAGCGCGCATGGGTCATGTCCGACACGCCGGCCACGAACGGCGCGAAAGTGCGCACCACCGGCACGAAGCGCGCCAGCACGATGGTCTTGCCGCCGTGTTTTTCGAAGAACTCGTGGGTGCGGCGCAGCGCATCCTTGTTGAGCCATCGGTAATCATGCGTGAACACGCGCTGCCCGATGGCCTCGCCTATCCAGTAATTGAGCGTGTTGCCGGAGACCGCCGCCGTAATCAGCAGCAGCATCAGCAGGAACAGATTCATTTCGCCCAGCGCACACAGGGCGCCGGCAATGAACAACAGCGTATCGCCAGGGAAGAAGAACAGGACCACCAGCCCGGTTTCGCAAAAAATGATCGCGAACAGCACGGCGTAGACCAAGGTTCCGTATTGCTGAATCAATACTTCCAGTGTCTTGTCGACATGAAGAATCATGTCAAAAAATTGCATAAAATCCATATTCTTCCCATAAAGTCTGCGCCGGAATCATACACCACCATTGCCCCTTCGGCGGAAGTTTCCAGACTCGGCCAAGCAGTTTACAATCGTCCGACCGCCCGCAGCAAGCGGACGCGACCAACCTAGGAGATATTGGATGTCCCTGACCCACCCGTTCCGCGCCCTTCCCCTCTCCGTCCTGGCGATCAGCCTGGCCTCCCTTGCCCACGCCGCCGACCTGCCGGTCAAACCCAGCGTGGCCGACCTCGTCAAACAGTCCAAGCCGTCCGACTGGCGGCCGCTGGACCCGAACAACACCTTGTATATGGAGCTGCCCACCGGCCGCGTGGTGATCGAGCTGGCGCCGGAGTTCGCACCGCAGACCATCGCCAATATCAAGACCATGGTCAAGGAACAGTACTTCGACGGCCTGGCCATGCTGCGCTCGCAGGACAACTATGTGGCGCAATGGGGCGACCCGAACGCCGAGACCACGCCGAAATCGCTGGGATCGGCCAAGACCAAAGTGCCGGCCGAGTTCACGGTGCCGATGGCGAACGACAAGCGCTTCGTGCGCCAGCCGGACCTGGACGGCTACGCGCCGCAGATCGGCCATTCGAACGGTTTCCCGGTCGGCCGCGATCCCAAGGCCAAGACCACCTGGCTGACGCATTGCTACGGCATGGTGGGCGTGGGCCGCGACAACGATGCCGACAGCGGCAACGGCGCCGAGCTGTATGTCATCAACGGCCACGCGCCGCGCCATCTGGACCGCAATGTCACGCTGGTGGGCCGGGTGGTGTCGGGCATGCCGCTGCTGGCCGTCCTGCCGCGCGGTGGCGAGAACATGGGCTTCTACGGCGCCAAGGAGACCCACCTGCCGATCAAATCGGTGCGGCTGGCGGCGGACGTGCCGGAGGCGGAACGCAGCCACCTGGAGGTGATGCGCAGCGAGGCGCCGATCTACCAGAACGTGGTGGACGCGGCGCGCAACCGTGGCGGCCCGTGGAACAAGTTCTCGCCGCACTACGTTGAGCTGTGCAACACGCCGATGCCAGTGCGCGAGCATCCGAAGGACTGATCTCGGCGAGGACCGGGCGCGGCGAGCAGTTATAATCTCGTGATGAACGCGCCCGACACCTCCCCCCGCACACCCCGCCCCATCCAGGCCCTGCCTGACCAGCTGATTTCGCAGATCGCCGCCGGCGAGGTGGTCGAACGGCCGTCCGCCGTGGTCAAGGAACTGCTGGAGAACGCGCTGGACGCGGGCGCCACGCAGATCACCGTGCGGCTGGAGGAAGGCGGCGTCAAACGCATCGCCATCACCGACAACGGCCGTGGCATCCCGCCCGAGCAGATGCCGCTCGCGCTGGCGCGCCACGCCACCTCCAAGATCGCCTCGCTGGACGACCTGGAAAACGTCGGCACGCTGGGCTTCCGCGGCGAGGCGCTGGCCTCGATCGCCTCGGTGGCCGCCGTCACCCTGACCTCGCGCACCGCCGATGCCGCCCATGCTTGGGAAATCGTCGGCTCGCACAACGGCACGGTGGCGCCGTCGTCCGGCGCCCAGGGCACCACGGTCGATGTGCAGGACCTGTACTTCAACACGCCGGCGCGCCGCAAGTTCCTCAAATCCGAGCAGACCGAATTCGGCCACTGCGCCGAAGTCGTGCGCCGCATCGCGCTGGCGCGGCCGGACGTGTCGTTCTCGCTGAGCCACAACGGCCGCACCATCGACCACTGGAACGTCAGCGAGATGGCCAAGCGCAGCGCCCACATCCTCGGCGAAGGCTTCGCCGAGGCGCGCCTGCCGATCGACGAAAGCGCCGGCCCGCTGCGCCTGCACGGCTACACCGGCCTGCCCACCGCCTCCAAGGCGCGCGCCGACGGCCAGTTCTTCTACGTGAACGGCCGCTTCGTGCGCGACAAGGTGCTGGTGCATGCCGTGAAGGCGGCCTACCAGGACGTGCTGCACGGCGACCGCTTCCCTTCCTACGTGCTGGCGCTCGATCTCGATCCGTCGCTGGTGGATGTCAACGTCCACCCGTCCAAGATTGAAGTGCGCTTCCGCGACAGCCGCGCGGTGCACCAGTTTGTGTTCCATGCGGTGCAGCGCGCGCTGGCGCAGACCTCGGCCACGTCGCACGGCAGCGTGCCGTCGCCGCTGCCGGCCGCCGAAAGCCTGGGCAGCTCCACCTGGCGCGGCGAGCAGACCTCGTTCGGACCGCTGCTGGCGCCGGACTACGCCCCGACATTCTCGCCATCGCCATTCGGCTCGCGTGATGGTGGCGCGGGCAGCGCGGGCGGCGGCTACGGCGCAGGCAGTGCGGGCGCAGGCTTCGGCGCGCAGCGCTTCGGCGGCAACGAAGGCGGCGTCGCCCAGAGCACGGAAAAATACGGCGCCCTGTTCGGCGGCTCCGGCCCCGTCACCGGCTACCGCGCCGAATCGGACATGGCGCTGCCGCAGGCCAGCCCGTTCACCGTCTCTGCTGCTGCGATGGCGCAGGAAGAATTCCCGCTCGGCTTCGCGCTGGCGCAGCTGCACGGCATCTACATCCTGGCGCAGAACGCCAAGGGCCTGGTGCTGGTCGACATGCACGCCGCGCACGAACGCATCCTGTACGAACAACTGAAGAACGCATTGGACAGCCGCGTCGCCGGCGAAGAGATGCAGGTGCAGCCGCTGCTGATCCCCGTCACCTTCTACGCCGACACGGTGGAAGTGGCCACCGCCTCCGAACACCAGGAGACCTTGCAGGCACTGGGCTTCGACATCGCCACGCTGTCGCCGACCACGCTGGCGGTACGCTCCGTGCCAGTGCTGCTGAAGAACGCCGACGCCCAAACGCTGGCGCGTGACGTGCTGCGCGACGTGCGCGAATTCGGCGGCTCGCGGGTGCTGATCGAGCGCCAGAACGAGCTGCTGGGAACACTGGCCTGCCACACGGCGGTGCGCGCCAACCGCATCCTGTCGACGCAGGAGATGAACGCCCTGCTGCGCCAGATGGAAACCACCGAACGCGCCGACCAGTGCAACCACGGCCGCCCGACCTGGGTGCAGGTGGAAATCGGCGCGCTCGACAAGCTGTTCCTGCGCGGGCAATAAGATGAGCGCTATTGTTTCAAAACCGCTGGCGGTCGCCATCATGGGTCCGACGGCGTCGGGCAAGACCGCGTCCGCGCTGGCGATTGCGCAGCGCATTCCGTCGGAGATCATCTCGGTCGATTCCGCGCTGGTGTATCGCGGCATGGACATCGGCACCGCCAAGCCCACACGCGAAGAACGCGCCGCCGCGCCGCATCACCTGATCGACATCATCGACCCGCTCGACTCCTACTCGGTGGCGCAGTTCCGCAACGATACGCTGCGGCTGGTCGACGAAATCGTCGCACGCGGCAAACTGCCGCTGCTGGTGGGCGGGACCATGTTGTACTTCAAGGGACTGGCCGATGGCCTCGACGACCTGCCCGGCGCCGATCCGGCCCTGCGCGCCGAACTGGAAGACGAAGCGGCCCGCGTCGGCTGGCCTGCCATGCACGCCAAGCTGGCGTTGCTCGACCCCGAAACCGCCGCCCGCCTGGCGCCTGCGGATGCGCAACGCATCCAGCGCGCGCTGGAGATCTGCACCTTGAGCGGCAAGCCGATGTCCGAGCTGCTGGCGTTGAAGGAGAAGACCGAACTGCCGTTCGAGCTGCTGTCGTTCGCGCTGGAGCCGTCGGACCGCGCCGTGCTGCACGAGCGCATCGCGCGCCGCTTCGACATCATGCTGGAAGAAGGCCCGGACGGAAACCTGATCACCGAAGTGGAAGTGCTGCGCCGCCGTGGCGACCTGCATCCCGGCCTGCCGTCGATGCGCTGCGTGGGCTACCGGCAAGCGTGGGAATACCTGGACGGCACCATCGACTACAAGACCATGCGCGAAACCGGCATCATCGCCACGCGCCAGCTGGCCAAGCGCCAGTTGACGTGGCTGCGCTCCATGCCGGAGCGCGTGGCGCTCGACTGCCTGGGTCCCGATCCGGCCAGCGCGATGCTGGCGCAGATCGCCGAGAAGCTGGGTTAGGCCTTCGGCGGCGGCGCCGAATCCATATAAATGATTTCCCACAAATGGCCGTCCAGGTCCTGGTAGCCGTGGCCGTACATGAAGCCGTGGTCCTGCGGCTCCTTGTAGGCGCTGCCGCCGGCCTCGATGGCCTTGCTGACAATGGACGCCACCTGCTCGCGCGACTCCGCCTGCAGGCAGATCAGCACTTCGGTTGACGTGCGCGCATCGCAGATCGGCTTCGGCGTGAAGCTCTTGAAGCGCTCCTCCACCAGCAGCATGACGAAGATATTCTCCGCCACGATCATGCACGTGGCGCCCTCGTCCGTGTACTGCGGGTTGAAGGTATAGCCCAGATGCGTAAAGAACCTGACCGACGCGGCCAGGTCGCGCACGGGCAGGTTCACAAAGATATTGGTCGCCATATTGTCTCCGTTAAAAAAATGCTCACATCAACCGAAACAGCATACCAATTTGACTATCTTTTGGCGACGCGATTCAGAATTTTTCAAAAATTTTCGGAACCAGCGTTGACAGCTTAGGCTCCAACCCCCATAATGCTGGGCGTTGCAGGTGATATAGCTCAGTTGGTTAGAGCACAGCATTCATAATGCTGGGGTCGATGGTTCAAGTCCATCTATCACCACCAAGAATTCGAAAGCCGCTGACCCGCAAGGTTCAGCGGCTTTTTCACTTCTGTGTTGCCCATCCGGGAGGCGGCTCGATGAAGGCGTGGCGCGATCTGTGCAAGGTCTTAATCGTGGCGGCGGTGTTTGCCGTCTGCTTCGACCTACTCGCCAAGGTCATAGGTCCCGGCTCCCCTTGGCTCGGCTTGCTGCTGATGTTTTACTTCATGGCGCTTGCCAACTTGGCGGATCCTTGGTTTGCTCTCCGTATGCCCCGGGCGCTCCGGCCGGTGAATCCACGGAACGGCGCCTATCGCTGGTTCGGGGCCCGCACTTTCGGCGCGCTGCTGCGCAACACACCTCTTCGTTATCTCAACGGTTCCGTCTATCTTTCGAACGGGCAGCGTAGCGTCGCCAAACTGAGTCGCCGCGTCGAGTCTTCGGAGGCCATCCACTTCTGGGCCGCGATCTGGCTGATGGCATATATCGCATACGCCTTGTCCCGTGCGCTGTACCTTGAGGCAGTAGTGTTTTTAATGGTGCAGCTGGCCGTCAACATCTACCCCATCCTGCACCTGCGCATCGTCCGCGCGCGGCTGGACCGGATCGGCCGCAATGGCATGCCTCTTGCATAATCGTTCATGCGCTTTCGCCCACTCCCCAACAGGATCACGCCGACCATGACGACGACCTTCGCATACCGCCTCCCCGCCCTGCTGCTTGCCGCCGCACTCGCCAGCCCGGCCGCATCCGCCGCTCCTCGCCCCGTCAAAGTCCTGCTGATCGGCATGTTCGCGCAAGAAGCGGCGGTCTGGACCGACAAGCTCAAACTGGACCAGGCCATTCCGGTGCCGGGCTTGTCGCCCACCTATCCGGCGGTGCACTGCAACCGGGACGACGTCTGCCAGCTGACGACCGACATGGGCAAGGCCAACGCCGCCGCGTCGGTCGCGGCGCTGGTGCATAGCGGCTTGTTCGACCTGCGGCAAAGCTATTTCATCGTCGCCGGGGTCGCGGGCGTCGATCCGGCCCAAGGCACGATCGGCACGGCGGCGTGGTCGCGCTATCTGGTGGACTCGGACCTGGCCTGGGAGGTGGACGCGCGCGAACGCCCCGCCGGCTGGTCGACCGGCTATCTGGGTATCGGCGCCAAAGCACCCGGCGTGAAGCCGGCGCTGGGCTATGGCACCGAAGTGTATCGGCTCAACGAAGGCTTGCTGAACAAGGCGCTGGAGCTGTCGCGCGGGGTGACGCTGGCCGATTCCGCCGAAGCGGCGGCCTACCGCGCCCAGTACCCGTCCGCGCCCGCGAACCAGCCGCCGCAAGTGACGCAATGCGATTCGCTGACCGGGAATAACTGGTTCCACGGCGACCTGCTCGGCCAGCGCGCGCGGGACTGGGTCGCGCTGCTCACCGACCAGCAGGGCAGCTACTGCATGAGCTCACAGGAAGACAACGCGACCTACACCGCCTTGATGCGCGGCGCCGAGGCCGGGCTGCTCGATGCGCAGCGGGTGGCGGTGCTGCGCGCCGCGTCCAACTTCGACCGTCCGCATCCGGGCCAGACAGCGCTTGCGTCGCTGACCACCAATGCGGGCGGCTTCCCGCTGGCGCTGCAGAACCTGTACCGCGCGGCGCACCCGCTGGTGCAGGACATCGTCCAGCATTGGCCGGACTGGAAGGGCGGCGCACCGCTGGCCAAGCCCGCGCGCGTCGCATCCCCGCGCGCGGCCTTCGCGCCGAAGGTGGTGATCATCAATATGTTCGCCGGCGAGGCGGCGCCCTTCATCAGCGGGCTTGGGCTGACGACCGAGCACCCGGTGCCAGGGCTGTCCGCACGCTATCCCGCGCTGCGCTGCGAGCGCGACGACGTCTGCCAGGTCACCACCGATATGGGCTACAGCAATGCGGCATCCAGCGTCGCCGCCCTGCTCTACGCCAGCGGTTTCGACCTGCGGCACACCTACTTCATCATCGCGGGTATCGCCGGCATCAATCCCAAGCTAGGCACCGTCGGCTCGACGGCATGGGCCGACTACGCGGTGGACTTCTCGCTGCTGCACGAAATCGACGCGCGGGAAATGCCGCAGGAATGGGCGAGCGGCTACTTCGGCATCCACACCAGCGCGCCGGACATGAAGCCCACGTTCAGCTACCGGACCGAATTCTTCCAGCTCAATCCCGCGCTGGTGACACGCGCGTACCAGCTCTCCAAAAACGTCACGCTCGGCGATTCGGCCGCCGCTATCACCTACCGGGCCAACTTCAACACAGCTCCGGCCAACCAGCCGCCGGCCGTGCTGCGCTGTGACACCGCGTCGACCGACACCTGGTTCGGCGGCGCCGCGCTGGCCGGCCGCGCCGAGAGCTGGTCCGCGCTGCTCACCGACGGCAAGGCCAGGTACTGCACCGCGCAGCAGGAGGACAACTCGACGCTCGAAGTGCTGCGGCGCGGCCAAGCCGCAGGGAAGGTGGATTTCAAGCGCGTGCTGATCCTGCGCGCCGGCTCAGACGTCGACCGCCCGCATCCAGGGCAAAGCGACAGCGACGTGCTGCTGAACTACACGCAGCAAGGCGGCTTCGCGCCCGCCGCGGCCAACCTCGCGCTGACCGCCCGTCCCGTCATCCGTAACATCGTCGGCAACTGGGCCGCGTGGAAGCGCGGCGTGCCGGGTCACTGATCATTCATTTGGTGGCGGCTGGCTTTGTCGCAACCGGCCGTTCCGCGCCGTAGGTCTTGACCAGGTAATCGACCATGTCGGGAATATCGGCGTCCGCAAAGGTGGCGCCGAACGGCTTCTTCATCTTCTTCACCGTGGCCTCCCAATACGCGCGCGGCGATGCCGGCGGCTGCGATTGAATGTAATGCACCGAGTGGCACAGCATGCAGTTGTTCTGCACCAGCGCATAACCCGGCAGCGTGCTGGGTTTGAACAGCGCGGTTTCGGACGGCAGGTTGATGTCGAGCGCGAACGCGGGAGCGGCGGTCAGCAGGCCGGCGGCAAGCAGGGAACGGATCATCATGGGGCTCTCCTTAAACGGCGACGATGCGCGTCGATTCGACCACATTGCGCATGTAGCCGGGCGGGTTCCACAAGGCGCTGGCGGGCTGGCCCTGGCCGATGCGGTTGACCGCGCGCACCAGCAGCTCGTGGCTGCCCTTCTGCTTGGGCGTGAACGCCGCGCTCCATTCGCGGAACGAGTATTTGCCCAGGTCCTTGCCCAGTTGCGCGGCCTGCCAGGTCTTGCCGCCGTCCGCCGAGAAGGCTACCTCGTTGACGCCGTAGCCGCCATCGAACGCGATGCCGCGCACCACGGTCTGCTGGCCGCTCTTCACGTGCGCACCGTTGGCCAGGCTGGTGATGAAGGAGCGCACGTTCATGCGGTTGATCGGCACGGTCTTGGTTGGCGCCTTGCCTGGCTCGGTGCAGGCGCACTGGTTGTCAGGGATGCGGTAGGCGGTGCTCATCCAGAAGCCGTCGAACACCTTGTCGGTCACGGTGATGTCGGACAGGTGCTTGACCCAATAGGTGCCGTAGTAGCCGGGCACGATCAGGCGCAGCGGATAGCCGTTCAACATCGGCAGGTCGGCACCGTTCATCTGCCAGGCCAGCATCACTTCGCCGTCCAGCGCGTGGTCGAGATTGAGGGCCTTGACGAAATCCGGGCCGTCGCCGAGCGGCGGCGTGTCGAGGCCATTAAAGGCCACCTGCACCGAGCCGGCTTTCACGCCGGCCTTCTCCAGCACCTTGCGCAGCGGGACGCCGGTCCAGCGGGCGTTGCCCATGGCGCCGTTCGACAGCTGGCCGCCATTGGCGCGCGGCTCGAAATGCCCACGGCTGTTGCCCGAGCATTGGACCACGGCGACCAACTCGGTCGCATCGGCCATCTGGCGCAGGTCGGACAGGGACAGTTCCAGCGGCGTGTTGACGTTGCCGCCCACGCGCAGGCGATACGTCTGCGGATCGATGGAGGTCGGGATGCCGCTCCAGTGGTAGCGCACGAAGAAGGCGTCGTTGGGCGTGATCGCCGATTCGTTAAAGACGCTGAACGGCGTTTCCAGTTGCGGCGGACGGGCGGTGAGCAGGATCAGCGGCCGCTTCTGCGGATAGGCGACCAGTTCGCGCTCGCCGTTTTCGAACGGCAGCGTGATGCGGCCGGTCTCCGCCGCGAGGGCCTCCAGCGCTGGGCTGCCGAAAGCGGCTGCCGCGCCTAGCGTGCCGGCCTGCCGCAAAAAGGAACGGCGCCGCAGCGCCTCCGCAGTCAATACCAACGCTTTAGTCGCCATGCCGGTCTCCGAATTGTTGTGATGATAACGGCGTCAATATTGCCACAAATCGGCGCGCGTCTCCCGAATCAGTTGTTCCAGCGCCACCGAGGCCTTGCTCTTGTAGCGCTCCCGATGGCGCAGCATCAGGAAGTCGCGCCCCGCCATCTTGAAGTTCGCCTTGGCCAGCAAGCCCGCCTGCAAATGCGAGGCCACCACCAGCTCCGACACGACGGTGGCGAACGGCCCCGCCATCACCGCCGAACGCACCGCCTCGTTCGACGGCAGCGACAGCGCGACCTGCAGCGCGTCCATCGGAACGCCGCGCGCCGCCAGCGCCGCCTCGAACGCGGAGCGGGTGCCCGAGCCTTCCTCGCGCAGTATCCACTGGGCCGCCATCAGCTGCGCCGGCCGCAGCGCCTTGCCGGCCGCCCAGGGATGATCCGGCGCGACCACCGCCACCATGCGGTCCCGCGCCACCGGTTCGGCCAACAGCGCCGGCTCGTCGATCGCGCCTTCCACGAAGCCGAGATCGGCGACGCCCTGCACCACGGCCTGCGCCACGTTCTGGGTGTTATCCACCGCGACGTCGAGCGTTATCGATGGATAGGCCTGGCGGAAGCGCACCAGGAACTGCGGCAGCCAGTAGCTGGCGATGGTCTGGCTGGCCTGTATGGTCAGCGTGCCGCGCTTCATGCCGCCCAATTCGGCCAGCGTCAGTTCGGCGGCGCGGGCACTGGCCAGCGTGCGGCGCGCCTCCACCAGGAAGATGCGGCCAGCCTCGCTGGTTTCGATGCGCCGCCCGACGCGGTTGAACAGCGGCGTGCCATAGCGCTCCTCCAGCACCTTGATGGAGGCGCTGACGGCGGACGGCGTGAGCGCCAGCGCGCTGGCCGCCTGCGTCAGATGCTGCCGCTCGGCGACTTCCACGAAGATGCGTAATTGTTCAAGTGTCATTGTTCGATTTGATTGAATGAATCGTCATAAATTGTAAGATGGACGCAACAATCTGTCGACTTGATAATTCCGCTTATCGAACCATCAAGGATGACGCAATGAACAAAACCATGACAGACGCCCTGCCCGGCCTGGCGCTTTGCTGCGTGGTCACCGCCTCCGCCTACGCGCTGGAAGCCGTGGAGAGCGCGGTGCTGGGCCGCGCATGGCTGGAGAGCCTGGTCCTGGCCATCCTGCTGGGTACCTCCATCCGCACGTTGCTGCCTCTCGACCAACGCTTCGAGGCCGGTATCCAGGTCGGCGCCAAGCTGCTGCTGGAAATCGCCGTGGTGCTGCTGGGCGCATCGGTCAGCGCGCGCTCGCTGCTGGAAAACGGCATCGGCTTGATCGGTGGGATCGCCGCTGTGGTGGCGATTGCGATCGCGCTCAGTTTCGCCATCGGCCGCGCCTTTGGACTGCCGCGCAAGATGGCCATCCTGATCGCCTGCGGTAACTCGATCTGCGGCAATTCGGCCATCGCCGCCGTCGCGCCGGTGATCGACGCCGACGGCCAGGACGTCGCCGCCGCCATCTCCTTCACCGCCGTACTGGGCGTGGTGGTGGTGCTGGTGCTGCCGTTGATGGTGTCGCTGCTGTCGTTCTCGCCGGTGCAGTTCGGCGTGTTCGCCGGGCTGACCGTGTATGCGGTGCCGCAGGTGCTGGCCGCCACCGGTTCGGTCGCTGTCAGCAGCGTGCATGTCGGCACGCTGGTCAAGCTGGTTCGGGTGCTGATGCTTGGTCCGGTGGTGCTGACGCTGTCGCTGTTCGCGCCGCGCGAAGGCGCGTCGCGGCCCGCGCTGTCGCATCTCGTGCCATGGTTTATCGCCGGCTTCCTGTTGTTGCTGGCCTTGCGCTCATTCGGCGCGATCCCGGCGGCCGCGCTGGCGCCGGCGCGTGAGGCGGCCAACTTCTTCACCATCATGTCGATGGCCGCGCTGGGATTGGGTGTCGACGCACGCGCCGTGCTGCGCGCCGGCGGACGGGTCGCGGCGGTGGTGGTGCTGTCGCTGCTGGGCCTCGCCGCCGTCAGTTTCCTGCTGATCAAACTGCTGGGTATCGCCTGAGGCCCGCCGCCGTTTAACCGCCTTTTCCCGCCACCGCTTGCCGGTACTGGGTCGGCGTGACGCCGGTGGTGGCTTTGAACTGGCGGGTGAAGGCGGAGTGGTCGCCGTAGCCGCAGGCCTGGGCGATTTCGGCCACGCTGGCCGTCCCCTTCAACAACCGCGACGCCGCTTCGACCCGGGTCTGGATGATCATCTGGCGCGGCGTCAGGTGGAAGATGCGCAGGAAGTAGCGCTCGATCTGCGCCACCGACATGTGCGCCGTGCGCGCCAGCTCGGCCAGCTGCAAGGTCTGGCCGTATTCCTGGTGGATCAAATTCACCGCCGCCGCCACCTTGCGGTATGCGGGATTCTTCTTGTCCGCCATCGCCAGGTCGCGCGAGACCCCGGTCAGGCCGACGATGCGGCCTTCGGCGTCGCGCAGCGCGGTCTTGCGCGTCAGGCACCAGCCGGGATCGCGGTTGGGATACAAGTGCAGTTCCAGCTGGTCTTCGATATCGCTGCCGCCGGCCAGCACCGCCATGTCCTGCGCCAGGTAGGTCTGCCCGAACGGACGGGCGAACACCTCGGCCGGCGTGCGCCCGATCAGCGCCGATTTATGCCGCTGGCCGCAACGCTGGACCAGGGTCTGGTTGACCACCACGTAGCGGCATTCCACGTCCTTGACGAAGAAAACCACGTCCGGCAGCGCGTCGAACAGCGCTTCGGAAAAGAAGGGATCGGCGATGCCCGCGCCCAGGGCGCGGCGGGCGTCGTCGTGAGGGAGTTCTGTATGCATGAAGGCGATTGTGCCAGCGGCGCGCGGCGGCGTCTCCTGTTTTATCGCCATTGTGCAGATTTCGTCATCGATCATGCGCAGGAGATGCAAGACAGCAAGCCTCGGGAAGCCTAAGATTTGAGCATGAAAAACATCTCCATCATCGACTCCCACACCGGCGGCGAACCGACCCGCCTGGTCATAGACGGCGGCCCGGAACTGGGCCAAGGCCCGCTCAGCGAGCGGCTCGCACTGCTGAAACGCCAGCACGACCGCTTCCGCTCCGCCGTGGTCTGCGAGCCGCGCGGCTCGGACGTGCTGGTCGGCGCGCTGCTGTGCGAGCCGCACGCCCCCGATTGTGCGGCAGGCGTCATCTTCTTCAACAATGTCGGCTACCTCGGCATGTGCGGCCACGGCACCATCGGCCTGGTCGCGTCGCTGGCCTACATGGGCCGCATCGGCGCCGGCCGCCACCGCATCGATACCCCGGTGGGCGTGGTGGAGGCGGAGCTGCACGCGGACGGCAGCGTCACGGTGGACAATGTGGCCTCCTACCGCAGCCAGACCCGGGTCACGGTCGAGGTGCCCGGCCACGGCCCGGTCACCGGCGATGTCGCCTGGGGCGGCAACTGGTTCTTCCTGGTTTCCGGTCATGGATTGGAACTGGGCGTTGGTAACGTCGAGGCGCTGACCGCCTACAGCGTGGCCGTGGGCGCGGCGCTGGAACGGGCCGGCATCACCGGCGACGGCGGCGCGCTGATCGACCATATCGAATTGTTCGCGCCATCCCGCACCGGCGCCGACAGCCAGAGCTTCGTGCTCTGCCCCGGCAAGGCCTACGACCGTTCGCCCTGCGGCACCGGCACCAGCGCCAAGCTGGCCTGCCTGGCGGCCGACGGCAAGCTGGCCGAGGGCGCGCTGTGGAAGCAGGAGAGCGTGATCGGCAGCGTGTTCGAAGCCTCGTACCGCTATCGCGGCGAGCAGCTGATCCCCAGCATCCGCGGCCGCGCATGGGTCAACTCGCAGGCGCAACTGATCCTCGATCCGACCGATCCTTTCGTCTGGGGCATACGGTGAGCCAGCAAGACGTGATCGTCATCGGCGCCGGCATCGTCGGTGCCGCCTGTGCGGATGCGCTCAGCCAGCGCGGCCTGCGGGTGATGGTGATCGAACAGGATTTGCCCGGCGGCGGCGCCACCGCGGCCGGCATGGGCCACCTGGTGGTCATGGACGACAACCCGGCGGAGCTGGCGCTGTCGGCGTATTCGGTCTCGCTGTGGAATTCGCTGGTGGGCGACCTGCCGCAGCGCCATGAGTACAGCCGTTGCGGCACCATCTGGGTGGCCGCCGACGAAGAGGAAATGGAAGCGGCGCGCGCCAAGGCCGACACCCTGAGCGCCTACGGCCTGGCCTGCGAAATGCTGCCGCCCGCCGCGCTGTATGCACGCGAACCGCAACTGCGCACCGGCCTGGCCGGCGGCCTGCTGGTGCCGGGCGATGGCCTGGTCTATCCGCCCAAGAGCACGCGCATCCTGCTGGACCGCGCGATCCGCCGCGGCGCCACCACGCTGCGCGGCAGCGTCGCCGCCATCGAAAACAATGGCGTGCTGCTGGCCGACGGCACGCGCCACCAGGCGTCGCAAGTGGTGCTGGCCGCCGGCTCGCGTTCGGCCGCGCTGCTGCCGGAACTGCCGGTGCAGCCGAAGAAGGGACACATCGCCATCACCGACCGCTATCCCGGCTTTGTCAACCACCAGCTGGTGGAACTCGGATACATCAAAAGCGCCCACGCCGCCAGCGGCGACTCGGTCGCGTTCAATTTGCAGCCCCGTCCTACCGGACAAGTATTGATCGGCTCCTCCCGCCAGTTCGACACGATCGACCTGGCGGTGGAGCCGGCCATGCTGCAACGCATGCTGCGTCATGCCGCCACGTTCACGCCAGCCCTGGCGCAACTGAACGTGCTGCGCTGCTGGACCGGCCTGCGTGCCGCCACGCCGGACGGCATGCCGCTGATCGGCCCCCACGCCGCGCGGCGCGGACTGTGGCTGGCGACCGGACATGAAGGCCTGGGCATCACCACCTCGCTGGCGACGGCGCAGCTGCTGGCCGCGCAGATGACCGGCGACAGCACGCGCATCCCCTACACTCCTTACCTGCCGGGGCGCTTCAATGACTGACGTCGTCCTCAACATCAACGGCCATGACATCCAGGTGGCGCAAGGCGTCAGCGTGGCCGCGGCGATCGCCATGGCCGGCAGCGCCGTCACCCGGCGCTCGGTGCGCGGCGCGGCGCGCGCGCCCTTATGCGGCATGGGCGTTTGCCAGGAATGCCGCGTCACCATCGACGGCCGCATGCACCAGCTCTCGTGCCAGACGCTGTGCGCCGACGGCATGCGCGTGGTCACCGGCGAGTCCCGTCCATGAGCCGCTACGACATCCTGGTGATCGGCGCCGGACCGGCCGGACTGGCGGCCGCGCATGCCGCCGCCGCGCAAGGCGCGCAGGTCGGCCTGGTCGACGACAACCCGCTGGCCGGCGGCCAGATCTGGCGCGGCGGCCCGGAGCAGCAGCAGGACCAGCGCGCGCCAAGAATGTGGAGCGACCTGCGCGCCGCCCCCAACGTCACCCACCTGCCGCAGACGCGGGTGCTGTACGCGCCGGAGCCGGGACAGCTGCAGGTGCAGACGCCAACGTCGTCGGCCACGCTGCATTATGAAAAACTGATACTGGCCACCGGCGCGCGCGAGCGGCTGCTGCCTTTCCCCGGCTGGACGCTGCCCGGCGTGACCGGCGCCGGCGGCCTGCAGGCCCTGGCCAAGGGTGGCTATCCGGTGCAGGGCAAGCGCGTGGTGGTGGCGGGCAGCGGCCCGCTGCTGCTGGCGGTGGCCGCGACGCTGCGCGCCAAGGGCGCGGAGATCGTTGCCATCATCGAGCAGGCGTCCTTGCCGGCATTGGCGGGCTTCGGATTCGGCCTGCTGGCGACGCCGTCCAAGATCACGCAGGCGCTGCAACTGGCGGCGCAGCTGAGCGGCATCCCCTACCTGCGCGACAGCTACGTGCATTCGGCGCATGGCGACGGCACGCTGCAATCGATCCTGATACAGCGCGGCGGCGCGCGCGAGCTGGAAGCACTGCAATGCGACCACCTGGCCTGCGGCTACGGCCTGCTGCCCAACGTCGAACTGGCGCTGGCACTGGGCTGCGCCATCGCCTCGAACAAGGGACAGACGGCGGTGCAGGTGGACGAGGCGCAGCTGACTTCCGTGCCCGGCGTCTACTGCGCCGGCGAAGGCACGGGCGTCGGCGGCGTCGACCTGGCGCTGGCGGAAGGCTATATCGCCGGCCTGGCGGCCAGCGGCAAGCCGGCCGCCGCGCAGGAACTGTACGCCGAACGCGCACGCTGGAAAAAATTCGCGGCAAGGCTGGAGCGCGCGTTCGCGCTGCGGCCGGAGTTATTGACGCTGGCCGGCGACGACACCATCGTCTGCCGCTGCGAAGACGTCTGCCACAGCGAGCTGCGCACGCATACCAGCTGGCGCAGCGCCAAGCTGCAAACCCGCTGCGGCATGGGGCCGTGCCAGGGACGCATCTGCGGCGGCGCCACCGAGCTGCTGTACGGCTGGCGGCCGGACGCGGTGCGGATGCCGATTTCACCGGCCCGCATCGCCAGCATCATCGACGATTGATCCAAACGATTCACAACAACCGATTCATCACAAGGAGAACAGCATGGCAGCAGCAAAATGGGAAGGGGTCTTCCCCGCAGTAACCACCAAGTTCAAAGAGAACGAGGATCTCGACCACGCCGAAATGGAGAAGCACTTCTCCTTCCAGATCGACAGCGGCGTGCACGCGCTGTTGACCTGCGGCTCGCTGGGTGAAGCCAGCACGCTGTCGTTCGACGAGAAGCTGGCGGTCACCAAGACCGCGCTGAACGTCGCCGCCGGCCGCGTGCCGGTGCTGGTCAACGTCAGCGAGACGCGCACCGCCACCGCCTGCCGCTTCGTCGAGAAGGCGCATGAAATGGGCGTGCAAGGCCTGATGGTGATGCCGTCGGTGCTGTACGCGGCCGACTCGCGCGAGGCGATGGACAACCTGCGCGTGATCGCCAAGGCGGCGCAGCTGCCGATCATGGTCTACAACAATCCGGTCTCCTACAAGGTGGACCTGACGCCGGAAGACTTCAAGGAACTGGCCGATTGCGAATGGATCGTCGCGATCAAGGAATCGACCGACAACGTGCGCCGCATCACCGACCTGCGCAACGCCGTCGGCAACCGCTACCAGCTGTTCATGGGCGTGGACGATCTGTCGTTCGAAGGCCTGGCGGTGGGCGCGGACGGCCTGCTGGCCGGCCTGGTGGTGGCCTTCCCGAAAGAGACCGTGGCGCTGTACAAGCTGATGAAAGCCAAGCGCTGGGATGAAGCGCTCAAGCTGTATCAGTGGTTCATGCCGCTGATGCACCTGGACGTCTCGACCAAGCTGGTACAGAACCTGAAGCTGGTGGAAACGCTGGCCGGCGTCGGCAACGAGTACGTGCGCCGTCCACGCCAGCCGCTGCAAGGCGCCGACCGCGCCCGCGTCACCGCCGTGGTCCAGGCGGCGCTGGCCAACCGTCCGGACGTCAGCACCCTGTTCTAAAACCAGGTTGGGGTCCTCCCCAATCGCGGAGGTTAGTCATTTTATAAGGTAAAATTTGCCTTATTGAAACTAACCTCCACCGCAACGATGCGTTTCCGCTTACTTTTGGCCTGCTGCCTGTCGGCTTTGATACTGGCCGCGCCCGCGTCGGCGCAACAGGGCGCCGCCGCGGCGCCCTCCACCCGCAGCGTGCAAGTGGCGGAAAACGCCTTTACGCGCGGCGATCCCGTTCCTTCCTGGGTCGACGACATCGGCCAGATTCCGCCGCCTGTCAAAGGCAGCCCGCTATCCATCCGCCTGGCCGACGTGCAGTTCCACGTGGGAGAACAGGCGATCGTCTATGCGCACCGCGCGATGACGGCCAACGAAGCGGGCAGCTTGTCCTCGCTGGGCCAGTATGAGATCAGCTTCCAGCCCGAATACCAGCGCGTACAGTTGCACAGCCTGCGCATCCTGCGCGGCAGCCAGGTCATCGACAAACTCAAGTCCGCCGACATCCGCTTCCTGCAGCGCGAGACGGGACTCGACCAGGGACTGTATTCGGGATCGATCACGGCGGCCATCGTCACCGACGACGTGCGCGTCGGCGATACGCTGGAAATGGCCTATTCGGTGATCGGCGAGAACCCTGTCTTTGGCGGCAAATTCTTCGACTCCGCCGCCTGGGACACGCCGGCGCCATTGAGCTTGCGCCGCATCTCGGTCGACATGCCGATGCAGCGCACCATCTACTACCGCATGATCGGCAACGGCGCCGCCGTCAAGCCCACCGAGAAGATCGTCGACGGCCGCCGCATCCTGCGCTTCGAGGCGCGCGAACTGCCGGCCACACTGGGCGAGCCTTATGTGCCGGGCGACGTGCAGACTTACCGCTGGCTGCAGTTCTCGGAGATGAACCAGTGGCGCGACGTCAACCGCTGGGCGCAGGGCTTGTTCGACACGCCGCCGGCCGGCGCTGCGCTCGAGGAAGCCTTGCGCGCGGCCCGCAAGGCCGCCACGCAGCAGGAAAAGGTGGCCAAGGTGCTGGAATTCGCGCAGAACGAAATCCGCTACCTGTCGCTGTCGCTGGGCGAGAACTCGCACCGGCCCTACCCGCCGGCGCAGGTGCTGCAGCGCCGCTACGGCGACTGCAAGGACAAGACGCTGCTGATGGTCAGCATGCTGCGCGAGCTGGGCATCGATGCGCAGCCGGTGCTGGTGTCGACCTATTTCAAGAAGGGTCTGGAGCGGATGCTGCCCAGCCCCATCCTCTTCGACCACGCCATCGTGCGCACCCGGGTGCAGGGCAAGACCTATTATTTCGATCCCACGCGGCTGGGGCAGTACGGCCTGCTCGACCGCATGGGCCAAACCCACGGCGGCGCCCAGGTACTGGCCATCGACGCCGCCACCGACGCGCTGGAGACCGTCCCCTATCCCGCCGACGCGGCGCTGTACACCGACCGCCGCAGCGAGCGCGTGGTGGTCAACGCGCTGGACCAGCCGGCCGAGCTGCAAGCCCATATGGAATATGCCGGCGTCGATGCGGAGGGCGCGCGAGTACAGCTGGCCAACATGAGCAGCCAGCAGCTGTCCAAGATTTACGAAGGGTCCATGGGCCGGCGCTACACCTCCTCCGCGCTGCTGGACACGCCGCGCATCAGCGACGACCGCGTCAACAACAAGCTCAGTGTCGACGTGCGCTACCGCATCGACAAGTTTTTCGACAAGGACGAGCGGGGCTGGCTGATGCGCTACAAGCCTGTCAATCTGACCGAGCAGTTCTACGTGCCCGACGTGGCCCGGCGCGAGCTGCCGCTATGGGTCCCCACCTATCCGTCGGTCCACCTGTATGACTTCGACGTCACGCTGCCGGAGCAGATCGACGCCCACTACGATCCTTCGCAGAACACCATCAGCAACGGCGCCTTTACGCTCACCGAAGCGCTGTCGTTCAGGGGCCACGCGGCGCAGGCCAGGCTGCGGCTGCAGATCACGGCGGACCGGGTGGCCGCCGCCGACGTCCCGGCGTTCGTCGCGGACGCGCGCAAGATGAACGAAGCCCTGCAGGGCAGCATGTATGTGCGTCCCGACGTGTTCAAGACCGCCGCCGCGCCGAACTTCAAGCAGTCGGTGCAGAGCCGCATCGACGCCACATTGACCTCCACCACCCGGGTGCTGGCCGATGCCGCGATGACCGGCCAGGATCCGGGCAGCGCCTGGTGCGAGCGGGCGCGGGCCCGCGCCTGGCTGGGCCAGAGCGCCGATGCGTTGAAGGACGCGGCAATGGCGCTGCAGCGCCAGGGCGATACGCAGGCGAACCTGCTGTGCCACGGCGATGTGAGCTTCGTCGCGGGGCGCTTCAAGGACAGTGCCGCCGACTATGCGCGGGCGGTGGCGCTGGGCGACAGCGACAGCAGCATCTGGCTGCGCAAGGGCTGGGCCGATCTTTACCTGGGCAACAAGCGCGAGGCGCTGAGCGACCTGGCGCGCGCCGCCAAGACGGCCGACACGCCGCAGGCGCAACTGCGCGTGCAGATCTGGCAAGCCATGCTGGGCGCGCCGTCGGACAAGCGCGGCAAGGACATCGCCGCCGACGCCGCGCCAATCGACGGCGAATGGCTGGCGGCGGCACTGGAGATGTTCCAGTCGCAGCAGCCGCCGGACCAGATGCTGCGGCAGGCCAGCCGCGACGGCGCCAATGGCCTCGAAGCGCGCCTGGTCGAAGCTTATTTCTATGCGGGCAAATCCTACCTGCAGATGCAGGACACGATGCGCGCCAAGGTGTACTTCCAGCGCGCCGTGGACAAGGGCGCGCTGCACAGCATCTATCACCAGTTGGCACGCCATGAACTGGCGCGCCTGCAATAACCTTCGACGGAACACCATGAAACAAATACTCTCCCCGCTGATACTCTGCTGCGCCATGGCGCTGGCGGCACCGGTCCACGCCCAACTCAAGGCCCCGCCGCAGCCGGTGCTGTACCCGGGACCGGCCAGCGCCGAGCAGCTGGCCGCCGCGAGCCGCCTGCTGCAAGCCATGGAGATACCGCGCGTGGTGCGCTACGCGCTGGCGAACCGGCCGACCGACAGCCAGGAAGGCAATGAAGTCAACCAGCATATGAGCCAGCATGTCACCGATGCGGAAATCTGCGAGGTGATGGCGCCGCCCTACGCCAAATTCCTGTCGGCCAACGATGCCGACCGCCTGGCGATCCACATGCGCACCAGCATGGGACGGCGCCAGGTCGACGCCATGCTGGCGAGCCTGGGCATCATCAAGGGTTCGCCAACGCCGTTCTTCACTCCCGGCGAAATCCGCGAGCTGCGCGCGTTCGACGCGCTGCCCATGTCCAGGGTCTTCGCCGCCGCGCAGCCGCAGATCCAGGCGGAGAACAAGGCCGCCATGACGGCCTGGCGTACCCGCTACTACCAGAACATCACGCGCCAGGCGCTGCTCAACCTGAGGGAGATCAGCGAAGCCGCCATCAACCAGAAGCCGGGCGAACCGGCGCAGGCGCCTGCAATCAAGCGTACCGGCCTGGCGACGCTGGACAAGGCCATCTACATCATCGCCGAGAACAACCTCGCCGTGGGCAAGGCCAGCCGGGCCATGAACAACGATCTGAGAAGCTATGGCCTGGACCAGGCGTTGAGCAAGGAGAGGCTGGTCTCGGCGGAAGGCATCGCGCTGTCGAAAAAGGCGTTGGCCAGCAGCGAGGAGCGCGTGGAGCGCTACTTGAGCGACATGGATACGCAGCAGAACACCTACCGCGCGCAGCTGACCGCCGCGATCACCGACAAGCAATCGCTGGCCGCCTTTGAGCCGAGCATTGCGCACCTGTACGATCAGCTGGTGCGCTTCGGCGAAAACCAGCGCGCGCTGTTCGACGTGTTCACGCGCGTGATCAATTTTTCCGAATCACGCCTGGGCACCATGCATGTGGTGGATCAGCGCTTGCTGTTCGACGCGGATGCCGACGTCAAGGTCTTCAACACCTTGATGGAGCAGGTGGACCAACTCGCCCGGCAGGAAAGCGAGCTGATTGCCGATGGGCGCAAGCGGGTCGACGATGCATTGAACGGCAAATTCCCCAAGACGAAATAAGGTCTCATCCACGCTTGATGGTCGAGCCGCGCAGGATCAGCTGCGGTTCGATCATCGTGGCGGCGGGGGCGGGTTTGCCGTCGATGGCGGCGATCAGTTTTTCCATCGCGGCCACGCCCATGCGCTCGCTCTGCAGGTCCACCGTGGTCAGCGCCGGCGAGGTGTATTGGCCGTACTCGATGTTGTCGAAGGCCGCCACCGAGATCTGCTCCGGCAGCTTGAAGCCCAGCGTCTGCGCCGCCTTCATGAAGCCCAGCGCCATCAGGTCGTTGTAGCAGATCAGCGCATCCGGGTGCTCGCCGCCCAGCATGATGGACGAGCATACGCGCTCGCCCTCGGCCGCCGTCGGCGCGCCGCATTCATACACCATCAGCTCCATGTCGTGCGCGGCCAGGCAGGCGCGCACGCCGGCCAGCCGCTCCTCGTCGCGCCGCGAGCGCGGGAAGCGCAGGTAGCCGATCCGCTTGTGCCCCAGCGATACCAGGTGCCGCGCCAGCATGTAGGCGCCGCGGTGGTCGTCGCTGATCACCCACGGAATCTGCAGCCGCGACAGCCGGCCGAAATACACCAGCGGCTTGCCCAGCTCCATCACCCAGTCCATCTCCGATTCCAGCATGCGCGAGAACATGATGATGCCGTCCACCCGGCGGCTCAGCGCTTCGAGCAGCGGGCGTTCGCGGTCGGGATTCTCTTCGGTGTCGACCAGCAGCAGCGTGTAGCCGTGCGCCAGCGCCACGCGGTTGGCGCCCTTGACAATGCTGGTAAAGTGGGGATTGGCGACATCCAGCACCGACAGGCCGATGCTCTTGGTGCGGCCGGTGATCATCGATGCCGCCAGCGGGTTGGAACGGTAGCCCAGCTTGGCGATGACTTCCTTGATGGTCGCCTCCACCGCCGGCGAGAAGCGCTGCGCGCCGTTGACGAACTTCGAGACGGTGGCGGTGGAGACGCCGGCCGCCGCCGCCACGTCGCGGATGGTTGCTACATTTTTTTTCATGTTCTGACTATCGGGGATGCCTGGCTGCCCAAACCGCGGCAGCGCCAAAGGACAATCTTAGCATGTCGGCATCACTCCTCCGGGACCGATCAGAGGTCGGTAATCTCCTTGTGGCGCGGGACCAACGCCTTCATCACGCTCCACGCGACCAGGTAGGCCAGCGCGCAGATGCCGAACATGATCATGTAGCCGGTGTGGATGTCGTTGACCGATTTGTAGTAGTCGAACACCCAGCCACCGAGCTTGGTCAGCAGCACGCCGCCGATGCCGCCGGCCATGCCGCCGATGCCGATCACCGAGGCCACCGACTTTTGCGGGAACATGTCGGAGACGGTGGTGAAGATGTTGGCCGACCACGCCTGGTGGGCCGAGGCGCCGACGCCGATCAGCAGCACCGGCACCCAGAAGCTGATCGCGCCCAGCGGCTGCGCCAGCAGCACCACCAGCGGGAAGAAGGCGATCACCAGCATGGCTTTCATGCGGCCGTCATAGGGTGCGTGGCCGCGCGCCATGAAGTAGCTGGGGAACCAGCCGCCGCCGATCGAGCCGACCATCGTCATGCTGTACAGGACCGCCAACGGCACGACGATGGCGTCGCCCTTCATGCCGTACTGCGCCGACAGGTAGGTCGGCAACCAGAACAGGAAGAACCACCACACGCCGTCGGTCATGAATTTGCCGAAGGCGAAGGCCCAGGTCTGGCGGTACTTCAGCAGCTGCAGCCACGAGACCTTGCCGCCGGCCGGCGCCTGCGCCTGCGGCTGTTGCGCCGGCAGGTCGCTGCGGATGTAGGCCAGCTCCTGCGCCGTCAGGCGCTTCTGCCGGTCCGGCTTTTCGTACAGCGTGATCCACACGCTCATCCAGATGAAGCCCAGCATGCCGATCATGATGAAGGCGGCCTGCCAGCCCCAGATGCCGGCGATCAGCGGCACGCAGATCGGCGCCAGGATGGCGCCGACGTTGGCGCCGGAGTTGAAGATGCCGGTGGCGAAGGAGCGCTCCTTCTTCGGGAAGTATTCGGCGGTGGCCTTGATCGCGGCCGGGAAGTTGCCGGCCTCGCCGATGGCCAGCACCGCGCGCGAGATCATGAAGCCGAGGATGGACGGCGCGGCGACGATGCCGAAGGCGCCCAGCAGCACGCCGGCGCCCTCGCCCATCGGCACCGAGAAGGCGTGCATCAGCGCGCCCAGCGACCACACGGTGATCGCCACCACGTAGGCGGCCTTGGTGCCGATCTTGTCGACCACGCGGCCGGCGAACAGCATCGAGATCGCGTACACGAACTGGAAGGCGGCGGCGATGTTGGCGTAGTCGGTATTGCTCCAGCCGAATTCCTTGGACAGGTCGGGTGCCAGCAGGCTCAGCACTTGCCGGTCCAGGTAGTTGACGGTGGTGGCAAAAAACAACAGCGCGCAGATGGTCCAGCGGTATTTACCGACGGTTGCTCCCACCGCTTGCGCGTTCACAGGCTCGCTCAGGTTCATGGCATCACTCTATTCTGGTTTTTGGGTGATGATCTCTCGGTCTCCACGAGATCATTCTAGTCGTAAGTCATCGTACAACTATAAAACGCGATAGGCAAGCGGAAAGATGCGGATATTCAAGGGATTACGCCGCCATGGCGGCCCGGTCTAAGGGCTGCCATGGCGGCGTTGTATGATGACATTTATTGCAATTAAGCAGACTTGGCGGAGGCGCCGCCCTTGGCCAGCAGCAGCGCAACCAGGCTGATCACTGCGGCGGTGGACAGGTAGTAGCCGACGTATTGCAGGCCGTAGTTGGTGGCCAGCCAGGTGGCGGCGTACGGCGCCAGCGAGGCGCCCAGGATGCCGGCCAGGTTGAACGTCAGCGAGGCGCCGGTGTAGCGCACCTCGGCCGGGAACAGCTCGGACAGGATGGTGCCCAGCGGGCCGTAGGTCATGCCCATCAGGCCCAGGCCCAGCGACAGGAACACGGTCACCTGCAGGCTGCTGCCGGAACCGAACATCGGCGCCATCGCCAACCCGAACACGGCGATCGCGGCCGAGACCCAGATCAACGTGGCGCGGCGGCCGTAGCGGTCGGCCCACAGCGCGGCCACGGGGATGGTCAGGCCGAAGAAAATCACGGCGAACAGTTGCTGGATCAGGAAGTCCTTGCGGCTGAACTTGAGCGCGGTGGTGCCCCAGCTCAGCGCGAACACGGTCATCAGGTAGAACAGCACGAAGGTGGCCAGCGCGATCAGCGTGCCCAGCACCAGCACGCGGCGATGGTCGCGCCACACGGTCACCACCGGCACCTTGACGCGCTCGTTCTTGTCCAGCACCTTCTGGAAGTCCGGCGTCTCATGGATCTTCAGGCGGATGTACAGGCCGACGATCACCAGCAGCGAGCTCGACAGGAACGGGATGCGCCAGCCGTAGCTGAAGAATTCGGCGTCGCTGAGCGTCTGGCTCAGCAGCAGGAAGATGCCGCCCGACAGGAAGAAGCCGATCGGCGCGCCCAGCTGCGGGAACATGCCGTACCAGGCGCGCTTGCCCGGTGGCGCGTTCTCGGTGGCCAGCAGCACCGCACCGCCCCACTCGCCGCCCAAGCCAAGGCCCTGGCCGAAGCGGCACAGCGCCAGCAGCGCCGGCGCCAGGGTGCCGATCGAGGCATAGGTCGGCAGCGCGCCGATCACCACGGTCGACAGGCCCATGGTCAGCAGCGCCGCCACCAGCGTGGCCTTGCGGCCGATGCGGTCGCCGAAGTGGCCGAACACGGCCGAGCCGACCGGACGCGCGAAGAAGGCGATGGCGAACGTGGCCAGCGATTGCAGCGTGGCGGCGGCCGGGTCGCTGGCCGGGAAGAACAGCTTGGGGAACACCAGCACCGCCGCGGTGGCGTAGATGTAGAAATCGAAGAATTCGATCGTGGTGCCGATCAGGCTGGCAAACAGCACGGTGGCCGGGGAATTGGCCTTGGACGATCCGGGGTGAGACTGACTCATGCTTGACGCTCCTGCGGGTGGATGGTGCGGCCCATCATACACACCGGCCTTGCCCGCTGCCAAGCAGTTAAGCTTGTTCCCTAGGTATCGATTTGCGTAAAGGCAACGCTGATCGGTTCGGCCTGCAGCGGCCGCACCAGGCGCGCCACCTCCTGGCCGTCGCGCAGGAAGATCAGGGTCGGCCACAGTTTGACGCGGTAGGAGCGGCCCAGCGCGCGGCCGGGGCCGTCCTCGACCTTGTAGTGGCGCACGCCGTCGTGGCCGGCGAAGGCCTGCGCCAGCGGCGCCTGCGCGGCCATGCAGTGGCCGCACCAGTTGGCGCCGAATTCCAGCAGCGTGGCGCCGGCCAGGGCGTCGATGGTGGCGCGGTCGGGCGCGGCGGGGGTGTAGATTTTTTCCATGGCGTCAGGATAGGGGTTTGGATTTAAGTTGGGCGCACGGGTCGGGACGGGGTTGCGGCGCCACCGTGTAGACCGCGTCGTAGCGGCCGGCGCCGGCGGCCTCTTCCAGGTAGCCTTCGCTGCGCACCGTCAGCGCCGGCGCCAGCGCGTTGATCCAGCGCGCCACGCCGATGTCCTTGCGCACGTGGCCGTTGCCGGCGATTAGCACCACGTCGCGCGGCTGCTGATCGCGCACGATCTTGGCCATCCAGATGTCGCGCGACACCTGGGCGTTGATCATGCCGTCGACCATCATCTCGGGCAGCATATTGCAGTGGCCGGCGAGAATTTCCTGGTACTGGCCGGCGCGCACGTCGGCCGGCAGCGGCTGGTCCAGGTGGTAGTCGCGCACGCTTTGCGGATCGAAGGTGGCGGCGATGCCGTCGCGCACCACGCGCGAGGCGTCTGCGCGCGACAGGTTGCCGGCGATCAGCGGCAGCTGGTAGGTCAGCGCCAGCTGGATCACCGGATAGTAGAGCTGCCAGTCCCAGCGGACGCCGCCCACCACGCGGATCACGCACTGGGCGTCCAGGCAGCCCTTCTGGGCCTTGGTCAGCACGCTCTGGTTTTCGCGGTCGAACTGCTCCATGACGATGGCCGGGCGCCATCCCGCCTCCACCCGCTGGCGCAGCAGCTCGTAGCGCAGCTTGTGGCCGGCGGCGTTGTCGTGCACCTCGCCCAGCAGCAGCACCTGCGGATTGGGTCCGGCCAGCGCCGGCACCGCCGCGGCCGCTCCGCCGGCCGGCTTGCCGCCGCTGGCGCAGCCGGCCAGCAAGGCCAGCGCAGTCAGCACGGCGGCGGCCAAAGTCAATCCCGGCGTGCCGCTATATGTGGAAATCGTCTGTGTCTGGGCCATATCTAATCGAATTAATTGTTGCGAAGTCCGGATCGTGTACGCCACAGGCAAGCCAGCAAAAAGCGTTGTTGCGTTGCACGAATAAATTGCTCAAAGAAAAATAAAGATGGCAATATGCTACCAAATATGATTTAATGTGAACCTGTCGAGCACGGTTGGACTAACGTCCGCTGTTAATTTAATGTTTATGCTTTAATGTAGCCTTAACGTCCTGCTTATGCAGCATAGTCAGGAGAGCGTCGTGAAGAAGTTGATTTTTATAACAACATTATTGCTAGCCCTGGGTACCATCGGCGCCGCACCGGCCCAAGCGGATAACCCGGAAAAAAGCAAAGTTGCAGCCGCAGCAATCGTACTGGCCCATTGCGACACCCACAGCTCCGCGCCGTGCGGCATCGACAATTCGGCCCCTGCGGAAAAGACCGCCCCGGATCGCGATCCGGAGGCGATGGCCTCGAACGACCCTAACAACCAGCAAGGCATCGATACGGTGACCGAAGTGCCGGAACCGCAAACCTTTGTCATGCTGATGCTGGGCCTGGTCATCCTGGGTTTCGCCTCGCGCGGCAGCGAAGCGTCGGACACCTTCACCGACTGACCCCGGCCGCTACAGGCCGCACACCGAATGGATGTTGGTGATGGCGACGCCGTGCAAGACGGCGCGCCCGACGCAGGACAGTTTCTGCACGCCATCCTCGGTGCCCAGCACCGCAAAGACCCCTACCGCCAGCGCCACGCCGATCAGTATTGCCAAGCCTTTGAGTGTGTCCTTGTCCATGGCGGCATTCTAGCGTGGCGCCGCCGGCCTAGGCAACGGCGGCCCCCAGCGTGTAATCGAAATCGTAGTAGTGCTTGCCGCCCTCGATGCGGATCTGCAACGTGCCGCTGAGGCCGGACAACTCGTCGCGCCCGGAATCGGCCACCACCGCCACCTTCAGCCCCGCCGCGCCGCGCTCCATGGTGCCGGTGTGGCACAGCAGGAAGCTGCCGCGCCGTCCTTCCAGCGTCCCCTGCACCCGCTCCATCGCCACGTAGGCGCCGGAACCCAGCTCGCGGTCCATATACGCCAGCATCTCGCCGCTGCCGGAGGCGTCCAGCGCGCCGTGGTACTGCTTGTCGAGCGACATGCGGCCGATGCCGCTGTCGGCCGCCACGGTCGACATGGCTTCGACCGCCATCTTGACGTTGAATTCACCGCTGATGTGTGGCATGACTATCCTTTCAGGAGGGGAGGCGGGCGTCGGCGGCCAGCGCGGCGGCGGACGGATCGTCGACCGGCGTCACGCACGGCATGCGCAGCACGAAGCTGGCGCCCTGCCCCAGCACGCTGGACACCGTAATGGTGCCGCCAAACTGCTTGGCCATCAAGTTGAACACGATATTGAGTCCGAGCCCGGTGCCGCCCTGGCCGCGGCGGGTGGTGACGAAGGGGTCGAACACCTTGTCCAGCATGTCCGGCGGAATCCCCTTGCCGTCGTCGGTCACCTGCATCTCGATCCAGTCGCCCTGCTGCGCCACGCCGATGGTGATGCGGCCCTCGTCGCCCGCGTCGAAGGCGTGCTCGACGCAGTTGAGCGTCAGGTTGGTGATAACCTGGGCCAGCGCGCCCGGGTAGCTGTCGAGGATGATGTCCGGCGGGCAGGAGATGGTGACGGTGATGTGCGTCTTCTTCAGCTTGGGCTGCAGGCTCGACACCACCTCGTTGATGTAGTCGCGCAGCTCGAAGCGGCGGCGCGCCTCGCTGACCTGGTCGACCGCGATCTGCTTGAAGCTGTGGATCAGGTGCGCGGCGCGGTAGGCGTTGTTCATGATCAGGCGCGTGCTCTCGGCCGCCGTCTCCAGGTAGCGCGTGATGTCGGATTTCTTGATGTTGCCGGCCGCGACCGCCGAGTTGACCTTCTCGGTGGCCTCCATCAGCACCGAGGCGCTGGTGAGCGCGATGCCGACCGGCGTGTTGATCTCGTGCGCGACGCCGGCCACCAGCCCGCCCAGCGAGGCCAGCCGCTCGGCCTGCAGCAGCGATTCCTGCGTGCGGCGCAGGTCGTCGAGCGCCTTGGCCGTGGCCTGGGCCGACTTGCGGGCCTCGTCCTCGGCCTCGCGGATGCGCTGGATATTGGATTTGATCTTGCGCTGGATGGCGTTGAAGCCGCGGATCACCTCGCCCAGCTCGTCGTGCCGGCTGTCGGGCAGCTCCTCCACCTCGTCGCTGCCGCGCGTGGCCAGGTCGAACAGGCCGTCGCGCAGGCGCTTGAGCGGATCGAACACGATGCGCAGCGACAGCGCCAGGGCCGCCACCAGGATCAGGTCCAGCAGCAGCACCTCGATCACCTTGCGCCGCACCTCGGCCGCCAGCGTGGCGTCGATCTGGGCGCGGCTGAAGTTGACCACCACGCGGCCGACGATGACCGGCTTGAGCGAGGCGCCGGCCGCGCCGGAATCGCGGTAGGCCAGGTCGGCCACCACCGGCGAACCGCCGACGGCGGCATCGTTCTCGATCGAGCTGACGCTGCCGTTTTCGTTGCGCAGCTTGCCGGAGAACAGGCCGACCGAGGTGTCGTACACGCGGATCGAGACCAGCTCAGGCGGCAGCATCTCGGCGGCGACGATGTTGTCGACCTTGGCCTTGTCCAGGTCCCACAGCGCCGACGGCAGGCTGGTCTGCAGCCGGGTCAGCACGCCCTGGCGCAGGCGCTGGCTGCTCACTTCCAGCTCGTGGCCCAGGCTGTACTGGGCGTAGGTGCCGGAAATGCCCAGCACCAACGTGACAATGACCACGAAAAGCAGCGTCAAGCGGCCTTGGATACCAAACATCGACCAACCTCCCTGCATTGATGGAAATGACGGCAACGTCCCAATGTACGGTATGGCATGCGACTTGGCAAGTTGTGGCCTCGCGGCCATGCCGCCACGGCAGACTTTGCTTGCACGCAATGGTAAGATCATGCAATGTAGATCAGGTGGCAAACCGGGAGGGCAAGATGACGAGCAATTACCATCAACTGACGCTGGCGGAGGTGCGGCCGGGCATGGTCCTGTCGGACGTGCTGCTGGACGTGCAGGGCCATGTGCTGCTGCCGCAGGGCACCACGCTCACCGAGGCCATGCTGGCGCTGATGCCGCGCCACGGTATCGCCGTGCTGCCCATCCTGAAGGAAGAAGTGTCGCCGGAAACCGCGCAGGCCACGCTGGAGCACCACGAGGCGCGCATCGCCCACCTGTTCCGCAAGAACGACCCCGACAGCGACAGCGACTGGGCCACCGCGCTGCTGCGCCGTTTCGTGTCGGACTTCCGGCTCGGTCCGCAGGAGGCCGCCGAGCATGAGTAATACGCTGAGTTACGACGACGTCGTCCGCACGCTGGACGACCTGCCCTCGCTGCCGGCGGTGGTGATGGAGCTGCTCAACAGCATCGACCAGGACGATGTCGACATCTCCGTGCTGGCCAAGAAAGTGTCCTACGACCAGGCGCTGACGGCCAAGACGCTGCGGCTGGCCAACTCCTCGCTGTACGGGCTGCAGGTCAAGGTGACCACCATCCAGCAGGCGATCACCTACCTGGGTTTCCAGACCACGCGCAACCTGATCACGGCGGCCGCCGTCACCGGCTGCTTCGCCGAGGGCCACTGCCCCGGCTTCGACCACAAGGCCTTCTGGCGCCACTCGATCGCCACCGCCGCCTGCGCCAAGGTGCTGGCGCGGCAGATGCGCTTCAACCAGGATTACGCCTTCACGGCGGGGCTGCTGCACGATATCGGCCGGCTGGTGCTGGTGTCGTGTTTCCCGAACCAGTATTCGGAAACCATCGCCTACCGCGACCAGCACGATTGCTATCTGCTGGACGCGGAACGCACGGTGCTGGGCGTCGATCATGTCGACGCCGGCATGGCGCTGGCCGAGCACTGGAATTTTTCCGACACGATGCGGCTGGCCATCGGCGGCCACCACGACCCGGAGGCGCCGGGCGCAGGCTTCCTGGCGGCCATCATCCATGTGGCCGACGCTATCGTGCATGCGCTCGATCTGGCGCAGGCGCAGGACGATCTGGTCCCGCCGGTGTCCACCGTGGCCTGGACTGCGCTGGGCCTCGATGAGGAAATCTATCTGCAATTGTTCCGCGAGACGGAACTGCAATACGAAGAAATCTCGATGGTGCTGCTGAGCTGATTATTTTTCTGAAGCAATCATTCCTGAAGCGGCGGGCTGGCTGCCGGCCGGGCTGAAATCAGCCACGGCAACGGCAGCAGCGGGCATGCGCGCGCATTAGTGACGCGCGTAGTTTCCGGCCTCGGCCTTCTCGGTGCGCTCTTCCGGCTTTGGTCGGCCCTGGGCGTCGGACAGGCGGTACTTGGTGCGGCGGTCGCCCATCAAGTCGCGCAGGTCGCGGATGCTCATGCCGGTCACTTCGTGCATGCGGATCAGCAGCGAGGCGCCGACCGGCAAGCGGTGGTGGCGGATCTTGCTGATGACCGGTGGCGCGACTTCCAGCAGGCGCGACAGCGCTGCGTCGTTCTTCAACTGCATCTTGCCGAGCAAGATATCCAGGAGATGGTTAGGGTTGTAGCTTTCCTGGGAAGCGAGAGCGTGGTGTGCCATGATTTTCCTCGTTGGTTGGGTGAATGAAGTGTGCAGGCTAGAACTTAAGCTCAACTTAGATTCCTTGGACTAAGTTTTTGTTTCAGCTAGCCTCTGCTGATTGCCTTTCGTGCAAGATAATTCTATGCTCAAAAGGGCCTGTTTCCGCCGTTGTACGCCGAGCGAAGATTGTTCGACATCAATCACGGGCTAGAAACCTTAGCAACAATGCTATTTCATCACATGGGGCTGGAGGATGTCGCACGCAAGAACTTGTAGGAAACTGTTACACAAAGCAAGTTCAGCTTTACACGGGCGAAAATGGGGAAAAAGCGGGGCCGGCGGGGCGCCGGCGGCCGCGATGGCGGCGGCGGATCAGGCGGTGGTGTCGATGTGGCGGCCGACGGTCTTTTCGGTCTGGCGGCGGTCCTGCTGGGTATGCTTGTCGGCGGCCTGCGCCTGGCGCCGCTGCTGCGCGGCGGCATCGTCGTTGGCCTGGGCGCGGGCGCGCTGGGTGTCGGCGTTCTGCTCCACCCGGTTCTGCACCGCGCGCTCGGCCGCGCCGGCCTGCTCGCTGCGCTGGCGCTCGCGGTTGACGCGGGTCTCGCGCTGGTTGGCCGCCTGCACGCCATCGAGCGAGGTGCTGATGCGCGACGATGAAATCGTGTTGGCTGCCATGTCTCCCTCGCTGGAAATTGCCCGCAGGCTACGCTTTCAATGTAGAAGGCGGGCGTCCCAAAATCAAGGCTTATCGCGTCTGGCGGCGGCAAATTACGTTAAACTATCGCCTGTGCCGGCACTGCCGGCCTCTCTCATAAAGCATTCCATTGAAAACCAAAACGCCAGTCCAACCGTACTATTTCGTCCCGGAGCCGCTCGATAACGCGCGCCTGGCCCACCTGTGCGGCCCCCTCGACGAAAACCTGCGCCAGATTTCCGCCGCGCTGGACGTCACCATTTTCCGCCGCGGCGAGAAGTTCATCGTCAGCGGCCACAACGCCGAGCGCGCGGCGCAGATCCTGGAACAGTTCTACGCGGTCGCCAACAAGATCGTGCCGATCGAGGAAGTGCAGCTGGCCCTGGTCGAACAGCGCGCCGGCCTGGCCGCGGCCGCCAGCGCCGCGCCGTCCGCGCCGGACCAGCCGCGCGTGGTCGAGGCGCCGTTCGTCGAGCCGGACATCAACAGCCCGATCCTGAAAACCCGCCGCGCCGACCTGCGCGGCCGCACGCCGCACCAGATCCGCTACCTGCGCAACATCCTCGAGCACGACATCAGCTTCGGCGTCGGCCCGGCCGGCACCGGCAAGACCTACCTGGCGGTGGCCTGCGCGGTGGACGCGCTGGAGCGCGACGCCGTCAAGCGCATCATCCTGACCCGCCCCGCCGTCGAGGCGGGCGAGCGGCTGGGCTTCCTGCCGGGCGACCTGGCGCAGAAGGTCGATCCCTACCTGCGTCCGCTGTACGACGCGCTGTACGACCTGCTCGGCTTTGACCGCACGCAGAAAATGTTCGAGAAGCAGGTGATCGAGATCGCGCCGCTGGCCTATATGCGCGGCCGCACGCTCAACCACGCCTTCGTCATCCTGGACGAGGCGCAGAACACCACGGTCGAGCAGATGAAGATGTTCCTGACCCGCATCGGCTTCGGCAGCAAGGCCGTGGTGACGGGCGACGTCACCCAGGTCGACCTGCACAAGAGCCAGAAGAGCGGCCTGGTGGACGCCATCCAGGTGCTGAAGGAAGTGCGCGGCATCGCCTTCAGCCACTTCAACAGCGAAGACGTGGTACGCCATCCGCTGGTGGCGCGCATTGTCGACGCCTACGAAACCGCGCACAACCACGAAGCGGAAATCGCTCCCCTCCTCAAAGCCACAGCTCTCAAAAATGTCCGCAAAAAATAAACTGACGCTGTCGGTGCAATATCCCGACGCCCGCCTGCAGGAAAGCCTCACCCGTCCCAAGATCCGCCGCTGGGTGCAGGCCGCGCTGTTCGCGCCGGCCGAGCTGACGATACGCTTCGTCGACGCCGAGGAAGGCCGCACGCTGAACCGCGACTACCGTGAAAAAGACTACGCCACCAACGTGCTGACCTTCGCCTACAACGAAGGGGAAGAGTTGCCCGACGACGCGCCGACCCAGGCCGACATCATCCTCTGCACCGACGTGCTGGAGCGGGAAGCGGCCGAGCAAAAGAAAACCGTGGAAGAACACGCCGCCCACCTGATCGTCCACGGCGTGCTGCACGCGCAGGGCTACGACCACATGGACGACGAGGAAGCGGTAGAGATGGAAGGCATCGAAACAGAAATCCTGGCGGGCCTGGGCTACGCCGATCCCTACGCCGACTAACCCAAGTTTATCGCATCAGGCAGCCCAACCGGCTTCCTGAAGCGGCAGCTGGGTTACCGCCTCCTGCCATGACATCGACGTCGGCAGCACAGCGACGCGACCATCCCGCAGCACCAGTATGGGCCCGTTGCCCGCCAGTGCGGACGATGGATTCCGGGTCCGGACAAAGTCCGCCGAGTTATAAAAAAACACCCAGCCTTGTTCCACCTCCCGGGTTTCCGTGTGAAGAATCTCAAATTCATCACCGGAGGCCGCGCCCAGTTCATGGACCTTCGCCTCTGCGACTTTCAAGGCGTTGCTGTCATTAATCGAACTCATTAATTTGTCCTCAAGAATCGGAACTGGACATATCCATCCAGCGCTGCCGCCCGCCCGGTTTGACCATCAAGAAAACGAACCACACCCTTTTGATTGACGGCATTAAAGACATGTCCCACGCCGTTGCCTCTGAGGCCGAAAACAATACCTCGCGCACCAGGTCCCGCCGCCGCCAATATGCCAATCACTTTGCCGATCGCTCCGGGCTCACCAAACTTCGCTCCAAAAGTCTTTTCCAGCACGTCGATTCGACATGGCCCGCCAAGCAGGGCCGAGGCGGGATGGCCTGCCAGAGTTGCATCTGTCGCAACTGAACAATTAACACAATTCTTAGTCCCACCAACTGTGTTTATCCTGCGGATCGATCCCGCAGTGACGTCCAAGTATAGCGCTACATCTTGACAAAGGGCGCTTTCGAAAACGCTCATCACGGATCCGCTCCTGACGAATAATCCGTACAGCATGCGCCCTGAAAATTCTCCGGATATTGACCTCGCCCAAAAGCACAGCCCCGCTGCCTTTTTGACAAAAGCGGCCCCGCCGCCCCATTTCGTGTATCCTATACCCCTTCGAAACAATGGCTCACGCCTCCTATGCAAGAGCACTCTAGTGGCGTCAAGACTGACGCCAAACCCCACCGGTCGCTGTTTGAACGCCTGACCGCACTGATTTCCCCCGAGCCAGAGAACCGCGCGGAACTGCTCGAAGTTCTGCACGACGCCCACGAACGCAACCTGATCGACGCCGACGCCCTGTCGATGATCGAAGGCGTGTTCCAGGTGTCGGACCTGTCCGCCCGCGACATCATGATCCCCCGCTCGCAGATGGACGTCATCGACATCTCCAAGCCGATCGAGGAATGGATGCCGCAAGTGCTGGCCACCGCCCACTCCCGCTTCCCCGCCATCGAAGGCGAGCGCGACAAGGTGATCGGCATCCTGCTGGCCAAGGACCTGCTGCGCTACTACGCCGAGGAATCGTTCGACGTGCGCGACATGCTGCGCCCCGCCATCTTCATCCCCGAATCGAAACGCCTGAACGTGCTGCTGCGCGACTTCCGCGCCAACCACAACCACATGGCCATCGTGGTGGACGAGTACAGCGGCGTGGCCGGCCTGATCACCATCGAGGACGTGCTGGAGCAGATCGTCGGCGACATCGAGGACGAATACGACTTCGACGAGGAAGAGGACAACATCCTGTCGATCAAGGAAGGCGTGCACGGCCCACGCTGGCGCATCAAAGCGCTGACCGAGATCGAGCAATTCAACGAGGAACTCGACACCGCGCTGCCGGACGACGACGTCGACACCATCGGCGGCCTGGTCGCCAAGCACCTGGCGCGCATGCCGCACAAGGGCGACGTGTTCGACATGGAAGGCCTGCGCTTCGAAGTGCTGCGCGCCGACGCCCGCCAGATCCACGTGCTGCTGGTGGAGAAACTGCCGCCCGCCGTCGAAGCCGGCGACGACGCCTGATGCGTTTTCGCCGCGCCAATCCGAACGATCCACCCAAGCCGCAACGCTCCACCCGTGGCCGCATGGCCATCACCGCCGTGGCCGGCGCGCTGTGCGTGTTCGCCTTCGCGCCGTTCGGCTGGTGGCCGCTGGAGATCCTCGGCCTGGCCACCTTGTTCTACCAGGTGCTGCGCAGCAGCAGCGTCAAGGCCGCCGGCCTGATCGGCTGGGCCTTCGGCTTCGGCTGGACCGCCGCCGGCGTCCATTGGATCTACGTTTCGCTGCACATCTACGGCGGCATGCCGGCGCCGCTGGCGGCCGCCGCCGTGCTGCTGTTGGGCTGGGCCATGGGCTTCTACGTGGCGCTGGCGATGGGCGGCGCGGCCTGGCTGCGCCAGCGCTGGGCGCTGCCGCTGCCGGCCGCCAACCTGCTGGTGCTGCCGGCCATGTGGGCGCTGTTCGAATGGATACGGGGATGGCTGTTCACCGGCTTCCCGTGGCTGTCGGCCGGCTACGCCCACACCCACAGCCCGCTGGCCGGCTTCGCGCCGCTGATCGGGATGTACGGCCTGGGCTGGCTGGCGGCCGTGATCGCCGGCGCCCTGCTGTTGCTGCTGCACCGCACCCGCCTGCGCGCGGCCGGGCTGGTCGTCGCCATCTGCGTGGCCGGTGTCGCCCTGGGCTTCCTGCACTGGACCTACCCGGAAGGCAAGCCGATCTCGGTGCGCCTGCTGCAAGGGAATATCCCGCAGGATGAAAAATTCAACGGCTCGCGCGTGATGTCGGCGCTCAAGCTGTACCAGGACGCCATCACGGCAGCGCCTGCCGACCTGATCGCCACGCCGGAGACCGCCATCGTCATGCTGCCGCAGCAGCTGCCGCCCGACTACCTGCCCGGCATCGCCCAGTTCCTGAACAAGACCAACAGCAACCTGATCCTGGGCATCCCGCTGGCCGACAGCCAGACCGCCTACTTCAACAGCGCGATCGGCATCCCGTCCAAGCTCGGTTCGGCCTACTACCGCTACGACAAGCACCACTTGGTGCCGTATGGCGAATTCATCCCGTTCGGCTTCCGCTGGTTCGTCAACCTGATGTCGATCCCGCTGGGCGACCAGACCAGCGGCCGCGACATCCAGCCGTCGTTCCCGATCAAGGACCAGCGCGTGCTGCCCAACATCTGCTACGAAGACTTGTTCGGCGAAGAGATCGCCGGCCAGCTGAACAACCCGGCGCAAGGCCAGAAACCGGCCACCATGCTGCTCAACATCTCGAACCTGGCCTGGTTTGGCGACACCATCGCCATTCCCCAGCATTTGCAGATCTCGCAAATGCGCACGCTGGAGACCGGCCGCCCGATGCTGCGGGCGACCAACACCGGCGCCACCGCCATCATCAATGGCGAAGGCAAAGTGGTGCAGCAGCTGCCCGTGGACACCTACGGCGTGCTGGCGGCCACGGTGCAGGGCATGGCCGGCAGCACCCCGTATATCCTGTGGGGGAACAAGCTGTTCCTGGCGCTGGCCGCGCTGTCGCTGGGCGCGGCCTGGTTTGGGGCCCGGCGCGCAAAAAACCGGCCTAAAGCCGCTTAATCTCTACAGGCTCCCCGTAAAACCCGCTAAAATTGCCCCTTTAGCGAAACTGCAACCGCGCGCCTTTGGGCTGCGCCACCGACCAAACAAGATGCTGACATTTCAACAAATTATCCTGACCTTGCAAACCTACTGGGACAAGCAAGGCTGCGCCCTGCTCCAGCCCTACGACATGGAAGTCGGCGCCGGCACCTTCCACACCGGCACCTTCCTGCGCGCGATCGGCCCCGAGCCTTGGCGCGCGGCCTACGTGCAGCCATCGCGCCGCCCGAAGGACGGCCGCTACGGCGAGAACCCGAACCGCGGCCAGCACTACTACCAGTACCAGGTGGTGATGAAGCCGGCGCCGGAAAACATCCTGGACCTGTACCTGGGTTCGCTGGAAGCGCTGGGCCTGGACCTGAAGCAGAACGACGTCCGCTTCGTCGAGGATGACTGGGAATCGCCGACGCTGGGCGCCTGGGGTCTGGGTTGGGAAGTCTGGCTGAACGGCATGGAGGTGACGCAGTTCACCTACTTCCAGCAAGTCGGCGGCCTCGATTGCAAGCCGGTGCTGGGCGAGATCACCTACGGCATCGAACGCCTGGCGATGTACCTGCAGGGCGTTGAGAATATGTACGACCTGGTGTGGACCACCTGGGAAGAAAACGGCGAGACCAAGACGCTGAAGTACGGCGACGTGTTCCACCAGAACGAGGTGGAGCAGTCGGCCTACAACTTCGAGCACTCGAACACCGAGCTGCTGTTCGCCCAGTTCAACAACCACGAATCGGAAGCCAAGCGCCTGATCGAGCTGCAACTGACCTTGCCGGCGTATGAGCAGATCATGAAAGCCTCGCACAGCTTCAACCTGCTGGACGCGCGCGGCGCCATCTCCGTGACCGAACGTGCCGCCTACATCGGCCGCGTGCGCGCCCTGTCGCGCCTGGTCGCGCAAGCCTACTACGATTCGCGTGAACGCCTGGGCTTCCCTATGGCTCCCGCCGCCGCTGTCGCCGCCGCTGAATAAACGATATAAACAATATGACTCAAACTCTGCTCATCGAACTGCTGACCGAAGAACTGCCGCCGAAGGCGCTCGCCAAACTGGGCAAGGCTTTCGCGGACGGCATCGTCAACGGCCTGAAATCGCGCGACTTCCTGGAAGCCGACAGCGTCGCCACCTCGTTCGCCTCGCCGCGCCGCCTGGCCGTTTCCATCACCAAGGTGCGCGCCACCTCGCCGGACAAATCGATCCGCGAAAAAGTGCTGCCGGTATCGGTGGCGCTGGACGCCGCCGGCAACGGCACGCCGCCGCTGGCCAAGAAACTGGCCGCGCTGGGCTTCCCCAACCTGACCGTCGCCGACCTGGAACGCGCGCAGGACGGCAAGGCCGAAAGCTTCTTCTACACCTACACCGCAGCCGGCAGCGCGCTGCAAGCCGGCCTGCAAGCCGCGCTGGAAGACTCGGTCGCCAAGCTGCCGATTCCTAAAGTGATGAGCTACCAGCGTCCCGACGGCGCCACCGTGCAATTCGTGCGTCCGGCCCACAGCCTGATCGCGCTGCACGGCGCCACCGTGCTGCCACTGACCCTGCTGGGCCTGACCGCGTCCAACGTCAGCGAAGGCCACCGCTTCCTGACCGCTCCCGGCCAGCGCATGGTCACCATCGCCAACGCCGACAGCTACGCCGCCACCCTGGCGACCGAAGGCAAGGTCCTGGCCAGCGTCGAAGACCGCAAGGAGAAAATCCGCGCCGAACTGCTGGCCAAGGCCGGCGCCGACACGGTGCTGATGCCTGAATCGCTGCTGGACGAAGTAACCGCGCTGGTCGAATGGCCGGTGGTCTACGAATGCAAGTTCGAGGAAGAGTTCCTGGCCGTGCCGCAGGAATGCCTGATCCTGACCATGCAGACCAACCAAAAATACTTCGCGCTGACCGACACCAACGGCAAGCTGCGTTCGCGCTTCCTGATCGTCTCCAACATCGCCACCGACACGCCGGCCGCCATCATCGACGGCAACGAGCGCGTGGTGCGTCCGCGCCTGTCCGACGCCAAGTTCTTCTTCGAGCAGGACAAGAAGAAGACGCTGGAATCGCGCCTGCCGCTGCTGGAAAAAATCGTCTACCACAACAAGCTGGGCACGCAGGCCGCACGCGGCGAACGCGTAGCCGCGCTGGCCGCCTTCATCGCCGGCGCCATCGGCGGCGACGCCGCGCTGGCCACCCGCGCAGCCAAGCTGTCGAAGGCCGACCTGGTCACCGAGATGGTCGGCGAATTCCCTGAGCTGCAAGGCATCATGGGCACCTACTACGCCCGCAACGACGGCGAGCCGGAAGACGTGGCGCTGGCCGCGTCCGAGCACTACCAGCCGCGCTTCGCCGGCGACGCCCTGCCGTCCACCGTCACCGGCACCGCCGTGGCGCTGGCCGACAAGCTGGAAACCCTGGTCGGCATCTGGGCCATCGGCCTGGCGCCAACCGGCGACAAGGATCCGTTCGCGCTGCGCCGCCACGCGCTGGGCGTGCTGCGCATGCTGATCGAGAAGCGCCTGCCGCTGTCGATCTCCGGCCTGCTGTCGCACGCCGCGCAGCTGTTCGCCTCCGTGGCCGGCTTCAAGGACCCGAGCGCCGACGTCACCATCTTCATGATCGACCGCCTGCGCGGCATCCTGCGCGAGCGCGGCTTCTCGCCGAACGAAATCGAAGCGGTGGTCGCCCAGAACCCGGACCGCCTGGACGATATCGTGCAGCGCCTGGAGGCCGTGCAAGCCTTCGCCGCGCTGCCGGAATCGGCCTCGCTGGCCGCCGCCAACAAGCGCATCACCAACATCCTGAAGAAGAACGAGGAAGCCTTGGCCGCCGCCGGCAACACCGGCGTCAACGTCTCGCTTCTGCAGGACGCCGCCGAGAAGAACCTCAACGCCGCCGTGGTGCGCGTGCTGCCGGAAATCGACGCCGCCTTCAACAAGGGCGACTTCGCCGGCACGCTGAAAACGCTGGCCCAGCTGCGCGAGGAAGTCGACGCCTTCTTCAACGACGTGATGGTGATGGCCGAGGATGTCGCGCTGCGCAACAACCGCCTGGCCCTGCTGTCGTCGCTGCACGGCATGATGAACCGGGTGGCCGACATTTCGAAGCTGGCGGCTTAAATGGGTACGCCGTCCATGAAACTGATCATCCTCGATCGCGACGGCGTCATCAACCATGATTCGCCGGACTTCATCAAGTCGCCGGCCGAGTGGATCCCGGTTCCCGGCTCGCTCGAAGCGATCGCCCGCCTGAACCAGGCGGGGTATCGCGTGGTGGTGGCGTCGAACCAGTCGGGCATCGCCCGCGAGTTCTTCGACATGTCGATCCTGAACGCGATCCACCAGAAGATGCACAACCTGGCGCAGCAAGTGGGCGCCAGCATCGACGCCATCTTCTTCTGCCCGCACGCCGCGGCCGACGCCTGCGATTGCCGCAAGCCGAAGCCGGGCATGTTCACGGAAATCTCGCAGCGGTATAAAATCAGCCTGAAAGGCGTGCCGACCGTCGGCGACTCGCTGCGCGACCTGCAGGCCGGTTACGTCAGCGGCTGCGTGCCTTACTTGGTCCTGACCGGCAAGGGCGAGAAAACCCAGGCCACCGGCGGACTACCGCCCGGCACCATGGTGTTCCCCGACCTCGCCGCGATGGTCAACCACCTGCTGAAAACCAGCGCCCCGCCGGCGCTGCACGTCGTTAGCTAAACAGTTTTGGAGTCTGCATTGGGTCATCCCGTCTTGTTTCTGCGTTCCCTGATCTTCACCATCATCATGGTGGTATCGACCATCGTCTGGGCCTGCGTCTGCCTGCTGGCCGCGCCGTTGCCGTACAACCAGCGCTTCTACATCACCGGACGCTGGAACGTGTTCATGATCTGGTGCCTCAAGGTCATCTGCGGCATCCGCTACGAAATCAAGGGCGCCGAGAACTTCCCGGACGCGCCGGCCGTGGTGCTGTCGAAGCACCAGTCGGCGTGGGAGACCATCTTCCTGCTGCCTAACATGCCGCGTCCATTGGTGTTCGTGTTCAAGAAGGAGATCCTGTACATTCCCTTCTTCGGCTGGGCGATGGCGCTGCTGCGCATGATCCCGATCGACCGCAAGCAGGGCAAGTACGCCTTCCAGGACGTGGTCCGCCACGGCAAGCGCCGGCTCGCCGACGGCCAATGGATTATCATGTTCCCGGAAGGGACGCGCATCCCGGTCGGCAAGGCCGGCAAGTACAAAAGCGGCGGCACCCGCCTCGCCATCGAGACCGGCGCGGTGGTTGTGCCGATTGCCCACAACTCCGGCGAGTGCTGGCCAAAAAATTCTTTCATCAAGCGCCCAGGGCTTGTTACAGTATCGATAGGCAAACCGATTTCTCCGGAAGGCCTGACCCCGGACGGCATGATGCAACAGGTGGAAAATTGGATAGAATCAGAAATGCGCGTCATTTCGCCCCACGCCTACAACGCTGGCTAGATGACCTGGCCACGCTGGTGAAGCCGGCGTCGCCGAAAGACGACGCCAGCCAGCTTGACCTGTTTGGACGGGAGGCGCAGTCGTCTCTCAAGCCGGTGTACACCGCACCGGTATGGTCGATTCCGACCGCGCCTGCCTCGAATACCCCTCCCCCCGTTTCGCCCTACGTCGCACCGCCGCAGACCGCCGTGCCGGTCAAGCCGCGCGCGCAGACGCCACCGCCGCCGGAGCAGATGCCCAAGCGCCAGCTGATGGTGGGCGACTTCGTGCTCGAATATTCGCTGCGCCGTTCGACCCGCCGCTCGATCGGCTTCATGATCGACGACGAAGGCTTGCGTGTGACGGCGCCCAAGCGCATCAGCATCGCCGAAATCGACAACGCCATCCGCACCAAGCAGCACTGGATACTGAGCAAGCTGAAAGAGCGCCGCGAACGCCGCGCCGCGCGGCTGGAGAAGCCGCCGGTGGAATGGATCGACGGCGCGCAGCTGCCGTATCTCGGCGCCGACATCACGCTGCGACTGCTGGTGGGCGGACGCAATCGCAGCAGCTACAACCCGGCCACGCGCGAGCTGTCGATGGTGCTGGTGCCCGGCGCCACCGAGACGCTGCTGAAGGAGCGCGTGAAGGCGTGGTACCAGCAGGAAGCCAAGGTGCTGTTCGAGCAGCGGCTGGACATGTACGCCGAGCGGCTGGGGGTGCGCTACCACTCGTTCGGGCTGTCGTCGGCGGGCACGCGCTGGGGCTCGTGCACGGTGGACCGCAAGATCCGCCTGAACTGGAAGCTGATCCACTTCTCGCAACCGCTGATCGACTACGTGATCGCGCACGAGCTGTCGCACATCCTGGAGATGAACCACAGCGCGCAGTTCTGGAACACCGTGGGCCTGATCTATCCCGAATACGAGGAAGCCAAGAACCTGCTGCGCAAGCGCGCGCAGGAGCTGCCGGTGCTGTTCCCCTAGCATTCGGTCTGTAACGCTGCCAATAACTTAATTTACCAATAACAACTAATTGCATATGTTATAATTGATAGTTGGAAAACTATTATTTAACTATTGCAATGAATTTGACGAAACTCGCCCTCGCCTGCGCACTGACTTCCACCCTGGCCGCCTGCGGCGGTGGTGGAGGTGGCGGCAGCACCCCTGCCACTGACGCCGGTTCGGTGGTCGTGCAACCCGCTCAGCCGTCAGCCGGTCCGGTGGCCGACACGAAAACCCTGTTTGGCAGCCTGCGCACCAACCTGCATGCCTGGTCCGACGCAAACAAGGACGGCGGCGGCCTGAGCAATAGCACGCACGCGATGAAGGCCGATTTCGACAACGCCACATCGCCGCTGGACCAGAACCTGGCCAACTGGATCAGCGTTTCCTTCAGCGGCATCAAGCTCTACGACGACTTCATCCAGAAGAGATCCACGGCCATCACCATCAAGGACGGCGAGTCGTGGGCGCCAATGGGCGCGTGCACGTTGTACAAGGATATGGCGGCGATCATCCCCATGACCAGCAACGACGTATCGTCGGTCACGCCGAGGAGCGTCTCCTGCACGCTGAACGGCATGGCCGTCGAAGGTTCGGAACGCAAATCGGCATCGGGCAACCTCTATACCCACACGCTCATCGGCAACAGCATCACGCTGACGCCGGCAGCCAGCGGCAGCTTCGCCTACACCACCCAGACGATGCGCTTCTCGCAGACATATTACAGAGACCAGTACGGCCCCTACGGCTATCAGGCAGTGAGCGGCGGGACGCCCGTCGGCAACCCAGCGCAGGGCACCATCGGCTACCGGATCAACGGCGATATCCTCACCACGTTGCAGCTCGACGGCACCATGCCCGCACACGCCAACGCCGCCGGCACCTTGGTCACCGACTACGAAACGTGGCATGTCAAAGCCTCCACCACGGCGCAGGCATCGGGCATCAACAGCTACGCGCTTTCCGGCAGCATCAGCCCGGTCAAGAACGGGGCGGCGCTTGGCACCGTCAAGCTGGCCGACACATCCTTCATCCGTGCTTCCGTCAGCGGCAACAGGTACCGCGCCGTCGAAGCCAAGCTGGACATCGAAGTCGCAACGGCCAACAACACCGCCAGCGGCACCCTATCCCTCAACTTTGAAGGCGACAAATACGGCAATTACTACCAGCCAACCTCCACACAGTTCAGCGGCAACTTCACCAACAGCCGTGGGGAGAACTTCACCGGCGTCATCACGGTCGATGTGTCGAACTACAAGAACTACGTTAGCTGGGAGCCGAAGTCGGCGACCAACTTCGCCCCGACCAAAACTTCGTTCAAAGGCAGCCTGAAGATCGTCGGCCGTCCCGTGCTGGCCGTCGAGTTTGCCGAGCATGACACCAGCTACAACACTGTCCAATTCAACGGCACCTACAACGACGGCACCAACGCCATCACGTTCGACGGCAACACCGCGCCGCCTGGAACGACCCATATCGCCAGCGCCACGGGCGTCACGGTCACGCTGGTGGACGGCGTCAAGCTGATCGACGTCTACAAGAACAACAGCAAGACCGCGCAGATCAATACCAGCACCCGGGTGATCAACTACATCGATGGCACTTTCGAGACTCTGAACTGATCCATCATGCGCTTGATTTCCTTACTGGGCGCCCTGCTTGCGGCAAGCGGGGCGGCGGCGCAGACCGCCGTCGCCGACAGCGACATCGCACTGCGCGCCCCCAGCGCCGCCTGGCAGGCCTATGCCAAGGCACAGGCCTGGGCGGCCTACGACGCCGTGCCGATCCGCGAACTGGGCCGCGACTGGAGCGACGGCTACGCGCCGCGCAACGGCCGCAACGTCTTCCTGCAGCGGGACCGCATGGAATTCGGCGTGGAGAAAGACGGCTGGCGCGTCGGCGCGGAATACCGGCTGGAAGGGTCGCTGCAGGCGAACCGCGACGCGGTGGACCTGTATCACCTCTATCAAAGCCACACGAGGCCCGGCAAGGCGCTCGATTTAGCGGTGGACGCCCATTCGAAACAATGGGCGGCGGCGGGCGCGCGCGTGGGCCGTACCTTCGCCCTGCCCGACCAGGACGCGGGCCAACCCTTGCTGATGGTGTCGGCCGCCGTGTACGGGCGCGCCCGCAATCACGACAGCAGCGCGTCCGGCACGGTGAGCTACAAGCCCGAGACCGCGTACCGCATCGACGGCGCGTACACCAACTCGAAGACGGACTACACCTATCCGTTCATGCCGGAGTCGGCGCAAAAATCGTCGGGCGCCAGCGTCTCGGCCGCCCTGCAATGGCCGCTGAGCAGCCAGCTCACCGCCAACCTGGCGGTGAACGATTTGTGGAGCCGCATGCACTGGACCAATCTACCGTCGATGGTGCAACGCATCGCCTCCGATGTGCAGACCGTCGATGGCGACGGCTACATCAACTACAAGCCGCACGTCGTCGGCCAGAACAACCTGATCGAGCACACCGGCACCATCGGCGCCAGCACCGCGCTCAACCTCACTTACCGCTACCAGCAATGGGCAATGCGGGTTGGTGCGCAGCGCATCGCCGGCACCACCATACCGGAAGCCATCGGCAGCTACGCCAGCCAGTGGGGCACGTTCAGCGCCAGCTATGACACGCGCTTCAACATGGTGGGGCTGGGCTACGAACAAGGCCCGTTCCGCCTGCGCGTGCGCACCGACCGTCTGCCGGTCAGCGAGGCGCATGCGTTCAGCCTGGAGACGGGCTTGTATTTGATGTTCTAGCAGTTGACGGTCGTGCAATACGACTGTAATTTGTCGCCATGGATACCAAAACAAACTTCAGCCGCACCACCATCGTTCTGCATTGGCTGGTGGCGGCCACCATCATTGGCTTGATCGCGCTCGGCATCTACATGGTCGAGACGGAATCCTGGCATCTGTACGACATCCACAAATCGATCGGCCTGCTGGCGTTCGTGGCGATCCTGGCGCGGCTGGCCTGGCGCTGGCGCAACGGATTGCCGCAGCCGGTGCGGCCGGTGTCGCGGCTGGAGCATGCGACCGCCGTGGCGGCCCATGTGGTGCTGCTGATCCTGACCGTCGTGCTGCCGCTGACCGGCATGCTGTTCTCCGGCGCCAGCGGCCACGGCTTCGGCATCTTCGACTGGCAAATCTTTCCCAGCCACGAAGTCGCCGGCCAGGCCGTGCCGCTCAGCGCCCGCTGGTCGGACTTCGGCCAGACGGCGCATGGCTTCCTCGGCTACCTGCTGCTGGTGCTGATCGTGCTGCACGCCGCCGCCGCGCTGAAACACCATCTGATCGACAAGGACGCCACCCTCAAGCGCATGCTGGGCCGCGCCACGGAATCAACATAAAGACAACACAGTTATCCGTTCCGCAAATATCCTTCATTCCATAATAAAAGTTGCCGTGCAGAATTTATCGTGATAACTTGTGCTGCACTGCCGCATAAAGGATAAATTTAATGCAACAAACCATGAAAAAGAAGACCGGCCTGGTCTTGGGTGGAGGCGCGCCGAACTCGCCTCTGATCGCCGGTGCGCTGGCTGCATTCCTCGACCAGGAAGTCGAATTCGATGTGATTTCCGCCTCGGGTGCGGGCGTTCTGATGGGCTTGCTGTATGCGGCGCCGCTGGAGGGTTCGCCCCGCCAGGCGCTGAAACGCTGGGCCGATACCGGTGTCTCCGACAGCATCTACAAGATGATGCCGGTGAATTACAAGGTCTTCCACAAACCGGGCCAGGAGGCGGACGCCTTCCGCAACGCTTTCGCGCCGGCCACCAGCCATCCGGTCTTTGGTGCGATGCAAAATGTTTTCGGCCAGGTGCCGTGGACCGACTGGACCCAGCTGCTGATGTCGACCATGTCGCCGTCCAACCTGTCCGCCAAGAGCCTGGGCCTGTGCGCGCACGCGCCCTTCCTGGAAGGCGCGGTCGATTTCTCCGCCATCGCCAGCATGAAGCCGGAGTTCTACATCAACGCCTACAACCTGAACCAGCATCGCATGACCATCTGGAACAAGCACGAAATCAAGGCGGAACATGTGCGCGCCGCGCTGTCCTTCCCCTTCCTGTACGCGCCGACCGAAATCGACGGCGAGGAATACATCGAGGGCGCCGCGCTGGAGACGCTGAACTTCGATCCCTTCATCGAAGGCAAAGGCGATCACCACGACACCGACACGCTGATCGTGCTCGACATCCTGGGTGATGAACGCCTGCTGCGCAAGCCGCGCAACCTGTACGACGCGTGGGTGGGTTCGATGATCACGCCGCTGGTGAAGATCTCGCAGAACCAGATCCGGCTGTTCGAGCTGGAACACAACACCGACCGCAAGACCGGCCTGCCGAAGCGCCGCATGCTCAAGCTGGAGTTGATGGCCGCCGTACCGGACGATCACATGCCGAACACGATGGACTGGTCGACGTCGAACATGCAGTTCCTGTTCGATATCGGCTACAAGGCGGCGACGCGCTTCTGCCGCCAGCACTCCACGGTGCTGCGCTACGCCGAAGAGGCGGAGCTGGCGGGTTAAAGCCTGACCAGCGGCGGCAGCAAGGCCAGCGTGCGGCGCGTGGCGCCGCGATGCTGGTTGGCGAAGGCCAGCGCGTTGCGGCCCATCGCTGCGCGCGCCGCTTCGTCGTTCAGCAGGCGCCCTGCGGCGGACATCAGCTCCGCCGCATCGGCGACGCGTTGCGCACCGCCTGCGGCCAGCGCGTCTTCCGTCACCAGCGCGAAGTTGAAGGTGTGTGGACCGATCAGCACCGGCTTGCCCAGCGCCGCCGGCTCGATCAGGTTCTGGCCGCCCAACGGCAGCAGGCTGCCGCCGACGAAGGCCACATCGCAGGCCGCGTAGTAGGCGAACATCTCACCCATCGAATCGCCCAGCAGCACATCGACAAAGCCCGGCAGTACAGCATCGCCGCCGTCCAGCGCCAGCTTGCTGCGGCGCTGCACGTTCAGGCCATGCGCGCCCACCATCTTCTCCACTTCATCGAAACGCTGCGGATGGCGCGGCACGATCAGCAGCAGCACATTGGCCGGCAATGCGGCGCGCTCGCGGCGGAACGCGTCGAGTATCAATTCCTCTTCGCCCTCGCGCGTGCTGGCGCACAGCAGCACCGGGCGGCCGCCGGTTACGCCGCGCAGTGCGGCGCCGATGGCCAGCGCCGCATCCGGCACCACCACGTCGAATTTGATGCTGCCGGTGACCTCCACGCGCTGCACGCCCAGCGAGCGCACGCGCTCGGCGTCGGCCGCCGTCTGCGCGGCCACCAGCGAAATGCCGCGCGCGGCGTCCACCAGCAAGGAACCGAAGCGGCGCGACCTGCGCAGCGAGCGTTCCGACAGGCGGGCGTTGGCCAGCACCACCGGCACGCCGCGCTGGCCGCATACCGCGATCAGGTTCGGCCACACCTCGGTCTCCATCAGGATGCAGACCGCAGGCTTGAAGTGTTTGATAAAGCTGCCCACCATGGTCGCCGTGTCATACGGCAGATAGGACTGCACCAGCCGCGCGCCATGTTTGGCGAACAGCGTCTTGCCGGTGGCGCGACCGGTCGGCGTCATGTGGGTGAGGACGATGCGGCTGTGCGGATACTCCACCAGCAGGGCATCGATCAGCGGCTCGGCGGCGCGCGTCTCGCCGACGGAGACGGCGTGTACCCACAGCGTCGGCGCGGAGGAAGCGGCGCCGCTGTAGAAGCCAAGACGCTCGCCCCAGTGCTGGCGGTAGCCCGGCTCCTTGCGGCCGCGCAGCCACAAGCGGGTCAGCACCAGCGGCAAGGCCAGCCACCACATCACGGAATAGAAAATACGCATAATTACGCCAGCAGGCTGCGGGCTGCGGACAGCACTTCGGCCACCGACGGCGGCGTGCCGCGGTCGCCCAGGTTGATGATGCGCGGCGACCAATTGCCCTCGGTCTTCCAGCGCGGCGAGTCGGCGTAGATTTCCACCGTCGGCCTCACGAAGGCAGCGGCGATATGGGTCAATCCCGTATCGACGCCGATCACCAGGCCGGCGTGGCGCGCCAGCAGCATGGCGTCGGCCATCGACAACTTGGGCAACACGCGCGCGTTCGGCAGGCTTGCCGCCAGCACTTCGGCTTCGGCCTTTTCCTTCGGCGAGCCCCAGGGCAGCAGGATGGGCATGGGCGCCAGTTCGCGGCCCAGGGCGATCCAGTTCTCCGGCGCCCACTTCTTCGGATCGCGCGCGGTGCCGTGGAAGTAGACGGCGTAAGGACCGGCCGGCATCCACTCGGGACGCGCTTCGCTGGCCGAGACTTCCGGCAGGCCGAAATCGGCCGGCGTGTCGACCTCGTAGCCCAGCGCCGCGCCGGCCACCAGGCGGCCGCGCGCCACCGCGTGCGTGCGCGGATCGGTCGGGATGCTCAGGTTGTGGAAGATGCGCGAGATGCCCTCGTAGCCGGAGCCTTCGCTGCCGTTGGCCAGGCCGACCTTGCGGCCGCCCTTCACCACACGGGCCGCGCCCATGATGATGCCGGTCTTGAGCAATCCCTGCGTGTCGAATACATAGTCGTACTGCTGCTCGCGCAGCGTACGGAAGAAGTGCTTGATCTCGGCGCGCGTCTCGGGCTTGCCGAGACTCTTGCGCCAGCGCCGCAGCGCAAACGGAATGATGGTGCGCACGCGCGCGTTGAGCCGCACCAGGCTGACGTAGCCCTCCTCCACCACCCAGTCGATGTTCGCGTCCGGGAAATGGCGGGCGATATCGGCCACCATCGGCAGGTTGTGCAGCACGTCGCCCAGCGAGGAGACGCGCACCAGCAAAATGTTCAGCGGCTTGCGGCCGCCCGCTTGCGCCGTCATGCGCTTAGAACGGCAGTTCCGCGTCCGGCTTGGCGGCCAGGATCACGCTCTTGAACTGGCCCTGGATGCGCGCCAGCGCGGCCGGCGTTTCGGCTTCGAAGCGCATCACGATCACCGGAGTGGTGTTGGACGAACGCGCCAGGCCGAAGCCGTCCTCGTACTCCACGCGCAGGCCGTCGATGGTGATGATCTGCACATTGCCGGGGAACTTGGCGTCGCTGCGCAGCTTGTCCATGACGATGACGTTCTCGCCTTCCTTCAGGTGCAGGTGCAGCTCGGGCGTGCTGTCCGATTGCGGCAGCGAGTTCAGCAGCTTGGACGGATCGGCTTCGCGGGTCAGGATCTCCAGCAGGCGGGCGCCGGAATACAGGCCGTCGTCGAAACCGTACCAGCGATCCTTGAAGAAGATGTGGCCGCTCATTTCGCCGCCCAGCGGGGCGCCGGTCTCGCGCAGCTTGGCTTTGACCAGCGAGTGGCCGGTCTTGTACATCAGCGGCACGCCGCCGTGCTTGCTGATCCACGGCGCCAGGTGGCGGGTGCACTTGACGTCGTACAGGATCTGCTCGCCCGGATGGCGGCTCAGCACATCCGCCGCGAACAGCATCATCTGGCGGTCCGGATAAATGATCTGGCCATCCTTGGTGACCACGCCCAGGCGGTCGCCGTCGCCGTCGAAGGCGATGCCCAGCTCGGCGTCGGTCTGCTGCAGGCAGAGGATCAGGTCCTGCAGGTTTTCCGGATGGGCCGGATCGGGATGGTGGTTGGGGAAGTTGCCGTCCACTTCGCAGAACAGTTCGATCACTTCGCAACCCATGCCACGGAACAGGTCGCCCGCGAACGCGCCAGCCACGCCGTTGCCGCAGTCCACCGCGATCTTGATCGGACGCGCCAGCTTGACGTCGCCGATGATGCGCTCCAGGTACTGGGCGCGGATGTCGTGGGTGCTGTAGGCGCCCTTGTTTGCCGCCGACGAACCGTCATGGTCGACGATGCGCTGGTACAGCGCGGTGATGGCCTCGCCGTGGATGGCCTCGCCGGCCAGCACCATCTTGAAGCCGTTGTAGTCCGGCGGATTGTGGCTGCCGGTGACCATGATGCCGGACGCGGCGCCCAGCACGTTGGTGCCGAAGTAGACCATCGGCGTGGCCACCACGCCCAGGTCGATCACATCCACACCGGCCGCTTGCAGGCCTTCGGCCAGCGCCGCCGCCAGCACCGGGCCGGACAGGCGGCCATCGCGGCCGATCACAACCTTCTTTTCACCCTTGGCCAATGCGGCCTGGCCGAACGCCTGGCCGATCTGGCGGGCCACGCCCGCATCCAGGGTTTTATCGATGATGCCGCGGATGTCGTAAGCCTTGAAGATCGTTTTAGATAAAGAAACCATAGTGTGGGAATGTAGTTGCGAGGAAGGTTGAAGCCGGCGGCCGGCCTATCCGGCCGCCGGGTGATCGAAGTGCCAGCAGTTTAAACCTTTAAGCCGGCGATGTCTTTACCGGCGTCGACCCATTCCTTGACCCATTTGGGCTGGCGGCCGCGGCCGGTCCACAATTGGGTGGGGTCGGCCGGGTTGCGGTAGCGCGGCGCCACGCTGCCGGTCTTGGCGCGGGTGCCGCCGCCGGCGGCGCCGCCCACCAGGTCTTTCAAGGGCACGCCCACGCTTTGGGCGATAGCCAGTATCTGCTCGCGCGCCTTGGCCAGGTCCTGGCTTTCGCGTTGTTTTAATTCGCGTTTAACTTGTTCTTGCAGATTACGCAAATCCGCGGAGGACATATTCGACAGATCCATTGGATATTCCTTTTAAGTGAGGTGATATAAAGCCCGGCGGGAATATATTACATCAACATAAAAAAATCAGGTTTTCTTATGGCGTATCATCCAGCGCGGGGCTTTAAATCGGACAATGCGCACATAAATCCAGATGTAACTGCCGATAAACAAAATACAGCACACCATTAATGCCCAGGTATAGCGCCAGAATACCGTGGCCGGTATCACCGCCATCAGCGAGAACAGCCATAAATAAGGCGAGGTCATCGAATTGCGGCGTATCAGCGCGCGCGCCTCTTTGCGCCCGACCGCCCATTGCACAATGCGGCGGAAGATTAAACTATGTAAATGGATACCGTCCGGCATGGCCGGAGACTTTCCACGGACAAACATTCGTCGATAAACGGAAAATAATGTTTCAAAGGTCGGGTAGATTAACAGCAGCGCCGCGTACCACGTAGAAACTTGCGGATTGCGCATCACCAGCAGCAGGGTCAGTTCGCCCAGCATGAAACCGATAAAATACGCGCCGCCGTCGCCCAGGAAAATCATGCCGACCGGATAATTCCAGATCAGGAAGCCGGCGGTGGCGCCCGCCACCATCAGGGCCGCGATCAGCACGAACATGTCGTTGACCTGCAGCGCCACGTAGCCCAGCGACAGCAGCATGCAGATGCACACCACGCTGGCCAGGCCATTGAAGCCGTCGATGATGTTGACCGCATTGGCGATGCCGGCCACCGCCAGCACCGTCAGCGGCAGGGTCAGCCACATGTATTGCAGCGGCCAGGCGGTGAACATCCAGTCGATGCGGTCGACCCGGGCGTCCAGCAGGAAGTAGCCCAGCGCGGCGGCGGCCATGGTCAGCAACAGGCGGCGCCCGGCGCTGACGCGGCCGGTGTAATCCTCGACGATGCCGCCGACAAATGCCACGGCCGAGCAGGCCAATAGCGACATCAGCAATTGCGTCATGGCGGGCACCCGCCAAATGGAAATGAAAGAACTCAGCGCCACCGATAAGAATATCGATAAGCCGCCGATCCGGGCGACATGGTGGGCGTGCACTTTTTGCACCCCCATGAAATCGGAATCGAGCGCAGGACCGTGCAATCTCGCTTCTTTAATCACCAGCAGGGTTAGCAGCGCGGAAGCGACAAAGCTCAGTAAAAAGGAAAACATATTTTTCTATACAAAATTACCGGGGCGCTAACCGATAAGGATGGACTGCACGCTAACTGGGGATTGTACCGGATTAAGCCGGCCTGGCCGGAATTGATGGCTTGCCAACCTGCCGGCGCGCGGTATTGGCGCGTCGGCATGATAGCAGCAGCGTGGGGGCGGAAGGAAATGGGCTTACCAACCGATACAACTCAGCCCATGCACAGGCGCAGGGCTTCTTTCCAATCCGGCAAGTGGCAGAAACGCGCCATCAGCCGCTCGGACGACATCACCGAGTACTGCGGCCGCTTGGCCGGTACCGGATACTCGGCGCTGGTGATCGGCAGCACACGGCACTCCAGCCCGGCCGCCTCGACGATGGCGCGGGTGAAGTCGAACCAGGTGGTCTGGCCCTGCGCGCTCAGGTGATACACGCCGCTGTTCTGCACCCACCACTCGCGCCCGCCCGCGTGGGCTTGCGACAGCACCAGCGCGGTGGTGTCGGCGATGGTGCGGCTCCACGTGGGCGCGCCGTGCTGGTCGGCCACCACGCGCAGCTCGTCGCGCTCCTTGGCCAGGCGCAGCATGGTCAGCAGGAAGTTCTTGCCGCGCATGCCGTACACCCAGCTGGTGCGGAAGATCAGGTGCGGAATGCCGGCCGCCGCGATGGCCTGCTCGCCGGCCAGCTTGCTGGCGCCGTAGACGTTGAGCGGACCGGTCGGGTCGTCCTCCACCCGCGCCGACGGCTGGCTGCCGTCGAACACGTAGTCGGTCGAGTAGTGCACCATGGCCGCGCCCAGCAACTTGGCTTCCTGCGCCATCAGGCCCGGCGCCTCGGCGTTGATGCGGTACGCCAGCTCGGGCTCGCTCTCGGCCTTGTCGACCGCCGTGTAGGCGGCCGGGTTGACGATCAGGCCCGGCTTTTCGCGGCGGATGACGTCGCGCACCTGGTCCAGGTCGGACAGGTCCATCACGTTGCGGTCCACCGCCACCACCTCGCCGATGCCCTGCAGGCTGCGCGCGAGTTCGTATCCCACCTGGCCGGTGCTGCCGGTCAGCAGGACTTTCATGCGAACACCTCGGCGTCGGCCAGCAGCACGGCGGCCTGGTCCTTGGCGGACAGCAGCGGCGCCGCGTCCAGCGCCGGCCACTGGATGCCGATGGCCGGGTCGTTCCACAGCACCGAGCGCTCGTGCTCGGGCGCCCAGTAGTCGGTGGTCTTGTAGAGGAATTCGGCGGCGTCGCTGGTGACCACGAAGCCGTGCGCGAAACCGGGCGGTATCCACATCTGCTTCTTGTTCTCGGCCGACAGTTCAATGCCGTACCACTGGCCGAAGGTCGGCGAGCTCTTGCGCAAATCCACGGCGACGTCAAACACGCTGCCGGCGGTGGCGCGCACCAGCTTGCCCTGCGCCTGCTGGATCTGGTAGTGCAGGCCGCGCAGCACGCCCTTGGCCGAGCGCGAGTGGTTGTCCTGCACGAAGGGCAGCGTCACGCCGGTCAGCTCGGCGAAACGGCGGGCATTGAAGCTCTCGTAGAAAAAGCCGCGGTCGTCGCCGAACACGCGCGGCTCCAGCACCAGCAAGCCCTCCAGCGGTGTAGCGATCACATTCATCGTGGCACAACCTTGTCTTCGAGGATTTGCAGCAGGTACTGGCCGTAGTTGTTCTTCTTCAGCGGCTCGGCCAGCTTGCGCAGCTGGGCGGCGTCGATATAGCCCTTGCGATAGGCGATCTCTTCCGGGCAAGCCACTTTCAGGCCCTGGCGTTTTTCAATCGTGGCGATGAACTGCGACGCGTCCAGCAGCGACTCGTGGGTGCCGGTGTCGAGCCAGGCCATGCCGCGCCCCATCACTTCGACGTTGAGCTGCTGCTTCTCCAGGTAGACGCGGTTGACGTCGGTGATCTCCAGCTCGCCGCGCGCGGACGGCTTGATGCTGGCCGCGATGTCGCACACCTGGTTGTCGTAGAAGTACAGGCCGGTGACGGCGTAGTTCGATTTCGGCTGGACCGGCTTTTCCTCGATCGACACCGCGGTGCGGTTGGCGTCGAACTCGACCACGCCGTAGCGCTCCGGATCCTGCACGTGGTAGGCGAACACGGTGGCGCCGTCAGTCTGCTCGGTGGCGTGGCGCAGCAGCGCGTCGAGGTCGTTGCCGTAGTAGATGTTATCGCCCAGGATCAGCGCGGACGGCGAGTCGCCGACGAATTCCTTGCCGATGATGAAGGCCTGCGCCAGCCCGTCCGGCGACGGCTGCACCGCGTAGCTGATCTTCAGGCCCCACTGGCTGCCGTCGCCCAGCAGGTCCTGGAAGCGCGGCGTGTCCTGCGGCGTCGAGATCAGCAGGATCTCGGTCATGCCGGCCAACATCAGCACCGTCAGCGGATGGTAGATCATCGGCTTGTCGTAGATCGGCAGCAGCTGCTTGGACACGCTCATCGTCACCGGATACAGACGGGTGCCGGAGCCACCGGCCAGGATAATGCCTTTGCGGTTAGGGATGCTCATTGCTGGCCTTCGCGATTAAAGTAATTGGTTTCCACCCACTTGGCGTAGCTGCCCGACTGCACGTCGGCCACCCAGGCCTGGTTGTCCAGGTACCACTGCACGGTCTTGGCGATGCCGGTCTGGAAGGTCTCGGCCGGTTTCCAGCCCAGCTCGCGCTCGAGCTTGCGGGCGTCGATGGCGTAGCGGCGGTCGTGGCCGGGACGGTCCTTGACGTAGGTGATCTGCGCGCGGTAGCTGGCGCCGTCCGCTTTCGGTTTCAGCTTGTCGAGCATGTCGCACAGCGTATGAACCACGTCCAGGTTGGCCATCTCGTTCCAGCCGCCGACGTTGTAGGTCTCGCCCAAGCGGCCCGCCTCCAGCACGCGGCGGATGGCGGCGCAGTGGTCGCTGACGTACAGCCAGTCGCGCACCTGCTGGCCGTCGCCGTAGATCGGCAGCGGCTTGCCGGCTTGCGCGTTGGCGATGATCAGCGGGATCAGTTTTTCCGGGAAGTGATACGGGCCGTAGTTGTTGGAGCAGTTGGTGGTCAGCACCGGCAGGCCGTAGGTGTGGTGGTAGGAACGCACCAGGTGGTCGGAGGCGGCCTTGGACGCCGAGTACGGGCTGTTCGGCGCGAACGCGGTGGTCTCGCTGAACGGCGCGTCGTCCGGGCCCAAGGTGCCGTAGACCTCGTCGGTGGACACGTGCAGGAAGCGGAACGCGGCCTTCTCGTCGTCCGGCAGCGCCGACCAGTAGGCGCGCGCGGCTTCGAGCAGGCTGAAGGTGCCGTTGATGTTGGTGTTGATGAACTCGCCAGGACCGAGGATGGAGCGGTCCACATGGCTCTCGGCGGCGAAGTGCACCACCGCGCGCGGCTTGTGCTGCTGGAACAACGCCAGCACCTGGGCCTGGTCGCAGATGTCGCCGCGCACGAAGATGTGGCGCGCGTCCTGCTTCAGCGAGGCCAGGTTGTTCAGATTGCCTGCGTAGGTCAGCTTATCGTAGTTAATGACAGACTCGTCCGACTGCGCCAGCCAGTCGAGGACAAAATTCGAGCCGATGAAACCCGCACCACCCGTCACAAAAATCATTTAGTATCCCGCTGCAAGAGTCAAATTAGTCGTATGCATGATTTTATGTGAAACTGCCCTGCTACCGGGCAAAAATCGACACCCCGCACTCTGATTTCAGGGTATTTCAGATTCCAAAGCAACGAACTACAGAGCATCCATATGAAAACCTATGTAATCGGGGATTTACAGGGCTGCCATGAGCAGGCCCTGGCGATGCTGGAGCGCATCCGCGAGCACGCCGGCGAGGACGAGCCCGCCATCCTGTTCGCCGGCGACCTGATCAATCGCGGCCCCGACTCGCTGGCCACCTTGCGCCATGTGCGGACGCTGGCCATGGGCAGCGGCGGCCGCATCGACAGCGTGCTGGGCAACCACGACCTGCACCTGCTGGCGGTGGCCTACGGCATCCGGCCCGAGCACAAGTCCGACACCTTGGCCGAGATCCTGCACGCGCCCGACCGCGACGAGCTGATCGATTGGCTGCGGCGCCGTCCGCTGGCCATCCACACCCAGGGCCACGTGCTGGTGCACGCCGGCCTGCTGCCGCAATGGACGGCGGCGCAGGCCATGGCGCTGGCCGGCGAGGTGCAGCAAATGCTGCGCGGCCCCGGCCTGGCGGAATTCCTGGCCGAGATGTACGGCAACCTGCCCGACCAGTGGAGCGACGACCTGCAGGGCGCGGACCGGCTGCGCTGCATCATCAACGCGATGACGCGGCTGCGCTTCTGCAATGCCGAGGGCAGGATGGATTTCAAGATGAAGGAAAGCGGCACGGCCGAACCGGGCTCGGGCCTGATGCCGTGGTTCGAGGTGCCGGGCCGGCGCAGCCGCAAGGAGACGGTGGTGTTCGGCCACTGGTCGGCGCTGGGGCTGGTGATGCAGCCGCATTTGATCGGCCTCGACAGCGGTTGCGTGTGGGGCGGGCAGCTGTCCGCCGTGTGCCTGGAAGACCGCGCTCTGCTGCAGGTGCAGTGCCCGGAATTCCGCCAACACGGCGGCAAGAAAGGCTAGTGCGGGGTTGCCGTCACGCCCAGCGCGGCGGCGACCGCCTGGTGCGAGGCCTCGGCCAGTTCGCGCCGGTGCGCGCCGATGCTGTCGATGGCCGGCAGTATCGTCAGGCGCGCCGTCACCGGCGGGCCGTCCAGGATCAGCATGATGCTCTCGGCAAAAGTGGTCTCGCCGATGAAATCCACCGACGGATGCGAGGCGCCTGAAGGATCGCGGTACGACAGCGCGATCGCCTGCACCGGCACCTTGGCGTCGATGGCGGCCTCGAACAGGTTGGCGTGGAACGGCAGCAGGTTGCCCTGCGCCGCCGTGGTCCCCTCCGGGAAGAAAGCCACGCGCTCGCCGCGCTCCAGGCTGTGCACCAGTCCCTTGAAGATGTGCCGCAAATCGCGCCGGTTGCCGCGCGCGATGAACACCGTGCCGGCCTTCTCCGCCAGCCAGCCGGCCAGCGGCCACGAGCGGATCTCGGCCTTGGCAACGAAGTGGCTCGGATGCAGGCTGTGGATGACGAAGATGTCCAGCCACGACACGTGGTTGGCCACCACCATCGCCCGCTCCAGCAGCGGCACGCCGGCGCTTTGCTCCACCGTCACATTGCACATCGCCAGCAACCTGGTCGACCAGCGGCGGATGTGGCCGTTACGCTTGTCCTGGCCGATCCAGGGAAACACCGTCGCACAGATCGCCATCCCGCGCAGCACATGCAGAAACACCCGCGCCAGGCGGAAGATCATCGAAAGCTTCATGCAAACCGATCAGCTGCGTTGGAAGGCGACGTGCCCGGCCACGATGGTGGCGCGGACCTGCCCGGCCAGGTTGTAGCCGAGGAAAGGCGTGTGCTTGCCCTGGCTGGCCAGCGCCGACGCTTCCACCGTCCAGCGCGCTTCCGGATCGAACAGGCAGACGTCGGCCGCCGCGCCGACCGACAAGGTGCCGGCGTCCAGCCCTGCCACGCGGGCCGCGTCGGACGTGATGCGGGCCAGCGCGCGCGCCAGCGGACGCACGGAACCGGTGTCCTGGGTGGCGGCGTAGTCGTCGGCCCATTTCAGCGCCAGCGACAGCAGCAGCTCCAGCCCGGTGGCGCCGGGCGAGGCTTCGCCGAACGGCAGCAGCTTCTCGTCGTCGTCGACCGGCGTGTGGTCCGAGCACAGCGCGTCGATGGTGCCGTCCAACAGGCCCAGGCGGATCGCGTCGCGGTCGCGCTGGCTGCGGAACGGCGGCGTCACGCGCGCGTTCGAATCGAAGAAGCCGATGTCGGCGTCGGTCAGGTGGATGTGGTGGGCGCCGACGTCGCAAGTGACCGGCAGGCCTTCCTTCTTGGCGATGCGCACCAGCTCCAGGCCGGCCGCCGACGACATGCGGCACAGGTGCACGCGGGCGCCGGTGGCACGCATCAGCTCGAAGATCGTGTGCAGCGCGATGGTCTCGGACATCACCGGCACGCCGGACAGGCCCAGGCGCGAAGCCAGCGGGCCGCTGGCCGCGATGCCGCCGCGGCCGATGTGCGCGTCCTGCGGACGCAGCCACACGGTGTAGTTGAAGGTCTTGGCGTACTGCATGGCGCGCAGCAGCACGTTGGTGTCCTCGATCGGCTCTTCCGCCTGCGCGAAGCCGATGCAGCCGGCCTCGGTCAGCTCGGCCATCTCGGTCAGCGCCTGGCCCTTGAGGCCGACGGTCAGCGCGCCCAGCGGGTGCACATTGGCCTGATTCAGCGTCTTGGCGCGGTGCTTGAGCATCTCGACCAGGCCAGGCTCGTCGAGCACCGGATCGGTGTCGGGCGGGCAGATCAGGCTGGTCACGCCGCCTTGCATGGCGGCCTGCATTTCCGATTCCAAGGTGGCCTTGTATTCGTAGCCCGGCTCGCGCAGGCGCGCCGACAGGTCGACGAAACCGGGCGAGACGATCAGGCCGCTCGCGTCGATGGTCTGGTCGGCCGTGAAGCCGGCCGGCGCGCTGCCCACCGCCAGCACCTTGCCGTCGGCGATGTAAAGGTCGTTCTTGCCATCGATGCCGTTGGCCGGATCGATCAGGTGGCCGTTTTTGATATGAAGTTTCATGCCTGCTTTCATCCCTGCGTCCCCGCCACTATGCTCATCACCGCCATCCGTACCGCAATCCCAAACGTCACCTGCGGCAGGATCACCGCCTGCGGGCCGTCCGCCACCGCCGAGTCGATCTCGACGCCGCGGTTCATCGGGCCCGGGTGCATGACGATCGCGTCCGGCTTGGCCAGCGCCAGCCGTTCCGGCGTCAGGCCGTAGCTCTTGAAGTATTCCTGCGCCGACGGCAGCAGCGCGCCGCTCATGCGCTCGTTCTGCAGGCGCAGCATGATGATCACGTCCACGCCCTTCAAGCCCTCCTCCATGTTGGTGAAGGTGCGCACGCCCATCTGCTCCAGGCCGCCCGGCAGCAGCGTGTGCGGGCCGATGGCGCGCACTTCCGGCACGCCCAAGGTGGTCAGCGCGTGGATGTCGGAACGGGCCACGCGGCTGTGCAGGATGTCGCCTACGATCGCCACCGTCAGGTTGGTGAAGTCCTTCTTGTAGTGGCGGATGGTGTACATGTCCAGCAGGCCCTGGGTCGGGTGCGCGTGGCGGCCGTCGCCGGCGTTGACCACGTGGACGTGCGGCTGCTTGGTGTCGTGCAGGTGCTTGGCGATCAGGTAGGGCGCGCCCGATTGCGCGTGGCGCACCACGAACATGTCGGCGTGCATGGCCGACAGGTTGTCGATGGTGTCGAGCAGCGATTCGCCCTTGCTGGCGGACGAGGCCTGGATGTTCAGGTTGATCACGTCGGCCGACAAACGCTTCGAGGCGATCTCGAAGGTGGTGCGGGTGCGCGTGGAGTTCTCGAAGAACAGGTTGAACACCGATTTGCCGCGCATCAGCGGGACCTTCTTGACGTCGCGGTCGGAGATGCCGACGAACGACGAGGCGGTGTCCAGGATGTGGTTGACGATGGACTTGGGCAGCCCCTCGATCGACAGCAGGTGCTGGAGTTCGCCGTGTTTATTCAGTTGCGGATTAAGCATGGTTTTATTCTATGGTTAGCGTGAATTTTCCATCGTCGGCGCGCTTGAGCACCAGCGCCTGTCCCGGCGGCACCTGCACGTGGCCGGCGACAAAGTCGGCCGCCACCGGCAGCTGGCGCTCGCCGCGGTCGACCAGCGCCGCCAGCATGATGCGCGCCGGGCGGCCGTAGTCGAACAGCTCGTTGATCGCGGCGCGCGTGGTGCGGCCGGTGTACAGCACGTCGTCCACCAGCAGGATGTTGGCGGCCGCCACGTCGAAGCCGATGTTGGTCGGCTTGATGTCGGCCGGCAGGCCCTTCTTGGCGTAGTCGTCGCGGTAGAAGGACACGTCCAGCACGCCGCAGCGGGCGGACAGGCCGAGGTCGGCCGCCAGGCGCTCGGCGATCCAGGCGCCGCCGGAGTGGATGCCGACGATGGCGACATCGGCCACGCCGGCCAGGCCGGCTTTGACGTCGGCCAGCAGGGTCGCGTACAGCGCTTCGGCGTCGAGTTGGTGGGGATTCAGTGTGGACATGGGTTTAATGAGTGTCGAAATATTGTTGCAGGATGATGGCGGCGGCGCGGTCGTCGATGACCTCGCCGCGCTTGGCCGAGATCACGGCCGAGGAATAGCGCTCGTCCACCAGCTCCACCGGCAGGTTGAAGCGGCCGTGCAGCTGGTTGGCGAACTTGCGGGCGCGCGCCGTCATCTCGTGCTCGGCGCCGTCGGGATGCATGGGCAGGCCGACCACCAGCCGCGCCGGCTTCCACTCGTCCAGCAGCGCCTGGATGTCGGCAAAGCGGGTGGCGTTGTCGATGGCGGCGATCACCTTGACCGGCTCGGCCTGGCGGATCATGGTGTTGCCCATGGCGACGCCGATGCGCTTGACGCCGAAATCGAATGCGAAGATGGTCTCGATGGTCACGGTCAGCCTGGCACCTTATGCATGCCCGGCCTCCGAGGTCAGCATCAGCGGATCGATGCCCAGCAGGCGCATGGCGGCCGTGTAGCGCTCCTCGATCGGCAGCTTGAACAGGATGTCGGGATCGGCGCCCACGGTCAGCCAGCCGTTGCGGCTGATCTCGTCTTCCAGCTGACCCGGGCTCCAGCCCGAATAGCCGATCGACACCAGCATGCGCGGCGGACCGTCGCCGGCGGCCACGGCCTCCAGCACGTCGATCGAGGTGGTGAAGGCCACGTCCTTGGTCACCGTCAGCGACGACGAATAGCGGGTGCCCGGCGTATGCAGCACGAAGCCGCGGTCGTCCTGGACGGGGCCGCCGAACATGATGGGGGCGTCGACGTCGACATTGGACTCCAGCTTGAGGTCGATGCGCTCGAACAGCACTTCCATCGTCATGTCGGTGGGTTTGTTGATGACCACGCCCAGCACGCCGTTTTCATTGTGCTCGCACACGTACACGACAGTCCCGCCAAACACCGGATCTTGCATGGAAGGCATTGCAATCAGGAAATGGTTTGCCAGGTTCAGGGTGGCGGTGGCGCCGGCGCCTGGGGCATCCAACGGATCGCTGGCTTCCTGGAGCATGCCGGGTACAGGGAGAGTTTGGCCGATTTTGCTTTTCTTCATATGCGTGGTTCTTTCTGTGCTGCTGACAATTACTGTAGTATTCGCGCGGCTAGCAACTCTGTCTAACCGCTAGTTTACACTGAATTGCGGATGCGGCCACGTTTGAGTTCCCACACGAGATTGACACAGACCCAATGAAACTGAATTCTTCCCTGGTCTGGCTGCGCCGCGATTTGCGGGTTTTCGACCACGCAGCCCTGCACCGCGCCTTGCAGGACAGCGCCCGCGTGTACTGCGTTTTTGTCTACGACACCACCATCCTGGACGGCCTGCCGCGCCGCGACCGGCGGGTCGACTTCATCCATGCCAGCATCGCCGAAGTGGCGGCCGAGCTGCAACAACTGGGCGGCCACCTGATCGTGCGCCATGCCGATCCGGTGGACGCGATCCCGGCCCTGGCCGCCGAGCTGGGCGTGGACGCCGTGTTCTGCAACCACGACTACGAGCCGCAAGCCATCGCCCGCGATGCCGCCGTGGAGCAGGCGCTGCAGGCCGATGGCCGCCGCTTCGTCAGTTGCAAGGACCAGGTGATCTTTGAAAAGAGCGAAGTGCTGTCGCAGACCGGCGGCGTGTTCTCGGTGTTCACGCCGTACAAGAATGCCTGGCTGAAGAAGCTGGAGGCGGACCCGTCGGTGCTGGCGCCCCACCACATCGAACCGCTGGCCGCGCGTCTGGCGCCGGCCCCGGCCAACGCCCCGGCCCTGCCGACTCTGACCGAGCTCGGCTTCGAGCCCAGCAACCTGGCCGCGCTGAAGATCCCGACCGGCATGTCCGGCGCCGCCGCGCTGCTGGAGGACTTCCTGCCCCGCATCGCCGGCTACAAGGAGGCGCGCGACTATCCAGCAGTGAAAGGACCGTCCTATTTGTCGATCCACTTCCGCTTCGGCACGCTGTCGGTGCGGCATCTGGTGCGCACCGTGCTGGACCTGATGGCGCGTGGCGCCGGCGGCGAAGGCGCGCCGGTGTGGCTGGCGGAATTGATCTGGCGCGAGTTTTACGCGATGATCCTGTACCACAACCCGCACGTGGTGGGCGGCGCCTACAAGCCGGCCTACGACGCCATCGAGTGGGAGACCGGCCCGCATGCCGACGAACTGTTCGCCGCCTGGTGCGAAGGCCGCACCGGCTATCCGCTGGTGGACGCCGCCATGGCGCAGCTGAACCAGACCGGCTACATGCACAACCGCCTGCGCATGGTCACCGCCTGCTTCCTGATCAAGGACCTGGGCATCGACTGGCGCCGTGGCGAGGCCTACTTCGCGCAGCACCTGAACGACTTCGACCTGGCCTCCAATAACGGCGGCTGGCAGTGGGCCTCGTCGTCGGGCTGCGACGCCCAGCCCTACTTCCGCATCTTCAACCCGGTCACGCAGTCGGAGAAGTTCGACGCCTCGGGCAAGTTCATCCGCCGCTACCTGCCGCAGCTGAAGGATTTGAGCGACAAGGAAATCCACGCGCCGTGGCTGGTGCCGCGCATGCTGCCGCTGGACTATCCCGATCCGCTGGTCATGCACGACGAGGCGCGCAAGCGCACACTGGAACGCTACGCGGTGGTGAAAAAAAGCGACTAGCCGCCGCCGTCGTCATTCCCGCAAAAGCGGGAATCCATACGACGCCACCCAAGCCAGCTCACTATGGATTCCCGCTTGCGCGGGAATGACTGGGGGCGCATTTGTGAGCGATTTGTGGGACGCTCCGCACGACACTGGGAACACCAGGCCCGCCGAAAACGGACCTGAAGTCATCATTCCCAACGTCCACAGGAGTTCCCATGTTGCAAGCACCAACCGCCCCAACCCCGCTGCTTGGTTCCGTCGTCTGCACGCCAACCGTGGCGGCCATCGGCGACAGCGTCTGCGTCGAAGTCAAAGACCCGAACGGCCGATCCTACGACAACACCGAAAGCGCCAACATCAGCATCAACGGCGTGCCCGGCTCCAAGCAGTACCTGGTCTGGAACCGGGCCGGCAAGAAGACCATCAACGTCGTCGCCGGCAAGCGCGGCGCCATCGAGAAGCTCAAGGCCGAAGTCCAGATCAACGCCCCCGCCGACGGCAAGCAGCCGCCGATGCTGACGGTGCGCAGCGCGCCCCACAATCCCACCACGATGATACTGACGGTGCAGAACGCGCCCGAGCGCCGCACCCAGGGCACGCCGCGCCCTCGCATCGAGATCAAGCCGCGCACCCCGGCTGTTCCAACTGGCCCCATCGTGCCGCGTAAGACCGCGATGAGCGCATTGACCATCACCGCGCGCGACGCCGCCAGCCATCCCATCCTGACCACCACGCCGCCGCGTGCAGCCATCAACATGGGCGGCGGCGCCACGGCCGCCGTCTACAACTGGCAGCTGGGCGCCGTCGCACTGGGCAGCACGCATCCCACGCTGCAGCATGACTTCTCCGCGCAGCTCAATCCCAACCGGCCGCACACCGTCTTCCACGTGCAGGTGACGGTGCAGCAGCCGGGCGAGGCGGCGCGCACCATCCAGCGCAGCGTCAGCGTGGCCAATCCCTACTTCCTGGCGCGCCAGCGCGGCGTGCTGCAGCCGCCGGTCGAGAGCAGCGATTTCAGCGCCCAGTTCATCGACGGCAGCTACCGCGCCAGCTTCGTCGTGCGCAATCCCGAAGCGAACAACCTGACCTTGAGCAGCATGCAGCTGGAGCTGGCCTATGAAGACGGCCCGCGCGAATTCGAACTGCGCCCCGCCACCGCCAGCGTCATCGTGCTGAAGGCGCAGGCCGCGACCCGCATCGACGTCGTCATCCCGAAAGCGCAGCTGCCGAAGCAGGCTATCGCCTTCAGCGTGCACTATCGCGGCACGGCGCCGAACGGGCTGCCGGTGCGCGTCAGCGCGCACTTCGACCTGCCGCAGCACATGAGCAAGAAGCTGCTGGTCAACGCCAACGCGCAGGCCTTGCTGAGCGACCTGGCCAGCCGCCAGCTGGTCGCCAATCCTGGTTCGATCACGCTGGACGAAGTGACGCGCCTGGGCAGCTACGGCATGCTGCCGGCTGTCGCGTCGACGCTGCAAGTGGGCGTGAGCCGCATGCCGGCCGCGCTGGCCAGCGCGCTGCAACCGCTGCAAACGCTGACGGCGATGGACCTGCACGTCGAGCCGCCGTTCCCGGTCGAAGGCCAGGAGTGCGATCCGTGGAATATGCCGGACCACATCCCCGACGGCATGTACTGCATGCCGACCCAGGAAAAACGCTGGATGCAGATGCCGCCGCGCTTCATGAACGCCAAGAAGGGCGACTTGATCCTCAACCCCAGCAACGGCAGCCTGATCTCCGCCGTGCTGCAGACGGTGACGCCGCCGCAGCGCTATTCGCACTCCGGCATCATGACCCGCAACCGCGACGAGATCACCCACTCCACCGCATCGGAAGACCGGCTGATCGAATTCATCGGCGGCGACGGCGCCCGTCCCGACGTGCTCAAATACCTGTGGCCGGGCGTGGTCACGCAGACCGTCGAACACGCGGTCGACGGCGAGGACATGGTCGATCCCGAGACCGGCAAGAAGCATTCGATCGCCGGCTTCGCCACCATGGAATCGAAGCTGGACCTGGGCGGCGTGGCGCCGGAAATCGTGCCGGCCATGGTGGTCAAGCCCGATCCGCTGAAGGAAACGCTGGAGATCCGCCAGACGCTGCACGGCATCGCCGATTTCGCCGCGCAGCAGGCGGGCAAGAGCCACTACCGCTTCTTCTGCTACACCAATCCCGCCATCGGGCTGACCGACAAGGCGCCTGCCAGCGCCAAGTGGGCCGCCAACACCTTCCCGACCGTGTGCTCGTCGCTGCTGTGGATGTCGATCAAGCAGTCCGGCGTGCCGATGGAAGGCGGCATGCTGGAACAGAGCGACCTGGCCGCCGGCGCCGGCATCACGCCGTCCACGCCGGACGGCCTGTATCTCTACCAGTCCGACGAACGCATCGCCGCCGGCGAGGTGCTGTACTCGAAGATCCACGAGATGGTGCTGGAGAGCGCCGGCTGGTTCGGCAACGCGCTGACCGACGCCGCCGACGATACCGCCAACCAGATGCTCAACGCCTTCGCCTCCGACTGGTGCGACACCGACGCCAAGGACTCCGACGCCTGGCGCCACACCGGCGACGCCAACGCCGTCAGTCCCGCCAACCTGTGCTTCTTCGACGCGCCGCTGTACGGCTATTGCGAGCCGCTGATCTACCGGCCGGCGCGCTGGGAGGAAGTGACCATCTACAAATGGAAGAAGGTGGCGCAGACCGGCACGCTGCACGGCGTGGTGCATTACGAGGGCAAGCCGGCGGCCGGCGTCAGCGTGCAGATTTCGCAGAACCAATTCACGCACACGGCGGCCGATGGCAGCTTCACGCTGACCGGCGTACCGGTGGGCAGCGTGCTGGTGACGGCCGAGAAGCAGGAGCTGCACGGCAGCGCCTCGGTGACGGTGGTGGCCAACCAGACCGCGAACCTGACGCTGGACCTGCAACCGCCGCCGCACTGGTTCCGCCGCCTGACCATCGACGGCTGGATGGCGACTACCGATTATGAATTCGCCGCAGCCGCGTATCCGCACAGCGTGGGCGATTTCTACAGCATCGCGCAACTGGGGCCGTCGTCCAGCACCCATGCGGTCAAGGTGTTCGACCAGGTGGCAGACGACGCGATGGGCCGCCTGATCCTGACGCTGGACCTGCTGGCCAATGACGTCATCCAGGTCAAGGCCACGCTGCGCTGCTACGGCGAAGGCTACGCCGACGGCGACAACTACCAGGAAGGCCACCTGGCGCCGTTCACCATCGGGCCGAACAAGACCGGTACCTGGTGGATGTTCGTCGACGGCGACAACTACGCCGAGGCGCACTTCACGCTGACCAACAAGGTCGACCCGGTGTAAGCGGGGAAGCAAGGGGCGGCATGACCATGCCCGCCCCTTGCAGCACGATAGTTGTCGAAATTTAAGATTTGTTCTTTTGGCATTCAGAATTAAACTGGTTGTTCCTGCGCAATCCGCCTCAAGGAACCGCCATCATGGCCTCACTCGCCAAGACTTCCCGTCCCGTCGCCCGTCTGATCGGCCGCCGCACCGCCGTGCAGACAGTGCTCGACTCCCCCGCCACGCTGACCTGGATCGCCGCGCCGGCCGGTTCCGGCAAGACCAGCCTGGGACTGGAGTTCTGCCAGGCCGCCGGCCCCACCGTGGCTTGGCTGCGGCTGGACGAAGCCGACATCGACCCGGCCAGCTTCCTGCTCTACTTCGAACAGGCCATCGTCAACGGCGGCGTGGCGCCGGACTGGCAACCGCCACCGCTGTTGCGCGAACACCTGCCGGCGCTGCAAGGCTACCTGCGGCTGTACGTCCGCTCACTGGGCGCGGCGCTGGCGCCGGCCAGCCGCATCGTCATGGACGACGCCCACCGCTGCCAGGACGCGCCCTTCTTCCGCCAGTTCCTCGAAACGCTGGCGACCGAGCTGCCGCCGGCCAGCAAGGTCGTGGTGCTGAGCCGCGCGCTGCCGCCGTCCGCCTGCGCGCGCCTGCTGGCGCACGGCGACATGCATGAACTGGACAACGCCGCGCTGGCCTTCAGCCGCGAGGAAACCGAAGTGCTGCTCAACGTGCTGGGCGTCGGCCATGCCGACACCGTCGCCGACAGCGTCTACAACTTCACGCGCGGCTGGGCCGCCGGCATCGCGCTGGTGGCCTCGTGGCTCAAGCGCCGGCCCGGCGCGGCGCTGGCGGCGGAGGACGTGCTGTCGGAAGCGATGGTCGGCTACCTGGCCGAGGAAGTGTTCAGCGCCTACAGCGACGAGGAACGCGCCACGCTGCTGGCGGTATGCTGGCTGCCGAACTTCAGCGGCGCGTGGGCGGCCACGCTGTCCGGCGCGCCGCACGCGGCAGACATCGTGGCCCGCCTGGCCGCGCAGGGAGCGCTGATCTACGAATACCCCGGCCGCCAGTATGCGCTGCATCCGCTGTTCCAGGGCTTCCTGCGCAAATGGGCCGCCACCCGCATCGATGAAGCGCAGCGCCACGCCTGGATCGCCGGCTGCGTCGACACCCTGCTGGCCGACGGCAGCGGCGACGCCGCCATCAAGCTGGCACTGGAACACGGCATGCCCGAACGCGCGGCAGGCCTGATCGAAGCGCGCGCCGAAGCGATGCTGGCCAGCGCGCGCCACACCACGCTGGCGCGCTGGATCGATGCCCTGCCCGAAGCGCATCGCGGCGCGTGGCACCACTACTGGCTGGGCCTTGCCGTGTTCATGAGCGACACCGCGCGTGCCCGCGCCGCGCTGCTCAAGGCGCTGGAGGCGTTCACGGAGCAGAACCGGCCGATGCACCGTTTCCTGGCGCTGAGCGCCATCATCAGCTCCTACTTCTTCGACGGCGCCGCCGAGCAGCCGCTGCGCGCCTTCCTGCAACAGCACGTGGACCCGGCACAAGACTACGACCAACTGCCAGACCCCGGCCTGAAAGCCCACCTGACGCACAGCATGTGGAGCGGCTTGTTCATGACCGATCCCGGCCACCAGGACATGGACCTGTGGGAGCAGCGCGCGCTGGAAGTGCTGCGCCAGCCGGCCGACGCCACGCTGAAGGTGCGGCTGGGCGCGATGCTGGGCCAGCACTACTACCAGTCCGGTCGATACGCCGCCGTGCGCAAGGTGCGGGTGCTGCTGGACGCGCTGCCGGAAGCCTCCGCGCTGCCGCCGTATGCGCGCTACCTGTCGCACCTGGTGCAGCTGTACGATGCGCTGGTGGGCATGGACCACGCCCGCTTCGACACCACCTTCGCCGCCTGCCGCGCCAGTTCGGAAAGCAGCGGCATCCGCATCATGGACGCGCACTACGTGCTGCTGTACGCCGCCTCCTGTCTGCTGCGCGGAGAACTCGACAAAGCCACCGCCGCCACCACCGAGATCGCCGAGCAAACGCCGGCGCGGCACCACAACCTGGTGGCCCACCTGCAGCTGACGCAGACCTGGCTGGCCAGTTGCCGGGGCGACGGCCACGGCGCGCTGGAACACGCGCGCCTGGCGCACGAGGCGGCCCTGCGCTTCGGCAGCATCCCCTACGAGGTCTATGCGCAGACGGCCAGCTGCGTCGCCTATACGCTGCTGGACCGGGAACGCTGTGCCGCCGAAACGACCGTCCTGCGCCGGCACGCCGCCGACTACCGCTCGCCGCTGGCCGCCGCCTGGGCCGACCTGCTGGAAGCATGGCTGCTGATCACCGGCACCGACGGCAAGGCGCAACCGCTGCAGCAACTGCAAAGCGCGCAACCGGCGCAGCTGCTGCTGGCGCAGGAAAAGCTGCGCCGCGCGCTGTACCACTTCGCATCGCAGGGCAGCTACCTGACCTTCGCCACGCCCCACATCCTGCAACCGCTGTGCGCACACGCGCTGGCGGCCGGCATCGTCCCCGATGCGGCCAACGCGCTGATACGCGCCTGGCGCCTGGCGCCACCGGAAGACGCCGGCGACAACTGGCCATGGCCGGTGCAGGTGCGCGTCTTCGGCGGGTTCGAGCTGCGCATCGACGGCGAGCCACTGCGCTCGCAAGGCAAATCCAAGCACCGCCAGCTCGACATCCTGAAACTGATCGCCGCCCACGCGCCGGCCAGCATCTCGCTGGACCGCGCCGCCGAGCTGCTATGGCCGGACGCCGACGGCGACACCGCGCGCCACGCGCTGGAGACCACGCTGTCGCGCCTGCGGACGACGGTGGGCGCCGGCAGCATCGTGCTGGAACAGGGAGCGTTGTCGCTGGCGCCGCAGCGCTGCTGGAGCGATACGGCGGCGCTGGACCGCCTGCTGGCGCGCCTGCAAACGCTAACGCAGGAACGCAGCGCCGCCGACGCTGCGGCATCGCACGGAGCCGCGCTGCTGGCTGCGGCCACGCAAGTGCTGTCGCTGTACCGGGGAGAATTGCTGCATGGGGAAAGCGCGCCGTGGCTGTTGGCACGGCGCGAACTATGGCGCGGCAAGCTGGCGCGCGCACTGGGAGAAGCAGGCCGCCAGTTGGCCCGCGCCGGCAACACGACAGCCGCCGCGCAACTGCTGGAGCGCGCGCTGGAGGCGGACCCGTACTGCAAGTCCCTGAGCACGGACCTGATGCGCATCCACCTGGACGACGCCAGTTTCGAGGAAGGCTTGGCGGTCTACCGGCGCTACCAGCGCATGGCATTGAGCGCGCTGGGCGCACCGGTGGCGCCGGAGATCGAAGCGCTGGCGCAGCAGCTGATGGCCTGCGCCGCGCAATCCAGCCTCGCCCATCACGCGGGCCAGGCTGGATCGAAGCGAGCTACATGATGTACTTCAGATGCGCGGTCGGGATGCCCATGGCCTTGGCCAGTTCCGGGTTGGCGCGTATCTGCTGATCCACGCCCTCCATCGCCGGCACCTGATGCACATCCAGCCGCTCGGCGCGCGCCTCCGCCGCGCCGCCTTCGGTGCGGCGGCTGACTTTCTGCATGTCCGGCGCCAGGCGCAGCACCACGCCGCCGCGTTCACGAGTGGCGTTGAGCAGCGTACCGTTTTGGTCGGTATGCACATTCAGGCCGGTGTAGCCGGCGTCGCGCAGCAGCGCGCTGATGTCGTTGACCAGTTTTTGATCCTTATCCATTTTCATTTTCCTTTTAAGCTAAGAGCAGGCCGAGCGACGCATCGCTGCTGGCATTTTGTACGAAGGCGCCGGCGGCTTTTTTACCGTCGCCAGGCAAGAAGTAAATATTGGAGAACTTGACGTTGGCGATGGCCGACGTCAGTTGGGGCAGCAGCGCCTGGACTTCCTTGCGCACCGCCGGCATCGCGGCCTTCAGCGCATCGGAAGCGGGGCCGGCGCAGAAAGGCGCGCCGCCCTCGAACGAGAACCAGGTGCCATCGACCGTCACGTGGAGGTGCTTCTGGCTGTCGAGGAAAACGAACAGGAACACCGAGATGGTGCCGTCGATATCGCTGCAGAACCAGGGCGTCTCGATATGGAAATCGAAATTGACTTTGGCTAGCATGTCGAAAGGTTTGTGTGCGGCGGGCGACTGGCTGAAGTAGGGAACGCTGATCCACGGCGTGCCCTGCACGCGCAGGCCGCTGGTGAGCGAGGCGCCCGCTGCGATCAACTGCTTGGCGACCATGCCGACGTTGGCGTTGGTGTTGATCACCTTGCCGAGATCGACCAGGTTTTCACCGTTAGGACGATGGACCACCAGGATGCCGCTGCCCGGAGGCGATTCGGTGAATGGCTGATCTGCTGCGCTGACGGCGTTCTGGCCAACGAACACGCCGTTGAAGAACCCTTGTATGAATGAATATGTGCTGGTAACTGACATGATGCTTTCTTCCTGTAGATAAAAGCGTCATCGATGGAATATCGACAACCGCAGGGAGAAAGTTAATCTTGTCGGACCCACAAATGACTTGCAAATGCCCGGGGCAAGCTCGCGCCGCCGCGCGCGCAAGCGGAGGTAGACTACATCCTCGACTAACCAAGGAGAGTGACGATGAACAAAAACACGATCTGCCTGTGGTACGACCACGACGCGGAAGAAGCCGCGCACTTCTACGCCCGCACCTTCCCCGACAGCGCGGTCGGCAAGGTGCACCGCGCGCCGTCCGATTTCCCCGGCGGGAAAGCGGATAGCGTATTGACAGTCGAGTTCACGGTCTGCGGCATCCCGTGCATCGGCCTCAATGGCGGCAAGGCCTTCAAGCACAGCGAGGCATTCTCGTTCCAGATCGCCACCGACGACCAGGCCGAGACCGACCGCTATTGGAACGCCATCATCAACAACGGCGGCGCCGCGAGCGCCTGCGGCTGGTGCAAGGACAAATGGGGCCTGTCGTGGCAGATCACGCCGCGCGTGCTGACCGACGCCATGGCCAAGGGCGGCGACGTCGCCCAGCGCGCGTTCGAGGCCATGATGAAGATGGGGAAAATCGACGTCGCCGCGATCGAAGCCGCCGTGCGCGCCGCCTAACCCTTCAAAAGCCCCGCGATCGCGTCCAGCAGCAGCGGTTCCTGGAAGGGTTTGCCGAAGTAGGCGTTCACCCCCAGTTGCAGCGCGTAGTTGCGGTGCTTGTCCGCGCTGCGCGACGTGATCATGATGATCGGGATGTCCTTGGTGCGCTCGTCGCCGCGCACGTTGCGCGTCAGGTCGAAGCCGTCCATGCGCGGCATCTCGATATCGACCAGCATCAGGTCCGGCCTGGCTCCTTGCAGCTGCTCCAGCGCGTCGACGCCGTCCTTGGCCAGCGCGACGTTGTAGCCTTCGCGCTCCAGCAGGCGCTGGGTCACGCGCCGCACGGTCATGGAGTCATCGACCACCATGATGGAACGCCCCTGCCGCGGCGCCGCGCCCTCCCCAGCAGCCCGCGCATAGTGCTGCTGCATCTCGGGATGGTGCGCCAGGTGCTGCGCCAGCGCGACCGGGTTCAGGATCAGAACGATGTCGCCCGAACCGAGCACCGTGGCGCCCGCGATGCCGACCATGCGCGCCAGCTGCGGGCCGATGTTCTTGATGACGACCTCGCGGTTACCCAGCACCTCGTCGACCCGTACCGCCAGCCGCTCGTTGCCGTTCTTGAGCATCATCACCGGCGCGGACCGCTGCCCCGGTGGTTGTGCCGCCGCGTCGCCCAGCAAGGCGGGCAGGTAGTGCAGCGCGGCCTGCTGGCCGTGCACCGGAACGTAGCCGTTGTGGTGTGCCTCGGTCAGTGCTGCGTCCTTCATCTGCAGCACCTGCTCGACCAGGATGGCCGGCAGCGCGTAGGTCTTGCCGCCCGCCGCCAGCAGCACCACCTGCGTAACGGCCAGCGTGAGCGGCAGGTGGATGGTAAAGCGCGTGCCTTTCCCCGGTTCGGAGAAGGTGTCGACGCGCCCGCCCAGCGCCTGCGCTTCGGACTGCACGACGTCCATGCCGACGCCGCGCCCGGACAATTCGGTCAGCGCTTCGGCGGTGGAGAAGCCGGGTTCGAAAATCAGGTCGGCGATCTGGACGTCGGTGACTTCTTCGTCTTCCCGCAGCAGGCCGTTGCTGATCGCCTTGGCGCGGATGCGTTCCAGATCGAGGCCGCCGCCGTCGTCGGTGAATTCGATGACGACTTCATTGCCCTGTTGCGTGACCTGCACCAGCAGTTCGCCGGTTTCGTTCTTGCCCGCTGCGCTGCGTGCGGCGCGGCTTTCCACGCCGTGGGCGATGGCGTTGCGCAGCAGGTGTTCGAACGGCGCGGCCATGCGTTCCAGCACGCTGCGATCGATTTCCACCGCGCCGCCGCGTATGTCCAGGTTGACGCGCTTGTCGACTTCCTTGGCGCTCTGCCGGGCGACGCGGAACAGTCGTTCGGAGATGCTGGCGAAGGGCACCATCCGCACGCGCATCAGGTCGCGCTGCAGGTCGCGCGTGAGGCGCGCTTGCAGTACCAGGTCGTCGCCGGCGTTGTCGACGCTGCGGGTCAGGCTTTCGTGGAAGGAGGCGACGTCGTTGACGCTTTCCGCCATCATGCGGGTCAGTTCCTGCAGGCGCGTGAAGCGGTCGAATTCGAGCGGGTCGAATTCGCGGTCGCTGGAGATCGACATGCGGGAGGCGATCTGCGATTCGGCTTGCATTTCGACTTCGCGCAGCTGGCGGCGCAGGCGGGTGAGGTTTTCGGAGAAGTCGAACAGCGAGGCGCGCAGGGTTTCAACTTCGTTCTCCAGCTTGGAGCGGGAGATCGATACTTCGCCGGCCTGGTTCACCAGGCGGTCCAGGATGTCGGCGCGGACGCGGACCAGCGGCGATTTGGCGCTCGCTTGCAATTCGTCGGCGGGCGTCGGTGCGGCTGGCGCGGGCGCTGCGGCTGTAGGTGCTTCAGCGCCGTCGGTGCTATCCGCCGTGATGCCGTTGGTGCCGGCGATGGCCGGCTGGCCTGCCTCCAGGCTGGCGACATCGGCGGCCAGGCCGGCGGCTTGGTGCAATGCGTCCGGGTGCTGGAGCTGTTCGAACAGCAGCAGCGCGTGGTCGTAGTGCGCCAGCAGTTCGTCGAACGCTTGCGGTGTGGCGGAACCGGCGTGCACCATGTTTTCAATGTGCGTTTCGATTTCGTGGGCGTGCTGGCCCAGTCGCATCGCGCCGGCCATGCGGGCGCTGCCCTTCACGGTGTGCAGGAGGCGCAGCAGGCTTTGGGCTTGCGCGGTGTCGGCGGGATTGTGGTGCCAGGTGCGCAATGCCTCGCCCACCTGCGGCAGCAAATCCGCGCCCTCTTCCAGGAAGACCGGCAGCAGGTCGGCGTCCAATTCGTCGTGGAAGATTGCCGGTGCGGCGGTCAGGATTTCGGGTTCGGCTGGCGCGAGTTCGATAACTTCGGCTTCCAGCAAAACGTCGCCGGCCGGGATGAGTTCCGGTTCCTGCTCCAGCGCGGATTCTGGTTCTGGCGCGGGGGCCTGCGGCGCGGGCTCCGGCTCGGGCTCCGGCGCGAGGGCCGGCGGCGTGGCAGCTGGCGGCTCGGCCTCAGGCGCGAGCGCGGCGGCTGCGGGCTCGGGCTCTGGCGCGGGGGCTGCAGGCTTGGGTTCCAGCGCGAGCGCAGGGGCAAGCGGCTCGGGGTCGCGGGCCGCCGGCTCGGGCTCGGGCGCCAACTCCTGCATGAGTGCTGGTGGCGCGGGTTCGGGCTCCGGCTCGGCGATCATGAGCGGCGGTTCGGCGAAGGCATCGTCGAACGCTGCGTTGAACAGATCGTCGATGCTGTCGTCCGCGCGCGCCTCGGTCTTTTTCGGCGCCGCTTCGCGCACTGGCGCATCCGATTCCGGCACGCTGCCGCTGAGCGCTTCGAACGTCTCGCGGAACAACCTCTCCATCGCCGACTCCACCGGCGCGGATGTGATGTCGTGCATCGTCTCCGCGACCAGATCGTCCAGCCGCGACTCGATATCGTTGCTGGCCGCTGGCGGGGTGGCCTCCAGCTCCGCGCGCAGATCGTGCAGCGCGGTGATCAGCTCCGGCTGCGCTGCCGGCATATCGCCGGCCGCAAAACTCTGCAGCATCTGGCGGATGCGCTCCATCGTAAAGTCCAGCAAATCATGCTGCACCTGGTCGAGATGCGGCGCGGGCGGCAGCAGCGCCTGCAGCGTGGACTCCAGCGCCAGCGCCAATTCCCGCAGGGCCTTGAAGCCGACCGTGCCCGACGTGCCAGCCAGCGTGTGCGATGCCTGCAGCGCCTCCGCATGCACCGGACGGCGCGGCTCGTGGCGCCATTCGCCGAAGTCCTGCGTGAGCAGGCGAACCAGTTCGTCCGTCTCGTGCAGGTAGATGTTGTACAGCGGCAGAGGGATCTCCAGGTCGCCGATATGCTTGACGTTGTCGTCGCGCGGCACCGCCGGTGTGATGGACGGGAAGTCGATGACGTTGCCATTGGAGACAATCGCCGGCGGTGGCTCGAATGCTGGCGGCGCTGTCACCGGCGGCGGCTCGGCCGCCTGCGGCTCTTCATCGGCAACGAACGGCAGCCCCTCCGCCTCCGCGACTACTTCCGCTTCGGCTTCCGGCACCAGCGATGGCGCCGGCGCCGCCGCATCGATCGCGAATCCGCCGCCATCCTGCACGCGCGCCGCCGCAGCGACCAACGCATCCGCATTGCGCGCCGAGATCCCGGCCGCCACCAATTCCCCCACCCACGCGCCCATCTGGCGCGCCGCCTCGTTCAGCAAATCAAACAGCGCATCCGTAGCCGGCCGCGCATCCGCCAGCCACACATTCATCACGCGCTCGATAGCGTGCGCCGCGTCGGCGAACTGGTTCAGGCCCACCATCCTGCCGCTGCCCTTCAGCGTATGGAAGGAGCGCCGCAGCATGGTCAGATTCTCCTCGCTGCCCGCCTCCGCGCGCGGCTTGGCCAGCGTCGCATCGACAAACTGCAGCACCTCCCTGGCCTCGGAGATGAAGATATCCAGCAGCTCCGCCTCCACCGCCGCATCGCTGCTGGCCGGCGTGGGCGCCTGTGCCGGCATCGCCACGGGAGCCGGCGCAGGCACCTGCTCCTCCAGCACCGGTATCGACTCGGAGCCGGCCATCTTCTTGAACGGCACCGAACGGAAGGCGCCATGCGCCGCATCGAACGCAAAGCGCTCGCGCGCGCCGGCCGCATTCTGCGCCAGCATGTCGACAAAGAATCCCAGCGCACCAACGTTCTGCGCGATGTCGTCCAACGCCTTCGGCTCCAGCGACGGATCGCCCTCGCCCGCCGCCAGCGCCTGCACGGCGGCCTTCACATGCTGCGCCGCCTTCGTCGCGTCTTCCTGATCGAGGATGGACAGCGCGCCCTGCAACTGATGCAACACCGGGTCCAGCTCCGTCAGCGACGGCCGCTTCGACGGATCGACGTAATAATCATCGAGCACTTTCTCGACCTGGCGCAAGCCGGCCTTCATTTCCATCGCCAGCGCGACAACGGTATCGTCCTGCCGCATCTGCTGCGCCAAGCCGTTCTGCCACTGCGCCGGTTCCGGCGGCGTGTCGCCGGCCACCAGCGCCAGCAGCCGCGCGCCTATCGTGTCCGCGTGCGCCGCGAAATCGCCGGGCAGATGACGAATCTGTTCCAGTCCATGTTCGGCGAACAGCAGCGCGGTCGCCATCTCCAGCGCCAGCTCCTCGCTGCGGCCGGCCGAGATGGCGGTATGCGCCACGCCGGCCAGTTGCCGCAGCAAGATGCTCAATGCCGGCAAATCCAATTGGTCGCAAGCCTCGGCCACATCGGCCAGCGCGCTGCCGAACGCCGCGTCCAGCGCCGGATCGATCTCCGCGCCGGCCAGCCGGTCCCAGCTCGCCTTGGCCCGCGCCATGCCGGCCTTGGCGCGCTCCAGCGCATCGAGGTCGATCTGGCCGTAGCGGCGGCGCTCATAATCGGCCGGCACCAGGCCATCGAGCGCAAACACGCGGCGCAGTTCCAGCACCGCCTCCGATGACGATGCCGGAACGGCGGCGATGAAGAACAGCGCGTCACGCAGCATCGCATCTGGCTGCGCGGCGGCGCCCTGGCTCAAGCGGCGTATCTGCAGATTGATTAAACCGAACAGCTGCTTGACGTACAAGCCGCCGGCCAGCTCGCCGTTGGCCACCAGTTCGGCGAAAGCCTGCATCGCCAGCCAGAAGGTGCGCGCCTTGGCGTCCTGCTGGGCGGCGGCGACCAGCTTCACGGCCTCCAGCAGCGCGGCGGCATGCTCCTGCTGCTGCGCCGCTTCGGTACTCTTCAGGTAAGGCAGCAGCGATTTCTCGAAGCGCTGGCGGAACGCCGTGTAATCCGCAACGGCAGCCTCGCCGGCCGGCGGCGGCGCCACGCTGCGCGACAAATCGGGATAGAACAAATCCGCCGGATGGATGCGCTCCGCGCCCATCATCTCCTGAGCCGCGCGGTAGTAAGGGAACAGCTTGACCGGCTGCGACGGCGCGCCTTCCAGCAGCTCTTGCAGATACTCCACCAGCGCCTGATACAGCTCCGCCAGCGTCTGCGCATGGTCGGTGCTGCATTTGAGCGTGCCGGCCTTGAAGCGGTCCAGCGCCTCCTCGGCCACCTGCGTCATCAGGCCCACACCGTCCACGTCCACCATCATCAGCGCGCCATGCGCCTGGTGCAGGTGGGAGCGTGCATGCTGCAACTGGGTCGCCTGATCCTCCGGCGCCCGGCCGCCCGCTTCGAACAGGGCGGTCTTCGAGCGTGCCAGCGACTCGCGGATTTCCACCATCACCCACGACAAGGGGCCGGTATCGAACTGCGGTTGCGGCGGATTCGGAAAATCAGTTGTGGTCATGCTTGCCTCGGCCTTTCAATGATGGGCGGTTCAGGACGCGATACGGAATCGCGCCACCGAGTTTTTCAATTCCTGCGCCAGCACTGACAGCTTATGAATCGATTGTGCGGTTTGCTGGGTACCGTCCTGCGTCTGCTCGGTCACCGTCAAAATGTGTTGGATGTTCTGCGCCACGCCGGATGCCGACGTGGCCTGCTGGCCGGTGGCCATCGAGATGCCGGAGATCAGCTCGGCCAGGCGGTTCGACACCTGCGAGATGTCGTTCAGCGCCGCGCCGGCCGCGTCGGACAGGCGCGCGCCTTCGACCACGCCCTGGGTCGATTTCTCCATCGCGGCCACGGCGTCGTGGGTGTCGGTCTGGATGGTGCGCACCAGCGCGCCGATCTGCTTGGCCGCTTCGGCCGAGCGTTCGGCCAGGCGCTGCACCTCTTCCGCCACCACCGAGAAGCCGCGTCCCGCCTCGCCGGCCGATGCGGCCTGGATCGCCGCGTTCAGCGCCAGCACGTTGGTCTGCTCGGTGATGTCGGAAATCAGCTCGGTGATCTCCCCGATCTCCTGCGACGATTCGCCCAGGCGCTTGATGCGCTTGGACGTATCCTGGATCTGCTCGCGGATCTCGTGCATGCCCTTGATGGCGTTTTCCACCGCCGTCGCGCCCTGCTGCGCCGCCGCCACCGACTGGCGCGCCACGTCGGCCGATTCGCTGGCCGAGCGCGAGACGTCGGTGATCTCGTTGGCCATCTTGACCACCGTGGCCGACGCATCCTGAATCTCGCGCGACTGCTGCTGCGACGCCAGCAGCAGGTCGCTAGAGATGCTCTGCGCGTGGGTGGAAGCCTTGGTCACCTGCTCGGCGGTGGCGGTCACGCGGCCCACCAGGCCGCGCAGCTCTTCCACCGTGTAGTTGACCGAGTCGGCGATGGCGCCGGTGATGTCCTCGGACACCGTGGCCTGCACCGTCAAGTCGCCGTCCGCCACTTCCTGCAGCTCGTTCATCAGGCGCAGAATCGCCGCCTGGTTCTGGTCATTCATGGCCTTCGCTTCTTCTTCCTTGCGCTGGGATTGCTGGCGCATGGATTCCGCTTCCTGGCGGCGGCGGTCGGCGCCGCGCGTGCGGTTGTAGGAGTCGACCAACAGCACGCGGCCGATGGCCGCCGCCGAGACCAGCGTGAGCATGCCTCCGGCCACCATCAGCCAGAAGGTCAGGCCCAGCGAATCCTGGTCTTCGCGGTAGGCCTGCTGCAGCACAGACAGGCGCTGGCGCAGGGCTTCGTTGTCGTTGAAGATCAGCTGTTCGGCGTTCTTGGCGGCGCTGAATTTATCCAGCTTGTCGAGGATGGCCGTCACCAGTTTCTGGTATTCCTCGAAATCGTTTTTCAGCGCGGTGAATTTCTCGCGCAGGTCAGGATCGCGCACGGCCGCCAGTCCGAGCGGCGCGCTGCCGTTCAGGAAGCCGTCGACGGTGTTGCGGAACACGGTGGTGTCGCGGCCCAGCTGGAACGCGGTCTCCGACGTGATACCCCCGGCGGTGAGGAACTCGCCCGCGCCGCGGCCCATGCGCTGCGTGAGCATGGTCAGCTTGCCGAGCGCCGCGATCTCGCGCGCCGAGCCGCCGCGCTGCACCTTGAGCGCGGAGATGTCCTCGGTGCGGTTGAGCAGCGCCGGCGACATGTCGTTGATCTTCTTCAGCGTCTTATCGACGCCGCTCAGGTCCGCCTTCAGCAGCAGGATGGTGCCGGCAGCGATATCGGACGGTCCCCACTGCTTGCGGGCCGCAGCCACGACGGGCGCCAGCGCGGCGATCGGTTCGCCGATCTCGCGGCCTTGATAGCGGCCGCCGCGTGTCATCAGCGCGAAGTCGTTGTTCAATTCCTTGCGGCTTTCCTCCAGCTGGCGGAAGCCTTCCGCGCTGCCCTGCACCGCGTTCGGCGCCGCCTTGCCGATGCGCTGCGAGTGCATCAGCGCATCGCTGGCGACTTGGGTCTGGGTCGAGCGGTTGGCGCCGTGGATGGTGTTCAGGGCGACGAACAAGGCGCTCAGCGCCAGGCTGACCGCCAGCGCGGTCGACAGGATGCTCAGCTGCCGCTGCGCCGGCAGGTGGCCGATCAGCGGCAGCTTGAAGCCCGCGCCCGCTTCGGCCGGCGCCACCGGAACGCCGCCACGGCGGCCCAGCGCATCGCGCAGGCGCAACGGCGCGGCGCTGTCCGTGACGGCGGCGGTGTTGTCGCTACCGGCAGGGCTGTCGCCGGCGGCGGTGCTGTCGGGCGGCGGCATCGGCATCGGCGCCGCCACCACGCCGGTGTGCAAAAACTGCGAATCGCCTGCTTCGCCAAATTCCGAATTCGCCGCCATGTCCTGCGCGGCTTTGCGGTCGCCACGCGAGAAGAACCCCATCTTGAAAGCCATTACACCCTCTTCGGATTAGTTGCGATCTACCCCAGTATGCCGCCCTTACAAACCAACCTGCAGAAAACGCGCCTCGCGCACCAGCTGCGCCAGGTCGATGCGGGTCCATTGCTGGCCCTCGCCGTCGGTGTAGCGCTGGCGGTTCCATTCAGGTCCGGCATCGGACGGTGCTTCCATCGCCTGCATGTCGGCCAGCTTGCGCAGACCCAGCACGCGCTCGGCCAACAGCGCGCAGTTGAAACCCAATGTGGGGGCGAAGGTGATCAGGCGCCGTTCCGCCGCCGCCGCGTCGCCGGCGGCAAGGCCCTGGTAGCGCGCCAGGTCGATCACGCCGGTCAGGTTGCCGCGAATATTGGCCAGTCCCTGGTACCAGTCCTGGGCCAGCGGCACCGGCGTAACCGGCTGCAGCGGCACGATTTCACTGATCTGGGTCAAGTCCAGCAGGCAGAGTCGCCCGCCTATCAGCACGCCGAGCTCACGGCCGCCCGCCGCGGCGCCGGTTTTTGCGGCCTGCATGCGCTCCAGCAGCTGCACTTGGTACTGGCGCAGGCGGCTGCGGCGTTCCGGGCCGGCCGGGGTAATTGGGGTGTCGGGCGTAGGGCTGCTCATCGCTTAGCCGAAGGCGGCGATCTTGGCCAGCAGTTCGGCCGCGTCGACCGGCTTGACCAGGTAGTCGCGCGCGCCCTGGCGCAGGCCCCAGATACGGTCGGTCTCCTGGTTCTTGCTGGAGCAGATAATCACCGGCACGTCCTGCAGTTCCGGGTCGCGGGCGATGGCGCGCGTGACCTGGAAGCCGTTCGCGCCGGGCATGACCACGTCCATCAGGATCAGCTGCGGCTTGTCGGCCTTGATCTTGGCCAGCGCTTCCTCGCCGTTTTCCGCGGTGGAGACGGAGTAGCCGTTTTTGACCAGGATGTCGGTCAGGTAGTAGCGCTCCGTGGGCGAATCGTCGACGATCAGTATTCTTTGTATGGCCATGGTGTTCCCCTGAAGCTTGCTTATTCTTGTGTAGAGACGCCCGCGCCGCCGGTATGCTCGCGCACTGCGGCCAGCAGGCTGTCTTTGGTAAAAGGCTTGGTGAGATAGGCCGCCGAACCGACCATGGCGCCACGCGCGCGGTCGAACAGGCCGTCCTTGGACGACAGCATCAGCACCGGCGTGGCGTGGAATTTGGCGCTCTTCTTGATCAGCGCGCAGGTCTGGTAGCCGTCCAGGCGCGGCATGAGAATGTCGCAGAAGATCAGTGCCGGATGGTGGTCGCTGATCTTGGCCAGCGCGTCGAATCCATCCTCGGCCAGCACCACCTGGTAGCCGGCCTGGGTCAGGAAGATCTCGGCCGAACGACGGATCGTGCTGCTGTCGTCGATCACCATGATTTTCAGGGCATTAGCATGCGGCGTGGTCGTCGTCATAATCGGTTCGCTGGTATGGTGGCTACACCATAGCATAGGCAGGCGACGGTTGGCGCGATACTAGCGATGCGCCAGTCGTCCGGCGCGGCGTATCAGATGGCTACCATCTCGAAATCGTCCTTGCGGGCGCCGCATTCCGGGCAGCTCCAGTTCATCGGCACATCGGCCCAGCGGGTGCCGGGGGCGATGCCTTCGTCCGGCAAACCGGCTTGCTCGTCATAGATCCAGCCACAGATCAGGCACATCCAGGTCTGGAACTCCTGCGTTGTTTCATTGCTACTCACGTTCTGCCACCCTTCAATCAAGTAAAATGCTGAATTAGGTATCTTAATCTACCCGCCGTGCAAAACCAAACTTCTCCTCTCATATTAAGCTTCGGCGCTGCCGATCCGGCCGGAGCGATCGGCGTCCAGGCCGACCTCGCGGTATTTTCCGCCCTCTCCTGTACCGGGCTGGCGGTGACCACCGCGTTGCTCATCGGCGACAGCGCCCGCGTCGAAGACGCCCAGGACATCGATCCCGATTGGGTCTCGGACCAGGCCCGCGTGGTCCTGGAGGACATGACCATGGCCGCCTTCAAGGTCGGCGCGCTGACCAATGTCGAGCAGGTGGCGGCCATCGCCGAGATCCTGTCCGACTATCCCGACGCGCCGCTGATCCTCGATCCGTTCAGCTCCCGCCTGCCCGATCCGGCCGACGCCGACGAGGCCGAGGAGCTGCTGACCGCCCTGCGCCAGCTGCTGGTGCCGCAGGCCACGCTGCTGATGCTGTCGCAGGTGGAGCTGGGCCGGCTGGCCGAAACCTGGCGCGAAGGCGCCGAGGACACCATGGAATCGGACGTCGAGCACCTGCTGGCCCTGGGCTGCGAATTCGTGCTCGTCACCGGCACCCAGGCCGGCACGCCGCAGGGCGAGACGGCCGCGCCGAACACGCTGGCCAACACTCTGTTCGGCGCCGACGGCATGATCAGCCACGACGCCTGGCAGCACATGGCCGGCCCGTTCCTGGGCGCCGGTGGCACGCTGTCGGCGGCGATCACCGCCTTCATGGCGCGCGGCGCCGACGTGCCGGAGGCGGTGACGGCGGCGCAGGAATACACCGTCGGCGCGCTGGCCCACGCGCAGCGCTACGGCATGGGCAAGTTCATCCCGAACCGATTTTTCCATCTGCACCAGGCTTTACCAACTTGATACCGAAGATGCCATCATGACCACGACTTCCAAAAACGACCAGCTGTTCGAACGCGCCCAGAAAACCACGCCCGGCGGCGTCAACTCGCCGGTGCGCGCCTTCCGCTCGGTGGGCGGCACGCCGCGCTTCATCACCCGCGCCGAAGGCCCGTACTTCTGGGACGCGGACGACAAGCGCTACATCGACTACATCGGTTCCTGGGGCCCGGCCATCGTCGGCCACGCGCATCCGGTGGTGGTGAAGGCGGTGCAGGAGGCGGCCGCGCGCGGCCTGTCGTTCGGCGCGCCGACCGAGGGCGAGATCGTGATGGCCGAGGAAATCTGCCGCCTGGTGCCGTCGATCGAGCAGGTGCGCCTGGTCTCGTCGGGCACCGAGGCGACCATGAGCGCGCTGCGCCTGGCGCGCGGCGCCACGGGCCGCGACAAGATCATCAAGTTCGAGGGCTGCTACCACGGCCACGCCGATTCGCTGCTGGTGAAGGCGGGCAGCGGCCTGCTCACCTTCGGCAACCCGACGTCGGCCGGCGTGCCGGAGGACTTCGTCAAGCACACGCTGGTGCTGGACTATAACAACGTGGCGCAGCTGGAGCAGGCCTTCGCCGAATACGGCGACGACATCGCCTGCGTGATCGTCGAACCGGTGGCCGGCAATATGAACCTGATCAAGGCGTCCGAAGCCTTCCTGAAGGCGATGCGCGCGCTCTGCACCAAGCACGGCGCGGTGCTGATCTTCGACGAAGTGATGTGCGGCTTCCGCGTGGCGCTGGGCGGCGCGCAGCAGCTGTACGGCATCAAGCCGGACCTGACGGCGCTGGGCAAGGTGATCGGCGGCGGCCTGCCGGTGGCGGCCTTCGGCGGCAGCGCCGAGTTGATGAGCAAGATGGCGCCGTTGGGCGCGGTCTACCAGGCCGGCACGCTGTCGGGCAATCCGGTGGCGGTGGCGGCGGGCATGACCACGCTGAAGATCATCCAGGAGCCGGGTTTCTACGAGAAGCTGAGCGCGACGGCGGCCCGCCTGGCTGCGGGCCTGACCAAGGCGGCCAAGGATGCGGGCATCGTGTTCTGCGCCGATGCGATCGGCGGCATGTTCGGCCTGTACTTCAGCGAGACGCCGCCGAACAACTACGCCGAGATGATGGCCGGCGACCGCGCGCGCTTCAACGTGTTCTTCCACGCGATGCTGGATGAAGGCGTGTACTTCGCGCCGGCGGCGTTCGAGGCGGGCTTCGTCTCGGCGCAGCACAGCGACGCGGTGATCGACGAAACCATCGCCGCCGCCGCGCGCGTGTTCAAGAAACTCGCCGCTTAAATCTCGTCTTCCTCGTCCTCTTCGGAGGACTGGATCACGCCGGTGTTGAAGTTGTATTCGAACAGGTCGCCGTAGCGGCCCCACTCGATGGCGACCCGCAGCGCGCGCTCGGCTTCCTCTTCGCTGAGCGTGAAGCGCAGCAGCTTGAGGAACAGGTCCTCCGGCAGGTCGCCCGACTTGTCCTGCTCCAGACCGTGGCAGATGTAGGCGATCAGCGGCACATGCTCCAGCAGCTGCTTGCCGAAGATCTCCTGCCGCTCGGTGTTGTTGGCCGCCGCGTACCGGCCGCCCAAGTCGGTCAGCAGGATGTCGCCGTTGGTCAGGTAGGCAAAGCCCAGCAGGATCAAGCCGTTCAGCACTTCCAGCAGCTCGGCGTCGGTCAGCTCCGTCTCTTCGGCCAGCTGCGGCAGGTCGGCGCGGCCGGAGAACGGTTCCTCCGACAGCAGCTCCACGATACCTTCCATGTGCGCGATGTCGGCCTGCGGCAGGCGGTCGCCCAGCTGCAGCTTGACCTCCTTCTCGCTGATCAGGCCACGGCGGCCGGCGCCGGCGGTCATCAGCTCATACACCTTGTCGATCAGCTGGCGCACTTCCGGCCCTTCGGCCTTGCGCGGCTGCGGCAGCGATATCGGCAGCTCGGCACGCACCCGGCCAGGATCGCTGGCGAAGATCAGCACGCGGTCGGCCATCATCACCGCTTCCTCGATATTGTGCGACACCACCAGGATCGCCTTGGTCGGGATCTGGCCGGACTGCCACAGCTCCAGGATCTCTTCGCGCAGGCGCTCGCCGGTCAGCACGTCCAGCGCGGAAAAGGCCTCGTCCATCAGCAGCACTTCCGGCTCCATCACCAGCGCGCGGGCGATACCGACGCGCTGGCGCATGCCGCCCGACAGCTCGCGCGGCAGCGCGCCTTCGAAGCCGGACAGGCCTATCAGGTCGATCACCTTCTCGGCTCGCTCGGCGCGTTCCTCGGCCGGCATGCCCTGCGCCTCCAGTCCCAGCTCGACATTCTTCTGCACCGTCAGCCATGGGAACAGCGCGAACGACTGGAACACCATGCGGATGCCGCGCGCCGTGCCGTACAGCGGCATGCCGCGGTACAGCACCTGGCCCTCGTCGGCCTGGATCAGGCCCGCCATGATACGCAACATGGTCGACTTGCCGGAACCCGATTGGCCCAGCAGCGCGACGATCTCGCCCTCATGCAGCGTGAAGTCCACGCCTTCCAGCACCGCGCGCGCGGAGCCGTCGGCGCCGCGGAAGTGCTTGCCGACCGATTTCAATTCGACGATAGGTGTGCTCATAATTCGATCTCAATACTAGAAATGCAGCCGGCTCTCGGCCATGGTATACAGGCGGCGCCACACGAAGTGGTTGAAGCCCATGACGAAGACGCACATGATGCCGATGCCCAGCGCGATGCGCGGGAAGTCGCCGGCAGTGGTCATCTCCTGGATGTAGCTGCCGATGCCGTGCGCACGCAAGGTGGTCGAGCCCCAGCTGACGCATTCGGCCACGATGGCGGCGTTCCACGAGCCGCCGGTGGCGGTGATGGCGCCGGTGACGAAGCTGGGGAAGATCGCCGGCAGCAGGTAGCGGCGCCATTTCAGCCAGCCGGCCAGGCCGAAGTTCTTGGCGGCGTGGCGCAATTCGGTCGGGATGGTGGAGGCGCCGGCGATCACGTTGAACAGCAAATACCATTGCGTCCCCAGGATCATCAGCGGCGACAGCCAGATGTCCGGGTTCAGGTGGTAGCGCACGATCAGCACCACCGCCACCGGGAACACCAGGTTGGTCGGGAAGGCCGCGAGGAACTGCGCCACCGCCTGCGTGCGTGAGGCCCAGCGCGGGTTCATGCCGATCCACACGCCGACCGGCACCCACACCAGGGAGGCCAGCGCCAGCAGAATGATCACGCGCGCCAGCGTGTACAGGCCAAGCACGAACACATGCCCCACTTCGGTCCAGCCGACTTCCGTGCGGATGAAGTGGCCCAGGCTCCACAAGGCGTAGAACACGACGGCGGCGATCACCGCGTCCCACACGCGCTGCGGCACCAGCGACGGCTTATCGCGGCGGGCGCGGATCGAGGTGCCGTCGTGCCCGAGGCGGAACAGCGCGATGGAACGCGACAGCATATTGCCGAACCATTCGACGATGGCCTGCGTGCGCTCGGTGCGGCGCAGCCACGTGAGCAGCCACGATTGCTGGGCGGTGTCGCTGCCGGTTTCCTCGAAGCGGAACTTGTCGGCCCACGCCAGCAGGGGGCGGAAGAACAGCTGGTCGTACATCAGCACTCCGACCAGCATGGCGCCGATGGCCCAGCCGATGGCGCCCATGTCGCTCTGCGCGATGGCCATGGCGATGTAGGAGCCGATGCCGGGCAGCTTGATGTCCTGGCCGGAGACCGAGATCGCCTCCGACGCCACCACGAAGAACCAGCCGCCGGACATCGACATCATCATGTTCCACAACAGGCCGGGCATGGCGAACGGCAGTTCCAGGCGCCAGAAGCGCTGCCAGCCCGAGAGCTGGAACACGCTCGCCGCCTCCGACAGTTCGGCCGGCACGGTGCGGAAGCCCTGGTAGGCGGAGAAGGCCATGTTCCAGGCCTGCGAGGTGAAGATGGCGAAGATGGCCGCGCACTCCACACCCAGCAGGCTGCCGGGGAACAGCGCGATGAAGGCGGTGACGGTGATCGACAGGAAGCCGAGGATGGGGATCGACTGCAGGATGTCGAGCATCGGCACCAGCACTTTTTCGGCCAGCTTGTACTTGGTGGTGAGCGCGGCGAACACGCAGGCGAACACCACCGACGCGCCCAGCGCGATGAACATGCGCAGCGTGGTGCGCAGCAGGTAGTAAGGCAGGTAGCTCGGGTCCAGCGACAACGGCAACGCCTGGCCGACCTCGTACGGGCGCACCATTTGCTGGCTGCCGTAGGCGATCAGGACAAAGATCGACAGTACGATGGGCAGCAGTGCCCAGTCCCAGCGGTTACCGCCGGCTTCGACCACCTGGCGGGGGAAAAATTGCCGTTTTTTGCTCATTATTGGGGGCTTTCTTCGGCCAGAATAACCGAGGCGAGTGACCGGAGAGTGACACAGGCCGCCATTCTAAAGGATTACGGTGGTGAATATATTACAAGCGTGAAAGTTGGTGACTATTTACGCCCCTTGTTGCGGGCATAATAATATGACTATCGAAATAATATTACGCGTTATGAAACTGATCGCTGAAAAACGTTCCAAGACGGATAAGTACGACGTGCTGCGTTTCGTGCGCAACAACGGCAGCTGCACGGACACGGTGATGCCGCGCCAGGGCATTTTGCCGCACGATCTGCTGCACTACGTGGTGGAATCGGCCCTGCCGCTGCGGCACGGCTTCCTCAGCCTGCTGGCGCGCGGCGCCGACGCGCAGTTCGTCCTGGAGACGGTGCACGACGCCGCCAACAAGGATGTGGAGACCGAGGCGGTGCAAGCGGAAGCGATCGTCGAAGGGCTGCAGGCGCAGTTGTGGTCGGGCGCGTTCGACGAGCAAGCCTTCCTGGCCGGGGCCGCCTCGGCCTGCACGGCGCGCGACAAGCAGCCGTTCGACTTCAGCAAGGTCGGCATCGACATCAAGGCGGCGCTGTACGACCGCGCGCTGTCGCTGAACGAGAAATGGTCGACGGCGCCCTACTTCAGCACCCTCTCCCTGGAATTCAGCCCGCAGCCGGTGTAATCCACAAAGGGGTTTGCGCAATCGCCAACCCCTTGGCGTCCTCAGCGTTTGCTGCGACGCTTCGCAACGCCCAGCAAGGCGATACCAGCGAGCAGCATGCCCCAGGTCTCCGGTTCCGGCACAGGGGCCAGTGCGGTGTAAATGGTCAGCGACGGATTACTCATAATGATCTTGGAATACCCTGCAATCCTGTGTTCGTCACCCATTTGCCCCCAGTCCCACCAGCGCCCGTAGGATGCATACGCCCCGGTGAAGGTGGTGAAATCGAGCTTGGTGGCATGGTCGATCGACAGGCCCTGGACGCTCGACTCAAACAAGGTGGAGGCGGTGACATCGTTGATTTCTTTGAAGACTTTGCCCCCTTTTCCATCTGGCAGATAGATCCCGGCCGTATTATTAGCGCTGCCTGGCACCCAGCTACTGTTCGCTTCAGGCGGCTTTACCGGGACTTTCAGGATGCCCGACACAGATGCCGAGATGGAGTAACCGGTAATGACATAGCCTGCGGCGGGCGTGAGCGTCATGGAGAGCCCATACTCGGTCACGTTTGGCACGGTATCACCCGCCTCATCATTGTGCAACGTTTGCCATGCATCCGTCGTCACCGTGACAGCACCGCCTTGGTTGCTCAGGACGTGCAACGTGGCCGGGTTGTTGGGCCAGCTCGAGTCGGGATTGTCATAGATCGAGGTGAGATCGAGCGTACTCGTGTGAACATCAGGGAGTGCTGCATACGACAGCAGCGGCGTCGCCAAGGCGAGCGCGGCAAGAACTTTTTGCATGAGTATTCTCCAGAGATTGAACCAATGATCCAGGCTGGATCATTCGAAATCTTATTATATAGATATTTATTATTTGATATCTAAAATGTCAACTCTGGGATAGGGTATTTTGCAATTCAGCGCGCTTACTTCAACCACCCACGGCGGCGGAAGTACCAGAACGGGGCGATGGCGCTGGTGATCATCAGCACGATGGCGAACGGGTAGCCGAGCTGCCATTCCAGCTCCGGCAGCCACTTGAAGTTCATACCGTAGATCGAGGCGATCAGCGTCGGCGGCAGGAAGGCCACGCTGGCCACCGAGAAGATCTTGATGATCTTGTTCTGGTTGATGTTGATGAAGCCGACCGTGGCGTCCATCAGGAAGTTGATCTTGTCGAACAGGAAGGACGTGTGGCCGTCCAGCGATTCGATGTCCCGCAGAATCTGGCGCGCTTCCTCGAACTGCTCCGAATTCAACAAGCGCCCGCGCATCAGGAAGCTGACCGCGCGCCGTGTGTCCATCATGTTGCGGCGGATGCGGCCGTTCAAGTCTTCCTCGTGCGCGATGGCGTTCAGCGCGGCGGCCGCGTCCTGGTCGGTGAACTCTTCCTGCAGCACCCGGCCGCTCACTTCCTCCAGGTTCTGGTAGATGCCCTCGAGCGCGTCGGCCGAGTATTCGGCGTCGGTCGCGTACAGGTCCAGCAGCACGTCCATGTAGTCGGCGATCGAGCCCGGCCGCGAGCGCGCGCGCATGCGCACCAGGCGGAACACCGGCAGGTCGTCGGTGTGCACCGAGAACAGCATCTTGCGCGCCAGGATGAAGGCCACCGTGACGATGCGCGACGGGCCGTCCTCTTCTTCCAGCAGGAAGTCGGTGCGCAGGTGCAGGTCGCCGTTCTCCGCCTCGTAGTAGCGGGCCGAGGCTTCGATGTCCTTGACCTCGTCCTCGCCTGGCAGGGTCACGCCGTAGATGGCCTTGACCCACGCGCGTTCGTCGTCCGTCGGGTCGGTCAGGTCGACCCAAACAGGCTCGACCTTTTCCAGGTCTTCGCGACTGTCGATGGGAACCTGGTTGAGCCGGCCATTCTGGAGAACGAAAACATTAATCATGGGTACGTGAGCCTTCTGGAAACAGCGCAAGTGTACCCGCAAAGCCCCCGCCGAGGCCAGCCTGCCATGCGGTATTTCAGCCTAGCGGGTCGCTTTTTCTATCATTTTGTCGGTGGCCGACTGCGGGGCCGAGTCCGCGGGGTCCGGCTTGGGTACTTTGGGCGCTTCGATGCCGCGCGTGTCGATGGCCTTGACCACTTTGCCGTCCTTGCAATCGACGTCCGACAGCACCGTCTTGCCATCGATGACGCACTTGCGCAGCACGCCGGCCGGCACCGCCGGCACCGCAAGCGCCGAAGCGGAGGCTGAAGCGGACGCGGCCGGCGGCGGCTTGCCGGTCAGCTTGCCCAGCCCTTCGGCGAAGAAGTTGCGCTCATGGCGGGCCGACATCAGGAACGCCATCGCTATCGCCGCCAACGAAGCCATGATGATGGCCACCTGTATCAAACCGAGTCCACGCTGCTTGTGCAACATCGCTGCCTCCTAGGGTAGTTCCGCCGATCCCATGCGGCGCAGGATCACGCCGGTACGCCGCGCCAAATAACCCGAATCGCGGTGCTTGTCGAAGAAGCGCGGATTGGGCAACATCACCGCCAGCTTGGCCGCCTGGGCCGCGCCCAGGTTGGCCGCGCTGACGCCATAATAATGCCGCGCCGCCGCCTCGGCGCCGAACGTGCCGGTGCCGAACTCCACCACATTCAGGTAGATCTCGAAGATGCGTTCCTTGTCCATCAAGGTTTCCAGCATGTAGGTGATGATCAGCTCCTGGCCCTTGCGCACATAGCTGCGCGAGCCCGACAGGAACAGATTCTTGGCCAGCTGCTGGGTGATGGTCGAGCCGCCCGACACCACCTTGTGTTTCTTGTTGTTCTTCTCGTAGGCCTTTTGCAGCGCGTCCCAGTCGACGCCCTCGTGCTCGGAAAAGTTGGCGTCCTCGGAGGCGATGATGGCGCGCTTGAGGTTGGTCGAGATGCGGTTGTACGGCACCCACACCTGCTGGATGTTGGCGTTCGGGTTCTTCTCGCGCAGCGCCGACTGCTGCTCGCGCATGAAGCTGGTCATCGACGGGTTATGGTCGACCCACCACCAGATCTGCAGGAAGAAATACAGCTGCACCGCCAGGAACAGCAGCACCGGCAGGATGAAGATCCACTTCACCCAGCGCCATTTGCCCGACTTGGCCGCGCTCACAGCTTGGCCCGCAGCGATTGCAGCACATCGGCCGTGGCCGGCTGCACGCCGCGCCACAGGCTGAACGCTTCGGCGGCCTGCTCGACCAGCATGCCCAGGCCGTCACGCAAGCGTGCGCCGTGCTGGCCTGCGAACTGCAAGAATACCGTGGGGGAGGCTCCGTACATCATGTCGAAGGCAAGCGCGCCCGGCGCGAACACCGACGGCGACACCGGCGGCAGTTCCGCGCTCAGGCTGGCCGAGGTGGCGTTGATGACGATGTCGAACTCGCCTTCAACGTCGCTGTAACCGCAGGCCGACACAACGCCCTCGCCGCCCAATGCGGCGAACTGTTCCGCCAGCGTTTCGGCCGTGGCCACGGTGCGGTTGGCAATGACCAATTGCGCCGGGCGATGCTCCAGGATCGGCAGCACCACGCCACGCGCCGCGCCGCCCGCGCCCAGCAGCAGCACGCGCTTGCCGGTGATCGGCACGCCGGCGTTGCTGACGATGTCGGCCACCAAGCCCGCGCCGTCGGTGTTGTCGCCGACGATGCCGTCCTCGGTGAAGTGCAGCGTGTTGACGGCGCCGGCCGCGCGCGCGCGGATGGTCAGCGCCTGCGCCACCTTCACCGCATCCAGCTTGAAGGGCACGGTGACATTGGCCCCAAGGCCGCCCTCGGCGATGAAGGCTTGCACGGCGGCGGCAAAACCGTCCACCGGCGCCAGCCGTTTTTCATAGGTCAGTGCCTGCCCGGTCTGGGCCGCGAACGCGGCGTGGATCTCGGGCGATTTGCTATGGGCAATCGGATTGCCGAATACGCAGTAGCGGTCCATCAATGTCCTCCGCCGCTTAAGTCGGCTTGTAGTTTGTCTTCGCGAGTGAATTTGAAAGTCGTGACGATCACCCACAGATCGTCCCTGTCGTTCGACAGCATATTCGGCGGGAACTTGCCGAACGGCGCGGCGCGGCGCACGATGTTCATCGCCGCCTGGTCCAGCGCCGCATTGCCGGAGCCGCTTTCGACCTTGATGCCGCCATCCTTCTCGTAGATCGTGCCGTCCTGGAACACCGGGATCGACAGCACCAGCTGGCCGTACATCTTGCGGCCGTTCTGCTGCGGGAAGTTCAGCGTGCCGATGTCTTCGATGCGCTTCTGTATCGATTTATAGTACATCGCGTAGCCCACCCCACGCGTGCTCGGCGTGATGATGGTCCGCTTCGGACGTTTGTTCTGGTCCTCGATGGTCTCGCTGATCTCGGCCGCGCGGCGGGCGATGGCCTTGCTGGAATCCAGCAGGTCGGCGCCGGTCGGCAGCGGATCGGGCTTGGTCTTTTCCGTCACCGGCGGCGCGGTGAACGGAATCTGCTTGGCCGCCTGGGTCAGCAGGTTGCGCTGCTTCTCTTCCAGCTCGGCGATGCGGCGCTTGGCGGCCTTGATGCTGTCGCCCGTTTCCATCTTGCGCATGTCGGGCAGCGGCGATTTGGAGCGGCCCTTGTCGACCGTACCGCCACCGTCCAGGTTGGCCTGGGCCAGCGCGTCGGCCTTCAGCGGCGCCTTGCTGTGCTTGGCGTTGACCAGGATGACTTCCAGCCCCGGATCGGTGGCCTGCACCGGCGCCGGCTTGGGCGCGACAAAGTGCACCGCGAGCAAGGCGCCATGCGCCATCAGCGACAGGCCGATGGCGAGGTACAGCAAGCGATTTTCTTTGAAAGACTTCACGCGAGGCCGGCGGGTAGAAAAGTTAGGGCTGATTTTACGTCAAAGCAAACGCGGGGCTGCGGGTTTTTAAGCCGGTCGTTCCCGCGCAGGCGGGAATCCATAGAACGCGGACTCTCACGTTCCGCATGGATTCCCGCTTTCGCGGGAATGACGTGGCTTATTCGGCGGCCGGCTCCTCGGCAGCGGCTTCGACCGCCACTTCCGGCGCATCGACCGCTTCTTCCGGCGTATCGCCAACTTCGTCGCCAGCTTCCTCGTCCTCGTAGTCCAGCTCGGCATCGGCGGCCACCGTGTCGGTGGTCGGGATTTCCAGGATGCGCGCTTCGATGGTCAGGTCCACCTCGTCCCAGCGCAGAATGTCCAGCTTGACCTGCGCACCGCGCGCCACCTGTGGCATGCCCGGCAGGCGGATGATCAATGGGATATCGACCAGGCGCAGCACCTCGTCCTTGAGCACCACGGCCTCGACCTGGCGCGCGTCCTGCTGGCCCAGCCAGCGCAAGCACCAGTAGCGTTCCATGTTGGACTGATGATCGCCATACGCCGCGTACGCCGCGTCGAACTGCGACACGATGGCGAACAGGTTGGCGTCCTTGTGCTTGAAGTGCGCGACCAGCGGCGCGGTCACGCCGTGCTCGGCACAGGCCAGGATCTGCCACTGGTTGACCAGGTCGGTATAGCGGCGCAGCGGCGAGGTGCTCCACGCGTACTGGTCCACACCCAGGCCCTGGTGCGGCGCCGCATGGGTCAGCATGCGCACCTGCATCTTGGCGGCCCAGCCGCCCACGCCTTGGCCCTGGCTGCGGTAGATGCCCGGCACGCCGTGGTCGTGCATCAGCTTGCCCCAGGTGCTGTTGGCGAAGATCATCAGCTCGGCCACGATCTTGTCCAGCGGCGCGCCGCGCTTGCGGCGGCTGACCGTGACCACGTCGTCTTCCACATAGAAGTTGAAGTCCACGCGGTTGTTCTGTTCCGGCTTCAGGCCGAAGCCCTCGCGCTTGACCATGCGCGCAGCCTCCAGCACCTGCGCCCATTTCCAGATCAGGCCCAGCGATTCCTTGTGCGGATACTCGCCCTCGCCGCTGGCCAGCGTTTCCTCGTTGACCAGGTCGTCGAGGTCGTTGTGGCGCAGGTTGTTCGCGATCGGCACCATCTCGGCGCGGGTCTCGGTGGCCAGCACCGACCAGTCGGCCGGGTTCAAGGTCGCGTACAGCGACAGCGCCGGGCAGGTCTTGCCCTCGGCCAGCGTGAACGCTTCGACGATGGCGTCCGGCAGCATGGTGATCTTATCGCCGGGCATGTAGACGGTGGACATGCGCGCGCGCGCCATCTTGTCGACCGCGTCGTCCGGCTGGATGCCCAGGCCCGGCGCGGCGATGTGGATGCCGATCTTGACGTTGCCGTCGTCCAGTTTGGTGACAGAGAAGGCGTCGTCGATCTCGGTGGTGGTGACGTCGTCGATGGAGAACGCTTGCACGTTGGCCAGCGGCAGATTGGTCGGCGGCACCGGCACCGGCACGTCCGGGAAGCCGGCGCCGCGCGGGAAGTTCTCGAACAGGAACTTGGCCATATGCAGCGCCTTGGGCGAGGCGATGCCGCCGGCGGCCAGCATCAGCCGCTGCGGATTGGTGTGCAGCTCGTTGCAGGCCGCTTCCAGCGCCTTGTATTCGATGGAGTTCTTGTCCGGCTTGAACAGCAGCTGCATGACGATGCCCTGCATCGCGGCCGGCAGCTTGTTGGCCTTCAGCTCTTCCACGTACGCGGCCTGCACCAGCGCCTGCTGTTTCTTTTTCTCGATGCCGGCTTGCGCGGCGCGCAGCGATTGCTCGGGCGCGGCCTTGTAGCGGCCACGGCCCTTCTTGTAGAAGTAGATCGGCGCCGAGTGCAGGCTCAGGATCAGGCCGGCGGCTTCGGCCGGCAGCGGCGCGTGGCCGAAGTATTCGGCGCCCAGCTCGGCGAAGCCGAACTCCTCCTCGCCCGCCACTTCCCACAGGAAGTCGAGGTCGATGTCGGCGGCGACCGCCTTGGCCTGTTCCATCAAATCCGTCGGCGACGGCTTCTCGTACTGCAGCAGCACGTCCTTGATCTTGACCTTGGTGCGCTTGCCGCTGGCCATTTCAACCTGGTAGGCCTCGCCAGCTTGCGACATCATGGAGCCGACCTTGAAATCGCCGGATTCTTCGAAAAATAGATTCATTGCTAGCTTCTGTTCGTTGTTATTAGTTTCAATTCCAGTACGGAAGGTAAAAACACTTCCGTCACCAGCAGGGTACCTTGACGGCGCCGATATAGACAGCGCCGCGCATATAATATGAGTTCTTGCGGGCCGTCCAACCCGAGCGCCCTGCGCGCGCGCTGCGCCAGGGGATGCCCTTCCCGCAATCTTGCAAATTCCAAAACACCACGCCGCACTTGCGGGTCGCCAAACAGGGTCGTGCCCAGCGAGCGCTCGCCCAGCGCGCTGAACAGCGGCCAGTCCGCGGCCGTGGCCGACATCGGCACCACCGTGTGCGCGAACACCGCAGGCGTATTATCACACCGCAGCAGCACTTCCCTCTCCCAGACGCGGCCGGGCCGGTGCATGCCGATCGCGGCCGCCTCGTCCGACAGGCAGCGCGCCGTGGTCTGGTGCAGGCACTGCACACGGAAGGCGCGGCTGTGCGCTTTCAGCTTGGCGGTCAGCGAACCGTCGGCCGTCAGCCACTGGCGGTAGCCCGGCGGCGCGTTCAACGCCAGCACATGCGGCTGCCATTGCGTCTGCCGCAGCGATGCGCCCCGAATGGCAGCCGTCACTGATGCGCCTCGATACCGCAGAATTCCAGCACAGACTCCACATAGTCGGGGAACTCGGAAATGCCGTGGTCGCTGCCCTCGATCACGTGCTGGCGCGCGCCCGCATAGTGCGCCACCATGTCGCGATAGTCCAGCACTTCGTCGCCGGTGGCGGCGATCAGGAAGTAGCGCTCCTGCCGCGTGACCGGGTTGACGGCCAGGGCGCGCAGCTCCTCGATGTATTCCCGCTTGAACTCGAACGGCTCGTCGGAATGAAATTGTGTGGTCACGCCGACGTGCTGATCCAGGTCCTTGAGCGGCACGATGGCCGGATTCAGCAGCACGGCCCGGCAGCCGATGCGCTCGGCCAGCCAGGTGGCGTAGTAGCCGCCCAGCGAGGAACCGACAATGCTCAGCTCGCTGGCCGGCACGCCCTCTATTAAAGAGAGCGCCAATTCCATCGCCAGCTTCGGCGAGGCCGGCAGCTGCGGGCAGATGAACTGGTCCGACAAGCCCAGCGCCGCCATGCGCTCGGCCATCACGCGCGCCTTCATCGACTTCGGCGACGAGCGGAATCCGTGCAGATAAAGGATCATCGCGCCAGCGCTTCCAGCAGCTTGTTGTGCACGCCGCCGAAGCCGCCGTTGCTCATCACAAGGATCTGGTCGCCCGGCTGTGCGGCCTGGACGATGGCGGCCACCAATGCGTCGATGTCTTCATAGGCGCTGGCGACCTGGCCCAGCGGCGCCAGCGCGTCGCCCAGGCTCCAGCCCAGCGACTTCTGGCTGCCGAAGCCGAACACCAGGTCGGCATCGGACAAGCTACCCGGCAGCGCATCTTTCATCGCGCCCAGCTTCATGGTGTTGGAGCGCGGCTCCAGCACGGCCAGGATGCGGGTGTCTTTGCCGATCTTCTGGCGCAGGCCGCCGACGGTGGTGGCGATGGCGGTCGGATGGTGGGCGAAATCGTCATAAACAGTAATATCGTTTACCACGCCGCGCACTTCCATGCGACGCTTGACGTTCTCGAAGGTCGCCAGCGACTTGGCCGCCTGCGCCACCGGCACGCCGACGTGGCGGGCGGCGGCGATCGCGGCCAGCGCGTTGGCACGGTTGTGCTTGCCCGTCAGCTGCCACTCCACATGGCCGGCCACTTCGCCGCCGAAAATCACGTCGAAGCTGCCGTCATCGTATTCCTTCATCGCCCAATCGGCGCCCTCGGCGCCGCCGAAGCCTTCCTTCTCGCTCCAGCAGCCGCGCTTGAGCACGCGCTGCAGCGAGGCCTCGTCGGCGTTGTAGACGACCCGGCCGATGCCCGGCACGGTGCGCACCAGGTGATGGAATTGGGTTTCGATCGCGCCCAGATCGGGGAAGATGTCGGCGTGATCGTATTCCAGGTTGTTCAGGATCGCGGTCTTGGCATGGTAGTGGACGAACTTGCTGCGCTTGTCGAAGAAGGCGGTGTCGTACTCGTCGGCCTCGATGACGAAGAAGATCGAGTCCTTGTCACCCTGCATGCGGGCCGAGACGCCGAAGTTCATCGGCACGCCGCCGATCAGGAAGCCGGGCGCGTAGCCGGCGTCTTCCAGTATCCAGGTCAGCATGGCCGAGGTGGTGGTCTTGCCGTGCGTGCCGGCCACGGCCAGCACCCATTTGTCTTTTAATATGTGGTCGCCGATCCACTGCGGGCCGGAGACGAACGGCAGGCCGCGGTTCATGATCTCCTCGATCAGCGGATTGCCACGCGAGACAACGTTGCCGATCACGTACAGGTCGGGGTTGAGTTGCACCTGTTCCGGGCCGAAGCCCTGGATCAGTTCGATGCCCTGGGCTTCCAGCTGGGTGCTCATCGGAGGATAGACGTTGGCATCGCAGCCGGTGACGCGGTGGCCGGCTTCTTTTGCCAGGACAGCCAGGCCGCCCATGAAAGTGCCGCAAATGCCGAGTATATGAATATGCATGGTGATCAAGACGACGAATGAATACGGGATTTTACCCGACCTGACGCCCTTTTCCCGGTTCGGAGTATTATCTCGTCCATGACGTCCAATGCCACCGAAGAAGTCCTGCTGCTGCGCGCGGAGATCGCCGCGGCCGCCGCGCGCCTGATCGCCCAGGACGGCCACGACTACAACAGCGCCAAGCGCAAGGCCGCCAAGCAGATCCTCGGCGACACCCAGCCGCCGCTCAACCTGTTGCCGGACAATGCCCAGATCGAGGCGGAAGTGCGGATCTACCAGTCGCTGTTCCACGCCGACACCCAGCCGGCGCGCCTGTTCCGGCTGCGCACGCTGGCGGTCGACATCATGGACGGCCTGTCCGCCTTCCAGCCCTACCTGACCGGCGCCGTGCTGAACGGCACGGCCGGCCCGCACGACGACATCCACCTGCAGCTGTTTGCCGACAGCGCCAAGGAGGTGGAGATATTCCTGCTGAACCGCAACCTGCAAATCGACATCTCCGAAACCCCGCACTTCAAGGGTCCGCGCTACGGCTCGGTCGAGACGGTCAGTTTCATGTGGCACAAGGAAGGCGTGCACGCTGCCTTATATGAGCTGGACGACCTGCGCGGCGCCGTTAAGACCCGCGCCGACGGCAAATTGATGCGCGCCGATATCGCCACCGTGCGCGCCCTACTAGTTAACAGTACTCACGAAAACCCAGACCCATCCACATCATGAATCAAAAACATCTCGCCGCCTACGTCGTTGTCGGTTTGCTATTTGCCGCTTCCGGCGCCTATGTGGGCATGCATAAAAAAGACCAGGCCTCGCCCATCGCCACCACCCAGCCGGCCGGCATCACCGGCCCGGTGAACGACTTATATAAGCAGACCCTGCCGGATGCGAAAGGCGTCGCGCAGCCGCTGGCCCAATATAAAGGCAAGGCCATGCTGGTCAATTTCTGGGCGCCGTGGTGCGGCCCGTGCGTGCAGGAGATGCCGGAACTGTCGGCGCTGGCGGCCGGAGAAGAGGGTAAGAAGCTGCAAGTTATCGGAATTGGTATAGATTCGGCAACAAATATCGCCGAATTTAACGACAAGTTCAAAATCACCTATCCAGTCTTCGTCGCCGGCATGGCCGGCACCGACCTGTCGCGCGCCTTCGGCAACGGCGCCGGCGGCCTGCCCTACACCGTGCTGATCGGCGCCGACGGCCAGGTCAAGAAGACCTACCTGGGCCGTCTGAAGTTTGACGAGCTGCGCAAGGACCTCGCAACTCTGTAAGTAGTTTTACAAGTTTTTTTCTCTTGCCAATGCCGGCAGTTGGCGGCAAAATGCGGAACTTTCGCGGAAAACGGTCCTGAACCATGGCAAAAAACCTCCTCCTGCTCAACGGCCCCAACCTGAATTTGCTGGGTAGCCGCGAGCCCGAGGTCTACGGCGCTAGCACTTTGGCCGACATCGAACACGCAGCCCAGGCGCAAGCCCAGGCGGCGGGCGCGAGCTTGTCCTGCTTCCAGAGCAACCACGAAGGGGCGCTGATCGACCGCATCCATGCCGCCAGAGCGGAAGGCGTGGACGCCATCGTCATCAACCCGGGCGGCCTGACCCACACCAGCGTGGCCTTGCGCGACGCCCTGGCGGGGGTGGCGATACCGTTTGTTGAAGTGCATATTTCGAATATTTACCAGCGCGAGACGTTTCGCCATCACTCATTTCTTAGCGCGATCGCTATAGGTACTATTTGCGGACTGGGTATCGAAGGATATCGGTTTGCCATCGACTTCGTCCTTAAAAGGCGATAATCTACGCGATCTGCGCGCAATTTCGCGCGGTTCCGCCCACAAGGCGCACCGCTCACACTTACATAACAAAGACATTCCTGGGGGTTACATGGATTTACGCAAGCTGAAGACCTTGATCGATCTGGTCGCGGAATCGGATATCGCCGAGCTCGAAGTGACCGAAGGCGAGAGCAAAGTACGCATCGTCAAGTCGTCCGCCATGCCGCAGAACCAGATGGTGATGATGCAGCCGCAAGGCATGCCGCAATACCACGCCGCCCCGGCGCATGCACCAGCACCAGCCGCAGCAGCCGCGCCGGTCGCAGCCGTCGCCGCCGAGCCGACCGGCCACGTGGTCAAGTCGCCGATGGTCGGCACCTTCTACCGTTCGTCCTCGCCAGGCTCGCCGGCGTATGTCGAAGTGGGCGCCACCGTCAAGGAAGGCGATACCCTGTGCATCATCGAAGCGATGAAGCTGTTGAACGAAATCGACGCCGACAAGTCCGGCACGATCACCCAGATCCTGGTCGAGAACGGCCAACCGGTCGAGTTCGGCCAGCCGCTGTTTGTGATAGGCTAAGACCGGCCTGCGCCCTCCCCATCGGTGACGGGCGCGCCGGCTTGGTCCGCATTCCCTCCTCTACCTGACGTTACCGGCCCAGCCGGTGCTCACAGACATACGCGAACCTATCATGTTTGAAAAAATCCTCATCGCCAACCGTGGCGAAATTGCCCTCCGTATCCAGCGCGCTTGCCGCGAACTGGGCATCAAGACGGTTGTGGTCCACTCGGAAGCAGACAAAGACGCCAAATACGTCAAGTTGGCGGATGAATCGGTGTGTATCGGTCCTGCGCCGTCGACGCTCAGCTACCTGAACATGCCGGCCATCATCAGCGCCGCCGAAGTGACGGACGCCGAAGCGATCCACCCGGGCTACGGCTTCCTGTCGGAAAACGCCGACTTCGCCGAACGCGTGGAAAAATCCGGCTTCGTCTTCATCGGCCCCCGCTCCGAATCGATCCGCATCATGGGCGACAAGGTCTCGGCCAAGCAAACCATGATCAAGGCCGGCGTGCCGTGCGTGCCAGGTTCGGAAGGCGCGTTGCCCGACGATCCGAAGGCGATCGTGCAAATTGCGCGCAAGGTCGGCTACCCGGTCATCATCAAGGCGGCTGGCGGCGGTGGCGGACGCGGCATGCGCGTGGTGCACACCGAGGCGGCCCTGATCAACGCCGTGGCGATGACCAAGACCGAAGCGGGCACCGCCTTCGGCAATCCGGAAGTCTACATGGAGAAGTACCTGGAAAATCCGCGCCACGTGGAAATCCAGATCCTCGCCGACGAACACAAGAACGCCGTCTGGCTGGGCGAACGCGACTGCTCGATGCAGCGCCGCCACCAGAAGGTCATCGAAGAAGCACCAGCGCCGGGCATCCCGCGCAAGCTGATCGAGAAAGTGGGCGACCGCTGCGCCGAAGCCTGCCGCAAGATCGGCTACCGCGGCGCCGGCACCTTCGAGTTCCTGTATGAGAACGGCGAGTTCTACTTCATCGAGATGAACACCCGCGTGCAGGTGGAACACCCGGTCACCGAAATGATCACCGGCATCGACATCGTGCAGGAGCAGATCCGCATCGCGGCCGGCGAGAAGCTGCGCTTCCGCCAGCGCGACGTGATGCTGTCCGGCCACGCCATCGAGTGCCGCATCAACGCCGAAGACCCGTTCAAGTTCACGCCGTCGCCAGGCCGCATCACCTCCTGGCACGTGCCGGGCGGCCCCGGCGTGCGCGTCGACTCGCACTCGTATGCGGGGTATTATGTACCGCCGCACTACGATTCGATGATCGGCAAGGTCATCACCTACGGCGCCACCCGCGAGCAGGCGATCCGCCGCATGCAGATCGCGCTGTCGGAAATGGTGGTCGAGGGCATTTCGACCAACATCCCGCTGCACCGCGAGCTGATGGTCGACGCCCGCTTCATCGAAGGCGGCACCAACATCCACTATCTGGAGCAGAAGCTGGCGGACATGCCGGACCTGCATAAACTGAGTTTGAGTAACAAGGCGCCACAATAATGAGCTGGACTGAAATCGTCATCGAAATCGCCCGCGACCACGCGGAAGCACTGTCGGAAGCGCTGATGGACGTGGGCGCGCTGTCGGTGTCCGTGGAAGACGCGGACGAAGGCACCGACGCGGAAAAGCCGCTGTTCGGCGAGCCGGGCATGGAGCCGACCGAAGCGGCGTGGGAACACAGCCGCGTGGTCGCCCTGACCAACGAAGATGACGACCAGGCCGTGATCGTGGCGGCCGCGGCCGGCCAGATCGGCCTGGCGGCGCTGCCCAAGTTCACCACCCGCAAGGTGGAGGAACAGGACTGGGTGCGCCTGACGCAGTCGCAGTTCGCGCCCATCCACATCGGCAAGAACATCTGGGTCGTGCCGAGCTGGCACGAGGCGCCGGACGCCAACGGCCTGATCCTGGAACTGGATCCGGGCCTGGCCTTCGGCACCGGCTCGCACCCGACCACCCGCCTGTGCATGGAGTGGCTGGAAGCGAACCCGGCGCCGGGCAAGACCGTGCTCGACTACGGCTGCGGCTCCGGCATCCTGGCCATGGTGGCCAAGAAGGTCGGCGCCGGCGAAGTGGTCGGCGTGGACATCGATCCGCAGGCGATCGAATCGGCGGCCGACAACGCGCAGCGCAACAAGTGCGAGATCGAATACTTCCTGCCGGACAGCTTCGCGCAATCGAAGCATGCGACCCAGCGTTTCGACATCGTGGTCGCCAACATTTTGTCGAGCCCGCTCAAGCTGATGGCGCCGATGCTGTCGGGCCGCGTGGCCGACGGCGGCGCGCTGATCCTGTCGGGCGTGCTGGCGCGCCAGGCCGAGGAAGTGGCCGCCGCGTACGCACCGTTCATCAAGCTGGGCGTCTGGGCTGAGCAAGACGGCTGGGTGGCCCTGCATGGCCGCCTCGGCAGCGACGTGGTTCCAGCGGCGCGCTAACCACAGCAATGGCGCTCGCCACCAAATGCCCCCACTGCAACACGATATTTCGGGTCGCCCATGACCAGTTGAAATTACGTGGGGGCATAGTGCGCTGTGGCTCCTGTAATGAAGTCTTCGATGGCAACGCGGCCCTGCTGGAGCCGCTAGCCACGCCCCCTGCGGCGCCCTCCCCTTCCCCGCTGCCCGAACCCACGCCCTTCGACCAGAAGATGGCCGCGCTCGATACCCGCGCCGCCGAAGTGCTGGGCAGCGACACCGCCGAACCCATCTACACGCTGGAACTCGACGCCGCGCTCGACACGGCCGAGGCCGAGGCGCACGTCGCTGAACCTGAGCCGGACGCTGCCGAGACCGAGACCCGCGTCGCCGAATCCGAGCCGGACGAACAGCGCTACGACGACGAACCGATCGCCACCGCGCTCGCGCTGCCCGCCGAGCCCGCCAGTTTGCCGCCCGCCGTGGAAGAAGCGCTGGATCTGGATCTCGATCTCGATGTGGAACCCGAGCCTGAGCCGGAAGCCGCGTCCGAGCCAACCGTCGCCACCGAGCCGCAGTGGGACACCGACGCCATCGAAGCGCTCACCGCCGCCGAGCCGGAAGCCGACGCCGAGCCGCTTGAAGACGCGCTCAGCATCGAATCCATGTCGGACGAAGAACTGGAAGCCGCGCTGGCCGCCGAGCTGGCCGTGATGGAACAGAACATCGCCCCGCCGGAAAACGAAGCCGAGCCGGCGTCCAACGACGCCTTCACCTCGGTCGCCGCCGACGCGCGCCGCGAGCCGACGCTGGACGACATGCCGGCCGCCGCCATCGCCGCCGCGCCGCCCAGCCTGGCCGACCGCTTCAACGAACTCGAAGAGGTCGACGAAGAGGCGCTGGTGCACCTGTCGTCGGCAGGCCTGGCGGAAGCCCAATCCGCCCGCGCCCCCGCGCATGTGCTGGCCGAGCCGTTCGCCGAAGCCGAAAGCGACGCCGAAACCGAAACCACCGAAGCCGAAGAACCCGGCTTCATCAAGCGCGACCGCCGCCGCCAGAAGTTCGGCAAGGCCGCCACCATCGCCATGAGCCTGGGCTCGCTGGCGCTGCTGGCCGCCCTGGCGGCGCAGGGCCTGACCACCTTCCGCAACCAGATCGCCGCCGCGCTGCCGCCGCTCAAGCCGGCCTTGACCGCCGCCTGCAACGCGCTCGGCTGCAAGATCGAACTGCCGGCGCAGATCGACGACCTCAGCATCGAGCAAGGCGAGCTGCAAACCCTGAGCGACACCACCTTCTCCTTCACCACCCAGCTGCGCAACCAGGGCAGCACCGCGCAAGCCTGGCCGCACATCGAACTGGTGCTGGACGACGCCAGCGACAAGGCCGTGCTGCGCCGCGTGTTCACGCCGCGCGAATACCTCGGCCCCGACGTCGCGCTGGACAAGGGCTTCGCCCCGCACACCGAACAATCTGTCAAACTGTACTTCGAATTGAGCCAGCTGAAAGCATCCGGCTATCACATCGCAGTCTTCTACCCATAAAGAACCTATCATGACCCAAACTTCCCTGATTTGCGGCTCGATCGCCATCGACACCATCCTGCAATTCCCCGGCCGCTTCGACAGCATCCTGCTGGCCGACCAGCTGCACAAGGTCAACGTCTCCTTCCTGGCGCCGACCATGCGCACCGAGTTCGGCGGCTGCGCGCCCAACATCGCCTACAACCTCCAGCTGCTGGGCGGCGACCCGCGCATCGTCGGCGTCATGGGCCAGGACAACGCCGCCTACATGGAACGCTTCCGCAAGCTGGGCCTGTCCACCGACAACATCCTGATCAAGCCGGAAGCCTACAACGCCCAGTGCTTCGTCACCGCCGACGAGGACAACAACCAGATCAACGCCTTCCACCCGGGCGCCATGTCGTACGCGCACGAGAACGACGTCGCCAAGGCCGGCCCGGCCGCGATCGCCATCATCTCGCCGGACGGCCACCTGGGCATGCAGAAGCACGCGGCCGACCTGGCCAAGCTGCAGATCCCGTTCATCTTCGACCCGGGCCAGCAGCTGCCGATGTTCAACGGCGCCGAGCTGATCGCCTTCATCGACCAGGCCACCTACGTCACCACCAACGACTACGAAATCGAACTGCTGATGGACCGCACCGGCCTGACCGTGCCGCAAATCGCCAGCCGCCTGGAAGCGCTGATCGTCACGCGCGGCGAAAACGGCTCGGAGATCTACACCGGCGGCCAGCGCATCGAGATCCCGGCGGTGCCGGTGGCCGAGGCGGTGGACCCGACCGGCTGCGGCGACGCCTACCGCGCCGGCCTGCTGTTCGGCATCACCAACGGCTGGAAATGGGAAACCACCGGCCGCCTGGCCAGCCTGCTGGGCGCGATCAAGATCGCCAGCAAGGGCGCGCAGAACCACAAGCCGACGGCCGCCGAGATCGCCGACCGCTTCGAGGCCGCGTTCGGCTACCGCTACTAATCGAGCGGCGCAAAAAAGCCCCGCCTGCACTGGGCGCGCTCTCGAAGCGCGCTCAGGCAGGCGGGGCTTTTTTACGTCGGGTCAGCCCGCTCAGCGTCCGCTGAACAGCATGCCCAGCACCAGCAGCGCGATCTGCAGCAGGATCAGCGCCACCAGCAGCGACAGGTCCAGGTTGCCGACCAGCGGCACCACGCGGCGGATCGGCCGCAGCAGCGGCTCGTTGAGCGCGCGCACGAACGGCGCCAGCGGCGCATGCGGGTTCACCCAGCTGAAGATGGCCTCGACCACCAGCAGGGCCATGAAGCCGTACAAAATCCACTGCAGGAAACGCTGGCAGGCCATCAGCAGCACCAGCGGCGTGGTCCAGCCGGCCAGGTACATCACCGAGGTGGCCAGCAGCACGATCAGGAAGGCGCCGATCAGGCTGGCCCAGTCGTAGCCGCCCACGCCGGGCACGATGCGGCGCAGCGGGCGCACCAGCCAGTCCGACAGCTGGAACGTGAATTGGGCCACCGATGCCGGTGGGCGGACGCGGATCGCCTGCATCCAGAAACGCAACAGCAAGGCCCCGCCCAGCAGGGTGGCGATGGCATCGACAATCAACACGAGAATACTAAGCACGAGTCCCCTCCAAAAAAAAACCGCTGTGTGATTGTCTCACACAGCGGCCCATTGCCTCAGCAGGCATCCAAGCTATTTAATCAGCTAGGACGGGTGCTGGTTGGGAACGGCCAGGCTGCGGCCGGTGCCAACACGGTTTTTGCTGCAGGCGCGGCGGCCGGAGCTGGAGCGGCTGGCTTGGCGACAGCTTCCTTCTTCGGTGCAGCAGCCTTTTTCGGCGCGGCTTTTTTCACAGCAGGTTTCGCGGCGGCTGCCACGACTGGTGCTGCGGCTGGTGCAGCGGCTGGAGCGGCTGCCGGTTTAGCGGCGGCTTTCTTAGCGACTGGCTTTTTAGCAGCCGGCTTGGCGGCTGCTTTAACCGGCTTTTTTGCTGCTGGCTTAGCCGCTGCCTTTGCAGCCGGTTTGGCTGCTGCTTTTACTGCTGGTTTTTTGGCGACAGCTTTTTTAGCTGCTGGCTTGGCGGCTGCCTTGGCTGCTGGCTTGGCTGCCGGTTTAGCGGCGGCTTTTTTTGCTGCTGGCTTGGCTGCTGCTTTTTTCGCTGCTGGCTTGGCTGCTACTTTTTTCGCTGCTGGTTTGGCGGCGGCTTTTTTAGCTGCTGGCTTGGCGGCGGCCTTGGCGACGACTTTTTTCGCTGCTGGTTTAGCGGCTACTTTTTTCGCTGCTGGCTTGGCGGCTGCTTTTTTCGCTGCTGGCTTGGCTGCTGCTTTGGCCACGACTTTTTTCGCTGCTGGTTTAGCGGCTACTTTTTTCGCTGCTGGCTTGGCGGCTGGTTTAGCTGCGGCTTTTTTAGCGACTGGCTTGGCAGCGGCTTTTTTCACTGCTGGCTTGGCGGCTGCTTTTGCTGCTGGCTTGGCAGCTGCTTTTTTCGCGACTGGCTTGGCAGCTGCTTTTTTCACAGCTGGTTTAGCTGCGGCTTTAGCGGCTGGTTTGGCGGCAGCTTTCGCTGCTGGCTTGGCGGCGGCTTTCGCTGCGACAGGCTTCTTCGCTGGGGCGGCGGCTTTAGCGGCCGGTTTCTTTGCTGCTGGTTTCTTTGCGGCTGTTGCCATTTTTAGTTCTCCTTCATCGGGGATGGGAAAAATTCATTACAAGATTTAAACCCGTCCGGCCCGGAATTAGGCCAGGCGAATTATTCATCGGCGCAAACGGACTACGGTTTGCGCTAATGAATTCGGCACCAGCTGAACTGCTGCAACCCCTCACGAGTGCAGCACTTCAGCCATCGACCTGGTCGCCGTCCGTGGCCGGACGGCGCTCAGGTACTAATCTTGTTGCGACGTTTTGCGGGTGGTCGGGCGTGTGTTCAGCTCCATGGACCTACGTCGCAGCCATGCACGGTTTTCGTTTTCAAACAAAAAACCGCCCAACCTGAACCTAATCAGGAAAGACGGCTCAACAAAAACAGTGTGGTCTTGTGCATATCTGTGTGAATCTGTATCCCGTATCGCGATCATTTCTGCGGCATGTGCGACTTCAAATTTCCGCACATTTCAAAACACGCATTTTCAATCTCGTAAAGTACACGAAAACCTTGTCGGTACGCAACCAGCACGAGAGATATTCGCGCGCTTTTTTTCGCGTTAAGCTGCCCAACTCACATACGCACGCCGATTCGGCATGCCCGCTTGCTTCGCCGCGACGCGATGTGCGCGCTCGATCGAGTTCGGAAAAGCGTCCGCGCTGTCGCGCGAAAAAAAGACCGCATCAAAGCGCGCCTTATGCCGCCTGGGTTTCTGCGATGCCGTCGTCGCCGGCGAAAAATCCGCACCACCCGCTTCCGAAATCGAGAGCGCTTGCGCATCGCTTGCGCGCCGCCGCTACTCACTGTTTTAATTTCGTCGCGATTATGAGACAGAGTGCGGCGAATGGCAAGCACAATACTGCGGTGCTCGCGCATCGCACGCGCGCGCGACGCGGCGCGCGATCGCACATCGCTCGATTCCGCGCGCCGTTTTCGCGGCGATGCGGACGCGCGTTCGCGCCGGCGGCGACGCGTTTCATCAAGCGTGGCAAGGCGCGCCGGCGGACCACCGCGATCGGCCGGCGACTCGGCGACGACGTTCTCACGCGAGCGGTCGACGGCATCCACCATCTCGCGGCGCGGCTTCATCACCACCACTTCGTGCGCACGTTCGTCACGCGTGCCCGACGCGCCGCGCCACCAGACCTGGTGCGTCGAGTGATCGATCTGGCGGAGGCGCTGTTCAATGACCACGCGGCTAAGGCATCCTGCAGCGCGGCGTGGAGATCCAAGATGAGCGACATCGACTCGTCTGAGGCGAGGGCCGCCGCCATCGCCCGGCCGAATCGGGCGAGTGGACATCGTGCGGCATGCGGTCCATTGACGGTCCGTGTACGCGATGAGTTCCCGGCTGGCGGCGCGAGATCGCCGCCGGCATGCCGAGACTGGCGGCCAACCGATACGATTGTTTACGCTATTGAATATCTGCGGAGGTTTGCCGCTGCGCTATGAGCCGCAAAGTTAAGGGGCACTATATTAGCCATTAAAGACGCACTTGATGCAGGGCAGGTCAAAGGTGGAGCTGGCCCACTGTGCCCCGATCCACACCGCGACATCGGCCGAGCCATCCACGCCAATCGCAAGCGGCTGAGATAAAAAATGGCTCTTCACGGATTTCCGGGAATTTGTTTCGCAGCGCGGCGCTTCCTGCGGCGGGCGCTTCTTCCAGAGCCGGACTTGCGCTGATCGCCTTGATGATGCGCCTCCGGTGCGCTGCTTTGGCCGGCGACTGACCGCGGCCATGTTTGGCTGGCCGGGAGGTGGCGCGCTGCGGGTTGGCGTGCAGATGACTGCGGCGGCGCCGGAACGCGTGCGCCGCCGCAGTCATCTGCACGCGCGCCGCCCTCGTGCAGTCGCGCTATCGCGGCTTTTCGCGCCGAGCGGCAGACGTCTGCCAGCAGCCATTCGCTGCTGCCGAGAAGGCGCAGCCATATGGTTTTCCATGCATTGCGGTTGCCGCTGCCGTGCAGGTTCGCGAAGCACGAAGGCGATACCGCGTGCCCTTCATATTTGATTTCCGCTCCCACGACCGTGGCGAAATAAGGCTCCCGGCCGAAGCTGGCGCGCAGCCTCGTGCCTTCGGGGAGAAAGACCTGCTTCCATTGGTACCCCATCTCGCTTGTCGCGGCAGGCTGCTGCGCGGGTGGTGGCGGAGGATTGATGTAGTTGCGGATCGCTTCGATTACGAAGGGCTCCTGCGCCAGGGAATCCGACCAGAAATTGCCAGTGAACTCACCCAGCTCGACCAGCACATCGTCAGGTACGCGGATCGGGAATTGGAGGTTGTATGTGGGCTTGATTTTGGGCGAGGTAGGCATGGGGGGTCTCTAAAATCGGGTTTTACTAAGCGCTGCTAACCACTACTGCCCTGTACTACCCAGCGCTATCACTTACTAAAAATGCCGGGCCGCATGCTAATCACTACTAAATTTTTCGGCCTGTATTCATTAGAGGCGGTTAGCGGCTTTTAGTTCCGAAAATAGCGCTGAGTCGTACGAAATATCGATGGTTAGCATTGGGTAGTAGTGGTTAGCAGGTTTTAGTAAAAGCCGAAAAAATACCTCCCGCCCTGTACATGCCTGAGCAGCGGCTAGTAGGAATTCGTCGCCAATTAATGGGGTGAACCATAAAAAAGCCTGGCAATTGCCAGGCTTGGGTCTCTCAAGAAGGTTGGGGCCCGTGTTCAGGACCCGGGAGTTTGCAACCAGCGTTGAGCAATCGCCATGGCCTTGTCGAAGTCCTGCGGCGCGATCGTTTTACGTATCGACTCAACTGCGGCGGCAGCCTGCGGATGTCCTTCATGCCGCGCAATGATCATCCATTTTGTGCCTTCGGGCACGTTCCGGACGGTTCCGTATCCATTCAGGTAGATATAGCCTAGGCTGTACTGCGCCTCCACGTGCCCCTGTGAAGCCGCGCGCGTAAAATACGCGATGCCCTTCTCACTGTCGGCGGGAACGATCTGCCCCTTCATATAAGCATTGGCGATCGAGTACTGTGTTGCGGGATCCTTGTTGTCAGCGGCCTTCATGAACCAGGCACGCGCCTTGGCTCCATCCACGGGGACACCGTCGCCTTTGGTGAAGGCGATTGCCAGCGCAAACTGCGCGTTGCCATAACCTTGGTTCGCAGCGGATTCGAAGTTGGCCAGAGCCTTTGCCATATCGCGTCCAACGCCGCTCCCGGTGGCATACGCCACGCCCAGGTTGTACTGGCCAAAGGCATTACCCTGCTTCGCCGACATGGAGAACATGTCGAAAGCCTTGCCCAAGTCGCTGGCGACGCCCTTGCCATGTGCATAGGCGAGACCCACATAATACTGCGCCAACGCGTCGCCAGATGCCGCGGCCTTCTGATACCAGTACAAGGATTTGACCGGATCCCGCTCCACTCCTGGGGTGCCGTTATAGGCCGATCCCAGATTCGATTGGGCTGTGGCGCTCCCCTGCTCGGCCGCCTTGGTCGTCCATATCACCGCCTGCTGGCCATCCTGCCGCGTACCTCGCCCCATCGCATACATGAATCCCAACCTCTCCTGCGCATCCAGATCACCTTCACGCGCCGCAATTTGATAAATGGCGAAGGCCTCCTCGTACTTCCCCTCTTGATAGAACGCCTTGGCGCGATCGATTTCAGTGGCAAGAGAGGGGGCGGCGCCAAATACGAGCAAGCAGGTTAACGCTATGGTTTTGAGCATGGGGTGGGGGCCGAAGCCAGGGATGGGGGAATGAAAAAAACCCCTTGCTTTCACGGCAAGGGGTTTCATATATGGCAACCGATGAAATTAATCCCAGTTCAGCGCGCCGCCGGTCTGGTACTCGATCACGCGGGTCTCGAAGAAGTTGCGTTCCTTCTTCAGGTCGATCATCTCGCTCATCCATGGGAACGGGTTCTCTTCCTGGTCGAACAGCGTCTCCAGGCCGATCTGCGTGGCGCGGCGGTTGGCGATGAAGCGCAGGTAGCCCTTGAACATGGTCGCGTTCAGGCCCAGCACGCCGCGTGGCATGGTGTCTTCGGCGTAGGCGTATTCCAGGTCCACCGCCTTCAGGAACAGCTGCTTGATCTCTTCCTTGAACGCAGGCGTCCACAGCAGCGGGTTTTCCATCTTGATCGTGTTGATCAGATCGATGCCGAAGTTGCAATGCATCGACTCGTCGCGCAGGATGTACTGGTACTGCTCGGCGGCGCCCATCATCTTGTTCTGGCGGCCCAGCGCCAGGATCTGGGTGAAGCCGACGTAGAAGAACAAACCTTCCATCAGGCAGGCGAACACGATCAGGGACTTCAGCAGCTGCTGGTCGCTGTGCACGGTGCCGGTGGTGAAGGCCGGGTCGGTCAGCGTGTTGATGAACGGAATCAGGAACTCATCCTTGTCGCGGATCGACTTCACTTCGTTGTAGGCGTTGAAGATCTCGCCCTCGTCCAGGCCCAGCGACTCGACGATGTACTGGTAGGCGTGGGTGTGGATCGCCTCTTCGAACGCCTGGCGCAGCAGGTACTGGCGGCATTCAGGAGCGGTGATGTGGCGGTAGGTGCCCAGCACGATGTTGTTGGCGGCTAGCGAGTCGGCGGTGACGAAGAAGCCCAGGTTGCGCTTGACCAGGCGGCGCTCGTCCTCGGTCAGGCCGTTCGGGTTCTTCCACAGCTCGATATCACGCTGCATGTTCACTTCCTGCGGCATCCAGTGGTTGGCGCAGCCGGCCAGGTATTTGTCCCACGCCCACTTGTACTTGAACGGCACCAGCTGGTTGACGTCGGTCTTGCCGTTGATGATGCGCTTGTCGTCGGCATTGACGCGCAGCGCGACTTGCTCGGCGTTGGCTTCGCCGGAAGCCAGCGCGGCTTGCGCATTTTGATTGACAGCAGCTTGTGATGCGGCCGGTGCGGCCTCTTCGTCCCAGGACAGCGACATGGTGTTTTCCTTCTGAATTCGGTGTAAAAAGAACCGCCCGGACGGGCCGGGACGGTTCACTCTCTATATTAGTACGTTTTCCGCCCGCTTATTGGCAGGCTTCGCATTCCTCGAAACCGTCGTCGCCGGGACGCAGGTAGCAGGCGGCGCCATCCTCGACCGCCGGCGCGGCTGCAGCCACCGGAGCCGACGCGGCCATCGCGCTGGCCGACATGCCGCCGTCCACGGCTACCGCGTTCAGCGCGCCGGTCTTGGAGGTCGATTTCTCCATGTGGGTGGCGGCGATGGTACGCAGGTAGTAGGTGGTTTTCAGGCCACGCAGCCATGCCAGCTTGTAGGTCTCGTCCAGCTTCTTGCCCGACGCGCCGGCCATGTAGATGTTCAGCGACTGCGCCTGGTCGATCCACTTCTGGCGGCGGGATGCGGCTTCCACCAGCCAGGTCGGCGACACTTCGAACGCGGTTGCATAAATATCACGCAGGTCTTGCGGGATGCGGTCGATCTTGGCCAGCGAGCCGTCGAAGTACTTCAGGTCGGAGATCATCACCTCGTCCCACAGGTCGCGCGCCTTCAGGTCGCGCACCAGGTAGGCGTTGATCTCGGTGAACTCGCCCGACAGGTTGGACTTCACGTACAGGTTCTGGAAGGTCGGTTCGATGCAGGCCGACACGCCAATGATATTCGAAATGGTCGCGGTTGGAGCGATCGCCACGCAGTTCGAGTTACGCATGCCGAACTTCTTGATGCGGTCGCGCACCGGGGTCCAGTCCATCGCCGACGAGGTATCCTGCTCCAGGTAGCCGCCGCGTTCGTCGGCCAGCAGCTTGATCGAGTCCTGCGGCAGGATGCCGCGATCCCACAGCGAGCCTTTGTACGACTGGTAGTGGCCGCGTTCCTCGGCCAGTTCGGTCGAAGCCAGGTAGGCGTAGTAGCACACCGCTTCCATCGAGGTGTCGGCGAAGGACACGGCTTCGTTCGACGAGAACGGAATGCGCATCATGTGCAGGCAGTCCTGGAAGCCCATCACGCCCAGGCCCACCGGACGGTGGCGCATATTGGCGTTGCGGGCCTTGTCGACGGCGTAGTAATTGATGTCGATCACATTGTCCAGCATGCGCATCGCGGTGCGGATGGTCTTCTTCAGCTTGACGTGATCCAGCTTGCCCTCTTTCATATGGGCCGGCATGTTCACCGAACCCAGGTTGCAGACGGCGATTTCGTCAGGACCGGTGTTCAGCGTGATCTCGGTGCACAGGTTGGAGCTGTGGACCATGCCCACGTGCGACTGCGGCGAACGGATGTTGCATGGGTCCTTGAACGTGATCCATGGGTGGCCGGTTTCGAACAGCATCGACAGCATCTTGCGCCACAGGTCCAGCGCGGCGATCTTCTTGAACACGCGGATCTCGCCGGCGGCGGCCTTGGCTTCGTAGCCCAGGTAGGCTTTTTCGAAGGCCTTGCCGACCAGGTCGTGCAGGTCCGGGCAGTCCGATGGCGAGAACAGGGTCCACTCGCCCTTTTCCATCACGCGCTTCATGAACATGTCCGGGATCCAGTTGGCGGTGTTCATGTCGTGGGTGCGGCGGCGGTCGTCGCCGGTGTTCTTGCGCAGGTCCAGGAACTCTTCGATGTCCATGTGCCAGGTTTCCAGGTAGGCGCAGACCGCGCCCTTGCGCTTGCCGCCCTGGTTGACCGCGACGGCGGTGTCGTTGACCACTTTCAGGAACGGCACCACGCCTTGCGATTTGCCGTTGGTGCCCTTGATGTGGGCGCCCAGCGCGCGCACCGGGGTCCAGTCGTTACCCAGGCCGCCGGCGAATTTCGCCAGCAGGGCGTTTTCCTTGATGGCGTCGTAGATGCCTTCCAGGTCGTCCGACACGGTGGTCAGGTAACACGACGACAGCTGCGAACGCAGGGTGCCCGAGTTGAACAGGGTCGGGGTCGACGACATGAAGTCGAAGGTCGACAGCAGGTTGTAGAACTCGATGGCGCGCGCTTCGCGGTCCGATTCGTTCAGGGCCAGGCCCATGGCGACGCGCATGTAGAACGCCTGCGGCATCTCGATGCGGACGTCGCGCACGTGCAGGAAGTAGCGGTCGTACAGGGTTTGCAGGCCGATGTAGCCGAACTGCAGGTCGCGGTCGGCGACCAGCGCCTTGGCCAGGCGGGCCAGGTCGAACTCGGCCAGCTTGGTGTCCAGCAGTTCGTTGGCGATGCCCTTGGCGATGTATTGCGGGAAGTAGGTCACGTATTCGGCGGCCGCGGCGCCCTGCGCCACTTCCTTGCCGAAGACTTCCTTGCGGATCGTGTGCAGCAGGATGCGGGCGGTCACTTGCGAGTAGGCCGGGTCTTTTTCCATCAGCGCGCGGGCGGCCAGGATGGCGGACTTGTGCAGCTCTTCGACCGGCACGCCGTCGTACAGGTTCTTCAGCGTCTCCGCCACGATGGCGTCGGCGTCGACGTGCTTTTCCAGGCCGATGCAGGCGGCGTTAATCAGGCCGGTGACGCGGTTCATGTCCAGCAGCTTGCGCTCGCCGTTTTCGACCACGTGGATCTGCGGCGCGTCGATCGCGGCGGTGGCGCCTTGCGCCTCCTTGGCGGCGCGGCGCTCTTCCATGTGCTTGGCGCGATACAGCACGTAGGCGCGGGCGACATCGTGTTCGCCGGAGCGCATCAGCGCCAGTTCAACCTGGTCCTGCACGTCTTCGATGTGGAAGGTGCCGCCCGATGGCTGGCGGCGCACCAATGCGGTGACCACGCTGGAGGTCAGCTGTTCTACCAATTCACGCACGCGCGCCGAAGCCGCGCCCTGACCACCGTTGACGGCCAAAAAGGCCTTGGTCATGGCGATCGCGATTTTCGACGGTTCAAACGCGACGACCGCGCCGTTACGGCGGATGATGCGGTAGTCACCGAGGTCGCTGGCGGCCGTGACCGGGCTGCTGGCGGTGCTCGCAGCGGCTGCTGGTACCAGCGCTGGATTGATGGTGATGTCTTGAGTAGATTGCATTTAAGCTCCCCGGTAACAGCGTGCAGTCAGTGCTGCGCGACGTAATGTTGTAATAAAAAAGGCCAAAATGAAGCGACCCGCCAAACCTGCCTGGCTGGTTAAACTGCAATAAAATGGGTGTTGGACTGGCCTTGACGGCTTGTAAATAGTTTCAGAACCAGTGTCATGGGAACTACTATATCTAGTGATTGGCGTGAATCGATACACTGATTGTAGTGGTCAGATAATGGTAAGACAAGTGGAAATTTTGCCTTATTAGGCAATTTTTCTATTGACTTTGCGGGAGGCCTTTTGCGAAGCGCAATTCGGCGCTAGCGCCCACTAACGCGGGCTGGTCCAGTGCCTTGCGATTAAGCAGTCTCTCCCAGCTTTCCCGGTATTTTTCCCAATCAAACAACGGCCCCGGATCGGTCTTGCGGCCCGGCGCGATGTGCTCGTGGCCCTGGACGTCCGTCAGCGGGTAGCGCATTTGCAGCGCCACCGTCAGCTCGGCCAGCGCCTGATACTGGGCCGGCTCGAAGCCGCTGCAGTCGGTGCCTTCCAGCTCGACGCCGATCGAATAGTCGTTGCACTTCTCCCGCCCGCGGAACGACGACAAGCCCGCGTGCCAGGCCCGCTCGTTGGCAGAAACATACTGCATCACGCGGCCGTCGCGGCGGATGAAGAAGTGGCTCGACACCTTCAGCCCCCGCAGGTCCGCGAACGAGGGGTCAGTATTATAGTCCAAGCGGGCGGTGAACAGGTCGGACACGTGCGGACCGCCGAAACAGCCGCCCGGCAGCGAGATGTTGTGGATGACCAGCAGCGTGATGTCGGCGGGGTCGGGGCGGCAGTCGGCGTGCGGGCTGTCGTAGCGGATCGCCGGCTGCCACCAGCCGTCCGGCCCCACGTCCGCGCGGCTCACGCTTCCGGCTCCTGGATGTTCAGCTTCTGCATCTGGTAGCGCAGCTGGCGGAAGCTGATGCCCAGCAGCTGGGCGGCCTGGGTGCGGTTGAACTGCGTCTGCGCCAGCGCACGCAGGATGATGTCGCGCTCGATCTGGTTCAGGTAATCGGGCAGGCTGCTGGGCAGCGCGTCCAGGTGCGGCAACGCGGCGGGGGGCGCCGGGTCGGCATGGGCCGGCGCGGTGGCCGACGCCAACGCCGACGCCGACGCCGCTGCCGGCGCCGCTGCCGGCGCCGAAGTCGATGCGGCTGCGGATGCCGCCTGCGCCGATGCCGCCGATGCCGCCGATGCCTGCGACGCCGGCGACAGCGGCACGGCCGGCGCGGCGCCGTCGGCGGACTGCGGTGCCATCAACGGCGCCGGCGCCTCGGCGTTGCGCGCGCCCTTCAGCGCCAGGTCGGCCACCTCGATCACGCCATCGTTGGCGAAGGCCAGCGCGCGCTCCAGGATATTTTCAAGTTCGCGCACATTGCCGGGGAAGGAGTAGCCGCGCAAGGTCTCCAGCACGCCCTCGCCCAGCCGCACCTTGTGCTCGAAGGTGCCCAGCCGCTCGAGGATGGCGGCGGTCAGCACGGCCAAGTCGTCGAGCCGCTCGCGCAGCGGCGGCAGACTCAGTTCGATCACGTTCAGGCGGTAGAACAGGTCCTGACGGAAGCTGCCCTGCTCCACGCACTGCTCCAGGTTCTTGTGGGTCGCGCTGATGATGCGCACGTCGACCGGCTCCTCGGCGGTGGCGCCGATCTTGCGCACACGCCGCTCCTGGATCGCCCGCAGCAGCTTGACCTGCATCGCCAGCGGCAGGTCGGCCACCTCGTCGAGCATCAGCGTGCCGCCGTTGGCCGCCTGGAAGAAGCCGTCGCGCTCATCGGCCGCGCCGGTGAAGGCGCCCTTGCGGTAGCCGAAGAACTCCGCCTCCATCAGCGCCTCCGGAATCGCGCCGCAGTTGACGGCGATGAACGGCTTGCCCGCGCGCGAACTCTGGGCGTGGATCTCGCGCGCCGCCAGCTCCTTGCCGCTGCCCGATTCGCCGTTGATGGCGATCGGCGCCATCGAGCGCGCCAGCCGGGCGATCTGCGCGCGCAGCGCCTGGATCACGGCCGACTCGCCTTTCAAGCGGCTGTCCAGCGGCGCGGCGGACGGCGCCTCGCCGGCCGGCGGCTCGGCGTTCAGCCGCAGCGCCGACTGCACCATCACCCGCAGCTGGTCCAGCGCCACCGGCTTGGAGATGTAGTCGAAGGCCCCGGCCTTGAGCGCGATGACGGCGTTGTCGGCGCTGCCGAAAGCCGTCACCACCGCGATCGGCGTGTTCTTATATGCGGCGCTCACTTCGCGCACCAGCTCCAGACCCAGGCCGTCGGGCAGGCGCATGTCGGTCAGCACCAGCTGGTACTCGCGTTCGGAATTGGCCAGCAGGCCGCGCGCCTGCGCCAGCGTGGCCGCGCTGTCGACATCCAGGCCCATTTTCAGCAGGGTCAGTTCCAGCAGCTCGCGCAGGTCGGCCTCGTCGTCGACGACCAGCACGCGCGGGGCGCGTTGGGAACCTCTAGCAGTCATCAAACAGCCTTTCTACGTCTGCGCCGGTTGGGCGAAAGTGATCACGAAGCGCCCGCGCGAGCGGGGAGTCCCATCGGGGCTGTCTTTGATATCAAAACGATATTCGTAGTCCAACCGCGCTTCGTTATTCAAACACAATTCGCGCGCCAGATATAGTCCCAGGCCGGTCCCCTTGCTCGATGTGGTGTAAAACGGCTCAAACAGATGGGCGCGCACCTCGGGCGAAATGCCGGGGCCGTCGTCCTGCACATGCAGCTCCATCGGCCGCGCCTTCTCGCCCACCAGCTCCATGCGCACCGACGCCGGCCCGCCGCTGGCGTAGCGCACCGCGTTGTTGAGCAGGTTGAGCACCACCTCGCGCAGGTGCAGCGCGTCGAAGCGCACCAGCGTGCCGGCCGGCGCCGACACCGCCAGCAAATCCGGCGGCAGGCCGTGGGTGTCGACGAATTCGGTTTTCAGCTCGGCCAGGAAGACGTCCAGCGCCAGCGGCTCGCTGTGCGGCTGCACCTTGCGCGACAGCTGCAGGATGTCCTCGACCATGCGGTTGACGCGCGCCACGTTGTCGCCGACGATCTTCAGCAGCCGCAGATGCACGGTGCTGTCGAGATCCTCGCCCAGCAGCGCGGTGGCGTGGCCGATGGCCGACAACGGATTGCGCACCTCGTGCGCGATGCTGGCCGTGAGCCGCCCCATCGACGCCAGCTTCAGTTGCTGCGCCTGGTTCTCGATGCCGGTCACGTCCTGCAGAAAGATCACGCTGCGCTCCGTGCCCAGGCCGGCCGTGTCGACCGCCGCGAAGCGCACCTTCAGATGCGCGGACAGGTCGCGCCGCGCGCTCCACGCGGCCGTGACGTCGCGCAACGCCGCCTCGGCATACGGCTTGATGGTGACGTAGGCGGTGCTGCGCGCGGGATCGGCGCGCCACTCGGCGTAGGCCTGCGCCAGCGGCGCCAGCGCGGCGGCGGCCGACAGCCGGAACTTCATCTCCGGCCCGACCATGCCCAGCATCTGCTGCGCCGCCGGATTGCCGGCGAAGACCTGGCCGTCCGGATCGACCACCAGGATGCCGTCGCCGACGTTGGCCATCACCAGCCGGTTGACCGCCTGCTGCACCGTGATCTCGACGCCGCGCCGGATCGCCAGTTCCTCCTGCCCGATCAGCCGCGCCGCCATGCGGTTGACCACCAGCACGGCGGCGAAGAAGGCCGCGCCGTACAGGCCCGCCTGCAGGTAGGGCTGCTCGCCCTCCATCATGAACACCTGCCAGGTCGATTCGGCCAGCATGAACAGCGCCACCAGCGCGGCGCAGAACAGCGACAGCATCAGCGGCGCCAGGATGGCCACGCCGGCCAGCGGGAACAAATAGAGGATGGCCAGCCCGCTGCGCAAGCCGCCGCCGGCCAGGAACAGCAGCGAGATGACGGTCAGGTCGCACGCCACCTGCGACAGCAGCTGCAGCAGGAAGCGGCGCTGCCAGTAGACCGCCGTCAGCGCGAACAGGATCGCCAGGCCCAGATAGACCAGGCAGATTTGCAGATACAGATAGGGGCCGGAGGCGCGCAGGCCGTGGTTGTCGAAGCTCAGGTAGACCAGCAGCACCAGCGCGATCACCACGCGGGTGGCGTTGAGCGTCTGCAGCGAACGCCAGAAGGTTGCGCGCGATCCGGCCGACAAGGCTTGAAGGCGCGCGATCATGCGCGGGGGCCTAGACGCCAGGCAGCGTGGCGTGGGCCGCGCTGCAGTAGTCGCGGCCGCGCGCCTGCACGGTTTCCGATGCGGGATAGAAGATGCCGCAGTGGGCGCATTGCAGCATGGTCTCGGCTTCGGCCACGGCCCTGGCCTCGGCCTGGCCGGCGGCGCGGCCGGCGGCCGGCTGCTGCGGATCGCGGAACTGCTGCTGGTGGCGCTTCTGCGCCTCGCGGATCTTGCTGCGGATGGCGAAGATCACCAGGAATACCAACGCCAGCCAAAAGATAATACGGCTCATGCCCAACCCTTATGCAAAACCACTTCAAACACAAAACGGCTGCCGACGTAGGCCAGCAACAAGGTGGCGAAACCGGCCAGCGTGAAGCTCAGCGCAGTCTTGCCACGCCAGCCGCGGAAACGGCGGCCCGCCAGCAGCGACGCGAACAGCACCCACGACATCATGGTGAACACCGACTTGTGGTCCCATTTGAGCGCCTGGCCGAACAGCTGTTCCGAGAACACGATCCCCGACAGCACCGTCAAACTCAATAAGGTGAAGCCGATGCTTATCATGCGGAACAACAGCTTCTCCATGGTCAGCAGCGCCGGCAGCTGGTCCAGCGCGGAGGCCAGGAAGCCCTTGCGCTCGGTGCCCGCGTGCAGGCGCTTTTCCTGCAGCGCCATCAGCACCGCGTGGAAGGCGGCCACCGTCAGCGTGCTGTAGGCCAGCGTGGCGATGGCGATGTGCCAGCCGAACAGCGGCGACTTGCCCTCCAGCGGAATCACGCTGCCGGGGAAGCCGGCCTGCAGGGCCGCCGCCAGCGCGGCGTTCGGCATGACCAGGCGGCGCATGCCGTCCAGGCTGAAATTCTGGTTCTCGACCCAGTAGGCGCCGACCGACACCCACAGCGCCGACGACAGCATGGCGGCGAAGCCGATGCGGATGGCGCCGGCGCCGCCGGCCACCTCGGACCACAGGCCGGCGCCGTGCAGCAGCCAGGCGGCGGCGGTCACGGCGGAGATCAGCCCGGCGCGGCGCGACGGCAGCGCCGCGCAAATCAGGTACAGCGCGATGGCTGCCAAGAGTAGGATAGTCTGCATGTCCGGCAGTTTACACCATCGCTCAGTCGACGGCTGCCATGCGCAGCTCGTCGTTGTGATGGCGCTGCTGCTCCTCCATCACCAGTTGGCCCAGTTCGCGCTTGAGGGCGTTGAACTCGGCGGAAGCCGGATCGCGCAAGCGCGGCAGTTCGACCATCAGGTCGCGCTTGACGGTGCCGGGACGGTAGGTCATCACCACGATGCGGTCGGCCAGGTAGATCGCCTCCTCGATGCTGTGGGTGACGAAGATGATGGTCTTTTTCAGCTCGGCCCAGAGGCGCAGCAGCTCGTCCTGCAGGTTGCGGCGGGTCAGCGCGTCCAGCGCGCCGAACGGCTCGTCCATCAGCATGATCGGCGAATCGAGCGCCAGCACGCGGGCGATCGCCACCCGCTGGCGCATGCCGCCCGACAGGTCCTTGGGGAAGCGCTGCTTGAAGTCGCCCAGCGACAGCATGGCCAGCAGCTGGTCGACCTTGGCGGTGATCTGCGCCTGCGGCATGCCCTTGATCTCCAGGCCGAAGGCGATGTTCTTCTCCACCGTCATCCACGGGAACAGCGCGTATTCCTGGAACACCATGCCCCGCTCGGGGCCGGGCGCGCGCACCTCCCTGCCGTCGGCCAGGATGCGGCCGGAACTCGGCGGAGCGAAGCCGGCGATGGCGTTGAGCAGCGTGGACTTGCCGCAGCCCGAAGGCCCCAGCAGGCAGACGAACTGGCCCTGCGGGATCTCCAGGTCGATGTCCTTGAGCGCCACCAGCTGGCGCTCGGCGGTCTGGAACACCTTGCTGACGTTGGCGACGACGATGTGATGAGGGTTCATCAGTTCTCCAGGCCGCGGTGCCAGCGCAGCAGATGGTTGTTCAATTTGTTGACGGCGGTGTCGATGATCAGGCCGATCAGGCCGATGGTGATCATGCCGGCCATGATCTTGTCCGACCAGAAGTACTCGCGCGCCTCCAGGATGCGGAAGCCCAGGCCGTTGTTCACGGCGATCATCTCGGACACGATCACCACGATGAAGGCGGTGCCGATGCCGATCCGCACGCCCGACAATATATATGGCACGGCGGCCGGCAGGATCACGCGCACGAACAGCGTGCTGCCGCTGGCGCCGAGGTTGCGCGCGGCGCGCAGGTAGATGCTGTCGACCTGGCGCACGCCGGCGATGGTGTTCATCAGCACCGGGAAGAAGGCGCCCAGCACGATCAGGAAGATGGCCGGCGGATTGCCCAGGCCGAACCACAGGATCGACAGCGGGATGTAGGCGATCGGCGGAATCGGCCGCAGCAGCTGCATCAGCGGATTGAGCCAGGCGTACACGGTCTGGCTGGCGCCCATCACCAGGCCCAGCGGCAGCGCCAGCGCGGCGCCGATCGCGAAGCCGACCAGCACGCGGTACAGGCTGCCGAGGGCGTCGACGATCAGCTCGCCCGACACGGCCCACAGCAGCCAGTTGCCCTGCTCCGGGCTGTACGGCTGCACCGGCAGCAGATAGGCGATCCAGCGCTCCAGCACCGCCAGCGGCGACGGCAGCATCTGCGGATTGACCCAGCCCTTCATCGACACCAGCTGCCACACGCCGATCACCAGCGCCGGCACGATCAGGCCGACGCCCGCTTCCCTCGCGTTGAACTTGGCCATTTACTTGACGCCCAGGCTTTTCTTGGCGGCGTCCAGCAGGTCGGTCTTGACCCATTCCTTGGCGGCGGGCGGCTTGCTCATGCGGCCGACGCCGGTCTTGAACATGACGTCGGTGGTGACCTGGATGTGCTCGGGCGTGATGTCGTACGAGTACGGCGAATTGCCGATGGCGTCGTTGAAGTCTTCCTTGGTGATCTGGCCCTTGAACACGGTCTCGCGCACATACTTCTCGGCCACGGCCGGCTGGTCGATGAAGGTCTTGGTGGCCTCGACGAAGCAGCGCATGAACTTCTCGGCCAGCGGCCGCTTCTCTTTATAGAACTTCTCGGTCATCACCATCGTGCGGATCGGCTCGCCGATCGGGGTGTCGTAGGGCTTGAGGATCTCGTTGCCGTAGCCCTTGTTGATCGACTGCGACGACTGCGGCTCGGAGTTCATCATGGCGTCGATGTTCTTGCCCAGCAGCGCCTGGTTCAGGTCGGCGTAGGCCAGGTAGATCAGCTGCACGTCCTTGCCCGGCTGGTCGGACGCGCTCAGGCCGGCCTGCTGCAGCTCGGCCAGCAGCAGCACCTCCTGGATGCCGCCGCGCGTGACGCCGACCTTCTTGCCCTTCAAGTCCTTGACGCTTTTCATCTTGAGGTCGGCGCGGCCGACCAGGCGCGCGCCGCCCTTGGCGAAGCCGGCCACCACGTAGATCGGCGCGCCGCTGGCGCGGCCGGAGATGGCCGCCTCGGAGGCCGTGGTGCCGACGTCGATCTCGCCGGCGATAATCCCCTGCATCACATCCAGGCCCTTGGCGAACACCCGTTCCTCGACCTTGATGCCGCACTTGGGGGCGATCTCCTTGATGTAGGAAACCGCGCCGTAGTGGGCGAACTTCAGGTTGCCCAGGCGGACCACCTCCTGCGCGGACGCCGCGCCGGCTGCGGCCAGCATGGCGGCGATGGTCAAGGTCTTGCCGATGGCGTTCAATTTCATCCGTCTCTCCTGTCGTGTGTGGTGGCACTTTAATGTGTGCAGATCATACCAAGCTGGCGGTGACTTGCCTATCGCCGCCGGGATTGTCCAAAAAATACCGCCACGGGGACGCGCCGCTAATATATAAGGCGGCGGATTGGCGCCTGACACCATGCCGGCGATGGCGGCGCCGGTCCGATGGGGTAAAATGGCGGCCACTGTTCATTCCGGGTTCATCATGCTAGACAATCTTACCCAACGCCTTGCCAAGGTCGTTAAAACCATGCGCGGCGAGGCCCGCCTGACCGAAGCCAACACCGCCGAGATGCTGCGCGAAGTGCGCCTGGCACTGCTGGAGGCCGACGTCGCCCTGCCGGCCGTGCGCGAATTCATCGCCAAGGTCAAGGAAAAGGCCTTGGGCGAGGAAGTGATCTCCTCGCTGACGCCGGGCCAGGCCCTGGTGGGCGTGGTGCAGCGCGAGCTGGCCGCCATCATGGGCGCCGACCTCGGCCCCGAGGCCGCGCAGCTGAGCTTTGCCCAGCAGCCGCCGGCGATCATCCTGATGGCCGGCCTGCAGGGTGTGGGTAAAACCACCACCGTCGGCAAGCTGGCCAAGTACCTCAAGGAAGAAAAGAAAAAGAAAGTGCTGACCGTCTCGGCCGACGTCTACCGTCCCGCCGCGATCGCCCAGCTGCAATCGGTGACCGCCCAGGTCGGCGCCGACTTCTTCCCGTCCACCGCGCAGGACAAGCCGGTCGAGATCGCGCTGGCCGCGCTGGACTGGGCCAAGAAGCACTACCACGACGTGCTGATCATCGACACCGCCGGCCGCCTCGGCATCGACGAGCAGATGATGCAGGAGATCGCTGCCGTGCACGCGGCGGTCAAGCCGATCGAGACGCTGTTCGTGGTCGACGCCATGCTGGGCCAGGATGCCATCAACACCGCCAAGGCCTTCAACGACGCGCTGCCGCTGACCGGCATCGTGCTCACCAAGCTGGACGGCGACTCGCGCGGCGGCGCCGCGCTGTCGGTGCGCCACATCACCGGCAAGCCGATCAAGTTTGCCGGCGTGTCGGAAAAACTGGACGGCCTGGAGGCGTTCGACCCGGCCCGCATGGCCAACCGCGTGCTGGGCATGGGCGACATCATGGCGCTGGTGGAAGAGGCGCGCAAGGGTGTCGACAGCAAGGCCGCGGCCGAGCTGGCGGCCAAGGTCAAGTCCGGCGGCAAGTTCGACATGAACGACTTCAAGGCGCAGCTGGGCCAGATGAAGAAAATGGGCGGCATGGCCAGCCTGGTCGACAAGCTGCCGGCGCAGTTCCAGCAGGCCGCCGGCGGCGCCAACATGGACCAGGCCGACAAGCAGGTGCGGCGCATGGTCGGCATCATCGACTCGATGACGCCGCAGGAACGCGCCAAGCCCGAACTGATCAAGGCCACCCGCAAGCGCCGCATCGCGGCCGGCGCCGGCGTCCAGGTGCAGGAGGTCAACCGCATGCTGACCCAGTTCGAGCAGATGCAGACCATGATGAAAAAGCTCTCGGGCGGCGGCATGATGAAGATGATGCGCTCGATGAAAGGCATGATGCCGGGCATGCGCTAAGTCGGGTCGCGGCCCCGCCGGCACAGGGAAAAGCGCGCCGCCACGGTGCGCCGCCCCGCGAAAGCCCGTGTTTACGTGGTGTTTCCGGGAAAAAACGCGAAAAACACTTGCATACTCGGTAAATCACCACCAATATTAGCCGGTGCGATCAATTGCGCAATTTTCCATGTGTTCGTTAAGGAGGCTCGAAGATGGCAACAGCCAAAAAAACCCCAGCAGCAGCACCAGCTAAGAAAGCCGCCGCGAAACCGGCAGCCGCTAAAAAGGCAGCACCCGCAAAAGCAGCAGCCAAGCCAGCAGTGAAAAAAGCAGCCGCTCCGGCCGCACCGCGCAAACCGAACGCCGCCTTCATGAAAGCGATGACGCCATCGGCCACCCTGGCCGCCGTGGTGGGCGCCGCCCCGCTGCCACGCACCGAAGTCACCAAAAAAGTCTGGGATTACATCAAAAAGCTCGACCTGCAGGATCCGGCCAACCGCCGCATGATCAATGCCGACGACAAGCTGAAAGCTGTATTCGGCGGCAAAGCCCAAGTGTCCATGTTCGAAATGACCAAGCTCATTTCCGACCACCTGAAATAAGCGCAGCGGCCAGTACAGCCGCGCCGGGATGCCGTCCTCGCTCACGCGACGACGGCATTTTTTTATGGCTGCTTCTTTTCCTTCCAGTTGTTCCAGGCCGAGAGCACGGCGTTCGGGTATTCGGGCCGGCCGCGGCTGCCGTTGTAGCGGCCCAGCGCCAGGTACAGGTTGCCCGCCTCCATGTCGATGTACATGCGCAGGATGGCGCAGCCGTAGCGCAGGTTGGTCTGCATGTTGAACAACGCGCTGCGGTTGCGGTCGCCGATCACGTTGGTCCAGAACGGCATGACCTGCATGTAGCCGCGCGCGCCCACCATCGACACCGCGTACTTGCGGTAGGCCGACTCCACCTGGATCAGCCCCAGCACCATGCCCGGCTCCAGCCCGGCGCGCCGCGCCTCGTACCACACGGTGGCCAGGAACTCGTTGCGGGTCTGGGCGTCCGGCAGCTTGCGCTGCAGCCGCGCCGACGCCTGCGCCAGCCAGGCCTCGTAGCGCTGGCGCTCGGCCTCGCTGCGGAAGGTCGGCTGCGGCGGGGTCGCGTCCTTGATGGCGTTGGCCAGCGCCAGCCGCACCGAGTCGGCCAGCGCTTCCTCCTTCTGGTTGCCGGCGTGGGCGGGGCTGGCCAGCGCCAGCGCCACCGCCCACCCGGCCAGCATGCGCTTCACGCTCACGCCGCCATTTTGCCTTTGATGAAGCTGACGATGTCGGCCACCGGCACGGCGGTCGCTTCGGTGTCGCGGCGGCCCTGGTATTCCAGGTTGCCTTCCTTCAGGCCGCGCTCGCCGATCACCACGCGGTGCGGCACGCCGATCAGCTCCCAGTCGGCGAACATGCCGCCCGGACGCAGGCCGCGGTCGTCGAGGATGACGTCGATGCCGGCCGCCTGCGCGTCGGCGTACAGTTGCTCGGTGGCTTCCTTGACCGCCTCGCTGCGGTCCATGCCCATCGGGCACAGCACCAGCTCGAACGGCGCCAGCGAGGCCGGCCAGATGATGCCCTTGTCGTCGAAGTTCTGCTCGATCGCCGCGCCCAGGATGCGGGTCACGCCGATGCCGTAGCAGCCCATCTGCAGCGGCGCCGGCTTGCCGTTCTCGTCGAGGAAGGTGGCCTTCATCGATTCCGAGTACGCGGTGCCGAGCTGGAACACGTGGCCCACCTCGATGCCGCGCTCGATCGCCAGCACGCCCTTGCCGTCCGGCGAGGCGTCGCCCGCCACCACGTTGCGCAGGTCGGCCACGATGGCCGGCTCGGCCATGTCGCGGCCCCAGTTGGCGCCGGTGTAGTGGTAGCCGGCGTCGTTGGCGCCGCACACGAAGTCCGCCATGTTGGCGACCGTGCGGTCGGCCACCACGGTGACCGGGGCGCGGGTGCCGATCGGGCCCAGATAGCCCGGCACGCAGCCGTACACTTCCAGGATCTCGGCCTCGGTCGAGAATCGGTGCGCCGCCAGGCCCGGCACCTTGCCGACCTTGACTTCGTTGAGCTCATGGTCGCCGCGCAGCAGCAACATGAAATACTGTTTAGCCAGTTTGCCGTCGGTCTCGGTTTCCACCGTCAGCGCGATGGTCTTGACGGTCTGCGCCAGGTCCAGCTTGAGCAGCGCGGCCACGGCCTCGCACTTGGTGGCGTCCGGCGTCGAGGTCTTGGTCAGCGCCTGGGCGGCGGCCGGACGGGCGGCGGCCAGCGGCAGCGCCTCGGCCGCTTCCATGTTGGCGGCGTAGTCCGAGGTCTCGCAGTACACGATGGCGTCCTCGCCGGTGCTGGCGATGACGTGGAATTCATGCGACCCGGTACCGCCGATGGCGCCGTTGTCGGCCGCCACCGCGCGGAACTTCAGGCCGAAGCGGGTGAAGATCGCCACGTAGGCGTCGAACATGACCTTGTACGACGCTTGCATGCCGGCCAGGTCGCGGTCGAACGAGTAGGCGTCCTTCATGGTGAACTCGCGGCCGCGCATCAGGCCGAAACGGGGACGGCGCTCGTCGCGGAACTTGGTCTGAATGTGGTAAAAATTCAACGGAAGCTGCCGGTAGGATTTAATTTCCGACCGCACCACATCGGTGATGACTTCCTCAGACGTCGGCTGGATCGCGAAATCGCGGCCGTGGCGATCCTTCACGCGCATCAGTTCCGGACCCATCTTGTCCCAGCGTCCGGTCTCCTGCCACAGCTCGGCCGGCTGCACCAAAGGCATCAGCAGCTCAATGGCGGCGGCCTTGTTCATCTCCTCGCGGATGATGGCCTCGACCTTGCGGATGATCCGCAGGCCCATCGGCATGTAGGTGTAGATGCCCGAACCGAGGCGTTTGATCATCCCGGCGCGCATCATTAACTGGTGGCTGACGATCTCGGCGTCGGACGGTGCTTCTTTAAGCGTGGAAATAAAAAATCGTGAGGCGCGCATACGGTGAATTCTTTTTAAAAAGAGAGAGTTATAATCAACCTAATTTTAAAGGATTAGCTGGCTGATGCGTCCATACTTTATACAAATGCGTTCAATTGATGCCTCTTCGGCCGTTTTCGTACCCCGAAAACCCAGCCGTAGCGCGGTTTTGTGGGCAAAAATATAAGCAGGGAGCTCGGTCGCAGAAAGTTTGAGGTGCAATATGCTCGATCGTGAAGGGTTTCGGCCCAACGTCGGCATCATCCTGCTGAACGCCCAGAACGAGGTGTGGTGGGGCAAGCGGGTGCGCGAGCACTCATGGCAATTTCCGCAAGGCGGCATCAAGTACGGAGAAACGCCGGAACAGGCGATGTATCGGGAGCTGGAAGAAGAGATCGGATTACGGGCGGAGCATGTCAAGATCGTCGGCCGCACGCGCGACTGGTTGCGCTACGAGGTGCCCGACCACTTCATCAAGCGGGAAATCCGCGGCCACTACCGCGGCCAGAAGCAGATTTGGTTCCTGTTGCGCATGTGTGCGCGCGACAACGACGTCAACCTGCGCCTGACCGACCATCCCGAGTTCGACGCCTGGCGCTGGCACGATTACTGGGTGCCGTTGGATGTGGTGATCGAGTTCAAGCGCGAGGTCTACCAGCGCGCGCTGCAGGAGCTGTCGCGCTTCCTGACCTGGCCGGCCAACGGCCACGAGCGGCGCCACCATGGTTCGCGCTACCTGCGCCAGCCGCATCCGCCGCGCCCGGCGGCCGAGGCGGCGGCAGCGCCCTGCGGCACGACGGGGCCGGCCGAGACAGCGCCGGCCGAGTCAGCGCCGGCTGAAACGGCCCCGGCCGCCGAGCCGCACAAGAAGATCGGCTAAACAACAACGGGACAGTCTGACTGTCCCGTTTTTTCATGGGCGCGCCGTGGCGCTTCACTCGATGCGGCAGGCCTCGCCGAACGCCAGCCGCGGCGCGCGCGGACGCAGCTTGGCGACGTCGCCGTAGCCGAGGTTGCACAGGAAGTTGGACTTGACCGGCGTGCCGGCAAAGAAGGCCTGGTCCACCTTGGCGTTGTCGAAGCCGGACATCGGCCCGCAATCGAGGCCGATCGCGCGCGCCGCCAGGATCAAATAGCCGCCCTGCAGCGAGGAATTGCGGAAGGCGGTGGACTGGATCGCCGCGTCGTTGCCGGCGAACCAGGAACGGGCGTCCACCGCCGGCGACAGCTGCGGCAGCTTTTCATAAAACTCCATGTCCATGCCGATGATGACGGTGACCGGCGCCGCCATGGTCTTGTCGGCGTTGCCGGCCGACAGCGCCGGCAGCAGCCGCGCCTTGGCCTCCGGCGAGCGCACGAACACCAGCCGCGCCGGCGCACCGTTGGCCGAGGTCGGCGCCCATTTCATCAGCTCGTACAGCTGCTCCAGCTGGGCGTCGCTGACGGCGCGGTCCTGCCAGCCGTTGTGCGTGCGGGCTTGGTAGAACAGGGTGTCGAGGGCGGTCTGGTCGAGCATGGGGTGATCCTTCAAGGTTGAGAAATTGCGGTGGTGGCGGTGCGCATTGTAGCCAGCGGGTACAATGGCGCCATGTTTAATCCATCTTCCGACGACGTGCGCCGCTTCTTTTGCGAGGTGTACCGCAAGCAGCGCGCCAACGAGATCCTGACGCCGCTAGAAACCATGGCGGGCGACTGGGTGCGCCACCATCCCGAATACCACGACCTGCTGGCCGATGTCGAGCACGCGCTCACGCGCGACTACTCGGTGGGCGGCGCGCAGGCCAATCCGTTTTTACACTTGTCGATGCACCTGTCGATCGACGAGCAGATCTCGATCGACCAGCCGCGCGGCATCCGCGACGCCGCCACCGCGCTCACGCTCAAGCTCGACGACGCGCACGCGGCGCAACATGAAATCATGGAGTGTCTGGGCGAGATGATCTGGACCGCCCAGCGCAACGGCACGCCGCCGGACGGCGACGCCTACATCGAAGCGATCAAGCGCCGCCTGTAAACAGCGGGGGTCAAGTCTGACATTCGGACACGGGCTCCGCCGTGGCGGAGGCTACAGCCGGGGTCGTGTCCGAATGTCAGACTTGATCCCATTGTTTTAGCGGTGCACCGCCAGCGTGCCCGGCAGGCTGTGCAGGTAGGCCGCCAGGTCCTTGATGTCCTGGTTGCTCAGCGGTTTGACCTGGCCGGTCATGATGGCGTTGTTGCGGCCGTTGGCGCCGTCGCCGCGCTTGTAGGCGGTCAGCGCGTGCTCCAGGTAATCCTTGTGCTGGCCCGCCAGCTTCGGATAGGTCGGGTCGATCGGCGTGTTGAAGTCCTTGCCGTGGCAGGCGAAGCAGCTGTACTTGTCGGCCAGCGCCTTGCCGGCGTCGATGTTGCCGCCGGCGATGGCGGAGAAGGAGGCGCAGCACAGCACGGCGGTGATCAGTTTTTTCATGGGCTCGCTCCTCATTTCGCGGCGGTGGCGGTGGCGGTCTGCTGCGAGTAGAACGCGGCAACGTCGGCGATGTCCTGGTCCGACAGGCTGGCGGCGATCCCCTTCATCGACGGGTGCTTGCGGTCGCCCTTCTGGTAGGCCTTGAGCGCGCTCTCGATATACTTGGCCGACTGGCCGCCGATCATCGGCACCTGGAACACTTCCGGGAAGGTGGCCTTGTAGCCGGGGATCCCGTGACATCCAATACACATTTCAATCTTCGCTTTGGCGTTCTGGGCGTTGCCCACGATGTCCGCCGCCGTGGCGATTTGAGCTAGGCCTGCGAGCACGAGAAGTGCGGTGATTTTTTTCATGGTATTTGCAAGGTAAGTAATCGGATACTACCGCGGATGCAAAACTTGACTTTTGCACTATTAATCTGCGATTCTAACTCAAGACTTTCGGCTACGCTACAGGGAATCATTGCCGCCGCAACACACCGTCCGCCCCGTCCGCCCGCGCACCTCCTCTAACGTTCTCCCCTATACTGTCGCTACTCCCATCTTTTTGAGACCGACACGCATGCACGCCCCACAACGCTTCGAAGGCTCCGACCAGTACGTCGCGACCCATGACCTGAAACTGGCCGTGAATGCGGCTTTGACGCTGCAGCGCCCGCTCCTGATCAAGGGCGAGCCGGGCACCGGCAAGACCATGCTGGCCGAGGAGGTGGCGGCCGCGCTGGACATGCCGCTGATGCAGTGGCACATCAAGTCCACCACCAAGGCCCAGCAGGGGTTGTATGAATACGACGCCGTGTCGCGTTTGCGCGACTCCCAGCTCGGCGACGAGCGCGTGCGCGACATCCACAACTACATCGTCAAGGGCGTGCTGTGGCAAGCCTTCACCGCGCCCGAGCCGGTGGTGCTGCTCATCGACGAGATCGACAAGGCCGACATCGAGTTCCCCAACGACCTGCTGCGCGAACTGGACCGCATGGAGTTCTATGTGTACGAGACGCGCGAGATGGTGCAGGCCAGGCACCGCCCGCTGGTCATCATCACCTCCAACAACGAGAAGGAGTTGCCGGACGCCTTCCTGCGCCGCTGCTTCTTCCACTACATCAAGTTCCCGGACCGCGACACGATGGAGCGGATCGTCGCGGTGCACTATCCGCACCTGAAGCAGGAGCTGCTGGCGCAGGCGCTGCAGACGTTTTATGAAGTGCGCGAGGTGCCGGGCCTGAAGAAGAAGCCGTCCACCTCGGAATTCCTCGACTGGCTCAAGCTGCTGCTGGCCGAGGACATCCCGCCCGAGGCGCTGCGCAGCCAGGACGCCAAGGCCATCGTGCCGCCGCTGCACGGCGCGCTGCTCAAGAACGAGCAGGACGTGCACCTGTTCGAGCGCCTGGTGGCGATGAACCGGGCCAACCGCTGATGCACCAGCTCGCCCGCCCCGCCGCCCCGGTCGCCCCGGTCACCTTGGAACTGCACGGCGTGCGCCTCGAGCCGCTCGGCCCGCAGCACGCGGACGGCCTGCGCGCGGCCGCCCACGACGGCCAGCTGTGGACGCTGCGCGTGACCTCGGTGCCCGAGCCGGACCAGGTCGACGCCTACATCGCCACCGCGCTGGAGATGCGCCCCGGCCGGCTGGCGTTCGCCGTGGTGGACGCCGCCAGCGGCGCGGTGCTCGGCACCACCAGCTACCACGACATCGTGCCGGCCATCGCCCGGCTGGAGATCGGCTACACCTGGTACGCCAAGAGCCGCCAGCGCAGCCACGTCAACACCACCTGCAAGCTGCTGTTGATGACGCACGCCTTCGAGACGCTGGGCGCGGCGCTGGTGGGCCTGCGCACCGACAATTTCAACTTCGCCTCGCAGGCCGCCATCGAGCGGCTGGGCGCGAAGAAGGACGGCGTGCTGCGCCACCACGCGCTGCGCCGCGACGGCACCGTGCGCGACACCGTCATGTACAGCATCGCGGCCGGCGAATGGCCGGAGATCAAGGCCCAGCTGCGCTACCAGCTGGCGCTGCACGGGACCCGCTGACATGCTGATCGACTTCTTCTTCACCCTCAAGGACGCCAAAATCCCGGTCACGATCAAGGAGTTCCTGACCCTGCTCGAGGCCATGCAGAAATCCGTGATCGGCGCCTCGATGGACGAGTTTTACTATCTGGCGCGCCTGACCCTGGTCAAGGACGAGGCCCACTTCGACAAGTTCGACCGCGCCTTCGCGCTGTACTTCAAGGGCGTCAACGCCGCCTTCGAGAGCAACGGCGCCATCCCGCTGGACTGGCTGGTGCAGCGCATGCGGCGCGAGCTGAGCGACGAGCAGAAGGCCCAGCTGGAAAAATTCGGCTACGATAAATTGATGGACCGGCTGGCCGAGCTGCTCAGGGAGCAGAAGGAGCGCCACGAGGGCGGCAGCAAGTGGATCGGCACCGGCGGCACCTCGCCGTTCGGCCACGGCGGCACCAATCCCGAGGGCGTGCGCATCGGCGGCAAGGGCGGCAACCGCACCGCGGTCAAGGTGTGGGAGGCGCGCGCCTACAAGGACTACGACGGCGAGCGCGAGATCGGCACCCGCAACATCAAGGTGGCGCTGCGCCGCCTGCGCAAGTTCGCGCGCCAGGGCGCCGAGGACGAACTGGCGCTGGACGCCACCATCCGTGCCACCGCCAACAACGCCGGCTACCTCGACATCAAGATGCAGCCCGAGCGCAAGAACAACATCAAGGTGCTGATGCTGTTCGACGTCGGCGGCACCATGGACGACCACATCGAGCGCACCGAGGAGCTGTTCTCGGCCGCCAAGTCCGAGTTCAAGAACATGGAGTTCTTCTACTTCCACAACTGCGTGTACGACTACATGTGGAAGAACAACCGGCGCCGCCATGCGGAACGCTTCCCGACCTGGGACATCCTGCGCAAATACCCGCCCGACACCAAGCTGATCTTCGTGGGCGACGCCACCATGAGCCCCTACGAGGTGCTGCAGCCGGGCGGCTCGGTCGAGTACAACAACGAGGAGGCCGGCAGCGCGTGGCTGGCGCGCTTCACCAGCGCCTTCCCCAGGTTCGCCTGGCTCAATCCGGAGCCGGAGGGCGTGTGGCAGTACCGGCAGTCGGTGGCCATCATCCACCAGCTGATGAACGGGCGCATGTTCCCGCTGACCATGGACGGCCTGGAACGGGCCATGCGCACGCTGGGCAAATAAGCCGCCCAGCGCGGGCGCTACAATTTTAAACAAACCATTGCTTGTCAACGTATCGTACGCCATATAGCCTGTCTTTTCTTTATGCTGTAGGCCCCTGACCGCCCACACAGACTGCAGGTCTTTATGCTTCGAACCCAAAAAATCCGGCTGCGCCTGCGCAGCCTGGCGCGCCACGCCAGCACCCGCCTGGTGTGGACCCTGCTGCTGCTGCTGGCGGCGCTGATCGTCCTGCTCGACCTCGACACCGGCGCCGGCATCTCGTATTCGCCCTTCCTGGTGGCGCCGACCGCCTTGGCGGCCTGGCTGCTGGGGCGGCGCGGCGCGCTGCTGTTCGTGCTGCTCTCCAGCGCGGCCCGCGTGGCCGACTACGCCACCACCCGCGGCCAGCACGACGGCCCCGCGCTGCTGCTGTACGAGCTGCTGCAAAGCGCCGCGCTGTACGGCCTGGTCGCGCTGCTGGTGCTGTACCTGCGCGGCCGCAGCGACGCCCTGCTGCGCCACGCGCGCAAGGTGCGCGCGGCCGCGCGCCGCGAGCGCCACCGCCGCCTGCTCGACTCGGCCATCCGCCGCGCCGTGCCCGAGGATGTCGACGCCATCATCCGCCTGACAACCTCGGGCGGCGAGAGCGGCGGCTTCGACCAGTCGGTCACCGACAGCGTGCGCCAGGCCGCGCTGGCCGCCACCTTCACCGCCGGCATCGTCGACGGCGCCGCGCTGCGCGACCTGTGGACCGGCGGCCAGAGCACGGTGCCGATCGAGTTCTGGGTGTGCGAGATCGATGCCCGCGTGGTGGCCTACATGATGATCCTGGGGGTGGACGGCAGCCGCAGCATGCAGCGCGAGCTGCACGCCATGGTGGTCGAGGACCGCTACCGCGGCCACGGCGTGGGCGGCAGGATGGTGGACTTCTTCTGCACCCACTACAAGCAGCGGCGCCTGCTGTCGGCCTGCCGCGACGGCTCGGCCATGCTGCGCATGCTGACCCGGCGCGGCTTCGCGCTGCTGACCCGCAGCGACCACGGCTACCTGATCCTGACGCGCGACTAGCGGACCGGCGCCACCGGAGTGCCCCCGGGCCGCCTCAGGCCGGCAGCTGCAGCCGGTAGCCCACCGCGGTCTCGGTCAAGAGGTAGCGCGGCTGGGTGGGGTCGGCCTCCAGCTTGTGGCGCAGGTGGCCCATGTAGATGCGCAGGTAGTGGCCGTTCTCGGACTGCGACGGCCCCCACACGGCGCGCAGCAGCTGCGGATTGCTCATCACGCGCCCGGCGTTGCCGACCAGCACCGCCAGCAGCCGGTACTCGGTCGGCGTCAGGTGCACCGCCTCGCCGCCGCGCGTGACGCGCCGGTGCTGCAAATCGACCGCGACGTCGCCGAAGCGCACCACGCCGCCATGGTCGGCGGCCGGCTGGCGCTGGCGCCGCAGCGTGGCGCGCACCCGCGCCAGCAGCTCGCCCACGCCGAACGGCTTGGTCAGGTAGTCGTCGGCGCCGGCGTCCAGCGCGCGGATCTTGTCGGCCTCGTTGACCCGCGCCGACAGCACGATCACCGGCACGCCGGACCACTTGCGCAGGTCGGTCATGAAGTCGATGCCGTCGCCGTCCGGCAGGCCGAGGTCGAGCACCACCAGGTCGGGCTTGCGGGTGCCGGCGTCGATCAGGCCGCGCTGCAAGGTGGCCGCCTCGTGCACCTGCCAGCCCTCCTCCTCCAGCGCGGCGCGCACGAAGCGGCGGATCTGCGGTTCGTCTTCCACCAGCAGGGCGGTGGGGGCGGTGTCGGGGCTGTTCATATTACTCCTTCGGTTTCCGGGTCCGGCATGGCCGGCGGGCTGCCCAGCGGCAGCGTCATGACGAAGGCCGCGCCGCCCAGCGGCGACGGCGCGGCGTGGATGCGGCCGCCATGGGCGTCGACGATGGCGCGGCAGATCGCCAGCCCCAGTCCCACGCCCGGCTTGGCCGACTCGCGCTCGCCACGGGTGAATTTCTCGAACACGGCCTCCTCGCGCCCCTGCGGCAGGCCGGGGCCGTCGTCGCACACCATGACGTCGATGCAGGCGCCGCGCAGCGCGGCGGCGATCTCGATGCGCGCACCGGGCGGCGTGTACTTGGCGGCGTTCTCCAGCAGGTTGCACAGCACCCGCTCGATCAGCACGGCGTCAAAACGCAGCAGCGGCAGCCCGGCCGGCAGGTGGGTGCGCAGCACGTGGCCCCGCAGCTGCGGGGCGCTGGCGCGCAGCGCGCTGCCGACCACCTCCTCCAGCGCCTGCCATTGCAGGTTGAACTTGACCTCGCCGCTCTGGATGCGCGCCATGTCGAGCAGGTTGGCCACCAGGGCGCTCATGCGCAGCGCCTCGTCGTGCAGCAGGCCGGCGGTCTCCAGCTGGGCCGGCGCCAGCGGCGGGCGCGAGCCGGCCAGCGATTCGGACAGACCCACCAGCGACGTCAACGGCGTGCGCAGGTCGTGCGACAGCGCCGCCAGCAGCGAGTTGCGCAGCCGCTCGGATTCCATGTTGACCAGCGCGTTCTGCGCCACCTCGATGTAGTGCACCCGCTCGAGCGCGATCGCGGCCAGCGCGGCGAAGGTGTCGAGTTGCTGGCGCTGCTCGGGGATCAGCATCCAGTGCCGCTGCTCCGGCTCGATCGCCAGCACGCCGCGCGTGCGCATCGGCGCCACCAGCGGCAGGTAGAAGATGCGGCTGGCCGGCAGCGTGTCCGTGCCCAGGCCGGCGCTTTCGGCGCGGTCGAAGGCCCATTGCGCGATGCCGATGTCGAGCACCGTGCGGTGCTGGCGCGCGGCGGCGTCGGCCGCGCGCGGCGCCGGCGCGGGCGCGGGTGCCGGCATGGGCTTCGCGGCGGCGGGCGGCAGCAGGCGGCCGGCGTCGTCCGGCACCAGCAGCGTGGCGCGGGCGCGGAAGGCGCGCTGGATGAAGCCCTGCGTGATCTCGAAGATCTGCTCGGTCTGCAGCGCGCCGGACAGCTCGCGCGCGAACTCGTACAGCGCGCGCGAGCGCTTCTCGCGGTGCGACGCCACCCGCGCCTGGAAGCGCAGGTCGGCCGTCAGGTGGCCGGTGATCAGGCCCACCGCCAGCATGACCACGAACGTGACCAGGTACTGCAGGTCCGACACGGCGAACGTGAAGCGCGGCGGCACGAAGAAGAAGTCGAAGCAGGCCACGCTGACGCAGGTGGCCAGCACCGACGGCCCGCGCCCGAAGCGCACCGCCACCAGCACCACCACCAGCAGGAACAGCATGGCGATGTTGGCCAGGTCGAGGTAGGCCAGCAGCGGCGTGGCCAGCAAGGCAGTGGCCAGGCTGGCGCCGCTGGCGGCGAGGTAGCCGAACGCGCGCTTGCGCGCCTGCGCGGCGGCCGGCTCGCCGTCCGGGCCAATGTCGGCCGCGCCGGCGCCTGCGCCTGCGCCAATGCCGGTGCCGGTGCCGGCGCCCGCGTAGGCGGCGTTGGCGTTGGCGCCCGTGCCGGCGTTGGCGAGATTGCCGGCGTCATTGCCCGCGTAACTGGCATAGCCGGCGTAACCGGCGCCGCCGGCGGCGCGGGCGGACGGCGCCGCCTCCCTGCTGGGCGCGCCGATCTCCACCAGGTCGATGTCGGGCGCGTGGCGCGCCAGGCGTTTGCTGTGCGGCTGGCGCCACGGCCAGGTCGGGTGCGCCCGTCCCAGCACGATCTTCGACAGGTTGTGGCTGCGCGCGTAGTCCACCGCGGCGCGCGCGATGTCGTGGCCCGCCACCACGGCGGTGGCCGCGCCCAGGTCCTCGGCCAGCTTGAGCGTCTTGAGGATGCGCTCGCGCTGGGCCGCCGGCAGCCGCTGCAGCGCCGGCGTTTCGATGTAGATCGCGTGCCAGCCGGTGCCCAGCTGGCCGGCCAGGCGCGCCGTGCTGCGCACCGTGTGCTCGCCGCCCGGCCGCGGGCCGACGCAGGCCAGCAGCGCGGCGCCGGTCTTCCAGATGTCGCCGATCGACTGCTCGACGCGGTAGGCGCGCACGTCGTCCTCGACGCGGTCGGCGGTGCGGCGCAGCGCCAGCTCGCGCAGCGCGATCAGGTTGCCCTTGCGGAAAAAATTGCGGGCCGCGCGCTCGGCCTGCTGTTCCTTGTACACCTTGCCGGCCTTCAGGCGCGCCAGCAGCTCGTCGGCCGGAATGTCGACCAGCACCACCTCGTCGGCCTGGTCGAACACCGTGTCGGGCACGGTCTCGCCGACGCGGATGCCGGTGATGCCGCCCACCACGTCGTTCAGGCTTTCCAGGTGCTGCACGTTGACCGTGGTCAGCACGTCGATGCCGGCGTCCAGCAGCTCCTCGACGTCCTGCCAGCGCTTGGGGTGGCGCGAGCCGGGCGCGTTCGAGTGCGCCAGTTCGTCCATCAGGATCAGCGGCGGCCGCCGCGCCAGCGCCCCGTCCAGGTCGAACTCGGCCAGCTGCCGGCCGCGGTGCGCCACCTGCCGCAGCGGCAGCACGTCCAGTCCCTCCAGCATGGCCGCGGTGTCGCCGCGGCCATGGGTCTCGATCACGCCGACCAGCACCGGCTGGCCGTCGGCCCGCAGCTTGCGGGCGGCGGCCAGCATGGCGTAGGTCTTGCCCACGCCGGCCGAGGCGCCGAAATAGATGCGCAGCTTGCCGCGCGCCGCCTTGCGGTCCAGCGCCTGCACCTGGGCCAGCAAGGCGTCCGGGTCGGGCCGCTCTTTATCGTTGGGGAACATGAAGGATCGCTAAAAATACGGATTTAGCGAGTATGCGCACTTTCCGCGTCCAGCGCCAGATTCAGCGCCAGCACATTCACGCGCGGCTCGCCGAAAAAGCCCAGCACCTGCGGCCGCCGCTGGGCGTCGACCAGCGCCTGCACCCGGGCCGGGTCCAGCCGGCGCACGGCGGCGATGCGCGCCACCTGGTACCGGGCGCCGGCTACGCTGAGCTCCGGGTCGACGCCGCTGGCCGAGGCGGTGACCAGGTCGACCGGGACCGGCAGCGGGTTGGGCCGGCCCTGCGGCTCGGCCGCCCTGAGCGCGGCGATGCGGCCCCGGACGGCGTCGGTCTGGGCCGGGTTCAGCGGGCCGAGGTTGCTGCCGCCGGAATTGGCGGCGTTGTCGGGCATCGGGCCGGTGGCCGACGGCCGGCCCCAGAAGTACTTCGGCGACGAGAAGGACTGGCCGATCAGCGCGGAGCCGACCGCCTTGCCGTTGACCTCGACGAGGCTGCCGGCGGCCTGCGCCGGGAAGATGGCGCCGGCGACGCCGGTCACGGCCAGCGGATACAGCACGCCGCACAGCGCGGTCAGGGCGCCGAACAGCACCAGGGCGGGACGAATTTGAGAGGTCATGATAAATCCATAGTAATGAGTTGGCGCTTGCATCGTCATTCCCGCGCAGGCGGGAATCCATGCCGAGCCGGCCGGGACGCTCAGCATGGGCTCCCGCCTGCGCGGGAGCGACGGCGCTACACGAGGTGGAAGGCCGTCAGCACCACGTCGATCAGTTTGATGCCGGCGAACGGCAGCAGCAGGCCGCCCACGCCATACACCCAGATGTTACGGCGCAGCAGCGCGGCGGCGCCGATGGCGCGGTAGCGCACGCCCTTCAATGCCAGCGGGATCAGGAACACGATGATCAGCGCGTTGAAGATCACCGCCGACATGATGGCCGAGTTCGGGCTGTTCAACTGCATGACGTCGAGCGCCTTCAGCGCCGGGAAGGTGCCCACGAACGCGGCCGGGATGATGGCGAAATACTTGGCCACGTCGTTGGCGATCGAGAACGTGGTCAGCGCGCCGCGCGTCATCAGCATCTGCTTGCCGATTTCGACGATCTCCAGCAGCTTGGTCGGGTTCGAATCCAGGTCGACCATGTTGCCGGCCTCCTTGGCCGCCTGCGTGCCGGAGTTCATCGCCACCGCCACGTCGGCCTGGGCCAGCGCCGGCGCGTCGTTGGTGCCGTCGCCGGTCATCGCCACCAGCCGGCCCTCGGCCTGGTAGCTGCGGATCAGCTTGAGCTTGTCCTCCGGCGTGGCCTCGGCCAGGAAGTCGTCCACGCCCGCCTCGGCCGCGATGGCGGCGGCGGTCAGCTGGTTGTCGCCGGTGATCATCACGGTCTTGATGCCCATCCGGCGCAGCTCGGCGAAGCGCTCCTTGATGCCGCCCTTGACGATGTCCTTCAACTCGACCACGCCCATCACCCGGCCGGCGTCGACCACCACCAGCGGCGTGCTGCCGCGCCGCGCCACGTCGTCCACCGCGCGCGCCACCTCGGCCGGATACGGCTGGCCCATGGCCTCGACGTACTGGCGCACCGTGTCGGCCGCGCCCTTGCGCACCGCGCGCACATGGACGCCCGCCGCACTTGGCCCGCCCACCGCGCCCGGTTCGCCCGGTTCGCCCGACGCGCCCGGTTGGCCCGGTTGGCCCGGCTCACCCAGGTCGACGCCGCTCATGCGGGTCTGCGCGGTGAACGGCACGAACACCGCGTTCAGCGCCGCCATCTCGCGCTCGCGCAGCTTGAACTTCTGCTTGGCCAGCACCACGATGCTGCGCCCTTCCGGCGTGTCGTCGGCTAGCGAGGCCAGTTGCGCCACGTCGGCCAGCTGCTGCTCGGTCACGCCCGGCGCCGGCATGAAGGCCGAGGCCTGGCGGTTGCCCAGCGTGATGGTGCCGGTTTTATCGAGCAGCAGCACGTCGACATCGCCGGCCGCCTCCACCGCGCGGCCCGAGGTGGCGATCACGTTGGCCTGCATCATGCGGCTCATGCCGGCCACGCCGATGGCCGACAGCAGGCCGCCGATGGTGGTCGGGATCAGGCACACCAGCAGCGCGATCAGCACCGTGATGCTGATCGGCGAGCTGGCCAGGCCGGCCGCCCGCGCCGCCTGCACCGAGAACAGCGAGAACGGCAGCAGGGTCACGGTCACCACCAGGAACACGATGGTCAGCGCCACCAGCAGGATGGTCAGGGCGATCTCGTTGGGCGTCTTCTGGCGCTTGGCGCCCTCCACCATCGAGATCATGCGGTCGAGGAAGGTCTCGCCCGGATTGGCGGTGACCTTGACCACCAGCCAGTCCGACAGCACGCGGGTGCCGCCCGTGACCGACGAAAAATCGCCGCCCGACTCGCGGATCACCGGCGCCGATTCGCCGGTGATGGCGCTCTCGTCGACCGAGGCCACGCCCTCGACCACCTCGCCGTCGATGGGCACCACGTCGCCCGCCTCGACCAGCACGAAGTGGCCCTTGCGCAGCTCGGCGGCCGGCTGCGGCAGCCAGGTGGTGCCGTGCTTGGGCGTGGCCAGCTTCTTGGCCGTGACCGACTGCTTCAGGCTGCGCAGCGACGCTGCCTGCGCCTTGCTGCGGCCCTCGGCCAGCGCCTCGGCGAAGTTCGCGAACAGCACCGTGAACCACAGCCAGATGCTGGTGGCCAGGATGAAGCCCGGCGCCGCCTCGCCCTGGCCGGCCAGCGCCTGGACGTACAGCAGCGTGGTGATGATGCTGCCGACGTAGACCACGAACATGACCGGGCTGCGCACCTGCACGCGCGGGCTCAGCTTGCGGAACGCGTCGGCGATGGCCGGCACCAGCAGCTCGGCATCGAGCAGCTTGAGCTTCCCGGCGGATGGAGTGGACAACAGCGGCATCTCTTTGTGAGTAGCTTGTGACATGGTGATTCCTTATTTGGCAAACAGCTGCAGGTGTTCGACCACGGGGCCGAGCGCCAGCGCCGGGACGTAATTGAGCACGCCGACCAGGGCGACCACGCCCACCAGCAGGCCGACGAAGATCGGGCCGTGGGTCGGCAGCGTGCCGGAGTTGACCTCCAGGCGCTGCTTGCCGGCCAGCGAGCCGGCGATCGCCAGGATCGGCACGATCACGCCGAAGCGGCCGAACCACATGGCGATGGCCAGCATGACGTTGTAGAACGGCGTGTTGGCCGACAGCCCGCCGAAGGCGCTGCCGTTGTTGTTGGCGGCCGACGTGAACGCGTACAGGATCTCCGAGAACCCATGCGCGCCGGGGTTGGCGATGCCCGCCTTGCCGGCGTCGCACATGACGGCGATGGCGGTGCCGGCCAGCACCAGGGTCGGCGTGACCAGGATGGCGATCGAGGTCATCTTCATTTCATACGACTGGATCTTCTTGCCCAGGTATTCCGGCGTGCGGCCGATCATCAGGCCGGCGATGAACACCGCCATGATGGCGAAGATCAGCATGCCGTACAGGCCGGAGCCGACGCCGCCGAAGATCACCTCGCCGAACTGCATCAGCAGCATCGGGATCATGCCGCCGATCGGCATGAAGGAATCGTGCCAGGCGTTGACCGCGCCGCACGAAGCGGCCGTGGTCACCGCCGCGAACAGCGTGCTGGCGCTGATGCCGAAACGCGTCTCCTTGCCTTCCATATTGCCGCCCGCTTGCAGCGCGCTGGCCGACTGGTCGACGCCCATCGCCTGCAGCGCCGGGTGGGCCTGCTGCTCGGCGCCCATCACCGCGACGGTGCAGGCCACGAACAGCAGCGTCATGGCGGCCAGCACGGCCCAGCCCTGGCGCTGGTCGCCGACCATGCGGCCGAAGGCGAAGCACAGGCCGGCCGGGATCAGGAAGATCGACAGCATCTGCGCGAAGTTGGTCAGCGCGGTCGGGTTCTCGTAAGGGTGGGCCGAGTTGGCGTTAAAGAAGCCGCCGCCGTTGGTGCCCAACATCTTGATCGCTTCCTGCGAGGCGACCGGGCCCATGGCGATGGTCTGGGTCGAGGTGGTCAGCGTCTCGGTGACCGGCTCGCCCTTGGCGTCCTTCAGCGGCTGGCCGTCGGCGCCCATTTTCGGCTGGGTGTAGGTGACCGGGTCGATCAGGGCCACGTCCTTGTAGGCCGAGAAGTTCTGGATCGCGCCCTGCCCCACCAGGAACACGGCGAACAGGAACGACAGCGGCAGCAGCACATACAGCGTCGAGCGGGTGACGTCCACCCAGAAGTTGCCGATCGATTTGGCCGAGCGCGACGAGAAGCCGCGGATCAGCGCATAGGCGACGGCGATGCCGGTGGCGGCCGAGAAGAAGTTCTGGCCGGCCAGCACCAGCATCTGGGTCAGGTAGCTCATGGTCGTTTCGCCGCCGTAGCCCTGCCAGTTGGTGTTGGCGACGAAGCTGACGGCGGTGTTGAACGAGGAATCGGGGCTGACGTTGGCCAGTCCTTGGGGATTGAGCGGCAGGTACAACTGCACGCGTTGCAGGCCGTAGGTCGCCAGCGCGCCCAGGCCGTTGAACAGCATCAGCGCGATGGCGTAGGCCTTCCAGTTCTGGCCCTCGACCTTGCCGTCCTTGCCGGCGATGCCGGCGGCGCGGTACAGCAGCGCCTCGATCTTGCCCAGCCAGCCGAGGCCCGGCACGGAGCTGCCGTCACCTACGCGCGCCAGCAGGATGCCCAGCGGGTAGGACAACGCCAGCAGCGCGATCAGGAAGGCCGCCAGCAGGATGATGGATTGCGTCGTCATCACAGGTCCTCCGCTTTCAGCAGGGCCACCACCAGGTAGACCAGCAGGCCGGCCGAAGCCAGCGCCCCAATCAGATAAAAGGCGTTCATTGCTTGCCTCCCAATTTGTCGCAACCGGCGGCGAACGCCACGATCACGCCAAAAAAGACCACCAATGCGCCGATAAAAACTATGTCCATCACACCCCTCACAGGTCTTGTTTTGATACTGGAGAGGTTAGCGAGAAGGGTCTAAAGATTGTGTAAAGACTTGGGGGCGGGGTGTAAACAAACCGTAAAAATCCGGCGGGAGTATATGTATGGGGTGCTGTTTTGAAGTCCATGCACTGGAACTTACTGCTTTTTGGACTGGATCCTACTGATTGAACCTTCTTTCCGCCCGCTGGTCTAAAAAGAGTGGGAAACAGTCAAATCCAGAGGAGAAAACAGCCATGAAGAGTACAGTGAGTGTAAAAGTCCCCTCCCATACCCTGCTCGACCTGATCGAACAGGCCGGCATGAACGGCGAATCGCAAGACCCGTCGGCGATCGTCCTGAAGGCGGTGGAATTCTGGCTGGCCGCGCAGCAGAAACGCGAGCCGGCCGAAGCGGCAGCCGAAGTGCGCGGCTACCAATGGAAGTCGCTGTTTCTGCCGGAAGGCACGCTGATACATTGCACCATCCACGGCGAGCGCTACAACGCCATCGTGGAAGGCGACGCCATCGTGCATCAGGGGCGCGAGCTGTCGCCCAACCAGTTCGCCGCGCTGCACGCCGAGAGCGTGCGCAACGCCTGGAACGACTTGTACATCCGCCGTCCCGGCGACAAATTCTACAAAACCGCCAGCCGGCTGCGGCGCGAACAGGCCGCCCCCGACCAAGCCGCCCGCACCAAGCCCGAAGCGCCCACCGCGCCAGCCATCCCGGCGCACGCGCAAGCCGCGCCCTGCCCGCCCGCGCAAACCGAGCAAGCCACCCCGCCCCGCGACGCCATGCCCGGCCAAGGCTGGACGCAGCCCGAGCGCCGCAAATTCCGCTTCCGGCTGGAGGACGTCGCCTTCGAATGAAGACGCTTTATTGACACGCCACTGGCAATAGTCGGCGCGAACCCGGTCAGAACACCTTGCTGATGGTCAGCTGCAGCGCGGTCTTGCCCAGGAACTTGCCGTTGGCGGGCGAAGCGTAGGCGGTCTTGCCGGCGTTGGTGCCGATCACCGCCAACGCGCCGGTCACCACGCCGAAGTCCCTGGTGGCGCCGATCTTCCAGTCGCTGTAGCTGGACGCGCCGTTATGCTTGACGTTCTGGTGGCCGGCATGCAGGTTGACCGTGTAACCCTCGCCCGCCTCGATGTTGGCGCCCAGATCCACATAGCCGCTGTTCTTGCTGTCGACGAAACCAAACAGGTTGGTCATCGAATGCGAGTACTTGATATAGGCCGGGCCATAACCCAGCTGTCCATACACCTCGGTGGTATCGGCGTTGGAGAACCCGCCGACGTGCGCCAGCCCGTTCGACGGATAAACATAGGTCAGCACGCCCACGTCGTAGGACAGGTCCGCGCCGAGCTGCCCGCGCTTGCCGCCATAGATATCCCACTCGATGTCGCCGCTGCCGCCGGCGTCCTTGGTCCACTTGATGGTCGACAGCCAGGTGCCGGCATAGAAGCCGGTCGGATTGTTGGTGTAATCGAAGCCGCCCTGCAGCGCCGGTTTCAGGCGCGTCTGCGAGATGCCGCGATAACGGTAGTCGCTGATCACCGCCGCGTTGAAACTGGTCTCGTTGTCAGGCTTGGCGGCCGGCGCAGCGTCCTCGGCGCGGGCCTGCGTGCCCGAAAAAGCGGCAACAACGGCCGCGGCGAATATCAATTTCTTCATGTTGATGGCCCATCTTTCTGTCGTTTCGATACCAAACAGCTTATCGGCGGCCCCGTAAAAACGGTCTAAAAAGGCGGCCCGGGCCTGTAAACATCGTGTATAAATTGCCCCGCGCGGTTTTTTTGCCGCGATTCAGCCCGGTTGAGGATAGAATACGCAAACGTCCGCATAAAACTGTACATAAACCCAGTATCGAAATTATCAGCTTGATCACGTATGGCCACTAAAAAACCAGTTTCCGACTACAGCGAAGCATCCATCCGGGTCCTCAAGGGCCTCGAACCCGTCAAGCAACGCCCGGGCATGTACACCCGCACCGAGAATCCGCTGCACATCATCCAGGAGGTGATCGACAATGCCTCGGACGAGGCGCTGGGCGGACATTGTAAAAACATTATCGTCACGCAGAACGCCGACGGCAGCATCACCGTCGAGGACGACGGCCGCGGCATCCCGGTCGGCCTGCACCCCGAAGAGGGCGTGCCGACGGTGGAAATCGTCTTCACCCGCCTGCACGCGGGCGGCAAGTTCGACAAGGGCTCGGGCGGCGCCTACGCCTTCTCGGGCGGCCTGCACGGGGTCGGCGTGTCGGTCACCAACGCGCTGTCCAAGCGGCTGGAGATCACCGTCTGGCGCAAGGAGCCCGACGGCACCGGCCTGCACAAGCTGGCCTTCGAGCACGGCGACGTGGTCGAGCCGCTGTCGTCCGTGGTGGCCCCGCGCGACGGCAAGAAGTCCGGCACCCGCGTCACCGCCTGGCCGGACGCCAAGTATTTCGACTCGCCCGCCATCTCGCAGACCGAGCTGCAGCGCCTGCTGCGCTCCAAGGCCGTGCTGCTGCCGGGCGTGTCCGTCACGCTGACCAACGCCAAGACCGGCGAATCGCAGACCTGGCAGTACAACGACGGCCTGCGCGGCTACCTGACCGAGGCGCTGGCCCAGGCCACCGACGGCGAGACCCTGATCCCGCTGTTCGAGGGCGCGCAATTCGCCACGCCGGACGCCGAGGGCTTCGCCGAGGGCGAGGGCGCGGCCTGGGTGGTGGCCTGGACCGAACAGGGCGCGGTGGTGCGCGAATCCTACGTCAACCTGATCCCCACGCCCAACGGCGGCACCCACGAATCGGGCCTGCGCGACGGCCTGTACGGCGCCGTGAAAAACTTCGTCGAGATGCACTCGCTGCTGCCCAAGGGCGTCAAGCTGCTGCCCGAGGACGTGTTCGCGCGCGTCTCGTTCGTGCTGTCGGCCAAGGTGCTGGACCCGCAGTTCCAGGGCCAGATCAAGGAGCGCCTGAACTCGCGCGACGCGGTGCGGCTGGTGTCGACCTTCTCCAAGCCGGCGCTGGAATTGTGGCTGAACCACCACGTCGACTACGGCAAGAAGCTGGCCGAGCTGGTCATCAAGCAGGCGCAGTCGCGTCTGCGCTCGCTGCAAAAGGTCGAGAAGAAGAAGTCGTCCGGCGTGGCCGTCCTGCCGGGCAAGCTGACCGACTGCGAATCGTCGGACGCCACCCGCACCGAGCTGTTCCTGGTCGAGGGCGACTCGGCCGGCGGCTCGGCCAAGATGGGCCGCGACAAGGAATTCCAGGCCATCCTGCCGCTGCGCGGCAAGGTGCTCAACTCGTGGGAGACCGACAAGGACCGCCTGTTCGCCAACAACGAGATCCACGACATCTCGGTGGCGATCGGCGTCGACCCGCACGGCGTCGACAGCACGCCCGACCTGTCGGGCCTGCGCTACGGCAAGATCTGCATCCTGTCCGACGCGGACGTGGACGGCTCGCACATCCAGGTGCTGCTGCTGACATTGTTCTTCAAGCACTTCCCCGGCCTCATCGCCAACGGCAACATCTGCATCGCCCGCCCGCCGCTGTTCCGCGTGGACGCGCCGGCGCGCGGCAAGAAGCCGATCCAGAAGCTGTACGCGCTCGACGCCGGCGAGCTGACCGCCATCGAGGACAAGCTGCGCAAGGACGGCCTGAAGGAAGGCGCCTGGTCGATCTCGCGCTTCAAGGGCCTGGGCGAGATGAACGCCGAGCAGCTGTGGGAAACCACGATGAACCCGGACACCCGCCGGCTGCTGCCGGTGTCGCTGGGCGGCTACGGCCACGGCGAATCGGCCGCGCGCTTCAATATGCTGATGGGCAAAGGCGAAGCGGCCGCGCGCCGCGCCTGGATCGAAGAACACGGCAACGAAGCCGAAGCAGACATCTAATTAGAACCGAACTATGACTCAAGCAAATCTCTTTGACGAACCGGCGCCGTCCGAGGCCGCCGGCAAGCCGGCCGCGCCCGCGCAGCCGGCAGCATCCGCTCCGGCGGCGGCGCAGGACGCGCACACCGGCGACATCGCCATGCAGGCCGACGACGCCGCGCGCGGCGACACCGGCGACGATCACGGTAACGGCGGCGCCAGCGGCATGGGCGGCGAAAGCGGCTTTGGCGGCATCGGCGGCGCTGGCGGCTTTGGCGGCGAAAGCGGCGGCGCCGGCGACGGCGGCAACGGCGGCGGCCATGGCGGCGACGGCGGCGGCCCGCTGGGCGACGGCGGCGACGGCGATGGCGGCGACACGCTGACCCTGTCCACCTTCGCCGAACGCGCCTACCTCGACTACGCCATCTCGGTGGTCAAGGGCCGCGCGCTGCCGGACGTGTGCGACGGCCAGAAGCCGGTGCAGCGCCGCATCCTGTACGCGATGAACGAAATGGGCCTGAACAGCACCGCCAAGCCGCGCAAGTCCGCCACCGTGGTCGGCGACGTGCTGGGTAAATTGCACCCGCACGGCGACCAGTCGGTGTACGACGCCATGGTGCGCATGGCGCAGGACTTCTCGCTGCGCTACCCGCTGGTCGACGGCCAGGGCAACTTCGGCTCGCGCGACGGCGACGGCGCCGCGGCCATGCGCTACACCGAAGCCCGGTTGACGCCGATCGCCAAGGTGCTGCTCGACGAGATCAACCTGGGCACCGTGGAATTCCAGGCCAACTACGACGGCTCGACCGAGGAACCGTGCCTGCTGCCGGCGCGCCTGCCGATGGTGCTGCTCAACGGCGCCTCCGGCATCGCGGTCGGCCTGGCGACGGAAATCCCGTCGCACAACCTGGGCGAGGTGGCGCAGGCCGCCGTCGCCATGATCCGCAATCCGAAGATCTCGCACAGCGAATTGATGGCCATGATGCCCGGCCCGGACTTCCCCGGCGGCGGCCAGATCATCACCCCGCCGTCGCAGATCAGCGACATGTACGCGAGCGGCCGTGGCAGCATGAAGGTGCGCGCGCGCTGGAAGATCGAGGAACTGGCGCGCGGCCAGTGGCAGGCGGTGGTCACCGAACTGCCGCCGGGCACCTCGTCGCAGAAGGTGCTCGAAGAGATCGAGGAGCTGACCAACCCCAAGATCAAGATGGGCAAGAAGGCGCTGTCGCCGGAACAGCTGGCGCTCAAGTCGCTGATCCTCAATTCGCTCGACACCATCCGCGACGAATCGGGCCGCGCCGCGCCGGTGCGCCTGGTGTTCGAACCGAAATCCAAGAACCAGGACCAGACCGAGTTCATGCTGCTGCTGCTGGCGCATACCTCGCTCGAATCGTCGGCCTCGATCAACCTGGTGATGATCGGCGGCGACGGCCGTCCGCGCCAGAAGGGCCTGGGCGACATCCTGCGCGAATGGATCGAATTCCGCTTCGCCACCGTCACCCGCCGCACGCAGTACAAGCTGGGCAAGGTCGACGCGCGCATCCACATCCTGGAGGGCCGCGAGACCATCCTGCTCAACATCGATGAAGTGATCCACATCATCCGCAACTCGGACGAACCGAAAGCGGCGCTGATGGAGCGCTTCCGCCTGTCGGAGATCCAGGCCGAGGACATCCTGGAAATCCGCCTGCGCCAGCTGGCCCGCCTGGAAGCGATCAAGATCCAGCAAGAGCTGGCCGAGCTGCGCAAGGAAAAAGGCCTGCTGCAGGACCTGCTCGACAACCCATCGTCGATGAAGCGCGCCATCATCAAGGAAATCGACGCCGACGCCAAGACCTACGGCGACGCCCGCCGCACGCTGATCGAGGAAGCGCAGAAAGCCGTGGTGGAACAGAAGGTGGTGGACGAACCGGTCACCGTCATCATCTCGGAAAAAGGCTGGATACGCGCGCGCACCGGCATCGGCCACGACGCCGCGCAGTTCACCTTCAAGGCCGGCGACACGCTGTACGGCGCCTTCGAATGCCGCACGGTGGACAACCTGCTGGCCTTCGGCAGCAACGGCAAGGTGTACTCGGTGCCGGTGGCCGCGCTGCCGAACGCGCGCGGCGACGGCGTGCCGATCACCACCCTGATCGACCTGGCGTCCGGCGCCCGCATCCAGCACTACTTCGCCGGTCCCGGCGCGACGCAACTGATGCTGGCCACCAGCGCGGGCTTCGGCTTCGTCGCCAAGGCCGGCGACATGGTCAGCCGCATCAAGGGCGGCAAGGCCTTCATCACGCTGGAGGACGGCGACGTGCCGCTGCCGCCGGCGGTGATCGCCGACAGCGCCAGCGCGGTGGCCGTGTTGTCGGCCAACGCGCGGGTGCTGGTGTTCGGCATGGACGAAATGAAGGTGCTGACCAACGGCGGCCGCGGCGTGATCCTGATGGAGCTCGACGACAAGGAGACCCTGATCGCGGCCAAGCCAATCAGCCAGAAAGGCGTGATCGTCTCCGGCATCGGGCGTGGCGGCAAGGCGCAGGAGGAGCGTCTGTCCGCCTCCGCGCTGGCGGTCCACTTCGGCAAGCGCGCCCGCAAAGGCAAGGCGCTGGCGACCAAGATCAAACCGACCGCGCTGACGCCGATCATCTAAGATCGGTCGGTGCGCGCAAAAAAAGCCCGCTGGCTTCACGCCAGCGGGCTTTTTTCATGCCGCCTGCAGCTTGGTGCCTGGCTTAGTGCCTGGCTTAATGCCTGGCTTAATGCTTGGCGGCGGCTTCCTTGACTTCGGCCGAGGTTTTGGCCTTGACGGCGTCGGTCTTGTTGGCGGCGATGGCCTTGTCGGCGGTCGCGTCAACGGTTTCCTTGATCGCCTTGGCGTCGGCCTTCACGGCCTTTTTGTTGGCCTTTTCTTCAGCCTTGGCCACAGCCTTGTCGGCCTTGGCTTCCGCCTTGGCTTTGTCTTCCGGATCGGCCTTGGCTATTTTTTCGTTGGCCTTGGCTTTTTCCACTTCGACGTGCGCGGCGGCGGTGTCATTGGTCTTGTTGGCTTTGGCGATAGCCTTGTCGGCTTTCTTGTCGGCCTTGGCGTCGGCCTTCAATTCCTTCTGCTGCGCCTTGGCCACGTCCTTGTTGGCTTCATTTTCAGCCTTGACGACGGCCGGGGTCTGGGCCGGCGTGGTTTGTGCGTAAGCGGCGGTTGCGAACAGGCCGGCGATCAGGGTAGCGATAATCTTGTTCATGGTGGTTCCTCTCAAAATGTATTTGGATGCGTTCTTGTGTGTCTTGTGTGTCTTATCACGCATCCAGAATATGCCGCCAAGAGAAAGCGCTCTGTACGGTACCGTACTTAACGCAAATTACCTTCCCGTCCCGGGGCGCGAGTACAGATCGATGATGGTGCCGATGGCGTCGGCGCACACGGCGCAAAACTGCTCGCTGCGGTCGAACATAATGCACTGCATCTGCGGCCGGAAATAGCCGCTGGCCTCATAGTTCGCGCCCTCGAACGCGCCCACCGTGTGGAAGTTCGGGTCCTTCGAGAACAGCGCGTTGGTCGACTCCAGGTCCTTGCGGAACAAGGCGCTCATCTCCGACTCCGGCCGGTTGGCCGCCCGCAGCGCGGCGCGCTCCTTCTGGTAGGCGCGCGACGCGGTTTCATACGCCTCCTTCTGCCACGGCGTCGGCAACGGCGTGCCGTCCTTGACGAACTTCTTCCATTTCAGGTGCGCCGGATCGCGCAGCGCGGTCGCATTCGGCTCCCACGGCTCCTGCCGCGTGCCGTTCGACTGGTAGGCCACCGGCGAGGTGTAGTACTCGTCGGCCAGGCCGGCGAAATGGTGGCCGAATTCGTGCACGAACAGGTAGTTGGCCCAGTCGTTGCCCGCCGCCGCGGTGCTGAACTGGCCGAAGATGCCGCCACCGCCGTAGGTCTCGTTGTTCACCAAAATCTCGATGAACTCATACGGCGCGTACTGCGCCAGCTCGCGCAGCGCGCGGTTGTCGGTGGTGAGCACATACCGCTCGCTGCCGAAGATGTCGTAGCGCGTGCCCAATGGCGACGCGTGGTGCACGCCGGTCGACGGCCGCGACACGCCCGACTCCCCGGTCGGCAGCGCCAGCGCCCACACGTTGAAATCCTTGGCGCGCTCCTTGAACGGCGAGGTCGCGAACAGATGGTCGGCCAGCTTGCGCGCGGTGGCCTCGAACTTGGGCATGTCGGCCCTGGTGTAGCCGTCGCCCAGGATCAGCAGGTCGACCTTCTCCGGCGACGGGCCGTTGACGCGGATGGCGATCGGCTTGGGCGCTTCCGCCATCGACGCCGGCGGCACCTGCTTGCGCACCACGTCCATCGCGTCGGTGTCGACATCGGCGGTCCACACCACCGAGAAGGCGTTGCGGTCGTCGCGCTTCAGGATGCGCACGCGCACCGGACGGTCAGGCTTGGGAAAGCGCACCGATTCCTGGAAGCCGCGATTGGCGTGCGCCGCCTCGTCGGTGCTGCGCCACTCGGCGAACACGGTGGAGAAGCCGCGCGAGTACAGCAGCTCGCCGGTCTTGGCGTCCACCACTTCGACCATGTTGTTGCCACGGTTGGTATCGTCGATGGTGCGGCGCATATCGCCCGGCCACGGCAGCGGCTCGATCACCACGCGCTCCATCGCGTAGCTTTCGTTGAGCGCGTTGCCGCTGTGGAGATAGTCGAGTCGGACGGTGGCCGGTTGAGCGGCCAGCGCTGGCAACGCGGCGACGGCGGCCAATACAAAGAACAAGAAGCGGCTCATGGTCATCCCGTGATCAAGTTACGAAGACCGCCATTGTAATCCCGCCAGGACCGGGTGATGGGGGTGGGCTGCGCACTCGCTGCACTGAAACCCACTGCTTTTTCCGCTGAATTTTACTGCTTTATCCTGTTTTTACAATGACGGCGAAAATCAGTCGAAAGCAGGAGAATCCAGCCGATAAAGCAGTCGGTTTCAGTACAGGGAGCGCGCAGGGGCTCCAGTCCTCCAAACCCCGCTAGTTCTTCTGCACCAGCGACTGGCCGATGTCGAGCGGGCGGATGTCGAGCCGCATGTTCAGGATCGAATAGCTCTGCGGCGCCGCCGACGCGTAGCCCACGCTGTCGCGCGTCTTGGAGAAGGTGAACTGGAAGCCCAGCTCCGGCAGCGGCGTGTTGCGGCCGCTGGTGGCGATGCCGATCGCCTCGCTGCGGCGGTTGTTCATCAGGTTTTCCATCAGCTCCACCACCGCGTTCTTGCCCAGGATGTCGGCCGAGAACACCGGCTCACGCAGCACCGCCGCATGCGCCTTGAGCTTGCCGCCCGCCTTGGCCTGCGACGGCGTGAACGTGTGCGTGCCCAGGTCGTACCGGTCGCCCCGGTCCAGGTAACTGATCACCGCATTCGAGACATTGAAGCCGGCGCTGGCCGGATCGGTGGTGGCGCGGGTCAGGTCGATCAGCAGCGCGCCCTTGTGGCCGACGATCTCCACCCGGCGCCGGCTGTCGACCACCATCGCCGTGTTCTCGTCGATGCCCAGCCCGAACTTGTAGCCCTTCTTCAGCATGGCCGGGATCATGCGCGCGAAGCGGCCGCGCACCAGCAGGTGCTGGTCGACGAACACGTCGTCGCCGATGAAGCCCAGCCCCGGCGCGATCTCCCGGCCCTCGGTGACGCCGCCGCGCAGCGTGGCGAACACCGTGTTCGGCGCGGAGAACATGGTGCTGCTCATGATGGCCGCGCCGGCGCTGTTGCCGGCCACCACGCCGCCGCCCCGGTACAGCTCCCACACCGCCTCCAGCACCGCGCTGCGGCTGCCGTCCTCGCGCACCAGCGCCTGCGTGATGCGGGCCTGGTCGCCGCCGACGAAGAACACGCCGCCGGCCGCGCGCACCGCCGCCGCCAGTTCGGGATCGTCGGCCGCCTGGCGGAAATCGCGCCCGGCCAGCCGCACCGCCAGCGGCACCAGGAAGGCGTCCGCGCCGTACTGATTGAGATAGCCGACGATGGCCTCGCCCACCGGCGCCGGATCGGCGGCGGCCGACGGCAGCACCGCCACCCGCGCGCCCGGCCCGCCGGCCAGCTGCACGATGCGCCGCCAGACGTCGGCGTTGTCCGGCCGCAGGTTGCCGCCGATGATGACCAGCGAGCCCTTGGGCGCGGACGGCGCGGGGGGCGCAGCCTGCGTGGCCGCCAGCGCATCGCCCGGCGGCATGGCGAACATCAGCGCCGCCTGAAAGCAATGCTTCAAGATTGACATCCGCATAAGCGCCCCCGCCATGAAAAAATGGGATGGCGCCCGCAGGCACCATCCCATCCAATATACCCGATTTCGCGCCGCCGCCGGCGGCAGCGGCGATATCAGCGATAGCGGTACAAGGGCTGCTGCAGCTGGATCGGCCGGATGTCCATGCGCAGCTTGAGCACCGAATACGCCTCCACCTCGGTCGAGCTGTAGCCGACGCTGTTGATGGTTTTACTGAAGCGGAACTCGAAGCCCAGGTCCGGATACGCGTCGCGCGGATTGCCGAAGGCGATGCCGATGGCCTCCTGCTGGGCGTTGTCGATCAGGTTGACCATCAGGTCCAGCACCGCGTTGTTGCCCAGGATGTCGTTGGTGTAGACCGGCTCGCGCGTGTCGGGCTGGTTGGGATCGAGCTTGTTGTCGGCCTTGTCCGGCGACGGCGTGAACTCGCGCGTGACCAGGTTGAACTTGTCGCCCCGGTCCAGGTAGCTGATGGTGGCGTTGCTGATGTTGAAGCCCTTGACGCCGCGGTCGGTGATCGCGGCCGACAGGTCCAGCAGCAGCGCGCCGCTGTAGCCGATGATCTCGACGTCGCGCTTGGCGTTGACCACCATCGCGCTGTTCTCGTCGATGCCCAGGCCGATCTGGTAGCCCTTCTTCAGCATCACCGGGATCATGCGGGCGAAGCGGCCGCGCACCAGCAGGTGCTGGTCGACGAACACGTCGTCGCCGATGAAGCCCAGGCCCGAGGCGATCTCGTGGCCGTCGTTGACGCCCTGCTTGAGCATGTCCAGGGTCGGCTTGGCGTCGTAGAACATGGTGGTGCTCATGATGGCCGCGCCGGCGCTGGAGCCGGCCACCACGCCGCCGTCGCGGTACACGTCCCACACCGCGTCCAGCGCCGCCGTGTGCTTGCCGTCCGGGCGCACCAGCGCCTTGGTGATGCGGGCCTGGTCGCCGCCGGTGAAGTAGATGCCGGTGGCCGAATGGATGGCCGCCACCACTTCCGGGTCCTCGGCGGCCTTGCGGTAGTCGCTATTGGGCAGCGTCACGCCGAGCGGAATGAAGAAGGCCTGGGCGCCGTACTGGTTCAGTTTATTGACGGTATTCTGGGCCGACTTCTCGGGATTGATCGAGGCCGAGCCGAACACGCCGATGCGCGCGCCCTTGCCGCCGGCCAGCTGCACGATGCGCTGCCAGACTTCGGCGTTGTCGGCGCGCAGGCCGCCGCCGATGATGACCAGGCTGCCCGCCGGCGGCGCCAGCACCGGCTTGGGCGGCGGCACCGCCTTGGCCGGCTTGCTGGACTTGACCGGCGCCTGCGCCGCCTTGGCGGCCGGCGTGGATCCGCTGCCCTGCGCCGCGCACACGCCCGCGCCGCCGACCACCAGCAGCCACAGCATGACGAGACGCCGCAGCGTAAAACCTGTTAATTTCATGTTGCCCTTCCGATGAAAACCGGCGCCAGGCTCTCGCCCGGCGCCGTCGATAATGCAGATGATACCAATCTATTACGTGCTCCGCCTTAAAGCATCATTACGTTACATTACTTGAAGGCATAATTGGCGCTGGCGTAGAAGCGGCGGCCGCGCGGATCGGTGTAGGTCGGATCATAGCCCGAGATGAAGTAGAAGGCCTGGTTCGAGTACGGCGGCGCCGCGTTGAACAGGTTCTGCACGCCGGCGCGCAGCTTGAACGCCTTGCTGACCTGCCAGGCGCCCGACAGGTCCCACAGCGAGTAGGCCTTCACGTGGTTGGCCGCCACCACCGTGCCGTCGTCGGTGTTGATGGCCGAGTTCTGGTCCTGGTAGCCGCTCGAATACGTGTTCGACAGGCTGGCCGAGTACGGGCCGAGGTCCCAGTCGAAGGTGACCGTGTGGCGCCAGCGCTGCACCACGCCGTCGGTGACGAAGCGCCCCAGGTTGCTCAGGTAGGGGTCGCCCACGGCGTTCTGGATCTTCGAGTTGAGCACATAGGTGCCCGACAGGTGGCCGCCGAAATTGCCGGCCCAGGTCTTCACGCCGCGGTAGTCCAGCGTCAGGTCCAGGCCCGAGGCCAGCTGCGCGCCGCGGTTTTCCTTGCGCAGGTCGATGTAGTCGATGGTGCCGTCGTCCTTGCGGTGCACCAGGTCGCCGTACTTGGCCAGGTTGCCCAGGATGATGTCGTCGCCGATCTCGCTGATCAGGTCGGTGCGCTTGATGTTCCAGTAGTCCAAGGTCATCGACGCCTGCTTGGACGGCTCGATCACCATGCCCAGCGAGTACTGGCGGCTGTGCTCGGGCTTGAGGTTGGCGTTCGAATAGCGGCGCGTGTCCCAGTTGTCGGCGCAGTCGGCCAGGCTGTTGTCCACCGTGGCGCAATACTTCGGGTCGGGCAGCGTGGCGGTGCTGCTGTAGACGGTCGGCCGGTACAGGTCCGACATCGACGGCGCGCGGAAGCCGCGGCCGGCCGAGGCGCGGAACAGCATGGTCTTGGCCGGCATGTAGGTCACGCCGATCTTGGGGCTGGCGGCGCCGCCGACCACCTGGTAGTGGTCGTAGCGCGCCGACAGCTGCGCCTCCCACTGCTTGGTGAACGGCAGCAGCAGCTCGCCGTACACCGCCTGCACCGTGCGCTTGTCGCTGGTGGCGCGGCCGCCCTCGGGCGCGGCGTCGTTGTTGATGTTATCGCTCAGCAGCAGCGCCGACGGCGTGAAGTCGGTGCGCTCGTGGCGCACCTCGCCGCCCACCGCCAGCGCGGCCTCGCCGCCGGCCAGCGTGCCGACCGCGTGCGACACCTTGAAGTCGATCGAATCCATCACGCCGCGCGCGTGGCGCACGTCGTCGTTGACCTGGATCGAGTCCAGCAGCGCCACGCCGGCCGCGCCGGACGGGCCGAAGGGGTTGATCGTGCCGTCGTAGATGCCCTTGACCAGCTGGTCGTACAGCAGGTAGCCGTGGGTGTCCTTGTCCTTGATGGTGTTGACGCTGTGGTTCAGGCCGATGTCGTAGTCGAAGCCGCGCGCGCTGCCGGTCAGGCCGACCACGTAGCGCTGGCTTTCGCTGGTGAGCTCGCTGGTGCGGCGGCCGGCGTCGTTCAGGCGGATGCGCAGCGTGACGTCGCCCACCACGTCGTCGTCCGCGCTGGCCTCGTCCGAATCGAGGTTGTACTTGGCCAGCGCCGGGATTTTCTTGTAGTTGATCGGCGCGCTCACGCGCGCGGTCGAGGCCACGTAGTTGGTCTTGGAGCGGCTCAGCGCGATCTCGGCGAACAGCTGGGTGTCGGCGTTCAGTTGCAGCACGCCGCGCGTGAGCAGGTTGGCCTTGTCCGACTTCGGATACAGCTCGGTGTCGCCCATGTAGTTGTAGGTGCAGGCGTCGACGCCGCCGATGCCGCCCGCCAGGTACAGATTGGCCGGCGGCGCGCAGCCCGGCACCGACAGGTTGATGGTGCGGTTGGTCAGCGGCTTGCCGTTGAGGGTGAAGCCGTTGTCGTTCAGGTAGTCGCGCTGGGCGCCGGTCAGGCGGATGTTGGCCGGCGACGTGAAGCCCGACAGCAGGTGCGGCAGGCGCTCGGGGATGCGCAGGTTGCCGATGAACTTGCGCTGCGAGGTGCTCAGCGCGTCGGTGCGCTGCAGGTCCACCACCGCGAACACATTGTAGCCTTCCTTGGCCAGGTCGCCGGTGCCGGCGGTCAAGGTGGCGGTGCGCTTGCCGGCGCCGCCCTCGTCGGTCTTGCCGCCGTAGGCGTTCAGCTCGACGCCCTGGAAATCCTTGCGGGTGATGAAGTTGATCACGCCGCCGATGGCGTCGGTGCCGTACAGCGCCGAGGCGCCGTCCAGCAGCACCTCGACGCGCTGGATGGCGGCGGCCGGGATGTTGTTCAGGTCGACGCCGGTGTCGTCGCCGGGCGAGGCGAAGTTGGCCATGCGGCGGCCGTTGAGCAGCACCAGCGTGGACGAGGTGCCGATGCCGCGCAGGTTGGCGCTGTTGAAGCCGCGCTGGTCGTGGCCGTCGGTGATGCTGGCGCCGTCGGTCAGGCCGCCGACGTTGGCCGACACCCGCGCCAACAGCTCGGAGGCGGTGGTCACGCCGGCCTTCTCGATGTCCTCGCGGGTGATCACCTGCACCGGCAGCGCGGTCTCGGACTCGATGCGGCGGATCGCCGAACCGGTGATCTCCACCCTCGGCAGCACGGTGGGCGTGGCCGCAACGGTGGCCGGCCCGGCCGGCGCCTCCTGCGCCAGCGCCGCCTGCCCCAGCAGCCCCGCCACCGCGCCCGCGCTCAGGGCCAGGCGCACCGATCGCGCCATCGTCGAAACTCGCATGCTTTGCACATCACCCATGGTTTTTCTCTCTGATTGTTATATAAATGATTTCATAAAACTAACTGTACGCACATCGACGGGAAAACTCAAGAAACCCGGCCCCGTTTCGCCGCGCGGCGATTTACTTTGTGAAAATAGTGCTACATACTCAATCTTTGTCGAAAAAACCCGCCCCGCCATGCAAGTACAACAACATCCCCTGACCGGCCCGCACAGCAGCGCCGCCTACCAACTGACCAGTTTTCACTACGGCCGCCCCGGCACGGGCAAGAAGGTCTACATCCAGGCCTCGCTGCACGCCGACGAGGTGCCCGGCATGCTGGTGGCGCAATTCCTGCGCAAGGAGCTGGCCGCGCTGGACGCGGCCGGCCGCATCGCCGGCGAGGTGATCCTGGTGCCGGCCGCCAACCCGATCGGGCTGGCGCAAGCCATCCACGGCGCCGCCTTCGGCCGCTTCGACCTCACCACCGGCATCAACTTCAACCGCTCGTACAAGCACGTGGCCGACGACCTGAAGCAGTCGCTGGACGGCCTGCTGGGGCCGGACGCCGACGCCAACGTGCGTCTGATCCGCGAGCACGCGCGCGCCTCGATCGCCGCCTGGCAGCCGGCCACCGACGCCGACGCGCTGAAGAAAACCCTGATGACCTTGGCGGTGGACGCCGACATCGTGCTCGACCTGCACTGCGACAACGAGGCGGTGCTGCACATGTACGCCGGCACGCCGCTGGCCGAGGCGGCCGCGCCGCTGGCGGCCATCCTGGGCGCGCACGCGCTGCTGCTGGCCTACCAGGCCGGCGGCGAACCGTTCGACGAGGCCTGCAGCCGCCTGTGGTGGGATCTGGAGCGGCACTTCGAGGGCCGCTACCCGATCCCGGCCGCCTGCCTGTCGACCACGGTCGAACTGCGCGGCGAGATGGAGGTCAGCTACGCGCTGGCCGAGCGGGACGCCGCCGGCCTGATCCAGTTCCTGACGCTGAGCGGCGTGCTGCAGGCGGCCGACGCCACCGCCGCGGCCGCGGCGGCCGTGCTGCCGGCGCCGCTGTGCGCGGCCACGCCGCTGGAAGGGGTCGAACCGTTGTACGCGCCGCACGCCGGCATCCTGGTCTACACGCGCGAGCTGGGCGCGCGGGTGGCGCCGGGCGACGCCATGGCCGACCTGATCGACCCGGTCAGCGGCGCCACCACGGTGATCCGCGCCGGCGTGGCCGGCGTGTTCTTCGCGCGCAGCGCGCACCGCCACGTGATCCGTGGCATGAACGTCGGCAAAATCGCCGGCGCCCAGGCCTACCGCGCCGGCGACCTGCTGAGCCAATAAGATGACCACCAAAAAATTCAAGCTGCCGCACACCTTCGTCCTGCTGTTCATCATCCTGGCGCTGATCGCCGGCGCCACCTGGCTGGTCCCGGGCGGCAAGTACGACACCCACCTGGTCAACGGCAAGCAGCTGATCGACCCGGCCAGCTTCCACTACATCGCCAGCGCGCCGCAGGGGCTGACGGCGCTGATGAAGGCGCCGATCAACGGCTTCGTCGACGCCGCGCTGATCATCGGCTTCGTGCTGATCGTCGGCGGCGCCTTCGCCGTGCTGCAGAAGACCGAGGCGGTCGACTCGATGATCAAATCGCTGGCGCGCGCGCACGACAGCTCGGTGTTCATCCAGCGCGCGCTGATCCCGGTGTTCGTCACCATGTTCTCGATCGGCGGCGCCACCTTCGGCATGAACGAAGAAGCCATACCGTTTATACTGATTTTCGTGCCGCTGGCGCTGGCGCTGGGGTATGACACCATCACCGGCGTCTCGATCCCCTTCCTCGGCTCGCAGGTCGGCTTCTCGGCCGCGTTCCTCAATCCGTTCAACGTCGGCATCGCGCAGGGCATCGCCGGCGTGCCGGTGTTTTCCGGCTGGGCCTACCGGGTGATCGTCTGGGTGATCGCCACCGCCGTCACCATCGTGTTCCTGATGTGGTACGCCGCGCGCGTGAAAAAGACGCCGGAGCTCAGCCCGACCTACGCGCTGGACCAGGACAAGCGCCGCGAGCAGCCGCACGGCCTGGGCGAATTCCACGGCATGACCGGGCGGCACAAGCTGGTGCTGGCGATCTTCGTCGGCTCGCTGATCGTCATGGTGGGCGGCGTGGTGGGCTACGACTGGTACATCCACGAAATCGCCGCGCTGTTCCTGACGATGGGCATCGTCATCGGCCTGGTGGGCGGGCTCGACTCGAACCAGATCGTCGAAGGCTTCATCCAGGGCGCGCGCGATCTGGTGGGCACGGCGCTGGTGATCGCGCTGGCGCGCGGCACCATGATCCTGGCGCGCGACGCCCACATCATCGACACCATGCTGCACGCGCTGATGCCGCTGGTGCAGTCGTCCAGCCCGATCTTCTCGGCGTGGAAGATGTTCGGCATCCAGACCGTGATCAACTTCTTCATCCACTCCGGCAGCGGCCAGGCCGCGCTGACGATGCCGATCATGGCGCCGCTGGCCGACCTGGTGGGCGTCACGCGGCAGACCGCGATCCTGGCGTTCCAGTTCGGCGAATTCACCACGCCGATGATCCCGACGTCGGGCATCACGGTCGGCGTCCTGGCGCTGGCGCGCATCCCGTGGATCACCTGGGCCAAATGGATGGTCCCGCTGCAACTGATCTACGCCGTGCTGGCGCTCGCCCTGCTGGTCCCGCCCTGCCTGATGAACTGGCAATAAAGCAATTTGGGGTCAAGTCTGACATTCGGACACGAGCTCTTCCGTAGCGGCCGCTACGGAAGAGCTCGTGTCCGAATGTCAGACTTGACCCCAATGTTTTTAGTTGCTGTAGATATTCGGGAAGTAGCGCTCCATCAGCGTGGCCGGCCGGGAGGGCGCGGTGAAGCCGTACTGCTCGTACAGCCCGTGCGCGTCGGCGGTGGCCAGCGTGAAGCGGCGCAGGTTCTGCAAATCGGCGTGCGCCAGCACCGCTTCCACCAGCTGCTTGCCGTAGCCGCGCCCGCGCACCTCCGGCAGCACGAACACGTCGACCAGGTTGGCGAAGGTGGCGCGGTCCGTCACCACCCGCGCGAAGCCGACCTGCCGCCCGTCCATATAGGCGCCAAAGCACAGCGAATGCTCGATCGCCCGCTCCAGCACCGCGCGCGGCATGCCGATCGCCCACGTCGACTGCTCGCTGAGGAATTGATGGATCAGCGGCACGTCCAGATCCGCCTTGTTGGTGCTGATGTGCAGAGTCGTCATGATTTCGATGGGCAAAATGGTAATGTTGACATATTTTTGAGCAGCTGGCGGTTTATAATCGCTGCTGACATTAATCACGCACACACGCCTGCCCCACTATGACAGCACAACTTTCCAAAAAAAGCGAAGCCTGGTCGGCCCGTTTTAACGAACCCGTCTCGGACCTGGTCAAACGCTACACCGCTTCGGTCTTCTTCGACAAGCGCCTGGCCAAGGCCGACATCCAGGGCTCGCTGGCCCACGCCGAAATGCTGGCCGCGCAGGGCATCATCAGCGCCGCCGACCGCGCCGAGATCGAACGCGGCATGGCGCAAATCGCCGCCGAGATCGAAGCCGGCCAGTTCGAATGGCTGCTGGACCTGGAAGACGTCCACCTGAACATCGAAAAACGCCTGACCGAACTGGTGGGCGACGCCGGCAAGCGCCTGCACACCGGCCGCTCCCGCAACGACCAGGTGGCCACCGACATCCGCCTGTACGTGCGCTCCGCCATCGACGACATGCTCGAGCTGCTGGCCGCGCTGCGCGGCGCGCTGACCGACCTGGCCGAGAAGAACGCCGACACCATCATGCCCGGCTTCACCCACATGCAGGTGGCGCAGCCGATCACCTTCGGCCACCACATGCTGGCCTACGTCGAGATGTTCGGCCGCGACGCCGAGCGCATGGCCGACTGCCGCAAGCGCGTCAACCGCCTGCCGCTGGGCGCGGCCGCGCTGGCCGGCACCACCTTCCCGATCGACCGCGTGCGCGTGGCCAAGACGCTGGGCTTCGACGACGTCTGCCACAACTCGCTGGACGCCGTCTCGGACCGCGACTTCGCCATCGAGTTCACCGCCGCCGCCTCGCTGATCATGACCCACGTGTCGCGCATGTCGGAAGAGCTGGTGATCTGGATGAGCCCACGCGTGGGCTTCATCGACATCGCCGACCGCTTCTGCACCGGCTCGTCGATCATGCCGCAAAAGAAAAACCCGGACGTGCCGGAACTGGCGCGCGGCAAGACCGGCCGCGTCTACGGCCACCTGATGGGCCTCCTGACCCTGATGAAAGGCCAGCCGCTGGCCTACAACAAGGACAACCAGGAAGACAAGGAACCGCTGTTCGACACCGTCGACACCGTGGTCGACACGCTGCGCATCTTCGCTGACATGGCCGGCGGCATCAGCGTCAAGCCGGAAGCGATGCGCGCCGCCGCGCTGCAGGGCTACGCCACCGCGACCGACCTGGCCGACTACCTGGTCAAGAAAGGCCTGCCGTTCCGCGACGCCCACGAAGCCGTGGCCCACGCGGTGCGCGCCTGCGACGACCTGAAGATCGACCTGTCGGAAATGTCGCTGGACCAGCTGCGCGCCTACTCCACGCTGATCGACGACGACGTGTTCGCCGTGCTGACGCTGGAAGGCTCGGTGGCCGCGCGCGACCACGTCGGCGGCACCGCGCCGAACCAGGTGCGCAAGGCCATCGCGCGCGTGCGCGCACAACTCGCCCAATAACCCACGTCGCTCCCGCGCACGCGGGAGTCCATGCCGAGCATCCGCAGCCGCTCGGCATGGATTCCCGCCTGCGCGGGAATGACGGCTCTCGGAGACAACATGGCGCGCCCGACGCTCACCTACCGCAAACCGCAACCGGGGCGCGACTACTGGGTCATCGACGACATCCTGCCGAACGCGCAGGAGGTGGCCCAACGCTGCTTCGCGCGCGAGGACTGGGAGCTGGGCGCGCCGCACCGCCCGGAGCCGTGGCCCGGCATGCGCAGCAAGGGCGCGCTGCTGCCGGACGAACTGGCGCAGGTGGAAGCCTGGGTCAGGAAGGTCACGGGCGCGAAGAAGCTGTGGCAGGAAGCCACGCCGCAGGGCAGCACCCTCAATCACAACTATGTGCAGCTGGTGGGCGGCATCGAATCGGGCCCGCGCCCGCACACCGATTCGCTCAAGCTGTGCCGCTATGCCGCGGTGATCTACCTGTCGCCCGATCCGCTGCCGGCGGCCGGCACCTCGTTCTACCGCCTGCGCTACCCGGACGGCACGCTGGGCGGCAATTACTGCAGCCCGCCGCACGCCAACCTGCGCGAGGCGCTGGGCGTGACCAGCCTGCCCCCGCAGGCCTGGCACGAGGAGCAGCGCATCGACAACCGCTTCAACCGCATGCTGCTGTACCGCGCCAACCTGGTGCACTCGGCCAGCGGCTACTTCGGCTGCGATCATGACGACAAGCGCATGACCGCCGTCTTCTTCTGGATGGCCTGAGCCCCGGGCCGCCTACTGCGTCACGATCTTCGACAGCACCGAGAACGCCGCGCCGGTCTGGTTCTGCTCCAGCAGGATGGTCAGCTCGGTGTAGGTGCAGATCATGTTGACCAGGTTGATCTTGTCCCACGCCAGCTGCTTGAGGATGGCGTGATAGATGCCGGGCGTGCGGCTGGTGTCCGGATTCAGGTGCAAGGTCACCGCGTTCAGGTTGTCTTGGCGCGCCAACAGCCGCTCGCCGGCAAACACCTCCTCCACCATCGTGGTCAGCACACGGCTGCTGATGACCATCACCTCGTTGACCCCGCGCGTGACCGTGACGAAGGCGCCGCGCATCGGCTCGGCCTTCGACAGCAGCCGCCGGTGGCACTCATTGATGCTGTCCGAATAGCGGTAGGTGTACTCGGTCAGCTCGGTGCGGGTGGTCAGCTCGCCGGTCTTCTGCGCCAGCGCCAAGGGCTGGTTGCTGGCCTCCGGCAGGCGCTCGGCCACGCGGCGCAGCGCCATCACCACGGCCGCCTGGCCGACCGGCTTCCACATGTCGCTCTCCAGCTGCGGCTGCAGCTGGCGCGCCAACTCCGACAAATTGATCAGGTTACGCCGCAACCCCTCGGTGAGAAACGACGAATCCATGACGATGCGTTCAACTTTGGTAGCAATCGACAGCATACAAGCTCCCCCTGTCCGCGCGCCGGCGGACAAAAACTCAACTAACAGCAGGCGCTGCGCCGCGCAGCGCGCCGTGGTCGGCGCCCGCGCGGCGACGCAAACCCGCTGCCGGCGCCCCGGATGGAGGCGCGGCGGCAGTCAGGATGCGGCAAGCGGTGACAAATGGAGGGCGATGCTAGAGCGGTGGCGGCGCCGTGGTGTGGGCGGCGCGCAGTGCGCGGGCGGAACTGACATTGTGCGTTGGGTGTGCGGTCATTATTTTCTTCCTGTGGTTCCCGTTGCGCTTGTTTCCAAGGGTCGTGCCCTGCGCTTTTTATATGCCGGTCACGAACCATAATTCGTGCTGGCGTCAACTAGTTTAATTCGCAATATTAGAACTCTGCAACCACGATTTGCTGAAAAATTGGGCATAGTGTTGCGTAGCCACCGAAAATAGAGGGCGGCGTCTAGTTCGTTGTTGATATAAGACAAACCGCTCCTATCGTGCGCAATCCTGCAGGCAACATCTGGTATGGCGGCGTTTCGAATGCGGCCCGGCGCCCGGCCGGAGTGTCTCATTTCAGACATTTTTTTATTCCGCGACTAATTTTCCAAGTTTTTTGACTTCGTGAGCGCGACAGGAATAGTGTCGCCCCTACTCGCCGTTTTAGCCACACAAAAACGCCGCGCGGCCAACCGCCGCCGCGGCGCCGGGAACGCCGAGTTGGCCACCATCCCGGCCAAGGCCGCACCTAGCGAAAAATCACAGACCCCATGGAGAAGAGATGAATTTACGTAAGACCCTACTCGCTGCATCCGTCGTCGCCGCATTGCCGATGATGGCGTCCAACGCAGCCCAAGCGGCGGCACAGCTCATGTCCGCGCCAGTGGCCCAGTCCTCTCCACAAGAGAGCGCCGGCCTGGTGGCCAAGATGGCTGCACTCGACAGCCAGCGCGGCCTGTCCGCCGACCACAGCTTCCGCATCGCCAGCCAGCACCCTGGCGTGGTGGGCGAGAAGATCACCCGCGCCAACCACACGTACAAGGGCTTGCGCGTGTTCGGTTCCGAATCGGTGATCGTCACCAACAGCGCCGGCGACATCATCAGCGAGTCGGTGGCCGACCGCCGCGCCGCGCTGGACGCGCCCGCCGCCTCCGGCGGCCGCACGGCCACCGTCGCCCAGGCCGACTGGACCCCGACGCTGAGCGCCAGCGACGCCATCGCGCTGGTGGTCAAGGCCGTCGCGCCGAGCGGCACGCACCGCTGGCAGCCCAGCGCCGAACTGCTGATCTATCCGGTGATGAAATCGGTGCGCATCCCCTCGGCCGTGAACAAGGCCGAGTCGGCGCTCAACGCCATGGACCTGGAGCAGGTGGTCGACCACTACGAGCTGGCCTACTACGTGCAGACCCGCATGGCCGACCACGGCAAGCCGGTGTACTTCGACACCATGGTCAACGCCAAGACCGGCGCCGTGATCACCCAGTGGAAGGCGCTGCAGACCGTGGTTGGCACCGGCAACAGCCAGTACAACGGCCAGGTGCCGATCCAGACCTCGCTGTCGGGCAGCACCTACAAGATGCTGGACTCCACCCGCGGCACCGGCGGCACCTACGGCGGCATGGCGATCACCAACGCCAACCACAGCTCGGCCAACAATCCGAACGCCGGCAGCATCTACACCAACACCACCAACGTCTGGGGCGACGGCCAGAACTACAACGGCGGCAGCACCACCAACGCCAACGGCCAGACCGCCGCGGTCAACGCGCTGTGGGGCCTGATGAACACCTACGACGGCCTGAAGAACGTGCTGGGCTGGCAGTCGCTGGACGGTAACAACACCGCCACCTACATCGCCGCCCACGTCGACACCGCCTACGACAACGCCTTTTACGACGACGGCTGCAAGTGCATGTACATCGGCGACGGCTCCAGCTTCTACAGCCTCGGTTCGATCGACGTGATCGGCCACGAGATGTCGCACGGCGTCACCGCCTCGACCTCCAACCTGACCTACTCGGGCGAGTCGGGCGGCTTGAACGAATCGAACTCCGACATCGGCGGCGAGATGATCGAAGCCTACGCCCGCAACGGCGGCACCGGCAACGTGATCCCGGCCACCGGCAACGACTGGATGATGGGCAAGGAGATCAGCAAGTCCGGCCAGCCGCTGCGCTGGATGTACAAGCCTAGCAAGGATGGCAGCAGCCCGGACGCCTGGAGCAGCTCGCTGGGGAACCTGGACGTGCACTACACCAGCGGCCCGAACAACCGCATGTTCTACTTCCTGTCGCAGGGCTCGAACGCCAGCTCGACCAGCGACTACTACTCGAAATACCTGGTCAAGAGCCCGGCCGCGATGACCGGCATCGGCAACGACAAGGCGTTCCGCATCTGGTTCAAGGCCAACACCACCAAGTTCACCTCGTCGACCAACTACGCCGACGCCCGCAACAAGGTGCTGGCCGCCGCCACCGAGCTGTATGGCGCGGGGTCGAAGGAAGCGATCGCGGTGCAGCGCGCCTACGCGGCGATCAACGTCGGCGCCGACATCGACGAAACCGGCGCCACCGGTGGCGTGTCGATCACCACCCAGCCGTCGAACGTGACCGTGGCAGCAGGTTCCACCGCCTCGTTCAGCGTGGGCGCCAGCGGCGGCACCTCGCCGTACACCTACAAGTGGTACCGCAACGGCGCCGTCATCAGCGGCGCCACCTCGGCCACCTACTCGCTGACGGCGCAGGCGACCGACAACGGCGCGGTGTTCAACGCCGTGGTCAGCGACTCGTCGTCGCCGGTCAAGACCGCGACCTCGGGCAACGCCACGCTGACCGTCGGCTCCACCGGCGGCACCACCGAGCGCGTGACGAACGGCGGCTTCGAGTCCGGCGCCACCGGCTGGTCCGGCACCACCGGCGTGATCGGCAACTACAGCGGCCAGAGCGCCTACGAGGGCACGCAGTTCGCCTGGCTGGGCGGGAACGGCACCACCGCGTCCGAGACCATCACCCAGGCCGTGACGATCCCGTCGACCGCCACCGCGGCCACGCTGACCTTCGCGCTGCACATCGACACCGCTGAAACGGGCAGCACCGCCTACGACAAGCTGGTGGTGACCGTGAAGAACAGCGCCGGCACGGTGCTGGGCACCCTGGCCACGTACTCCAACGTGAACGCGGCTTCCGGCTACCAGGTGCGCACCTTCAACATGCTCGCGTACAAAGGCCAGACCGTCACGCTGTCGTTCGCGATGAATGAGGACTCGTCGCTGCAAACGTCGTTCGTGGTGGACAAGGTCAGCCTGATCACCCAGTAAGTGTGGTAAGACAGCCCCGCCTGACCCGACGGGGCTGTTTTTTGCCGGGGCGGCAGCCCATCGCCGCCCCGTTTTTTTTCCTGGCTGAGCAAGCGATGCAGTTTCATCTCCAAGTGCAGGGCGGACCGTCAGGCCCGCAAACCATAGCGATCGACGCCGCCAACGAGGCGGAGGCGATCCGCCAGGCGGCGCGCAACGGCTGGCGCGTGCTGGCCATCGGCAGTACCGAATCCATGGGTGCGGGGGCGCGTGCGTCCGCGCGCCGGAGCAAGCAAGCCTTCCCGCTGCTGCAATTCAGCCAGGAGCTACTGGCCCTGCTGGAAGCGGGCTTGAACCTGAGCGAGGCCACCGCCACCTTGCTCAACAAGGAAACCCGCAGCGGCGCGCGCGCCACGCTGGCCGCGATCCAGCGCTCGCTGCAACAGGGGAAAAGCTTCTCCGACACCCTGGCCGATTTTCCGGCCGTCTTCCCCGAACTGTATGTCGCCACCGTGCACGCGGCCGAGCGCTCGGGCAACCTGCCGGAGGCGCTGGCGCGCTTCGTCGGCTACCAGCTGCAGTTCGACGCCATCCGCAAGAAGCTGGTCTCGGCGGCCATCTATCCGGCCATGCTGCTTGTGGTGGGCACGCTGGTCACGCTGTTCCTGATGGGGTACGTGGTGCCCAAGTTCAGCGTGGTGTATGAAGGCTCGGGGCGCGAGATCCCGTGGGCCTCGCGCATGCTGCTGTCGTTCGGCCAGGCGCTGGCCGCGCATCCGTGGCTGTGCGCCGGCGCGCTGGCCGGCGTGGTGCTGGGCGTGGTGCTCGGCCTGGGCAACGCGGCCCTGCGCGGCCGGCTGGTGTTGGCCATCCTGCGCCTGCCGGTGCTGTCGGCCAAGGCCGCCGAGTTCCGCCTGGCGCGCTTCTACCGCGCGCTGTCGCTGCTGCTGCACGCCGGCATACCTTTATCGAAGGCGCTGGCGATGACCAACGCCATGCTGCTGCCGGCGCAGCAGGTGCAGCTGGTGCAGACTCGCCGCGCGGTCGAACAGGGGCTGCCGTTTTCCACCGCGCTGGAACAGAACGCGCTGGCCACGCCGGTGGCGCAGTCGCTGCTCAAGGTGGGCGAGAACACCGGCCGCCTGGGCGACATGCTGGAACGCTCGGCCAAGTTCCACGACGAGGAATTCGCCCGCTGGGTGGACTGGGCCTCGCGCCTGCTGGAGCCTGTGCTGATGACGGTGATCGGCGTGGTGATCGGCGGCGTGGTCGTCTTGATGTATATGCCGATCTTCGAGTTGGCGGGGAGTCTGTCATGAACGCACGCGAACCGGCTGTCCTCAGCCCCGAGGTGCTGCACGGCGCGCGCGCCGCCGCGATGGCGCAGGGCCGGCCGACCATGGCGCTGCTGCAGGAAGCCTGTGGCCTGACGCCGGAGGAGCTCACGCGCCAGCTGGCAGCGTTGTTCTGCTATCCGGCCTGGCCGATGAGCAGGCTGCAGGCGGCGCTGCCGGCGTTCGACCTGCTGTCCTACACCGACTGCGCGCAGCGCGACTGCGTGCTGCTGCGCGAAGGCGGCGATGCGCCGGTTCTGGTGATCGGCAATCCCTTCGCCGAGGACACCTTGCAGTGGGCCGGCTACGCCATCGGCTGCGCCTACACGGTGGCGCTGGCCCATCCCGACGATTTGACCGCCTACCTGGTGCAGCAGGAAAGCGTGCAGCAAGCCATGCAGGACATGATGGAGGACGGCAGCCACGGCGAAACGGCGGGCCTGGACCAGACCATCGAGGACATCTCGCTGATACGCATCAGTGAAGACAGCAGCCCGGTGGTCAAGCTGGTCAACTCCACCATCTACGACGCGCTGAAGTTCCATGCCAGCGACATCCACCTGGAATGCGACGCCGCCAGCCTGGTGATCAAGTACCGCGTGGACGGGGTGCTGGTGCAGGCCGGCACGGTGCAGGGCCTGCAGATGGCCGAGCAGATCATCTCGCGCATCAAGGTGCTGGCGGAGCTGGACATCGCCGAGCGCCGCGTGCCGCAGGACGGCCGCTTCAAGGTGCGTGTCAAGGGCAGCGAGATCGACTTCCGCGTCTCCATCATGCCCAACATCTTCGGCGAGGACGCGGTGCTGCGCCTGCTGGACCGGCGTGCGCTGACCGAGGCCGCCGCCGCGCTGCGGCTGGAGAGCCTGGGCCTGAACGACGACGCCATCGCGCAGATCCGCCGCCTGGCCGCCAAGCCGCACGGCATGCTGCTGGTCACCGGGCCGACCGGCTCGGGCAAGACCACCACGCTGTACGCCGCCATCACCGAGATCAACACGGGCCGCGACAAGATCGTCACCATCGAGGACCCGGTGGAGTACCGGCTGCCGCGCGTGCTGCAGATTCCCGTCAACGAGAAGAAGGGCCTGACCTTCGCGCGCGGTCTGCGCTCCATCCTGCGCCACGACCCGGACAAGATCATGATCGGCGAAATCCGCGACGACGAGACCGCGCAGATCGCGGTGCAGGCATCGCTGACCGGGCACCTGGTATTCACCACGGTCCACGCCAACAACGTGTTCGACGTGGTGGGCCGCTTCCTGCACATGGGCGTTGACCCATACAGCTTCGCAGCGGCGCTGAACGGCATCGTCGCCCAGCGGCTCCTGCGGCTGAACTGCGAGCACTGCGCGGTGGACGTGGCGCCCGATCCGCAGGACCTGGCCGACAGCGGCCTCACCGCCGGCGACGTGCGCGAGTGGCGCTTCAAGGCCGGCAGCGGCTGCGGCCATTGCCGCGGCACCGGCTACAAGGGCCGCAAGGCGGTGGCCGAGGTGCTGATACTGAACGATGCCATGCGCGAGATGATCTGCACCCGCGCGCCGGTAAGCCGCATGAAGGAGGAAGCCGCCACCATGGGCTTCCGGCTGGCGCGCAGCGCCGGGCTGGATCTGGTGCGGCAGGGAGAAACGACTTTACTGGAGCTCAATCGTGTCACTTATTGAACGCTTTGCGCGGCTGGTGTCGAGGGAGGCGCCGTCGCCCGCATCGCTACCGTCGCCGCACGCATCGCTAGTGCCGTCGGCGTCGCTGTCGCCACTGGCTTCGTTGACATCGCGGGCGCCGCTGGCTCAGCGCCGCCTGCGCGTGCTGCTGTCGCCGCAGCAGGTGTTGTGCGTGGTCCGCCACGGCGGGCGGCTGGTGGAGGGCAGCGCGCGGCAGATCGCCGTCGACGGTGCGAGCGCGGCCGGCCATTGGCAGGCCGCCATCGACGCGCTGCGCACGCTGTTGCAGCAGCCGGACATCGCTGCGGCCAGGCTGCCGCTGGAGATCAGCCTGTCGGGCCGCTGGAGCCAGCTGGTGCTGGCGCCGTGGAGCGACGCGCTGCTATCCGAACCGTCGGCCAGCCGATTCCTGCAAACGCAGCTGGCAGCCCTGTACGGCGACAACGCGCGCGGCTGGAGCGTGGTCGGCGACGACGCGCCATACGGCCACACGCGCCTGGTCTGCGGCGTCGACAGCACGCTGCTGCAAGCGCTGAAGGACGTCGCCACCGAATGCGGCCACGCCTGCCGCGTGATCGAACCGCTACTCGCCACCGCCCTGCGCACGCTGGAGGCGCCGCAGCCCAAGCAGAGGCGCAAAGGCGCGGCCGATGCCGTCGGCGCGCTGGCGCTGATCGAGCCTGGCCGCATCACGATGGCGGCGCTGCGCGACGGGCGCATCGTCGCCATTCAATCGCAACCGGCCAGCGAGGCGTGGCGGCTCGAATTGCCGCAAGCCTGGCAACGCTGGACGCTGCGCGCGCCCGAACTGGCCGCCATCGAGCAGATCGCCGTCACGGACCTGAGCGCGCTGCCCCCGGCGCATGCCTCCGCGTCGGCCCCCACGCTGCACCTCGTGCCCGGCACACTGCCAGCGCGCTTCCATCTGGGCGCCAATCCCTTCGGCGAGCGCGCCACCGTCAGCGCAGTGGCGCCGCAAGCCCCATCGTCCACCACCAAGCCGGAGGTGGCCGCATGACACACCTGAATTTCCTGCCCCGCGCCACGCAACCGACCGGCTGGCGCCTCGCCTTGCTGGCCATTGGCGTGCTGGTGCTGCTGCCCGCCGCCGCCAACTGGGTCACGCAACTGCAAACCGTCAACCGCCTGGAAGCGCGGCTGAACGCGCAAACAGCCGCCGCGCAGCCAACGCGCCTCACACGCCCCGCACTGGCGCCCGCGCAGCAGCACGAGCTTGACCTGCAAGTCAAGGCGGTGGCCGAAGCGGTGCGCCAACTTAACCTGCCTGTCACTCGGCTGATCAAGGCGGTCGTCGCACCGGCCGACGTGCGCGTGGCCCTGCTGGCGCTCGACCTGAACGGCCAACCACCGCAGGACGGCGCCGACACCGCCGTACCCTCCGGCGCACTGAAGATCATCGCCGAAGCGGAAACCGCGCAAGACATGATCAACTACCTGGCCTTCCTCAACCAGCAGCCGATGTTCCGCTCCGTGTACCTGATCAAGCACGAGATGGCGGCCGGCGCCGGCGAACGGCCCTATCACTTCCAGCTGGAGGCCCAATGGCGGCAATAAAATCCGGCGCGCTGCCCAAACTGAAACTCGCGCCCAATCTCGCGCCAAGGCTGGCGTGGCAAACGCGCCGCCTGCTGCGACAGGCCGGTCCCGGCGCGGTGGCCGGCATCGCCTGCGCGCTGCTGGCCGTGCTGGCGCAATGGCAGGCGACACAGCTCGACCAGCGCCAGGCCACGCTGACACGGCAGCTCAACGCAGCAGCACGCGCCGCCGCCGCGCCGCACACACCCGCGCCAACCGCCGCCGGCGGCGTGGCCGCGTTCTACGCCTACCTGCCCGCGCACGACGCGATCCCCGACCAGCTCAAGGAACTGGTAAAGGTGGCGCAGCAAAGCGGCATAGCCCTCAACAAAGCCGAATACAAACCCGAGATGGACGCGAAGGCAGGCTTCCTGCGCTACCGCATCACGCTGCCGGTCAAGGCCGACTATGCAAGCGTGCAGGCCTTCCTCATCGGCGCACTGCAAGCGCTGCCGACGCTGACGCTCGACTCGGTCGCCTTCAAGCGCGAACAGATCGAGTCCGGCGAGATTGACGCGCGCATCCAGTTCGTGCTGCTGGTGAGGCAGGAGGCGCGGCGATGAGAAAGATCGTGATCGGCGCAGCCGCCGTCGCCACCCTGCTGGCCGCATGGTTCGCGCCCGACCAGGACGGCGGCGTAGTCGGCCCCGCAGCCGCCACCACGCGCGAAGCCGTGCCAGTGCCGGTGGCGGCCGCCACCTCTCCGGCCGGCGCCACCGGCGCAGTGGGAGCCGCAAGCGACGCTGCCCCCGTAGGCGCCACAGGAGCCACGGCCGCCGCCGCACCCGCCCCCGGCGCGGACGGCATCGACCTGCAAATCCACCCACGCGTCGCGGACGACGACATGGGCAACGTCTTCGCCAAGCAAAGCTGGGCGCCGGAGACGCCGAAGAAAATCATGATGGACCAGGCGCAGGCGCAGCAAGCGGCGCAACAGGCCAGTACACCATCCGGCCCTCCCGCCCTGCCCTTCCAGTTCATGGGCCGCTTCACCGACGAAGGCAAGACCGCCTACTTCCTACAAATCGACGGCCAGAACGTCGTCGCCCGTCCCGGCGAAAAAGTCAACGACAGCTACCTGCTCGACAGCGTCAGCGGCAACACGATGAACTTCGTCTACCTGCCGCTCAACCAGAAACAAACCTTAGTCGTAGGGGACACCAATTGAAACCAACCGCCCACCGCCTGCACCTGCTGGCCGTCACACTGCTGCTAAGCGCCTGCGCCGGCAGCCAGACCTTCAAAGAAGGCAACGCCCTGCTGGACGCCGGCCAGATCGACCAGGGCCTGGCCAAGCTGGAACAGGCCTCGCGCGACGATCCGCACAACGCCGAGTACCGCATCGTCCTGCTGAACCGCAAACTCAAACTGGTCAACGCCATGAACAGCCGCGCCGACACGCTGCGCCTGAAAGGCCAGGCCGCCGAAGCCGGCGCGCTGTACGAACAGGCGCTGGCCATCGACCCGGCCAACCTGGTGGCACGCCAGGGCAAGGCCACGCTGGCGCAAGACCAGCGCCACCAGCAAGCCATGGGCGAAGCGGAAGCGCTGCTGCAGCGCGGCGGCGACGCCAACCTGGCGCAGGCGCAAGAGCTGCTGCGCCCCCTGCTGGTGGAGCGCCCCAACCAGCGCGACCTGCTGCGGCTTAAGACCCAGATCAGCGACGCCCAGACCCGCCTGCGCCCCGCCAGCGGACGGCTGGCGATGGCCTACCGCAAACCGGTCACGCTGGAATTCCGAGACGCCCCGCTACGCGCCGTGTTCGATTTCATCAGCAAGGTATCGGGCCTGAACTTCGTGTTCGACCGCGACGTCGATCCCAACCTGCGCGCCACCATCTCGGTGCGCGACACCAGCATCGAGGAAGCCATCGGCATGCTGTTGAGCGCCAACCAGCTGGAGCAAAGCGTCACCGGCGACCGCTCGATCACCATCTACCCCAACAACCCGCAGAAGCAGAAGGACTACCAGCAGCTGCTGGTGCGCAGCTTCTTCCTCGCGAACTCCGACGTCAAGACGGTGGCCTTCTCGCTCAAGACGCTACTGAAGGCGCGCGACATCGTCACCGATGAACGCATCGGCACCATCATCATGCGCGACACGCCGGAGATGATACGCATGGCCGAACGCATCATCGCCGTGCAGGACGTGGCCGACCCCGAAGTCATGCTGGAGGTGGAAGTGCTGGAAGTGAAACGCTCGCGCATCCAGGAGCTGGGCGTGCGCTGGCCCGACACAGTCGGCCTGACCCTGTTGGGCAGCGGTCAATACGGCGCGTTGACCGTCGGCGACCTGCACAAGATCAGCGGCAGCACCATCGGCCTGGGTTTCGGCAGCGTGACCATCAACGCCAACAAGAACGACACCGACAGTAATATCCTCGCCAATCCCCGCATCCGCGTGCGCAACAAGGACAAGGCCAAGGTGCTGATCGGCGACCGCGTGCCGGTGATTACCGTCACCACCAACAACGGCGTCAGCTCGGACAGCGTGAACTACGTGGACGTGGGCCTCAAACTGGACGTGGAGCCCAACGTCTACCTGGACGACGAGGTGGCGATCAAAATCAACCTGGAGGTCAGCAGCGTGGTCAAGGAGATCGTCAGCAAATCCGGCACGCAGGCCTACCAGATCGGCACGCGCAGCGCGGCCACGGTGCTGCGCCTGAAGGACGGCGAGACGCAGGTGCTGGCGGGCCTGATCAGCGACGAGGACCGCACCACCGCCAACAAGGTGCCCGGCGTGGGCGAGCTGCCGGTGCTGAGCCGCTTGTTCGGCACGCAGAAGGACGATTCCACCCGCAGCGAGATCGTGCTGTCGATCACGCCGCGCGTGCTGCGCTCCATCCGCCGGCCGGAATTGTCGGCGGCGGAGTTCAACTCCGGCACCGAAACCGACATCGGCGGACGTAGCCAGATGGGCACCACGCTGGCCTCCGTCCCCGACACGGCGGCCGACATGGCGCCCACGCCGCGCGACGCCGCGCCGGCATTGGTGCCCGGCGGCCCGGACACGACCGGAAGCTCCGGCATGACGGGTAGCTCCGGCATGACAGGCGGCTCGGGCATGACCGGCGGCGACCCAACGCCTGCACCGCCATCCAAGCCGCAACCGGTCAATCCCGTCCCCTACACGCCGCCGAAGAAAGGCCAGTAGCCATGCAGCGCAAGGCCCAACGCGGCTTCACCTTCATCGAGTTGATGATCACGCTGTCCATCCTCGCCACGCTGGCGATGGTGGCGGCGCCGATGGCGCAGGTGGCGCTGCAGCGCGAAAAAGAGCACCAGCTGCGCGCCGCCCTGATCGAGATCCGCGAAGCCATCGACGCCTACAAGCGCGCCGCCGACAACGGCCGCATCAAACTGGCGATGGGCGATTCCGGTTACCCGAAGAAGCTGGAAGACCTGGTCACCGGCGTGCCGGACCAGCGCAGCCCGCGCAAGCAGAACATGTACTTCCTGCGCCGCATACCGCGCGATCCGTTCGCGCCGGCCGACGCCAGCACCAGCGGCTTCGCCAGCAGCGCGGCCAGCGGAGGATGGGCCGTGCGCTCCTACGCATCGCCGCCGGACAACCCGGCCGAAGGCGAGGACGTGTTCGACGTCAGCTCCCGCTCCGCCGTCATGGGCCTGAACGGCATCCCCCTCAAACAATGGTGACGCCATGAAGCGCAACAAGGGATTCACGCTGGTCGAACTGCTGGTGGTATTGGCGATCATCTCGCTGCTGCTCACCATCGCGCTGCCGCGCTATTTCAGCTCGGTCGACAAATCGAAGGAAGTGGCGCTGCGGGAGAACCTGCAGGTGCTCCGCAGCGGCATCGACAAATACTACGCCGACAAGGGCGAATACCCGGCGGCGCTGGCGGACCTCGTCACGCAGCGCTACTTCCGCAAGGTGCCGCTGGACCCGGTGACGGAATCGGCCACCACCTGGCTGTTGCTGCCGTCCGCCGACGCCGAAAAACCCGGCGTGGCCGACATCCGCAGCGGCGCCAAAGGAAAGACCCGCGATGGCACGCCATACGAACAGCTTTAAACGCCAGCGCGGCTTCGCCTATCTGTGGACGCTGATGCTGGTGGCCTTCATGGGCGTCGGCCTGACCATCGCCGCCGACCTGTACACGACCGCCATGCGGCGCGACAAGGAGCGCGAGCTGCTGTTCATCGGCCATGAGTTCCGCCACGCGCTGGAGGCCTACAACAAGGCCAACGGCGCCGGCCAGTATCCGCTGACGCTGGAGGAGCTGCTGAAGGACCCGCGCTTCCCCAGCGCCAAACGCCACCTGCGCCGCCTGTACAACGATCCGATCACCGGCAAGCCCGATTGGGCGCTGGTGCTGCAGCAGGGCCGCATCGTCGGCATCCGCTCCACCTCCGCGCAGCGCCCCATCAAGCAGGAAAACTTCGACGATGACGACGCCGGCCTGGCGAAAAAGCCGCGCTACGCCGACTGGTTGTTCACCTACCCGCACGACCTGTTCACCGTACCGCAGAATGCGGACGCCAAACGCTGACTGGTTGCGAAGTTATTGATCTTGGACAGAACGTCCGATCCATCCGCGATCTAGCTTGATTCATCCGCCACGCGGAATCGGCGACATCATTCGATGCCAGCTGGAACGGTTGAAATTGGGAGGACGAGATGATCCTGCGTACACGCCTGCTTACCGTCACCACCGCCGTCGCCGCCGCGACGTCGCTGCTGGCCGCCACCGCGACGCTCGCGGCAGACCAACTGATGGCCCCACCGGTCAACACGCTCACGCCGCAGGACAGCTCCGGCCTGGTCGCGAAGCTGACGGCGATGGAGGCCGCTCGCGGCGTGCCGCCGGACCTGAGCTTCCGCATCCGCAGCATCCATCCCGGCGTGGCCGGGCAGAAGGTCGTCCGCGCCCAGCACACCTACAAAGGCTTACCGGTATTCGGTTCGGAGTCGGTGGTGGTCACCGACGCGGCGGGCAATATCGTCAGCGTCTCGACCGCCGACCGGCGCGGCCAGCTGGCCGCAGGCCTGGCGCCGTCCGCCATCAGCGACATGGTGCCGACGCTGAGCGCCGGCGACGCCATCGCCGTGGCGGCCAAGTCTGTCGCGCCGCACGCCACCAACCGCTGGCCTCCCAGCGCCGAGCTGACGATCTACCCGGTCATGAAGACGGTGCGCATGCCATCGGCCACCGGCAAGGCCGACGCCGAACTCAATGCGCTGGACGTGGAGGAAGTGGTGGACCGCTACGAGCTGGCCTACTACGTCAAGCTGCGCCTGGCCGAAGACGGCAAGCCGGTCTACTTCGACACCATCGTCAACGCCAGGACCGGCGCCATCATCGCACAATGGCACGCGCTGAAGACGGTGGTCGGCACCGGCAACAGCCAGTACAACGGCCAGGTACCGATCCAGACCTCGCAGTCGGGCAGCACCTATCAGATGCTCGACTCCACCCGTGGCACCGGCGGCAAATTCGGCGGCATGGCGATCACCAACGCCAACCACAGCCCGGCCAACAATCCCGATCCCGGCGCCATCTACGTCAACACCACCAACGTATGGGGCGACGGCCAAAACTACAACGGCGGCAGCACCACCAATGCCAACGGCCAGACCGCGGCAGTCAACGCGCTGTGGGGCCTGATGAACACCTACGACGGCTTGAAGAACGCGCTGGGCTGGCACTCGCTGGACGGGAACAACACCGCCACCTACATCGCCGCCCACGTCGACACGGCCTACGACAACGCCTTCTACGACGACAGCTGCAAGTGCATGTACATCGGCGACGGCTCCAGCTTCTACAGCCTGGGCTCCATCGACGTGATCGGCCATGAGATGTCGCACGGCGTCACCGCGTCGACGGCCGATCTGGTGTACTCCGGCGAATCCGGCGGCTTGAACGAATCGAACTCCGACATCGGCGGCGAGATGATCGAAGCCTACGCCCGCAACGGCGGCACCGGCAACGTAATCCCGGCCACCGGCAACGACTGGATGATGGGTAAGGAGATCAGCAAGTCCGGCCAGCCGCTGCGCTGGATGTACAAGCCAAGCAAGGATGGCAGCAGCCCGGATGCGTGGAGCAGCACGTTGAAATACCTGGACGTGCACTATTCCAGCGGGCCCAATAACCGCATGTACTACTTCCTGTCGCAGGGCTCCAGCGCCGATCCGGCCTCCGACTACTACAGCAAATACCTGGTCAAGAGCCCGGCCGCGATGACCGGCATCGGCAACGACAAGGCTTACCGCATCTGGTTCAAATCGCTGACCACCAAGTTCACCTCGACGACCAACTACGCCGACGCGCGTTCCAAAGTGCTGGCGTCGGCGCAGGAGCTGTACGGCGCCGGCTCGAAGGAAGCCATCGCGGTGCAGCGCGCCTATGCGGCGATCAACGTCGGCGCGGACGTCGACGAATCCGGCTCCACCGGGGGCGGCGATGTCACGATCACCACGCAGCCGGCCAGCGTGACCGTGGCGCCGGGCGCCACCGCGTCGTTCAGCGTGGGCGCCAGCGGCGGCACGCCTCCCTACTCCTACAAGTGGATGCGCAATGATGCGCCGATCGCCGGCGCCACGTCGGCCACCTACTCGCTGATCGCGCAGCTGTCCGACAACGGCGCTATGTTCAATGCGGTCGTCAGCGATTCGGCATCTCCACCGAAGAGCGCCACCTCGTCCAAGGCGACATTGACGGTGACCGCCGGCGGTGGCGGCAATGAGCTGGTGACCAACGGCGGATTCGAAGACGGCACCACCGGCTGGCATGGCAGCACCGGCGACATCGGCAGCTTCTCCGGCCAGCAGGCCTACGAAGGCACGCGCTATGCCTGGATGGGCGGTAACGGCTTCTACGCGATCGAAACGCTGACCCAATCGGTGACGATCCCGTCGAACGCCACGTCGGCGATGCTGACCTTCGCGCTGCACATCGACACCGACGAAACCGCCCACAAGATCTACGACCGGCTGACCGTCACCGTGAGAAGCAGCAGCGGCGCGGTGCTGCGCACGCTGGCCACCTGGTCCAACCTGGACGCCGCCGACGGCTACCAGATCCACAGCTACGACCTGTCTGCCTTCAAGGGCCGCACGGTGACGCTATCCTTCGCCATGCGCGAGGACAGCGGCAAGCAGACCTCCTTTGTTCTCGACAAAGTCAGCCTGCTGACGAAGTAATCAACGCAGGCTGACGAACACCGGGTTCGAATAGAACCACAGGCTGCGGTAGTTACGGTCGTTGATGTCGTTGAAGCGCGCCGTGTTGTCGGTGGTGCCGGTGCGCTGGTCCGCCAGCGGTTCGCCGTCCTGGGTCAGGCCGGCGACGTCGGTGCCCAGGTTGGTGCCGCGCAGGCGGTAGTACTGGTTCTTGCTGGCGGTGGTTTCGTAGCTGATGCTGAAATAACCGTCCGCATCGACCTTCCAGTCCGCGCTGGTGAAGCGCTTCACCACGCGTGTGCTGGCGTTGGTGGCCACGCTGTAGGCGGCGCTGCCCGGCGTGGCCTTGGCGTTCACGTCACCGACGATCAGGTCGACGTGGTCGACCACCGGCTTGACGTTGGCCGCCGTGCCGCTGTCGACCGGCTTCTCGTAGTTGTTCTTCGCCGGCGACTTGAAGCGGATGGTGATCGTCACCTTGTCGCCGCTGGCGACCTTTAATTCGCCGCCCATCTCCTTGCGGTCATCCTTGCTGGCCAGGTTGAAGTCCAGCGCATTGATCAAGTCCCCGTAGACCGAGAACATCTTCCCCGAGCGCAGGCCTTGCAGCAGGTCCTTCGCTGCCGGCTTGCCTTGGGCGCTGTTGAAGACGTAGTTCTTCGCATACTCGCCGGGGAAGTAGCCGCTGCTGTTGCCGCCGACGATTTTGAAGTGAGTGTCGGAGTCGGTCAGGTTCCAGATGCGGCGGCCCTCGCCGAGCAGCGCATCCCACACGCCGCCGACCTTGGCGACGATATAGTCAACACCGCCGTAGGCCCGCAGCGGCGCGTTCTCCGGCGTGTAGGCGGCCGTGTAGCCGCCGCGGTCCGGCTCCATCTGGTTGCCGACCATGCCTTCGATGGCGAACACGACGTTCGGCGCGATGTCGTTGAAGCGGCGGAAGTCGTCGACCGTGTAGCTGCCCTTGTTGCGCGACGGGTGGTTGACCACGGCGTAGCTGGTGTCCGGGTAGTTATCCTTCAACCAGCTGATGGCCTTGAGCGCATCGTCTGCGCTGGCGTTGTAGCGGGTGGTTCCGTATTTGCTCTTCCACGCGGCGACATCGGCGGCGTCGAACAGCGACGGGTCGCGGGTGGTGAACAGGTATTCGAACTCCTTCATGCCCTTGGTGCTGGAGGCCAGCTTGTCGCTGCCTTCGAACAGGCCAATGCCGATGTGGTCATGGGTCGGCATGTCCCATTCGAAGCCGGAGAAGATCAACTTGTCAGCGTAGGTACCGGCCGCCTGCAAGGCCTGCACGTGCTGGATTTCGTAGCGTTCGACGCCAATCGACAGCGGAATCCCCGCCGGCAGCGACGCGCCCTTCTCGTCGCGCGACGACAGGCGTAGGTGATTGCTGATCGCCATCCAGTCCAAGCCATAGCTGGTGAAGGCCTTGCCCAGTACCTTGTCCAGCGTCTGGCTGACGTCCGTGTCGGGCGACTGCGTGGTGTGGGTGTGCAGGTCGCCGGCGATCCAGCGGCCGGCCGGCAGCGGCGGCACGACGACGTCCGCGGGCTGGTCGCCGCCGCAGGCGACGGCGGTCAGCATGATGGCAACGGCGGTGGGAATCAGCAATTGGCGTGGGCGGAAATGGGAGACGAACGACATGATGGTGAGTCCTGAAAGTGGATGCGGAATTCGGCACACTAGCATCCGACTATTACCTGCCTATGACTTGGCGGCGCGTGCAAAACTGCTATGATCCCCGGCTGGCGCAGACTACGATCCGCGCGGCCACGCAAATCACACCAGGGATATAAAAATGACTATTGGCGGAAAAACCATGGAAGAGGCCTTGGCCTCGCTGTCCGACATGACCGGGGGCGCGGTCCCCATCGGCAAGGACGAACACCTCCAGCGCCTGGCGCGCGCGCAGGCTTACATGCGCGACCAGGGCATCGCGGCGATCTACGTCAACGCCGGCTCCAACATGACCTACTTCACCGGCACCAAGTGGCACGCCAGCGAGCGCATGGTCGGCGCCATCCTGCCGGCCAACGGCGCGGTGGAGTACATCGCTCCCGCCTTCGAAGAGAGCACGCTGAAGGATTTCATGCGAGTCGAGGGCAACGTCAACACGTGGCACGAGCATGAGAGCCCGTACCAGCTGTTCATCGACACGCTCAAGCGCATAGGCATCGCGCCGGCCGCCGCCGGTGGCACCGCGCCGCGCATCGGCATCTGCGAGAGCGCGGCCTTCTTCATCTACGACGGCATCCGTCCGCTGGCCGACGGCTACGCGCTGGAGAACGCGCGCCAGGTCACGGCGCACTGCCGCACCCGCAAGTCCGCCAACGAGATCGCGCTGATGCAGCGCGCCAAGGACATGACACTGGCCGTGCACGTGGCCGCCGCCAGCATACTGCGCGAAGGGATCACCACGGTCGAAGTGGAGGAGTTCATCGACCGCGCGCACCGCAAGGTCGGCGCGTCCGGTTCGTACTTCGTGATTGTGCTGTTCGGCGAGGCGACCGCGTATCCGCATGGCGTGAGCTATGTGCAAACGTTGCAACGGGGCGACACTGTGCTGATCGATACAGGCTGCAAACTGCACAACTACATTTCCGACATCACGCGCACCTATGTGTACGGAGACATCAGCGAGCGTCAACGCTCGGTGTGGAACAGCGAGAAGGCGGCGCAGCTGGCGGCTTTCAACGCGGCGCAGCTGGGCGTGCCGTGCGAGCAGGTGGACATGGCGGCGCGCCGTTCGCTGGAAGCCGACGGCTTTGGTCCCGGCTACAAACTGCCAGGCCTGCCGCACCGCACCGGCCACGGCATCGGCCTCGATATCCACGAGTGGCCTTACCTGGTCGGCGGCGACAAGACGCCGCTGGACGTGGGCATGTGCTTCTCGAACGAGCCGATGATCTGCATCCCCGGCGAATTCGGCGTGCGCCACGAGGACCATTTCTACATGACGGAAAATGGTCCGAAGTGGTTCACCGAACCGGCGCACAGCATCGACGATCCGTTCGGGCTGCGCAAGTAAATCAGGCCTGCCGGCGTTTCAGCGACTGGTAGAAGTGCAGCGGTACGGTGACGGGGATCTCGTCGCCGTCGGTGGCACCGATGACGATGCGGTTGGAGTCCCAGCTTAGCCAGCGCGAGCCTTTGGACTTGTAGACGCGCCCTTCCGGGCCTTCATCGGCAAGCACGAAGCCCGCCTGCTCCACGCGGCCAAGGAAGGCAGTTCGTCCCGTGGTCTTCACCGTGCCGCTCACCGGCAATGAAGAGAACAGCGACGGCGACATCCCGATCAAGCCGCCGATCACCACGGAAGGCCAGACCCCGGACGGCTGCCACCATTCCAGCAATCGCACCTCCGCGAACAGGAGGGCGACGATCCCGGCCAGGATAACCCAGTCGCGCGCGCTGCGCAGCGGGTTCATTCCGATCGAACGCCTGTTGATGGTGCATGCCATGCCCGCCCTCCGTCATTATCAAGAAAGCAGCCATTCTGCACCGGCGACCGCGGAAAAGCCAGCCCATGCCGATGCGCGTGCCGCACATCCGCGAGCATAGGCCGGCACCTGCACCGTGCCAGGCGCCGACAGGCGCTTAGCCGCGCTTCATTACCAAGGTCAGGATGTCGTAGCTGGCTACCAGTTCGTCGTTCTGGTTGGTCACCTGCACGTCCCACGCGACCACGCCCTGGCCGACGCCCTTGTCGTCGGTGCGGTTGCGGTCCACCTTGCGCTTGCAGGTCAGGCGCGCGCGGATGGTGTCGCCTATGGCGACCGGCGTGATGAAGCGCAGGTTGTCCAGGCCGTAGTTGGCCAGCACTGGACCGGGCGCCGGCGAGACGAACAGGCCGGCGGCGGCCGACAGCACGAAGTAGCCGTGCGCGATGCGTTTGCCGAACTGCGTGTCCTTGGCGGCGATGTCGTCGAAGTGCATGTAGAAGTAGTCGCCGGAGACGCCGCCGAAGTTGACGATGTCCGCTTCGCTCACGGTGCGGCGGTGCGTCAGCAGCGAGTCGCCCATCTTCAAATCTTCAAAGTAGCGGCGGAATGGATGGACTTCGCTTTCCTGCACCTTGGCACCGCGCACGTATTCGCCGGTGACGGCAGCCAGCATGGTCGGCGAGCCTTGCACGGCGGCGCGTTGCAGGAAGTGGCGCACCGCGCGGATGCCGCCCAGTTCCTCGCCGCCGCCCGCGCGGCCAGGGCCGCCGTGCTTCAGCTGCGGCAGCGGCGAGCCGTGGCCGGTGGAGTCCACCGACGCTTCGCGGTCCAGGATCAGCACGCGGCCATGCGACGCGGCGGCCATCGGCACGGCGTAGGCGGCGATGGCCGGCTCCTTGGTCACCAGCGTGGAAACCAGCGAGCCCTTGCCGCGCGCGGCCAGCGCCAGCGCTTCATCGATGCCGTTGTAGCTGATGATGGTGCTGACCGGGCCGAAGGCTTCGATGTCGTGCACCGCGTCGTTGCGCATGCCGTCGCGGCACAGCAGCAGCGTCGGCGAGAAGAAGGAGCCGTTGGTGACGCCGTCGCCGACCAGCTTGAAGCCGTCGCGTTCACTGAACAGCACCTCGTTGCCGCGCGTGAGCAACTCGACGCGCTCGGCGACGTCGCGCTGCTGGTCCTTGGAGGCCAGTGCGCCCATGCGCACGCCCTCCACCGACGGATCGCCGACGCTGACCTTGGCCAGCCGCTCGCGCAGCCGGGTGCCGACGGCGTCCACCATATTTTCCGGCACGATGATGCGGCGGATGGCGGTACATTTCTGGCCAGCCTTGCCGGTCATCTCGCGCGCCACCTCTTTGACGAACAGGTCGAATTCAACGTCGTCGGGCGTGACGTCCGGCGCCAGGATGGCGCAGTTGAGCGAGTCCGCTTCGGCGGTGAACGGCACCGAGTTGGCGATCAGGTTGCGGTTGGTGCGCAGCTTGGCGGCGGTATCGGCCGAGCCGGTGAAGGTGACGACGTCGGCGCCGCCCAGGCGGTCCAGCAAGTCGCCGGTGCCGCCGATGACCAGTTGCAGTGCGCCTTCCGGCAGCAGGCCGGAATCGTTCATCATGCGCACCAGGGCTTCGGTCAGGTAGCTGGTGGCGCTGGCCGGTTTGCCGATGCACGGCATGGCGGCCAGGAAGCTGGGCGCGAATTTCTCCAGCAGGCCCCAGATCGGGAAGTTGAAGGCGTTGATGTGCACCGCCAGACCGCCGCGCGGCACCAGGATGTGAGTGCCGGAGAAGCCGCCGTTTTTACCCAGCGCCATGGCCGGGCCTTCGTGCAGCACGTTGGACGACGGCAGCTCACGGCTGCCCATGCTGGCGTAGGCGAACAGCGTGCCGGTGCCCCCTTCGATGTCGACCCAGCTGTCGGCGCGGGTGGCGCCGGTCAGGTGCGAGATGGCGTACAGCTCTTCCTTGCGGCTGGCCAGGTACAACGCCAGCGCCTTCAGGCGCGCGGCACGCTGCTGGAAGTCCAGCTTCATCAGCGCCAGCACGCCGGTCTTGCGGGCGTAAGTGACGGCTTCGTCGAAGTCGATCTTCTCGGCGTGGGTGTGGTAGATCAGCGCGTTGTTCAAGGCGCTGTGCAGCGGCGCGGAGGCTTCAGCGCCTATCCATCGGCCGCCGATCCAGCTTTGCAGGGTTGATGCCATGTTTATCTCCGTTTTTATCTCGTTCGTTATGCTTGGGCGTTTTTATGCAGGTGCAGCGGCAGCGAGCTTTCCCACTCGATGCGCTTGCGGTCCGGTTCCACTTCGGTCAGCGCGTCCACTTCGCGCATGGTGTTCATGGAGCGCACCGCCAGTTCCTGGTATTGGCCGGTGCCCTCGGTCTTCCATTTGATCTCGTCGTCGCGCAGTTCGCGCGCCACCTTGGCCGGCGTACCGACTACGAGGCTGCGCGGCGGCACCTGCATGCCGGCGCGGACGAAGCTCATGGCGGCGACAATGCTGTCGGCGCCGATGACGGCGTTGTCCATCACCACGCTGTTCATGCCGACCAGCGCGTTGCGTCCGATGCGGCAGCCGTGCAGCACGGCGCCGTGGCCGATATGGCCGTCGCGTTCGACCACCGTGTCGCAGCCGGGGAAGCCGTGCATGACGCAGGTGTCCTGCAGGTTGGCGCCCTCCTCCAGGATCAGGCGGCCGAAGTCGCCGCGCAGCGCCGCCAGCGGGCCGACATAGCAGCGCGGGCCGACAATGACGTCGCCGATCAGCACCGCGCTGGGGTGCACGTAGGCGGTCGGGTGGACCACCGGCGTCACGCCGTTGATTTCGTATACTTTAACCATTCATGTCTCCGATTGCCGCCGCCTGCGCGGGAACGACCGTCATACGCGCTCGATCACCAGCGCTATCCCTTGTCCCACACCGATGCACATGGTGCACAGCGCGTAACGGCCGCCAGTGCGTTCCAGCTGGTTCAACGCCGCCAGCACCAGCCGAGCGCCGGATGCGCCCAGCGGGTGGCCGATGGCGATGGCGCCGCCGTTCGGGTTGACGTGGGCCGCGTCGTCGGCCAGGCCAAGATCGCGCGTGACGGCCAGGCCCTGTGCGGCAAAGGCTTCATTCAATTCGATGACGTCCATCTGCTCGATGGTCAGGCCGACCTGCGCCAGCACCTTCTTCGACGCCGGCGAAGGACCGAAGCCCATGATGCGCGGCGCCAGGCCGGCGGTCGCCATGCCTAGCACGCGGGCGCGCTTGCGCAGGCCGTACTGCTCGGCGGCTGCGGCCGACGCCAACAGGATCGCGCAGGCGCCATCGTTCACGCCCGAGGCGTTGCCAGCGGTGACGCTGCCATCCGGCTTGACCACGCCTTTGAGCTTGGCCAGCATCTCGACCGTGGTGTCCGGGCGCGGATGCTCATCGGTGTCGACGATCTTCGGATCGCCTTTTTTCTGCACCAGCGTGACCGGCACGATTTCATCCTTGAACACGCCGGCGGCATGGGCGGCGGCCCAGCGCTGCTGGCTGCGCACCGCGAACGCGTCCTGGTCGGCGCGGCTGATGTTAAATTCCTGGGCGACGTTTTCGGCCGTCTCCGGCATGCTGTCGATGCCGTACTTGGCCTTCATCAGCGGGTTGACGAAGCGCCAGCCGATGGTGGTGTCCTCGATCTTGGCGGCGCGCGAGAAGGCGCTGTCGGCCTTGCCCATGACGAAGGGCGCTCGGGTCATGCTCTCCACGCCGCCGGCAATCACCAGCTGCGCCTCGCCGGCCTTGATGGAACGCGCGGCGATGCCGACCGCGTCCAGGCTGGAGCCGCACAAACGGTTGATGGTGTTGGCCGGTACGTCGACCGGCAGTCCTGCCAGCAGCGCGGCCATGCGGCCGACGTTGCGGTTGTCCTCACCGGCGCCGTTGGCGCAGCCGTAGTAGACGTCGTCCACCTTGGACCAGTCCACGCCGGGATTGCGGGCGATCAGCGCGGCGATGGGCAACGCGGCCAGGTCGTCGGCGCGCACGCCGGCAAGGGCGCCGCCGTAGCGGCCGAATGGGGTGCGGATGGCGTCACAGATAAAAGCGTCGTTCACGGAATCTCCTTAATTTTTCGGGCGCTGGTCGACCACACGGCGAGCCTTGCCCGTCAGCGTGCGTTCGATGCCATTGGGGGCCAACAGGCGCACCTTGGTGCTGACGCCGACGTTGGTCTTGATGCGGTGTTCAAGTTCGCGCGCCAGCGCCGCGATCTCGTCGTCGGCCACGCCGGGCCGCAGTTCGGCCAGCACGTCCAGTTTGTCGAGATGGCCGTCTCGCGAGATGACCAGCTGGTATTGGGGTGCCAGCTTGGGCATCTTGAGTATCAGCTCTTCGATCTGCGACGGGAACACGTTCACGCCGCGGATGATCAGCATGTCGTCGGAGCGGCCGGTGATCTTGCCGATGCGGCGCATGGAGCGCGAGGTGGCCGGCAGCAGCCGCGTGAGGTCGCGCGTGCGGTAGCGGATGATGGGCAGCGCTTCCTTGCTCAGCGAGGTGAATACCAGCTCGCCCTCCTCGCCGTCCGGCAGTACCTCGCCGGTTTCGGGGTCGATGATCTCGGGGTAGAAATGGTCTTCCCAGATGACCGGGCCGTCCTTGCTCTCGATGCACTCGCTGGCCACGCCGGGGCCCATCACTTCGGACAGGCCGTAGATATCGACCGCGTCGATGCCGGCGCGCTGTTCGATCTCGCCGCGCATGGCGTCGGTCCACGGCTCGGCGCCGAAGATGCCGACCTTGAGCGAGCTGGCGGCGGGGTCCAGGCCCTGGCGCTGGAACTCCTCGATGATGTTCAACATGTACGACGGCGTGACCATGATGATGGACGGCTTGAAGTCCTGGATCAGCTGCACCTGCTTCTCGGTCTGGCCGCCGGACATCGGCACCACCGTGCAGCCGAGACGCTCGGCGCCATAGTGCGCGCCAAGGCCGCCGGTGAACAGGCCGTAGCCGTAGGAGATGTGCACCATGTCGCCGCGCCGGCCGCCGGCCGCGCGGATCGAGCGCGCCACCACGTTGGCCCAGGTGTCGATGTCGTTCTGCGTATAGCCCACCACGGTCGGCTTGCCGGTGGTGCCGCTCGATGCGTGCACGCGCACCACCCGGTCCTGCGGCACGGCGAACATGCCGAACGGGTAGTTGTCGCGCAGTTCCTTCTTGCCGGTGAACGGGAACTTCGCCAGGTCGGCCAGCGTGCGCAGGTCGTCGGGGTGGACGCCGGCGGCGTCGAAGGCGGCGCGGTAGTGCGGGACGTTGTCGTAGGCGTGCTTGAGCGACCATTGCATGCGCTGCAGTTGCAGCGCTTGCAGTTCGTCCTTGCTGGCGCGTTCGATCGGCTCCAGATCGAACGGCGCTGGAATACGTTGGACCATCGATGTCTCCTGTTTATCCGGCGTGCGGCGGAATGATATGCCCGCTGACCCGGTGCGACTTACCTCGGAACAGGGCGACGGTGCGGCCGTCCTGGTTGGTGACCTTGACGTCGTAGACGCCGCTCTTGCCAGCCAGCGCCTGCTCGCTCGCGTCGGCGGTCAGCACGTCGTGCAGACGCGCGGGCGCGAGATAGTCGATGGTGCAGGCCGCGCCCACGGTGGTCAGATTGTGGCTGTTGCAGGCGAAGGCGAAGGCGCTGTCGGCCAGCGTGAATATGAAGCCGCCGTGGCAGCTGCCATGGCCGTTCAACATGTCCGCGCGCACCGCCATCGACATGCGGGCGTGGCCGGGCGAGATGGCGTCGACCTTCATGCCCAAACCCTGCGAGGCCGGATCGCTGTCAAACATGGCGGCGCCGACGGCTTGCGCCAGCGCCTGTGCTTCGTCGGCGCTCAGCGCTGGCGCGGCGACCAGGGTTGCGGTCTTAGTCATGGAAGCGGCCTCCCGCAGCGTGCTTGCGACGCAACAGCGGCGACACGCGGTAGCGGTCCTCGCCATAACCTGCGGCCAGGTTGGACAGCACGGCGACGATCTGGCCGATGCCCACCGCGTCCGCCCAGGCCAACGGGCCGCGCGGGTAGTTGACGCCCTTCTGCATGGCGATGTCCGCTGCGGCGGCGTTGCAGACGCCCTGGTTGACGGCGTCCGCCGCCTCGTTGGCCAGCATGGCGACGGTGCGCATGACGGCCATGCCAGGTACGTCGTCCAGCCGCGTGACGGTGAAGCCGGCCGACTGGAACAGGCCAACCACGGCGTTGTAAGCCTCGGCCGAACACTGGTCGGCGCGGCTGATGGCGATGCGCTTGGCGGTGGCGTAGTCCAGCGCCAGGTCGAACAGCACCGTGTCCGGATGATGGCTGTCGTGCGCGCGCTGGGTGGCGCTGCGGCCGTCGGTCAGGTAGACGGCGGCGCCGTTGCAGTGGAAGGCCGGCGAGTCGTCGGTGCCGGCGGCGTGGCTGCGCGGCTCCGGCGTCTTGCGGTACGAGACGTTGACGCCGGAGGCGCGCAGGCGGGCGGCCAGTGCGTCGCTGACGGCGCCGCCGACGGCGTGCGACGGCCCAACCGCCGCACCCGGCTCGATGGTGTAGCTGACGAATTCCGGCTTGGGCTGCGCGGCTTCGGCCTGCGGCTGCGGCATGGCGGGTGCGCCGTCGCCATAGTGGTAGAAGCCACGGCCCGATTTGCGGCCCAGGAAGCCGGCGTTGACCATCTCCTGCTGCAGCACGGACGGCGTGAAGCGCGGGTCGTTGAAGTAGGCGCCGAATACCGATTGCGTTACCGAGAAGTTGACGTCATGCCCGATCAGGTCCATCAGCTCGAAAGGCCCCATGCGGAAGCCGCCGCAATCGCGCATGACGGCGTCGATGGTGGCGGCGTCGGCGGCCTGCTCGCTGAGCAGGCGCCAGCCCTCGGCGTAGAACGGCCGCGCCACGCGGTTGACGATAAAGCCCGGCGTGGACTTGGCGTGCACCGGCTGCTTGCCCCATGCAGCGGCGGTGTCGTACACGGTTTGCGCGACGGCGGGGTCGGTGGCCAGGCCGCTGATCACTTCGACCAGCGCCATCAAGGGCACCGGATTGAAGAAGTGCATGCCGACCAGCCGCGCCGGCACGCGCAGCTTGGCGGCGATGGCGGTGACAGAGATCGACGAGGTATTGGTGGCGAGGATGCAGTCGTCGCCGACGATGGCTTCGAGGTCGGCGAACAGCCCACGCTTGACGTCGAGGTTCTCGACGATGGCCTCGACCACCAGCGCGGAGCCGGCGACGTCGTTCAGCGTGAGGGCCGCCTGCACGCGGGCGATGGAGGCGGCGCAATCGACGGCGCTCATGCGCTCCTTGGCCACCAGCTTGTTCAGCGCGGCGGCGATGTCGGACATGGCCTTGGCGACGGCTTCGGGACGCGTGTCGAACAGCTTGACGGTGTAGCCGGCGACGGCCGCCACCTGGGCGATGCCGGCACCCATGGCGCCGCTGCCGATGACGGCGATGGCGCGGTCGGTGTGGAGTGCTGCCATGTTATTTCCCCTTGAATTGCGGCGCGCGCTTTTCCATGAAGGCGGCCACGCCTTCGCGGTAGTCGTCGCTGCGACCCAGTTCGCTCATCATCTCGCACTCCAGCGCCAGCTGCTGTTGCAGCGAATTGTGCGGACTGCAGTGCAAGGCTTGTTTGGTGAAGGCCAGGCCCTTGGTCGGCGCGGTGGCGAAGTGGCGCGCCATCGCTTGCGTTTCGGCGGCCAGTTCCTCGTCCGGCACTGCCTTCCAGATCAGGCCCCAGGATTCGGCCTTCTCGGCGCTGAGTTTATCGCCCAGCATGGCCAGGCCCATGGCGCGCGCGCTGCCGATCAGGCGTGGCAGGAAGTAGGTGCCGCCGGTGTCGGGGATCAGACCCAGTTTGCAGAACACTTCGACGAAGGACGCCGATTTCGCGGCCAGCACGATGTCGCAGGCCAGCGCGATGTTGGCGCCCGCGCCGGCGGCCACGCCGTTGACCGCGCAGATCACCGGCATCGGCAAGGCGCGCAGCGCCAGCACCAGCGGGGCGTAGTTCTTTTCCACCGAGTCGCCCAGGTCGACCGGACGCGCGCCCGGCTCCACCGCACGGTCCGATAAATCCTGGCCGGCGCAGAAGCCGCGGCCCGCGCCGGTCAGCACCATCACGCGCACGCTCTTGTCGTGGCTGACCTTGTGCATGGCGTGGCGCACTTCCTCGTGCATGGCCTGGGTGAAACTGTTGAGCTTATCGGGGCGGTTCAGCGTCAGCGTGGCGACGCCGTCGGTGATGTCGAAGAGGATGTTCTCGTAGTTCATGGCGTCTCCGGTGGGATGGTTTTTATTCGGCCTGGTCGAAGTCGATGACGACTTTATCGGTGATGGGGAAGCTCTGGCAGCTCAGCACATAGCCGCGCGCGATTTCGTAGTCTTCCAGCGCGTAGTTCACGTCCATGTCGACTTTACCTTCAATCAGCTTGCAGCGGCAGGTGGAGCACACGCCGCCCTTGCAGGAGTAGCGCATGTCGATGCCGGCCTTGAGGCCCGCGTCGAGCAGCGACTCCTTGTCCTGGTCCATGGTGAAGCTGGTGGCGTTGCCATCCAGGATAACCGTGACTTCGGTCTCGTGGCGGCCAGCCTGCGGATCGACCGCGCGCGGCTTGTGCTGGTGCTTGGGGATGCTGGCGGCGAACAGCTCGATCTTGATCTGCGATTTCGGCATGCCTGCTTCCTGCAGCGCTTCGGATACGCCGTGCATCATGTCTTCCGGGCCGCAGATGAAGGCGACGTCGATGTCTTCCGCGCGCACCCAGTGCTTGAGGAATTGCGCGGCCTTCTCCTTGGTGATGCGGCCGTTGAACAGTTCAATGTCCTGCTGCTCGCGGCTCATCACGTACGCCAGCTTGAGGCGCTCCATGTAGGTGTCCTTCAGGTCGGACAGTTCGTCCTTGAAGATCACCGACGACGAGGCGCGGTTGCCGTAGAAGAGCGTGAAGCGGCTGTGCGGCTCGGCCTCCAGCGTGGTCTTGATGATCGACAGGATGGGCGTGATGCCGCTGCCGGCGGCGAAGGCCAGGTAGTGCTTGCGGTTGGCGGCGTCCAGCGGCACGTTGAAGTGGCCCATCGGCGGCATGACGTCGAGCGTGGCGCCGGGCTGGATGGTGTCGTTGGCCCAGCTGGAGAACAGGCCGCCCTGGGTGCGCTTGATGGCCACGCGCAGCGTTCCCTCCTGCACGGCGGAGCAGATCGAGTATGAGCGGCGCACGTCCTCGTCGCCGATCTGCGCGCGCAGCGTGAGGTGCTGGCCTTGCTGGAATTTGAAGCTCTCTTGCAGTTCGGGCGGCACGGCGAAGGTGACGGCGATGGTATCGCGCGTTACCTGGCGCACTTGCGAGACGGTCAGCGGGTGGAATTTGCTCATGATCTTTTTAGTGGCACTTGAAGTAGTCGAAGGGCTCGCGGCAGTCCAGGCATTTGTACAGCGCCTTGCAGGGCGTGGAGCCGAACTGGCTGGTGATTTCGGTGTGGGTGGAGCCGCAGTTGGGGCAGGCCACCGTCAGGCGCGGTTGCGCGCGGCGCGAGATGGCGACGTGGGGCCCCGCTCCCGCTCTGGCGTGCAGGCCGCTGATGTCGATCACCTGCTGCGCCGGCGGGGCGATGCCGTAGCCTTTCAGCTTGGCCTTGCCCTCTTCGCTCATCCAGTCGGTGGTCCAGGCGGGTGAGAGCTGGTTTTGCAGGCGCACGTCTTGCAGGCCGTGTGCGTGCAGGGCGTCGGTGATGGCATCGGCGATCACCTGCATGGCCGGGCAGCCGGAGTACGTGGGCGTGATGGTCACGGTGCAGGCGCCGTCGGCGTCCAGTTGAACGTCGCGCACGATGCCCAGGTCGACGATGGAGATGACAGGGATTTCGGGGTCGGAGACCTCGGCCAGCCAGGCCCAGACTTGGGCGGCGGTCGGCGCGCCGGCCGGTGCTGCGGCGCCGTCGGCGGCGCGGCCAGCCGCAGGGGCGCGGTCGCTGGCGCCAGCGACGGTGGCACCACCGACGATGCTGTCAGCGGCAGCGGCAGCGCCAGCGATGGCGGGGGCGGCGACAGCAGCAACTGGAGCGTTGGTCATTGCCGGCCTCTTACCAAGTGGCGCCGGGATAGGCGCGCTGCAGGAACTGCATCTCGGCCAGGATGTAGCCCAGGTGCTCGCTGTGGCGGCCTTGCTTGCCGCCGCTTTGCATCCACGCGTCGGTCGGCGGCATGGTCAGCGTGGCTTCGGCGAAGATCTCGGCGACGTGCGCCAGCCATTGCGCGCGCAGGTCGGCGGCGGCTGGGGCCACGCCTTCGGCCACCATTGCTTCATCGACCGCGTCGTACGCGAATACCTCGCCGCTGTACATCCACAGTTCGTTCACGGCCGCTTGCGTCTTGGCGTGGCTGACATCCGTGCCGTCGCCCAGGCGCACGATCAGATCACCGCTGCGGCGCAGATGGTAGGTCACCTCCTTCAGCGACTTCTCGGCGATGGCGGCGATGCGCGCGTCGCTGCTGCGCGTCAGGCCGACGATCAGGAAGTAGTGCCAGGCGTCGAAGAAGAACTGGCGCACCATGGTGTCGGCGTAGTTGCCGTTCGGTTGTTCCAGCAGCAGGCAGTTCTTGAAATCGTGGGCGTCGCGGTGGTAGGCCAGCTTGTCCTCGTCGCGGCCCGCGCCTTCCAGCTCGCCCGCGTACTCGTACCACAGGCGGGTCTGGCCCAGCAGGTCCAGCGCCACGTTGGTCAGTGCCATGTCCTCTTCCAGCGCCGGGCCCTTGCCGCACAACTGGCACAGTTGCTGGCTCAGGATCAGGGCATTGTCGCCCAGGCGCAGCAGGTAGTTTACTTTGGTCTGCACGTTAGGCTCCGCTTACAGGTTCTTGACTTCTTCCGGCATCGGGAAGAAGGTCGGATGGCGATACACCTTGCTGTTGGACGGCTCGAACAGCGCCCCCTTGTCGCCAGGGCTGCTGGCGACGATGTCGGCCGCGCGCACCACCCAGATGCTCACGCCTTCATTGCGGCGCGTGTAGACGTCGCGCGCGTTGTTGACCGCCATCTCGGCGTCCGGCGCGTGCAGGCTGCCCACGTGTTTGTGCGCCAGCCCGTGCTGGCTGCGGATGAAGACTTCCCACAGTGGCCATTCTTTGCTCATCTTGATCTCCTTATGCTGCCTTGGCGGCGGCGTGTTTATCGGCGTGTGCGACCAGCGCTTCGCGGAACCAGGCGCCGTCTTCCCAGGCCTTGACGCGCGTGCGCAGGCGCTCGCGGTTGCACGGGCCGTTCCCCTTCAAGACGTTGTGGAATTCGCTCCAGTCGATGGCGCCGAATTCGTAGTGGCCGGTGTCGGCGTTGAATTTCAAATCGGGGTCGGGGACGGTCAGGCCCAGGTACTCGGCTTGGGGCACGGTCTGGTCGACCATGCGCTGGCGCAGTTCGTCGTTGGAGAACAGCTTGATGCGCCACTGCGCCGATTGCGCGCTGTTGACCGATTCCGCGTCGGACGGGCCGAACATCATCAGCGACGGCCACCACCAGCGATTGAGCGCATCCTGCGCCATCGCCTTTTGCTCGGGCGTGCCGCGCGCCAGCGACATCATGATGTCGTAGCCCTGGCGGGCGTGGAAGGATTCCTCCTTGCAGACGCGGATCATGGCGCGTGCGTACGGGCCGTAGGAGCAGCGGCACAGCGGGATCTGGTTGATGATGGCCGAGCCGTCGACCAGCCAGCCGATCGCGCCCATGTCGGCCCACGACAGGGTCGGGTAGTTGAAGATGCTGGAGTACTTGGCCTTGCCGCTGTGCAGGGCGGCCAGCAGCTCGTCGCGCGACACGCCCAGCGTTTCGGCGGCGCTGTACAGGTACAGGCCGTGGCCGGCCTCGTCCTGGATCTTGGCCAGCAGGATGGACTTGCGTTTCAGTGTGGGCGCGCGCGTCACCCAGTTCCCCTCGGGCAGCTGGCCGACGATTTCCGAGTGCGCGTGCTGGGAAATCTGCCGGATCAGGGTCTTGCGGTAGGCGTCCGGCATCCAGTCCTTGGCCTCGATCTTGACGCCTTCATCGATGCGGGCCTGGAAGGCGCGCTCGTCGGCGGCCATGTCGTCCGCCGTGCGGACCGTGCTCAGGCCCGTCTCCACCATTTGTGCATACATCGCTGTCTCCTCATCGCTGATGATCCATAATACGATACATAATTTGCTTTGACTACGTTTTTTTTGACTCAGATCATAAATCAGTATCCTATCGGCAAGCAAAGTGAAATAAATGCTGCGCCCATGGTCAGGCAAAGTAAACTCTTGTTTGTGTGTATAGAAAGAGATGTTCGCCCATGAATTGCAACGACTGGATAGCCGGATTTTTGGCCAGCGACCCGCCCCGCTCGAAATCGCTGGTGGTGACCATTTTCGGCGACGCCATCGTGCCGCACGGAGGCATGGTGTGGCTGGGCAGCCTGATCGAGCTGCTGGCGCCGTTCGGCGTCAACGACCGGCTGCTGCGCACGGCGGTGTTCCGGCTGGCGCAGGAGGGTTGGCTGGGCGCGCAGCGTGACGGGCGCCGCAGCTCGTACGCGATCACGGCGCCGGCGATGGCGCGCTTCGTGCACGCCTACCGCCGCATCTACGCGCCGCTGAATGTGCATTGGGACGGCAGCTGGACCTTGATCCTCAACGGCGACGGCGCGCTCAACGCGGCCGAGCGCAGCGCGGTGCGCAAGGAGTTGCTGTGGGAAGGCTATAGCGTGATCGCGCCCGGCATCATGGGCCATCCGGCGGCCGACGGCCCGGCGCTCGACGAGCTGCTCAAGCGGCTGGGGGTGGACGGCAAGCTGTACGTGGTGCAGGGCAAGGCCATGCGCCAGGTCAGCGGGCGGCCGTTGAGCGAGCTGGTGGCGGCCGGCTGGGATTTGAGCGGTGTGGCGCAGGGTTACCAGCACTTCATTTCGCAGTTCGGGCCGCTGCTGGCGGCGGTGCAGGCGGCCTTGGCGGACGGCGGATTGGCGCCGCAGCAGGCCTACGTGATCCGCACCTTGCTGATCCACGCCTACCGGCGGGTGCAGCTGCACGATCCGCAGTTGCCGGTCGAGCTGCTGCCGACGCCGTGGCCGGGCGCGCTGGCCTACGAGCTCACGCGCGCGATCTACCTGGCCGTGTTCGCGGCGGCCGAGCAGCACATCGACACCACACTGCGCCGCGAAGACCCCACCGCCTCCGCCGCCGAGCCGGCCTTCTTCGACCGCTTCGGCGGGCTGGCTTAGCGCCGGGCCGGCGTCGGGTTGGCGATCAGGGGAAACGCGGCCGGGTCGCGCAGCGAGGCGACCGACAGGTCGATATCCAGCGTCGGCCAGTACAGGTGATCGGGGCTGGGGCGCTGCACGTCCTCCAGCTGCGCCAGCGTGGCGTTGGCGAACCAGGGGAAGTCCACGTAAGCCGCGTACATTTTTTCGTTGCCCAGATCGACCCAGAAGCCGTGCGGCGAGATGTCGAGGATACGGACCTCGCCGACCCGCGCAGTGGATGACTCAGTGAGAGAAGTAGGTGCGCCAGACATTTTGCATCTCCTGTTGGTGAGCGCCGACAAATCGGGTAAGACACACGCATTTGCATCAGGGTTCCCTCGCGCACCAAGCTGACTTGCCCCCAGACCCTGTATCATGTCGCCACTGCGCCACAAGCGCAAACAAACTTCTTACATAGAATTTACCGGGATTCAGCCATGTCTATCAAAATCAGCCAGCAATTCGACGCCGGCGCCATCGAGGTCCTGCGTGCCGACGATCCGGCCGCTATCGACCTGAACATCCGCAAGGACTCCCACGCGGACATCACCCAATGGTTTTATTTCCGCGTGCAGGGCGCGCAGTCCACGCCGCTGTCGCTGCGCTTCCTGAACGCCGGCAGCGCCGCCTATCCGGACGGCTGGAAGGATTACCAGGCCGTCGCCAGCTACGACCGCGACAACTGGTTCCGCGTGCCGACCACCTATGACGGCTCCGTGATGACCATCAACCACACGCCGGAATACGACAGCGTCTACTACGCCTATTTCGAGCCGTACTCGTGGGAACGCCACCTGTCGCTGCTGGATAACGCGCAACTGTCGCCGCTGGTCAAGCTGGTCGACCTGGGCAGCACCATCGACGGCCGCGACCTGAACATGCTGGTCATCGGCGATCCGGAAGCGGATCAAAAGGTGTGGGTCATCGCGCGCCAGCATCCGGGCGAGACGATGGCCGAATGGTTTGTCGAAGGCATGGTCGAGGCGCTGCTGGACCCGGCCAATCCCTTCGGCCGCCAGTGCCTGAAGGAAGCGGTGTTCTACGTGGTGCCGAACATGAACCCGGACGGCTCGGTACGCGGCAACCTGCGCACCAACGCGGCCGGCGCCAACCTGAACCGCGAGTGGCTGAACCCGACCATGGAACGCAGCCCCGAAGTGTTCCTGGTCAAGAACAAGATGCTGGAAGTGGGTTGCGACCTGTGCCTGGATATCCACGGCGACGAAGGCCTGCCTTACGTGTTCGTGGCGGGCAGCGAGTCGTTGCCGAACTTCACGCCGGACCAGGCCGAAGCACAGCAATACTTCATCGACAATTTCCTGATCGCCAGTCCGGACTTCCAGGACGACCACGGCTACGGCGAAACGCCGTACACCGACGAAACGCTGACGATGGGTTCGCCACACATCACCCACGCCTTCGGCTGCCTGTCGCTGACCTTGGAGATGCCGTTCAAGGACAACGCCAACGATCCGGATCCGGAGACCGGCTGGAACGGCGCCCGCAGCGCCGAACTGGGCAAGGCCATCCTGCAGCCGGTGCTGCAATCGCTGGTCGCACAGCAGTAAGCTGAGCCCTTCCCTGCGGCGCGACAAGGTCGCCGCCGCAGGGAAAAATACACTGGACCTCATCGGCGCATTTACGCGCCGCCACTGGAGGTTCAGCATGAATACCCTGACTCAAATACGCCGCGCACTGTTGCTGATTGTGCTGATGCTGTGCGCCTGCTCCACACCCTACCGCCCGCCGCAGCCGCTCGACGCCAACACCAACTTCCCCGGCCTGATCGACCTGGCCGCCCGCGCCGGCGGCAAGTCCGCCGATGTGCTGCTGGTGCATGGCATCTGCACCCACGACACCAGCTGGGCCGGGGTGGTCGTGTCGCAACTGATGCAGCCGATCACGGCCGCCACCAGCCCCACGTCCGCGCGCGCGGCGGGCACCGGCGGGCCGCAGATCCAGATCGTCTCGTCCAACGTGGCCACCTCGGCCGGCAAGCTGCGCTTCGACGCGCTAATCTGGTCGCCGCTGACCACGCCGCTCAAGCGCCAGCTGTGCTATGACCAGAGCGGCAAGTCAGCCATCTGCGAGGGCGCGCCGCCATACACGCCGACCCGCGCGCGGCTCAACGCCCGCTTCAAGGACGGCCTGATCGACGACTGCCTGCCCGACGCGCTGGTCTACCAGGGCGTGGCGCGCGACGACATTCAGCGCCGCATGCGCGACGCGATCCTGCAAGTGATGGGGACGAGCGAGACCTCGCCCGAGGTGCCGCTGGTGGTGATCTCGCATAGCATGGGCAGCAAGATCCTGTTCGATACCTTGCTGCGCATGTCGGAGGAAGCGCCCGGCTCGCCAGCGGCGCTGGTGGCACAGCGCGCCGTGGACCGCCTGCGCCTGCTGGTGATGGCGGCCAACCAGATTCCGCTATTGTCGCTGGCGGACCAGCAGCTCGGCGCCGCAACGCTGGCCCCGGCCGAATCCGACAGCCTGCAACGGCTGCTGCAAAAGCGGAAGCCCGCCAACCGCGTGGCGGCGGCGGTGGATCAGCGCCTGACCTTGGTGGCCTTCACCGATCCCAACGATTTACTATCGTACACCTTGCCGGCGGACAGATACGCCGGCGAAGGCGTGGTGGTCTACAACATCCTGGCCTCCAACGCGCCGACCTACTTCGGCCTGCTGGAACGCCCGGACTACGCCCACCTGAACTACCTGACCAACCCCGACGTCGGCCGCCTGATCACCTGCGGCCTGCCGTCGAGCACCTTGTGCAAGCGCGAGTAGACTCAACCGCCCGCCACCACCATGTTCTCGATCAGGATGGAGCCGGTCTGCTTGGTGCCGCGCACCAGCACATCGGCGCCCACCGCGACGATCTGCGCCAGCATGTCCTTCATGTTGCCGGCGATGGTGATCTCCTCCACCGGATACTGGATCACGCCGTTCTCCACCCAATAGCCCGACGCGCCGCGCGAGTAGTCGCCGGTCACGTAGTTGGTGCCCTGGCCCATCAGCTCGGTCACCAGCAGGCCGGTGCCCATCTTGCGCAGCATGGCGGCGAAGTCGTCACCCTTCTTCGTCAGCGACGAGGTCAGCGACAGGTTGTGCGAGCCGCCGGCGTTGCCGGTGGTCTTCATGCCCAGCTTGCGCGCCGAATAGGTCGACAGGAAATAGCCCTGCACCACGCCATCCTTGACCACGTCGCGCTTGACGGTGCGAACACCCTCCTCGTCGAACGGCGCCGAGCCGACGCCGCCGATCACATGCGGATCTTCCTTAATCTGGATATGCTTCGGCAGCACCTGCTTGCCCAGCGAGTCGAGCAGGAAGCTGGACTTGCGGTACAGCGAACCGCCCGAGGTCGCCTGCACGAAGGCGCCCAGCAGGCCGGCCGCCAGCGGCGCCTCGAACAGCACCGGGCAGGTGCGGGTGTCGATGGTGCGCGCGTTCAGGCGCGCCAGCGCGCGCTCTGCCGCGTAACGGCCGATCGCTTCCGGCGCCGACATCTTGTTGGCGTCGCGCACCGAGGTGTACCAGTCGTCACGCTGCATCTTCGCGCCCTTGCCGGCGATCATGGCCACCGACAGCGTGTGGCGCGAGTACGGATAGCCGCCGATGAAGCCGCGCGAGTTCGCCGCCACGAAGTGCGACTGCTGCACGTGCACGCCGGCGCCCTCGGAATTGGTCACGCGCGGATCGACCGCGAAACCGGCCGCCTCGGCACGCTGGGCCAGCGCCACCGCGTCGGCGGTGCTGATGTCCCACGGATAGAACAGCTTCAGGTCGCGCGGCGCCATTTCCAGCTGGTCGGCGTCGGCCAGGCCGGCGCAATCGTCGTCCGAGGTAAAGCGGGCGATGTTGTAGGCCGCCTCCACCGTCGCCTTCAGCGCGGCGGGGGAAAAGTCCGAGGTGCTGGCGTTGCCGCGGCGCTGGCCGATGAACACCGTCACCCCCATGCCCTTGTCCTTGTTTTGCTCGATGGTCTCGATCTTGCTCTTGCGTACCGACACCGACAGGCCGCTGCCCTCGCTGATTTCGACGGCGCAATCGGTGCCGCCTTGCGCCTTGGCAAACGCCAGCACGTCGCGTGCGAGCTGCTTCAACTGGTCCTGGGTGTGGGTGAAATGGGTATCGCTCATGGGCTGTAATCTTCGGGTGGGCGCTAAAACAGGTATCATAGCAGTCGTTTACAGTTTACAGGTGCGGCCACGCGCCTGACAGAAAGTTAATATTATGGTAAATCCCAATCGCGGCAGCGGCGGCGTGGGCTTCAGCTCCACCGAATTCGAGCAAGAGTACGAACGTCCTTCCAAATCCGAACTCAAGCGCCAGTCCGACGCTCTGCAGAAAATGGGCGAGACCCTGGTCGAATCGCCCCGTGACCGCGTCAAGCGCGTGCCGATGCCCGAGGACGTGCGCGACGCCATCCTCGAATGCCAGCAGATCACCAACCACGAAGGCCGGCGCCGCGCGCTGCAATTCGTTGGCAAGAAGATGCGCACCCTGGACGAGACCGAAGTGGCCGTGATACAGCAAGCCATCGACTCGTGGAAAGGCGCCTCCAAGTCCGAGACCGCCGCCATGCACGCGCTGGAGCGCCGCCGCGACAAGCTGCTCACCGACGACAAGGCGCTCACCACGCTGCTGGCGGAAAACCCGGAACTGGACGTGCAGCACCTGCGCACCCTGATCCGCAACGCCCGCAAGGAACAGGCCGAGAACAAGCCGCCGAAGGCTTATCGCGAGATCTTCCAGATCCTCAAGCAGATCGAAGCGGGCAAGGGCAAGCCGGCCGCCGCCTCCGCCGACGACGAGCAAGACAGCGAGTCCGATGACGAGTAATACCGACACCCTGGTCATCGGCCTGGTATCGGTGTCCGACCGCGCCAGCGGCGGCGTCTACCAGGACCTCGGCCTGCCCGCGCTGCAAGACTGGCTGGCGCGCGCGCTCACCACTCCCTACCGTGTTGAAACCCGCCTGATCGCCGACGAGCGCGCGCAGATCGAAGCCACGCTGACCGAGCTGGTCGACGTGGCCCGCTGCCATCTGGTGCTGACCACCGGCGGCACCGGCCCGGCGCGGCGCGACGTCACGCCCGAGGCCACGCTGGCCATCGGCACCAAGGAGATGCCCGGCTTCGGCGAGCAGATGCGCCAGATCAGCCTGCATTTCGTACCGACCGCCATCCTGTCGCGCCAGACCGCCGTGATCCGCGAGACCGCCGACCACGCCGCGCTGGTGCTGAATTTGCCGGGCCAGCCCAAGGCCATCGCCGAGACGCTGGGCGGCCTGAAGGACGCGGCCGGCGCCACGCTGGTGGGCGGCATCTTCGCCGCCGTGCCCTACTGCGTCGACCTGATCGGCGGCCCCTACATGGAAACCGATCCGGCCGTGTGCAAGGCCTTCCGCCCCAAATCCGCGCTACGCCCCCAACCCTGAGGACGCCCATGAGCACCCTGCTGCAAACCATCGAAAAAGAAACCGGCGCCAACCCGAGCGTGGCCATCATCTGGATGCACGGCCTGGGTGCCGACGCCAACGACTTCGTGCCGATGCTGCACGAGCTGGACCTGCGCGGCCTGCCGCCGATCCGCTTCATCTTCCCCAATGCCGACACCATGCCGGTGACCATCAACAACGGCTACGTGATGCGCGCCTGGTACGACATCGTCGCCAGCGACCTGGGCCGCCAAGAGGATGAGGCCGGCCTGCGCGCGTCGCAAGCCAAGGTGGAGGCGCTGATCGAGCGCGAGAAAGCGCGCGGCATTCCGGCCGAACGCATCATCCTGGCCGGCTTCTCGCAGGGCTGCGCGATGACGCTGCAGACCGGCATGCGCCAGCAGGAAAAGCTGGCTGGCCTGATGTGCTTATCGGGCTACGTGCCGATCGCCGCCAAGGCCGCCGCCGAGCACACGCAAGCCAGCCTGGCCACGCCGATCTTCATGGTGCACGGCCGCATGGACCCGGTGATCCCGGTGGCCCGCGCCGAACAGTCGCGCGACCTGCTCAAGCAGCTCGGCTACCAAGTGGAATGGCACGACTACGCGATGCAGCACTCGCTGTGCCAGGAAGAAGTGGACCACATCAGCGCCTGGCTGAAAAAGGTTTTGGCCTAAGCGATTAGACAGTGCCGGCGGCTTCCCGCATGTGCGTGAAGTTGATGGCGTCGCCGCCGGTACTCACGGCGGCGACATATAAATTCAGATCATCAGTCAGCAGCAGGGTATCTGCTGCAACCAATGCAGCCAGTCCCGCATCAGTCAGTCCAAGGCGACCGAATACGCCACGATCGATCGATGCCCCGTCGATAGGGCAAGCCTGAAAGGACTCGGGCCCATCCAGACAAAACAATGGGTGCAACCTCAGTGCCAGTTTCCGCTGCTGCTCGCCGCTGACGATCTGCCTGGAGAGATTGCTGGTTTCAGCCAGCACATGCGGCGTCGTGAGAATGACGCGAAAGCGCCGCAGAAATTGAATAATCAGTTCGGCATCGTCCGGGCTGTAGTGAGTCAGCCGCCGCTGCTGTCCTACGATCGCCGGCTGATATAGTCCGAACAGGTACAGCAGCAGAACATTGGTATCGACCAGTATGCCGCGCGGTCCATGCTTGCTCACCAGCTCCAGCAGCGCCTGCTCCAGGCTGCGCATCACTGCACCTGCCGGATATCCATCTTGACGAATTCTCCCGAAACCGCATCGATAAACAGGGTTTTGTAGACCCGGTGCTCGATCTGGCTGACCGCCGGATTGAAGATCGCGCCGATGCTGTTCGCGGTCTTGAGCGCTACTTTCTTATCCCGGTAAAAACCCAGCGTCACGGCCCACAGTTCACGTCCGTCCTCCTCGGTTTTCTCGATCTCCTCCAGCGCCACCGCTGCGGGAGGATCATCTTCATACAGCTCAAGGAGCGCCTCCTTGGCCGCCTTGACCGCTTCTTTCACATTGATCGCAGCCATATGGCCTCCATTAAGACTTCAGTCTTCAGTATAGTGGCAATTTCCTCATACTACCCAGCTGCCAACGCCGCCGCCACCAGCGGCTCCAGTTCCGGCTGCGCGCGGTCGGAATTGGCCAGCTGGATCACCGACATGCGCAATTGCGGCAGGCGCAGCACCAGCGTATTGAAGCCCCACAGGCAGCCGCCATGGAACACCACGTCGTGCTCCTGGCGCCTCACCCACTCCAGACCGAAACGGTAATCCGGCACCGTGCCGTCGGCCAGCGGCGATGGATGCAGCATCGCATGCAGCAGGCTGTCCGGCTCGGACCACTGCCGGTGCCACGCGCGTTCCCACAGCACCAGCTCCTGCGTGCTGGCGTACATGCCGCCGTCGCCCACCGTGTTGGCATTGCCCAGATGCTGGCGGTAGCCGCCCGGCCGCTGCGGATCGATCTCGTAGCTGCACACACGATGCGGCAGCACGTTCTGGCGGTCGTCGTCAAAGCCCATGCGCGTGATCCCCAGCGGCAGCAGCAGCGTCTCACGCAGATAACGCGCGGCAGGCATGCCGCTCAGGCGCTCGATCAACGCCGCCAGCAGGATGTAGTTGCTGTTGCTGTAGCGGTGCCCGGCGCCGCCATCAACCGTGTCCATGCGCGCGATGACGCGCAGGATATCCGCGTTGCTGAAATAGTCCGCCTCGTGCCTGCCCGGCTGGCAGCGCAGGAACTGGAAATAGTCCGGGATCCCGCTGCTGTGATTGAGCAGGCTGCGCAAGGCGAACGGCTGCTCGAAGCCGGCCAGCTCCGGCAGCAGCGCGCACACGTCGTCATCCAGCCCGATCTTCCCGGCGCGCACCAGCGCCAGCACGGCCGCCGCCGTGAACTGCTTGGATTCCGACGCCAGGTAATACGCCGACCGCGCCGACAACGGCACCTCCAGCTCCAGCGACGCCAGGCCATGATGCAGCTCGAATGCCACCTCGCCATCGCGCACCACCAGCGCGCTGAAGCCAGGTCCGTCGGCGGGCAGCGCCGCTTGCAGGCGCAAAAAATAATCTCTCAGTTGATTCATCAGTCTCTCTTTGATCGTCAATCCGGCAGCGGCGTGGCGGCGGACGCCGGCACCGCCGTCTGCGCCGCGTTCATCACCATCGCCAGGAAGGTGTAGTAGCCGTTGATGCCCATCAGGTCCACCACCCCGTGCTCGCCGAAGGCCGCCAGCGCCGCCGCGTAGGTCTCGTCGTCGACCCGCTGCCGCTGGTGCAGCTGGATGCAGAAGTCGTGCACCAGCGCCTCGTCGGCCGCCATGCCCTCCGGCCGCCGACGCGCCGCCACCGCTGCCACCACCTCGTCGGCGATGCCGTACTGGCGCGCGATCGGCTCGTGGATCGCCCATTCCACCTGCTGGCTCCACTGCCGCGCCGTCACCAGGATCGCCAGCTCCGTCAGCCGCGTACCGATCGCGCTGCGGTAACGCAGGTACTCGCCCATGCGCTGCGCCGCCGCCATCAGCTCCGGGCTGCGGATCAACGGCACGAAGGGCCCGTACAGGGCTCCTCTCGGCCCGTCGATCACGGCCTGCGCCGCCACTTGCTGGGCGGCGCTCATGTTGGCAAACGATATAGGTCCCAAACGATCATCCATGGCGAGCATCCTTAAACAATATTCGCTCATGGTGCGGCATAGATCAATGGAACACAAGCCGATCAGGGCTATCGTCTGCTCTTTGTCACCCTGATCGAAAGGACGTCATGAGCCACATCATCCACCGCAACCTGCGCCGCACCCCGCCACTGGCCGTCAGCGCCACCGGCCTGACTGTGCGCGACAGCCAGGGCCGCAGCTATCTCGATGCCAGCGGCGGCGCCGCCGTCTCTTCGCTGGGCCACGGCCATCCCGACGTGCTGGCCGCCATGCACGCGCAGATCGACCGCAACGCCTACTCCCACACCGCCTTCTTCACCTGCGAGGCCGCCGAGGAACTGGCCACCCGCCTGGCCAACGACGCCCCCGGCGACCTCGATCACGTCTACCTGGTCTCGGGCGGCTCGGAGGCGATGGAGACCGCGCTCAAACTGGCGCGCCAGTACTGGCTCGAAGCCGGCCAGCCCGATCGCAGTGTGTTCATCGGCCGCCGCCAGAGCTACCACGGCAACACGCTGGGCGCGCTGGCCATCGGCGGCAACGAGTGGCGCCGCCGCCCGTTCGAGCCGCTGCTGATGGAGGTGCCGCGCGTCTCCGCCTGCAACGAGTACCGCGGCCGCGCCGATGGCCAGAGCACTGAAGACTACACCGCCGCCCTGCTGGCCGAACTGGAGGCGGCCATCCTGGAACAGGGCCCGCAGCACATCATCGGCTTCGTCGCCGAGACCGTGGTGGGCGCCACCGGCGGCGCGGTGCCGCCCACGCCCGGCTACTTCCGCGGCGTGCGCAAGCTGTGCGACCAGTACGGCATTTTGCTGATCCTCGATGAAGTCATGTGCGGCATGGGCCGCACCGGCACGCTGTACGCGTTCGAACAGGACGGCGTGGTGCCGGACCTGGTGGTGTTGGGCAAAGGCCTGGGTGCCGGCTACCAGCCGATCGGCGCCGTGCTGGCGCGCGACCACATCGTGCGGCAGCTGCGCGACGGCAGCGGCGCCTTCCTGCATGGCCATACCTACATGGGCCATCCGGTGGCCGCGGCGGCCGCGCTGGCGGTGCAGAAGGTGATACAGAGGGATTGCCTGCTGGGCGCTGTCACGGTGCGTGGCGCGGCCTTCCGCCGCATGCTGCGCGACGCTTTCGGCAGCCATCCGCACGTGGGCGACATCCGCGGGCGCGGCATGCTGCTGGCGCTGGAGCTGGTGCGCGACCGCGATAGCAAGCAGCCCTTCGATCCGGCCTGCCGGCTGCACGCGGCGGTGAAGGAGCAGGCCATGTCGCGCGGCCTGATGGTCTATCCGATGGGCGGCACCATCGATGGACGCAACGGCGACCATATCCTGCTTGCGCCGCCGTTCATCTCCACCGAGGCCGAACTGGCGGAGATCACCAGCCGCCTGGCCGACGCGCTGACCCGCGCGCTGACCAGCGCGACTTGATTACTTCGGATTACTTCGGCGCGGTCCAGGCGACGACGTCCTGCTGCTGCTCGCCCAATCCGGCGATGCCCAGCCGCAGGACGTCGCCCTTTTTGAGGAAGCGCTGCGGCTTGCGGCCCTGGCCCACGCCCGGCGGCGTGCCGGTGGCGATCACGTCGCCCGGCTCCAGCGTCATGAACTTCGACAGATAGCTGACGATCTGCGCCACCGAGAAGATCATGGTGTCGGTGCAGCCGGTTTGCATGCGCTTGCCGTTCAGCTCCAGGTACAGGTCCAGCTTCTGCACGTCGTAGATGTCCTCCGGCGTCACCAGCCACGGGCCGACCGGGCCGAAGGTGTCGCAACCCTTGCCCTTGTCCCACTGCGGGCCGCGCTCCAGCTGGAACGAGCGCTCCGACACGTCGTTGACCACGCAATAGCCGGCCACGTATTTGAGCGCGTCCTCCTCGCTGACGTACTGCGCGCGCGTGCCGATCACCACGCCCAGCTCCACTTCCCAGTCGGTCTTCTTCGAGCCTTGCGGCAGCATGATGGGATCGTCCGGGCCGGACAGGCAGGAGATCGCCTTCATGAAGACGATGGGTTCCTTCGGGATCGGCATGCCCGATTCGGCCGCGTGGTCCGAGTAATTGAGGCCGATGCCGATGAATTTGCCGACGCGTGCGATCGGCACGCCGTAGCGCGGATTGCCGCGCACCAGCGGCAGCGAGGCATGCGGGATCTTCTCCAGCTTGCGCAGCGCCTTGGGCGCCAGCTGCGCCGCGTCGATGTCGGCGATCACGCCGGACAGGTCGCGCAGCTTGCCTTCGTCATCGATCAGGCCTGGTTTCTCTTTGCCGGGACGGCCGTAACGAACGAGTCTCATGGGGGTTCCTAGGTTAAAAGCGGTGGGACGATGCCCGCCATTCTAACCGTAGCGCCCTTGCCTGAGCCATTTGTTGGCGATGATCTTGGTGCCGCTGACCACCGGCGCGCCGCCGTGCAAGGTCTGCTTGTCCGGCTGGTGGTTGATGTCGGTGTTGAGGAACCACAGCGCGTTGCCCTTCTTCGGATACACCTCCAGCCCCAGGCCGGGGAACACCGTGCCGCCGCCCTGTTCCACGTCGCTCAGGTACAGGATGAAGGTGGCCAGCCGCTGGCCGCCGCGCGCCAGGTGGCTGCGATGGCCGCTGCTGTCCGGGTCCAGCCAGTCGTAGTGCGGGCGGTACTCCTGCGTCGCATCGTACTTCTGCAGCTGGAACGGCTCGCCGCATTCGGCCGGCCAGTGCGCCAGCGCCGCCAGCCGCTGCTCGATGCGCTCGGCCACCTCGGCCTCGCCGCGCTGGATGAAGGCCATCTCGCTGGTGCGGCCCTCGTGCACCACGCTGGCGCCATCGGCCTCGCCGGTGACGGTGGAGCGCGTGTAGCGCGTGCCGCAATGGGCGACGATGGCGTCGCACTCCTCTTCGCTGAGCACATTCCCCAGCAGGATGATCTGCGGCTGCTTCAGCACGAACAGCACCTCCACCGCGCGGTCTTGCACCGCGATCAGGTTGCGTTCCAGGTCGATGTAGGGCATCTGCTGCTGCGCCACGAACACGCTGGCCGCCGGCGCCTGCCCTTCCGCGGCGCGCAGCGCCAGCGCCTCGTCGATGGCGGCGCGCGCCACCGCCATGCTGTGCTGGCCGGAGGCGGCCATGCTGTTGGCCATGTCCAGCGGATTGCAGGCGCGCGCCAGATTTTCCATGATCCAGTCCCGCCATGCGGCCGGCAGGGAAGCAAAGGGGGTGGATGGAGCGGTCATCGTGTGATCGGAGGGCTGGTTGCCGGATTGCCGGATGGATGGTCGATTCTACCGGATTGCGCCGCCGCACCCCAGCGCCGCCGCGCGAACAGGAACAGCCCCCGCAACTGTACCAGCACCAGCACCCCGAACGCCACCTGGTAGGCCTGCGCCGGATAGTGCTGCAAGGCGTCGGGCCGCCAGCAGCCCAGCACCAGCCCGAAGCCGGCCTGCATCGCGAACGCGCCCAGGAAAATCAGCAGGTTCAGGCAAGTGGCGCCGCGTCCCGTCAGCGACGGCGGCAGGCTTTGCGCGACGATCGCGTACTCGATGCCGGTCACCGTGCCCACCAGCGTGAACACCACCGACAGCAGCTGGAAGCTGGGCGCCCAGTTCAGCACAAAGCCCAACTGCACCGCGACGAACAGCGCCACACCGGCCGCCGCCACGCTGACCGGCGCCACGCCGCGCCGTCCGGCCCATTCGGTGATCATGCCGACCGCGATGGCGCCGAAGATTACCGCCGCCATGCTCAGGTACAGCAGGTAGGTCACCGCCGCCTCGGAATAGCCGGCGACATCGCTCAGCCAGCGGCTGATCCACAGGCCCTGTATGCCGAAGAACACCATGTGCGGCACCATGACCAGCTGCGCCACCTCGCGGAAGGCGGGATGGTTGAACACCTCGCGCAGCACCGCCAGGCTGGCCGGCCGCGCCGCCGATGACGATGACGCGGGCGGCGCGGCCGGCGCCACCAGCCGTATCAGCAGCGCCAGGCCGGCCGCCGCCGCCGCCAGTCCGACGAACAGGCCGCGCCAGTCGGTGTAGTGCAGCGCCAGCCGCACCGGCAGCGTGGCCGACGCCGCGCCCAGTCCCCCGGCAGCGATCAGGTAGCCCTGCACCGACGGCAGCCGCACCGGCGTGACCCAGGTCGATACCGCCTTCACCGCCGACATGAAGCAGCCGCCCAGTCCCAGTCCGATCAGCGCGCGCGCCACCAGCAGCTCGGCGAAATTATGGCCGCCCGAGAAGGCCAGTGCGCCCAATGCCGCCAGCAGCAGCATCGGCGGCTGCACCCGCGCCGGCCCCCAGCGGTCCAGCGCCATGCCGACCGGCAGCTGCGCCAGCGCGAACGCCAGGAAAAAGGCGCTGGTCAGCAGGCCAAGCTGGCCGGGGGTGAGTGCCAGCGCCGCCATCAGCTGCGGCGCCAGCGTCGCGTTCACGGTACGTATCAGGCTCGATAGATAGTGGCCCAGCGCGAACGGCAGGAACACCAGCACAAACACCGCGCGGCCGGACATGGCGCCACCTACGCCGAATTGTGGGCGCCGCAGCCCGCCGTCGCCGCGCCGCCGCGCTGCCCATCGTCCTGGCGCGCCGCGATCAGCGGGATCACCTTGCGGTGGCCCGGCGGCTCGGTGCCGTATTCGCTGCGGCTGCCGCCCTCCTCCTCGAAGAAGAATTTGTCCTTGCCGAAGGCCGGCTTCAGCTCGTCCATCCAGGTCGCGTTGGGATCGAACTTGGCGTAGAACGGCTTGCGTACCCAGTCGGGATTGCGGGCCTGCAGGAACTGCAGCGCGAACACCTTCTCGCCGCCGATGGTGACGATACCGTCGATTACCACCTTGCCGGGGAAGGCGCTCATCGACGGCCCGCGCACGGTGCGCGACAAGCCGGACACCATCTGGTAGGCCTGCTGGAAGATCTCGTGCGCGCGCGCCAGCGGCAGCTGGAAGTACTCGCGCGGGCCGGTGTCGCGCTCGACGAACATGTAGTACGGGATGGCGCCCAGCCGCACGCCGGTCTGCCACAGTTCGGCCCAGCTGTGCGGGTCCTCGTTGATGTGGCGGATCAGCGGCCCTTGCATGCGCAAGGTGGCGCCGGTGCCGACGATGCGCTTGACCGCCTGCTGCGCGATCGCCGGACGCAGCTCCACCGCGTGGTTGTAGTGGCCCATGATGGCCATGTTCTTGCCGCTGTCGACCACGCGCTCGAACAGGCGCAGCAAGTCGTCGGCGTCGCGGTCGGTGACGAAGCGCTGCGGCCAATACGCCACCGACTTGGTGCCGATGCGGATGTTCTGGATGTGCGCCAGGTCCGGCGCCAGCAGCGGCTCGATGTAGGCCTCCAGCGAGCGGGTGTTCATGATCAGCGGATCGCCGCCGGTGATCAGCACGTCCGTCACCTCGGGATGCAGGCGCAGGTAGTCGGCCAGCTGGTGCGATTCCTTGGCGTCGAACTTCATGTCGTCCATGCCGACGAACTGCGGCCAGCGGAAGCAGAAGGTGCAGTAGGCGTGGCAGGTCTGGCCGGCGCTGGGGAAAAACAACACCGTCTCCTTGTACTTGTGCTGCAGGCCCTTGAGCGGCGCGTCGTTCACGCGCGGCACGTTGTGCGTCATCTGCCCGGCCGGATGGGGATTCATGCGCAGCCGGATGCGCCGCACCAGCTCGGTCAGCGCCTGCTGGTTGGCATGGCCCAGCACCAGCTCGCGCAGCTGGGCGTAGTCGTCCGGCGCCAGCATGTCGCGGTGCGGGAAGGTCAGGCGGAAGATCGGATCGTCGGGGATGTTGCTCCAGTCGATCAGGTGGTCCATCACGTATTCGTTGGTGCGGAACGGCAGCACGTGCGATACCACCTGCACCGCTTCCTGCAGGTCGGGCGTGAGCCATTCCCACTGGCGGGAATGGGAAATGGTCTGGCGGATGAAAGGCTTGAACTTGGGCGCCTGGGCGCCGGCGCTGTTCCAGGAAGCTATCGGAGTAGAGGTCATCGCTGGTTCCTATCGCAATAAAAGGGGAGGGCGGAAACTGCATGCTAGGCCGCCCGCCAAAAAGGCGATTGCCGAAAATCAACTGACACACGGAAATACAATTTCCCTTGACGCAGAGCGCGTGCAAAATTGCCACACGGCCAGAACTTGCGGTAGCACAATTCCCGGCGGCGGCAGCGGCGTACAGTTCGTGGGAGCAAGCCCTCCCCTCCCCCACACAAGGAACCGCCATGAGACTGACCGCCATCCTGGCCGCTGTCGCCGCCACGCTGTTGCACACCGCCGCCGGGGCCGCCGAGCCCACCGAGAAAGACGCCATCGCCCTGGTGGAAAAGGGCGCGGCCTACATCAAGGCCCACGGCAAGGACGAAATGATCAAGAAGGTGGCCGCCAAGGACCCCGAGTTCGTGCAGGGTTCGCTGTACGTCGACCTGCGCGACCTGAGCACCGGCGTGGTGCTGGCGCACCCGTTCAATCCCTCCATCGTCGGCAAGGACCTGACCGACGTGCCCGACGCCAGCGGCAAGAAATACCGGCGCGAGATCATCGACGTGGCCGCAAAAAAAGGCCACGGCTGGGTCGACTATCAGTACAAGAACCCCGGCAACGGCAAGATCGAACCCAAGACCACCTACGTGCTGCGGGTCGGCGACGTCGTGCTGGAAGCGGGCATTTACAAAAAATAGTGGCGGGAGAGCATCATGCTGAACAAATTGCGTATCGGTCCCAAACTGTTGCTGGCGCCCGGCCTGGTGCTGCTGCTGCTGATCGTCACGGCCGGCGCCGCCTACTACGGCATGGTGCGCCAGAACGCCTCGCTGGAAAACCTGGTGCAGGTGCGCGCGGCGCGCCTGCGGCTGGCCGCCGACATCACCGGCGAGACGCGCTACGCCCACGCCCACATCTACCAGTTCCTGGCGTGGGTCAACGGCAGCTTTTCCCAGGCCCGGCTGGACGCGCTGTCGCGCCAGCTCAAGGCCGGCCACGTCGTCATCGAGGGCCAGCTGCGCCAGCTGGCGGCGCAGACCACGGCCGGCGAGGACGCCGCCGAGCACAAGATCGCCGGCCAGCTGCTGCAGACGCTGGTGGCCTACCGCAAGGCGGTGCAGGACACGATGGAGATGGCCAGCATCGACCAGAGCATCGCCACCAACGCCATGGGCCTCGGCGAGAAGCAATTCCTGCTGCTCAACGAGCAGCTGGCGCAGCTGTCGTCGCTGGAGAAAGACCTCAGCGAGCAGGCCTACGCGCGCGCGCGGGCCGAGTTCCATTCGCTGGGCAACAGCATGGCGCTGATGGTGCTGCTGTCGATCGCGCTGTCGCTGGGCGTGACGATGGCGGTGCGCGGCGCCATGCTGCGCGACATCCGCGCCATCGCCGACGTGGTGGTGGCGCTGGCGGCCGGGCGGCTGTCGGCCGGCCAGGGCAACCACGGCCGCGACGAGATCGCCGACACCGCCCGCATGCTGGACCACACCATGCACAACCTGACCCAAACGCTGAGCGCCATCCTGGCCTCGGTCAAGGCGATCGACTGCGCCTCGCATGAAATCGCCAGCGGCAACCTGGACCTGTCGACCCGCACCGAGATGCAGGCCAGTTCGCTGGAGGAGACCGCCAGCGCCATGGCCAGCCTGACCAAGGCGGTGCAGAACAACGCGGCCGGCGCGCGCCAGGCCTGCGAGCTGGCGGCCGGCGCCGCCGACCTGGCCCAGCACGGCGGCGCCGCCGTGCGCCAGGCGGTGCAGACCATGGCGTCGATCCGCGCCAGTTCGCGCCAGATCGTCGACATCATCGGCGTGATCGACAGCATCTCCTTCCAGACCAACATCCTGGCGCTGAACGCCGCCGTGGAAGCGGCGCGCGCCGGCGAGCAGGGGCGCGGCTTCGCCGTGGTGGCCAGCGAGGTGCGCACGCTGGCACAGCGCTCGGCCGCCGCCGCCAAGGAGATCAAGGCGCTGATCGCCACCTCGGTGGCCACCATCGACAGCGGCAGCGCCTCGGTGCAGCAGGCCGGCGAGCGCATGGAGGCCATCGTCGCCTCGGTGCAGCAGGTCAACGACGTGATCACCCGCATCAGCGACGCCAGCGCCGAGCAGGCCCAGGGCATCGCCGAGGTCAACCACGCGGTCGGTCAGATGGACGATGTGACCCAGCAGAACGCCGCGCTGGTCGAGCAGGCCGCCGCGGCCGCCGCCAGCCTGCAGGAGCAGGCGGTGCAGCTGTCGCAGGCGGTGTCGGTGTTCAAGGTGGAGGCGCCGTCAGCGCATGGGCTTGCTCAAAAAGCGCGAGCCGGCCAGGCCGAAGCGCCACGGCAGCTCCACCGCTTTGCTGATGCCGATGCGCGGGCCGGCTAGCACCTCGACCGCGGCGCCGGCCTCCGGCGCCAGCAGCGCGAACGGCGGCGCGTCCAGCACCAGGTTGTTGTGGGCGCGCGTGACGCCCAGCGCCTGGCACAGCCGCCCGGGCCCGGAGCACAGCAGGCGCGGGTCGTCCAGCCCGCGCCGTTCGCGCATTTGTTCCAGACCGGCCAGCGGCTCCAGCGCCCGGATCAGCACGCCGGCGCCGTGGCCGTCCTCGCGGCAGACGAAGTTCAGGCACCAGTGCAGGCCGTGCGAGCGGTACACATAGCTGCGCCCCGGCGGGCCGAACATCGAGAAGTTGCGCGGCGTCGGGCCGTTGAAGCTGTGCGCGGCCGGCTCGGTGCGGTCGTAGGCCTCGGTCTCGACGATGCGCCCGCCCACCCCGTCCACCAGCAAGGTGACGCCGATCAGGCGCCGCGCCACCTCGGCCGAGGGGGCGCTGAAATCGATACCAGCCAGATACTTGTCCATCCGCATATTGTAAAGGGCAATCTGGACCGCACGCTCACGAAAGGCGTGACAAATGATTATCGAAACGGCGCGCGCCACGGTTTTTAGCGACAAAATATGGCGGCCCCGGCAGAAAATCGGGAGAAATTCGTGCGCACCGCCCGCGCTTGCGGCGATAATCTTGTGAGGCACGCCCGGCATGCGCCGGCGCGCTGGTTTATAGTATTACCTTGGCAACGCCAGCCCTTACCCCCTGAAGAACATAATGACGACAGCAGCAGCCCCAGCCATGCCAGTAGAAAACGCGGTGGAAGAAGCGCTGATGCGCTCCATCCGTATTCCGCCCCGGCCCAGCCTGCTCGTCGACCTGCAGCGCGAGCTGGCCCAGCCCGACCCGTCGCCGCGCCGCATCGCCCGCATCATCGGCAACGACGTCGGCATGTCCGGCGCCCTGCTCAAGCTGGCCAACTCGCCGTTCTTCGGCGCCGCGCGCAAGGCCAAGTCGGTCGAGCAAGGCATCAATTTCCTCGGCATCAACCAGTGCGCGGCCCTGCTGACCGGGCTGCTGGCGCGCCAGGCCATCGAGGGCAAGGAGGCCGACCTGAACGCCTTCTGGGAAGTGTCGGCGCGCCGCGCCCAGGCCGTGGTGTTCTTCTCGCGCAAGCTGCGCATCGCCCCGCCGGACATCGCCCACACCTTCGGCCTGTTCTGCGACATCGGCGTGCCGTTGCTGATGAACCGCTTCACCGACTACGCCGCCACCTACGCCGACGCCTGCGACGACGCGGTCCAGGCCTTCACCGCCGTCGAGGACAGCCGCTACAGCACCAACCACGCCGCCATCGGCTGCCTGCTGGCGCGCAACTGGGGGCTGTCGCCGGACGTCTCCTGGGCCATCCTGCTGCACCACGACTACCGCGTGCTGGACGATCCGGCCACCGACGACGCCGTGCGCTCGCTGGTGGCGCTGGCGCTGCTGGCGGAAAAAGGCATCGCCCGCTTCCACAGCCGCCAGCTGTCCTACGAGTGGGAAAAAGGCGGCGACCAGGCTTGCCGCCACCTGGGCCTGTCCGAAGACGAAACCGCCGACCTGCTGGACGAACTGCACGAAGCCTTCCACACCGAACGATAAGAAAAACATGCCGAAAAATAAGCGCCCCGTACCGCGCAAATCCGCCAATTCCCCGGAACTGAAAGACGAACAACAAACCACCGAACTGTGCGCGCTGGCGCTGGACCTGGCCGACGGCGAGTTCAACCACGACATCGTGGCCGACAGCACCCGCGCCGAGCTGGCGCAAAAAGGGCTGGACTTCCAGCGCCTGCTGCGCAAGCTGCTCAACCAGGGCAAGGACGAGGTGCTGTACGGCGCCGTCGAGCTGGCCCGCGACGAGTCGCGCGACGGCTACCGCTACCTGCGCAACGCCATCGAGGAAGGCGCGGCCAGCGTGATCCTGCGCCGCGAGGGCGCGCCCGAGATGGAGATCGACGCCTTCGCCATTCCGGTGTTCGTGCACAGCCAGGGCGGCCTGGATCCGGCCCACGACTTCCAGGACGGCGCCGCCTACGACGCCCTGCTCGACAGCTTCACCGACGCCGGACTGGAAAGCCCGAAAGCCAGGGTGGTGCTGGTCAGCCACGCCTACGACCTGGACGAGTTCGAGCGCGTCACCTACGGCCAGTTGCACGCCATGGTGCGCGAGGCGGCGCAGTCGCTGACCGAGAAAAAGATCGCCGCCGCGCCGGCGCTGGAGCGCAGCATGGCGGCCGGCTGGTCGGCCACCGGCTTCGGCCCGGACGACGCCGCCGTCGAGCTGCGCTTCCTGCTCGGCTTCGCCATGAAGCGCGCCGACGATCCGTTCTACAAGGTGCCGGCCAGCGAGAAGGCGGCCGACGCCTACTTCGCCCAGCGCGCCCAGCGCTACCAGAAATGGACCGAGCAATACGCGCCGCTGGTGGCGCGCTGCCTGGGCCGCGGCCGCGGCGAAGGCCCGCTGCGCCTGAACTTCCTGTACCAGGACCTGTTCTTCGGCGCCCGCGAGCAGGGCCAGGCCGAATACGCGACGCTGCAGCTGCTGTCGGCGCTGAACCAGGCCATCGGTGCGCGCGCGCCGGACCGGCTGAGCGCGGTCATCGCCTCGTTCGACGTCGACGACGAGATGGTGCTGCGGGTGCAGCTGAGCGACGGCGGCACCGTGCTGGCCCACGGCGACAAGCCGCTCGACCTGGGCGCCGACCTCGAGCTGGAGGTCGACGACCTGCGCGACGCGCTGGCCAGCATCGGCATCGCCGAGGTGCTGGTGGCGCTGCGTTTCAACGCCGACGGCCAGCCGGTGGAGCCGCGTCCGCTGGCCTGAGGCCAACGCAAATTCCCGTTTGACATCGCCCCGGGAGCCGAGGATACTTTCCTCAAGCGGAACATAGAATCCGCTGCCTGGTGCGGCGCCGGCTTGTGCTCCGCAGCAAAGGGAGACTCGTCATGCAACCATGGACCCTGGCCTTGTGCGCCGCGCTGCTGTGCGGCTGCGCCGGTCCGTCGCCGACGCCGCGCGCGGCCGCGCCGATGGTATTCCACGATCAATTGTTCCAGCCGCCGGCGGTGCCGGTCGACACCGCCCACATCTTCGCCGTCAGCCCGGCCATGCGCGACTACCTGAGCCGCGAGATCGGCCACAGCCTGTCGCACAAGGATCCCCGCCGCGAACTGTTCGACGCCCTGTACCGCAAGGACCGGCTGCAGCTCGAATACGATTCGGCCATCACCCGCGACGCCGCCCAGACCTTCGCCGCGCGCGCCGGCAACTGCCTGTCGCTGGCCATCATGACGGCCGCGCTGGCGCGCGAGCTCAACCTGGTGGTGCAGTTCCAGCAGGTCGAGGTCGACGAAAGCTGGAGCCGCGCCGGCGACCTGTATTTCGCCAGCAACCACGTCAACCTGGCGCTGGGCCGCCAGCGCCTCAGCCACGGCGAAGGCTACAGCGTCGACATGTCGAACTCGCTGACGGTGGACTTCATTCCCATCCCGCCCAAGGCGCGCGAAAACGCCAAGCCGCTGGAGGAGCAGACCATCGTCGCCATGTACCTGAACAACCGCGCCGCCGAGCTGCTGTCGCAGGGCAAGCTGGACGAGGCCTACTGGTCGGCCCGCAAGGCGGTCGAGCAGGACCCCGGCTTCCTGCATGCCTACAACACGCTGGCCGTGGTCTACCAGCACCACGGCAACCTGGGCGAGGCCGAGCAGGCGCTGCGCTACGCGATCTCGCAATCGCCCGCCAACACCATCGTCATCTCCAACCTGGCGCAGGCGCTGGAGGCCCAGCACCAGCCCGACAAGCAGGCCGAGGCGGACAGGCTGCGCGCGCGCCTGGCCCTGCTGGAGCCCGAGCCGCCCTTCCATTTCTTCAACCTGGGCCAGGAGGCCATGCGCGCCGGCGACTACCGCCGCGCCCGCGACCTGTTCGCGCGCGAGGTCGAGCGGGTGCCGGACTACCACGAGTTCCACTTCTGGCTGGCGCTGGCCAATTACCAGCTGGGCAACCTGGCCGAGGCGGACGTGCACATGGTCAAGGCGCTGGCCAACAGCACCACGCGCGGCGACCACGACCTGTATTCGGCCAAGCTGGACCGCATCCGTGCGTACGAGGCGCACGCGGCGGGCAAATAAGGGCGCACTGATGGTATTCTGGCCGGGGCGCGCCCCTCAAACGCGCCCCGGAGCTTGACACATAGTTGCAACTACGCAACAATTGTAAAATGTGTAAATCAAGCTGTGCTCACCCCAAGGATACCGCCATGCTGAGACCCGTCTATCTCCTCCCGCTGCTGCTCGCCGCCCTGCTGACCGGATGCGGCGGCGGCGGAGGCGGCGGCAGCGCCGCCGCGCCCGACCCGGGCACCCCGGCCGTGTCGCCCGCGCTCAGCTTCAACCCCACCACCGTGCGCGGCACCGTCAGCGCCGGCACCTCGCTCACCCTCAACGTCATCGCCAGCGTGGCCCGGCCGGCCGACTTCGCCAACGCCGGCACCGTGGTCGCCAGCATCGTCGACAGCAACGGCGTGCTGCTGCCGACCGCCCAGCTGATCCGCGACAGCGACACCCAGTACCACGCCGTGCTGCAGACCGCGCCGTCGCTGGCGGCCGGCACCTACACCGGCAACCTCAGCGTGCGCCTGTGCCGCGACAGCGGCTGCGCCAGCCAGTTCCCCGGCTCGCCCATGCTGCTGCCCTACAGCCTGCAGGTGGTGCCGGCCGGCCAGCCCACCTTCAGCGCCACGGCGGCGGTCGCGCTCAACGCCACCGTCCACCCGGGCGGCGCGGCGCCGGCCCCGGTCAGCATCGCCGTCAGCAGCGAGGGCCGCACCTGGAGCGCCAGCAGCGGCGCCACCTGGCTCAAGCCCACGCCGGCCAGCGGCAGCGGCAGCGGCACGCTCAGCGCCGCCTTCGACCCCACCGGCCTGGCCGTGGGCGAGTACAGCACCACGCTGACCGTGCTCGCCAGCGACGGCCAGAGCGCCACGCTGACGGCCACGCTGTCGGTGCAGCCGGCCAGCCTGGTCACCGCCAGCGGCGTCACCTTCAACGCCGTCAACGGCGCGCCTATCCCGACCCAGGTGGTCCCGCTCGACACCGAAGACAAGAGCAGCGCCAGCTGGAGCGCGGTGGCCAACACCGCCTGGCTGCGCATCTCGCCGACCAGCGGCAAGACGCCGGCCACCGCCGTGCTGACGGTCGATCCCACCTTCGCCGGGCTGGCCAGCGGCAGCTACACCAGCAGCGTCACGTTCAGCGCCACCGGGCTGGCCGCGCGCGAGCTGCCGGTCACGCTGAACCTGACGCCGGCCACGCTGAGCACCTCGGTCAACAGCATCACCCTGGGCGGCACCTACGGCCGCGATTTCAGCGCCAGCCCGAGCGTGACGCTGAGCCTGAACACCTCCACCTATTCCTGGCCGTGGTCGCTCGGCCCCCTGCCGACCTGGGCCACCGCCACCGCCACCAGCGGCGCCGTCAACCAGGCCGGCAGCAAGACCAGCTTCAAGGCCGTGCCGATCGGCGCGCCGGTCGGCGCCAGCTCCATGCTGGTCAACGCCACCGCCCGCGTCAACGGCGACCAGGTGGTCGCGCCGGTGCTGCTCAACATTAACCGCGACAAGCACAAGCTGCTGCCGTCGGAGACCGGGGTGGCCTTCAGCGGCTCGCCGGGCTGGACCCGCCTGACCCGCACCCTGACCGTGCAGGACAACTACGGCAACTTCGGCGGCATGAGCGCCACCTCCAGCCAGCCCTGGCTGGTGGCCGGCGTCAGCGGCAACAAGCTGATCCTGACGGCCGACCCGACGCCGCTGGGCTCGGACACGCTGAACCTCGCCACCGTCACCGTGACCCCGCTGGACACCGACGCCAGCGCGCCCGAGCCGATCCGCGTGGCGTTGTGGAAGGGCACGCACACGCCGGTGGCCAACACCAGCACGGTGCTCACCTACAGCAACGTGATCACCGACCCGATCCGTCCCTACGCCTACGTGCACAACGGCGGCGCCTACATCGACATCTACAACCTGTACAGCGGCCAGAAGGTCGGCTCGATCACCGGCCTGGGCGCCAGCCTGGGCGACATGGCCACCAGCGCCAACGGCGACTACCTGTTCCTGCTGAACCTGAGCAGCCGCTCGCTGACCACCATCGACCTGAACACGCTGGCGGTGGTGTCCCAGCTGCCGGTCAACGCCGACGCCTCCACCCGCCTCAAGGTGATCCGGCCGAACGGCGTGGAAATGCTGGTGCTCAGCAACGGCGCGGCCTACCTGACGTCCACCGGCGTCGGCCTCAGCCTGCCGCTCAGCGGCGGCGGCACGCTGGCCGCCAGCGCCGACGGCAAGAGCCTGCTGCAGCAGCAGGAAAACAGCGCCACCGTGCAGATCACCACGCTCAGCGTCGACTACGCCGCGCTCAACGGCGGCACCCTGTACCCGGCCAGGATCCCGGCCGCCAGCCACGCCAACACCGGCACGCTGGGCCAGGACATCGCGGTCAGCGCGGACGGCACGCGCATCTACACCGCCAGCAGCACGCCCAAGCTGTGCAGCATCCTCAATCCGGTCGACCTGGGTGTGCTGGGCTACCTGGCGGCCGGCGACGGCACGCCGAACAACGTCAAGCTGGGCAGCGACGGCCGCATCTATTGCGGCGCCGCGGTCAAGACCGCCACCAGCGATGTGTGGATGTACGACACCAGCGGCAAGCTGCTGAACCAGTTCAAGCTGGCCGGCACCGGCAAGCAGTTGCTGCCGCGCCAGCTGGCGGTGTCGGGCGACGGGATGATTTTGATCGGCATCACCGACGACGGCGTGGCCACCATCGTGCCGGTGGGGCCGTGACGGCTCAGTAGCCGGTGCTGCGGCCGGCGATCACCGGCAGGTCGTCGTCGGTGGTCATGGCCCAGATCAGGCGGGCGATGGTTTCCGAGGCGATCACCGTGTGGTGATTGCCCATCGCCATCAGTTTTTCGCGGATCTCGCGCCGCACGGCCGGGATGCCGGTCAGGTCGAACAGGATGTCGACGCCGTCGCCCAGCGCGACGATCTGGTCCAGCGTGCGCACCGCCAGGCCGGCGTCGAGCGCCATCTGGCGGCCCGGCGTGTCGCCGCTTTCGGCCACCGCCACCAACTCCACGCCGCGCTCGCGGCGGCCCAGCATATTGCGCAAGAAGGCCGAACCGATACGGCCCAGTCCGATGATGGCGATTTTCTGATTGTCCATGTTATCCCCAGCTAAGTTGAACTGCGATCGATACCCCTGTTAAAACCGTGTTAAAAAGAAAGTATATTTAAGGCAAGCATAACCACGCTCCCCCGGCAAGGCAAGCCGCATAGCACGGCCGCCCGGCGGGAGGTTGTTTTTACACAAGGAAACCTCATGCGGGCATTGATCATCATTGACATGCAACAAGGAATGGCCGGCGCCGCCGCCGGCGCGCGCAACAACCCCGACGCCGAGCGCCACATCGCCGCGCTGCTGGACGCCTGGCGCGCGGCCGGCGCCCCCGTGGTCCACGTGCGCCACATGTCGCGCACGCCGGGTTCGCCGTTCTGGCCGGGCCAGCCGGGCGCCGAGTTCCAGCCCCGGCTGGCGCCGCTGGCGCATGAGCACGTGGTGGAAAAGAACGTCCCGGACTGCTTCGTCAACAGCGGGCTGGAGCGCTGGCTGCGGGTGCGCGGCATCGGCGCGGTGGTGCTGGCCGGCGTGAGCACCAACAACTCGGTGGAGGCCAGCGCCCGCAGCGCCGGCAACCTCGGCTTCGCCACCCAGGTGGTGGCCGACGCCTGCTACGCCTACGCCAAGACCGACTATGCGGGCGTGCCGCGCAGCGCCGACGATGTACACTACATGGCATTGTCCAACCTCGATGGCGAATACGCCGCCATCGTCGACACCGCCGGCTTGCTGGCCACGTTCGAGGATTGACCGCCATGCGCATCGCCATCGTCTCCGACATCCACGGCAACCTGGCCGCGCTGGAAGCGGTGGCGGCCGACATCGTCCGCCAGGGCGTGGACGCGGTGGTCAACCTGGGCGACAGCCTGTCCGGCCCGCTGCTGCCGCTGGAAACCGCGCGCTTCCTGATGGCGCAGGACTGGACCCACCTGGCCGGCAACCACGAACGGCAGATCCTCGAATTGCACCCCGGCTCCGGCGCGGCCGACGCCTACGCCCACGCGCAGCTGACGGCGCGCGAACTGGCCTGGATCGCCACGCTGCGGCCCACGCGGCAATGGAGCGAGGACGTGTTCCTGTGCCACGGCACGCCGGCGAGCGACATCACGGGCCTGCTGGAAACGGCCGAGCGCCACGCCAGCGCCGCCGAGATCGAACAGCGCCTGGGCAGGGTCGAGGCCGGCCTGATCGCCTGCGGCCACACGCACGTGGCGCGCAGCGTGCGCGGCGCGCGCGGACAGCTGATCGTCAATCCCGGCAGCGTCGGCCAGCCGGCCTACGCCGACGACCATCCCTATCCGCACGCCATCGAAACCGGCTCGCCCGACGCCCGCTACGCCATCGTCGAGCGGCGCGGACAGCGGTGGCAGTCGCAACTGCTCACCGTCCCCTACGACCACCGCGCCATGGCCGAACTAGCCCGCGCCAACGGCCGCGAGGACTGGGCGGTTGTGCTGATGAGCGGGTATGTCTCATCCTGCTAGCCTGCAAAACTGGAAGACACGACATGCAGAAAACAGACCGTCCTCATGAAGAAGCAACCATCGAGATGTTCCGGAACGACCCGGCACTGGCGGCAGAATATCTGAACGATGTTTTGGCCACCGGGGACGAAGTCGATCTGATGCTCGCGCTTCGCTATCTGAGCAATGCATTCGGCAACATACAGGAAATCGCTCGTCAAGCCGACGCCAATCCCAACACGGCCCACCATACCGTGTCGGAAAATCGTACTCCTTCGCTGAAAACATTGCGCGCCGTTCTGAGCGCCATGGGCTTACGCTTGGCCGTCCAACCCATCAATTAACTGCCGCCATATCTCCAATTTCTGCGCAAGGGTAAGCGAGGCGTGGGCGGGGGATGTCGATGGCAACACCACCGTGCGATAACCCTGCGCCGCAAATTGCGGCGCGAACTTGCCGGAGGTTTGGCCGTTGAAGCCGACTGTCTCCAGCAGCGGGCACAGCTCGCGCAGGCGGGCGAAGTCGTTGGCGGCGGGCTTGCGGATGGCCGAATCGAGACTGCCCTCGCGCTCGCAGGCGCCCAGCACATCCCACAAGCCGAAGCCGTGCGCCAGCAGACGCGGCAGGCGTTCGTCGTACGGCAGCTGCGCCAGCGGCTCCCCCGTCAAAGCCGACAAGATCGGCCACAGCAAATTGCGCGGATGCGCATAGTACTGCTGCGCCGCCAGCGAGGCGGCGCCGGGAAAGCTGCCCAGCACCAGGATGCGCGTGCGCGCGTCGATCACCGGCGCCAGGCCGGTCAGCGCGGGGAGGATCAAATCGGTATCGTTGGCCATGGCCGCATTGTACCCAAGCGTTGCCACGCCGCGATTCGGGTGTAGAATTTGCCGACGGCACGACCGTACTAAAAAAACCGGGAGACACCCATGTCGCAAGCGCGCACCATCGATACCCTGCTGGCCAAGTACAGCGAGAGCCATCTCAACCCCACCAACGAGGTGATCCACTTCGTCTGCGTGCCCATCATCGTCTTCACGCTGCTGGGGCTGCTGTGGGCCGCGCATCCGCTGCTGGCGGTGGCCGTCACGCTGGCCTCGCTGGTCTACTACTTCAAGCTGTCGAAGCCGTTCGCGGTGGGCATGCTGCTGATGAGCACGCTGATGCTGGCCCTGCTGGCCGCCCTGCCGGACAAGGCCATCCTGCCGCTGTCGCTGGCGATCTTCGTGCTGGCGTGGATAGGCCAGTTCATCGGCCACAAGATCGAAGGCAAGAAGCCGTCGTTCTTCGACGACCTGCGCTTCCTGCTGATCGGACCGTTGTTTGTGCTGGGCTTTTTGTACCGCAGGTTGAAGCTGGCGTACTAATGGAATCCGGCGTAGGCGAACAGGGTCTGGGCGGCGCTCTGCATGTCGTCGCCGGCCAGCATCAGCACCAGCGCGGTACTGACCGCGACATAGCCCAACAAGCCGATGACTTTGATCTGCAGCGCGGTGTTCATGCCGCTCTCCCCGTGTGTGGTGTGTGATTCCATCTTACTTGCATTTTCAACAAAATGCTCAAAATTTACACAGCGGAAACAAATTAGTTGCTGGGCTGTTGCGTCGCAACAAAAACGTGGCCGCTAGGCAAGGAATGGCCGGGGCGGCTATACTCGTTCGATGTCCTCTCCACTCCTGTTCGCCATTGCCTGCCTGATCTGGGGCTCCACCTTTTTCGCCATCACGCTGCAGCTGGGCGAGGTCGCGCCCGCCGTGTCCGTCGTGTACCGTTTCGCGCTGTCGGCGGCGGTGCTGTTCGCCTGGTGCCTGGTGCGCGGCGACAAGCTGCTGATGCCATGGCGCACCCAGCGCTGGATGTTCCTGCAAGGCTGCGCCACCTTCGGCCTGAGCTACATCTGCACCTACTCCTCCGAGCAATACCTGGTCTCCGGCCTGGTCGCCGTGCTGTTCGCGCTGATGGTGTTCTGGAACCCCATCCTCAACCACCTGGCCTTCGGCACCCCGCTGCGCTGGCGCACCTGGGCCGCCGGCGCGCTCGCCATCTGCGGCGTGTCGCTGCTGTTCTTCCAGTCGATTCGCGGCGCCTGGAGCGAGATCCTGTCCGGCGGCAATGGCCAGCATGGTCATTTCCTGCTCGGCCTCGGCCTAGCGCTGACCGCCACCATCGCCAGCTCGGTCGGCAACGTGGTCGTGATCAAGGTGCGCGAGCAATCGTCCAACGTACTGCTGACCATGGCCTGGTCGATGCTGTGGGGCAGCCTGCTGGTGGCGCTATGGGTGGTCGTCAGCGGCCAGTCGTTCAGCATGCCGTCCGGCCTGCCGTACTGGGGCGGACTGCTGTACCTGTCGCTGTTCGGCTCGGTGATCGCCTTCGCCGCCTACTTCACGCTGATCCACCGCATCGGCTCGCACAAGGCCGTGTACATCGGCGTGGTCACGCCCGTGATCTCCGTGCTGCTGTCGATCCAGCTGGAACACTTCCGTCCCGGCGCGCTGGAATGGGCCGGCATGATACTGTGCCTGTCCAGCGTCGCCTGGGCGCTGCAACCCGATACCCCCGTCCTTAAAGAAAGCACCGTGGAAGCCTGATGACTACCTCCGACCTGACCATACGCCCGGCCCAGCCGGCAGACGTCGCCGCGATTTTCGGCATGATTTACGAACTGGCCGTGTTTGAAAAACTCGAACACATGGTCGTCGCCAACGAAGCCATGCTGCACGACAGCCTATTCTGCGACAAGCCGGTGTGCGAAGCGCTGGTCGGCGAGGCCGATGGCGAAGTCGTCACCTTCGCGTTGTTCTTCCACAACTTCTCCACTTTCCTGTGCAAGAAGGGTTTGTACCTGGAGGACTTGTACGTCAAGCAGAGCCGTCGCGGCAAGGGCTACGGCAAGCAGATGCTGGTGGCGCTGGCGCAGCTGGCGGTGGAGCGCGACTGCGGCCGCTTCGAATGGTCGGTGCTGGACTGGAACAGCAACGCCATCAAGCTGTACGAAAGCATGGGCGCCTCGCTGTTGCCGGAATGGCGCATCTGCCGCGTCACCGGCGACGCGCTGACGCACATGTCTCAAGGCGCTTGATATCGCACAAGGCCCGGCGGCCCCCAGCTTGCAGAATGAATGTCGACCTTCATTCGCAGGAGACCGCCATGCCGAAATTGCCGCCCTTAATCAACACCGTCTACAAGGCCTGGCTGCGCGCCCGGCTGGAGCGCTACACGCGCGCGCTGGAGGCCATCGCCGCCCAGCGCGAGAACGATTTCCAGGCCGAGCGCCTGCTGCACAAGGAGATGGTGCTGCTGCGCTCCAAGCTACACTCGCTGTGACGGCGCGCGGCTGGCCAGCCGCTCCAGCAGCTCGAACGCGGCCTGCGTCAGCAACGCCAGCAGCGCCGCCGGGATCGCGCCGGCCAGCAGCATATCGTTATCGTTCAGCGCCAGGCCGATGGTGATGCGCTCACCGTAGCCGCCGGCGCCGATGAAGGCGGCGATGGTCGCCGTCCCCACGCTCATCACCGCCGCCGTTTTCACGCCGGCCAAAATCACCGGCAAGGCCAGCGGCAATTCGACATGCACCAGCCGCTGCATCGGCCGCAGGCCCAGCGCCTGCGCCGCCAGCCGCAGGCCGGCCGGCACCTGCAGCAAGCCGGTGCAGGTGTTGCGCACGATGGGCAGCAGCGCGTACACCACCAGCGCGGCCAGCGCCGGCACCGTACCGATCATGCCCAGCAAGGGAATCAGCAGCGCCAGCAAGGCCAGCGAGGGCACCGTCTGCAGCACGCCGGTCAATCCCAGCACCACCTGCCGCAAACGCGGAAACTCCGCCGCCAGCACGCCCAGCGGAACGCCGACCGCGCACGCCAGCAGCACCGCCGCCAGCACCAGCGTCAGATGCTGGCGCGTCAGCGGCCACAAATTCTTGTCGAAGATCTTGGCCAGCAGGCCATCGCGCACCAACGGCGCCTGCACGGCCTTGCCGGCGCCGGCGGCCTGCGGCTGGTGCGCCGCCAGCCAGCCGCGCGCCACGTTGGCGAAACTCTGGCCGTCGATTTCGGCGGCTGCGTTCATCGCGATCATGTCGGTGGCGCTGATGCGCCCCTCCAGTTGCGCGATCGCCTTCCATGCAGCCGGAAAGCGCGCCGGCGTATCGAGCCGGTACAGCAGCATCGCATCGTAGCGCGGGAAGTAGGCGCGATCGTCGTCCAGCACGCGCAGGCCGTACTGGCGGATCTTGGCGTCGGTGGAGTAGATGTCGATGACGTCGACCTGGCGCTGCATCAAGGCCTCGTAGGCGATGCCGTGGTCCAGGCCTTCCGGCCGCTGCGGCAGGCCGTAGCGCTTGGACAGTCCCGGCCAGCCGTCCGCGCGGCCGATGAATTCGTGCGACAGGCCGAAACGCAGCGCCGGCAGCGACGCCAGTTCACTGAGCTTGGCCGGGCCGTCGGCGCCGCCGCGTACCGCCAGCGCGTAGGTGTTGTTGAAGCCCAGCGGCACCGCCACGCCCAAGCCCATGGCCGCCAGCTCGCGGCGGATCTGTTCCAGCGGCGCGGGCTGCGCGTGCTTGAGGATCTCCAGGTCGATGGTGCCGAGGTATTCGGGATAGACGTCGATGCGGCCGGCCTGCAGGGCCGCCAGGACGATGGCGGTATTGCCCAGGCCTTGCAGATGCTCGACCTTGGCTTGCGGCGCGGCCTGTGCGGCCGTCTGCGTCAACACCTCGCCCAGGATGTAGGACTCGGTGAAGCGCTTGGACCCCACGTGCAGCGTATCGCCCGGCGCGGCGGCACACGCCGCACCGCCGAACAACAGGGCCAGCCAAACAAGCAATCGTCCTTGCACACGCTCTCCGAAATGATAGTCAATCCAGAGAGCTTACCATCAAGCGCCCGCGCGCAACATGGCCGCCTTCAAGGCCTGGCTCAGCGTCTCGTACGATTCCGACAGGTGGGCCTTGGCCTCGCGGCTCATCGGCTTCGCCATCGCGCCACGGATATCGCGTTGCAGCGCCAGCGCATTCTCGCGCTGCAGGCTGCGGGCGTCGGCCGGCGTGAACGGCGATGCGCGCAGCAGTATCGTCGTCACGCGCTTCAGATGCTCGCGTTGCAGGTTGCGGCGCATGCCGTTGATGTCCTTGCCGGTTTTCAGTTCGCTCCACACCGCATCCTGCACGGTGGTGTACAACTCGTCGAGGCTGAGCGCCTGCTTGCGGTCGTCCAGCTTCTCCTGCGAATCGAGCAGGCGCACCGCCACCGCGTCGGACATCAGCTGATCCAGCGCGCCGGCCTGCAAGGACAGCACGCGGCCGCTGACCGACACGTCGGCGCGTCCATGCCACTCGAAATGGTCGGCGCCCAGGCGGCTGATCATCGCCGGCGAGAACTGGAAGCTGTCCGACTTGAACAAGCTGGTGGTCAGCATCTGCAAGGCGGCCCGCTGGCGCGGCAGCGGCACCGGCGTGAAGGTGGCGCGGCCCGTGCCTGCGTGGTCGCGCAGATAGGTCACACCGCCCACGTACTTCACCACCACCGGCATGGTGCGCGCGAACTGCTGGAAGCCGTAGTCGAAACTGCGGCGCAGCGTTTCATAGCTCTCGCCGGGCTTCAGCGTGCGGCTTTGCAGACGGTCCCACAGCTCGCGCGAGATCGTCAGGCGGCGCTGGAAGTAGGCCAGCGGATCGCTGCCCAGGTCGAACACGTTCACGTCCGGATCGGAATTGAAGCCGCCCGCATCCTGGTCGGTGCCGAAGGCCAGCAGCGGCTCGTTGGAGCGCGAGGCGATCTTCGCCAGCTCCTCCTTCTCCTGCGCCGGCTCGATAGGCTTGTACGCGTACTCGATGGCCCAGTAATCGTAAGGGCCCAGCGTCGACGTCACGTACTCGCCCTGCTTCTCGCCCTTCAGCGACAGGTTGAACGGCGTGTAGTCCATCACCGATCCGGCCAGGCCGTTCTTCTTCGTGAACTCCGGGTCCTGCAACTGCTTGATGCTGTAGATGGTCGACGAGCGGAAGTTGTGGCGCAGGCCCAGCGTGTGGCCGATCTCGTGCATCACCACCGAGCGCACATAGGCTTGCGCCAGCGCGTCCGCCTCAGGGCTGCCCATTTCCAGTTCGCCGCGCGCCTCCAGCAGGCCCATGGCGAAGCCCATCTCGGACGCCGACTCCTGCATGTAGTCGCAGCGCTCCTCCTGCCCCGGCATGGCCAACGGCTGCTGCAAGGGGATGCTGTCCTCGCCGATCATGCGGCGCGCGCCGCGTGCGAAGATGTCGGACATGCCGATGTCCGCATCGAGAATCTCGCCACTGCGCGGATCGACCTGACGCGGTCCGATGGCGAAGCCGACATCGCTGCCGACGAACCATCGCACCGATGCGTGCCGCGCATCCATCGTATCGAAGCGGTCCTTCTCGGTCTGCTGCTTGACCACGATGGCGTTCTTGAAGCCGATGCGTTCGAACGCCTCGTTCCACGCCAGGATGCCCTGCTTGACCGACTCGCGGTACTTCTCCGGAATGTTCGCATCCAGCCAGTAGACGATGGGCTGCTTCGGCTCCGACAGCGCCTGCGAGGGGTCCTGCTTCTCCAGGCGCCAGCGCTGGATGACGTGGTGCGAGGTGGTGGGCGTCACATCGTCCGAGTAATCATAGGTGGTGTTGACGAAATGGCCGATGCGGTCGTCCGCGACGCGGCCATGCATGGGCTGCGCCGGCAGCGGCATGAAGCTGTAGTAGAAGCCCAGGAACATGCTGCGCGGGTCCGGCAGCGTGGTCGGCGGACTGGCGACCGGCACCGGCGTGGTCGGCATCACCAGCGGCGGCGCAGCGATGCGCGGCACGAAGAAGTGCGCGTTGACCTGGAAGCCGGTCATGGTCTCGTCGGAGCGGATGGTCTGGAAGCTGCTGTTGCGCGCGTCCATCGCATACGGCATGCGGAAGGCCGCCTCCAGCCGCGTGGTGAAGCTGGGGATATCGCCGAACAGCAGGATGTTCGCTTCCACCAGGATCGCGTGGTTCTGCGGATTCGGCCCGCTGGCCACCGGCGCGATCGCCAGCAGGCTGTCGGAGAACGCCTGCGATACCGCCAGCGCCTGCGGCGTGCCGGCCTTGGCGCCGTACTCGGTATTCTTGGCGATCATCTGCACCAGATTGCCGATGCGGTGGAACACCACCACCTGGCTATGCCCCATCTGGCTGCCGTAGATCCCTCGCTCGCCTATCCCGTTCGGCATGTTCACGGTCATGAAGATCGGACGGTCGAACTGGTCGGGCCGCAGCTCGATCCAGACCTTCTCCTCTTTCTGGTACAGGTTCAGGAAGCCCTGGAGGTGGGCGGCGCCGCGCACCAGGTCCGCGAAAGGCTTGGGCGCGGCGGCGGCTGCCGCGGCCTGCGCCGGCGCGGTGGGCGGCTGCAAAGGCGTGGTGGCGACCACCGGGACTTCCGGCGCATGGGGAACGGGCGTGGGCGGCACCGGCTCCTGGGCCAGCGCTTGCGCGCCGAGCGTCAGCAGGACGGCGGCGCGGAGAGAATTCATGACAAACATGGGTATCCTGTTACGTTGGAAGAGGCATCCCGGTACTGTAACCGAAACAACAACTAACGAAACAGAATTTCCCGAGGCCGCCCTCTAAACCTGCGGCGAACGCAACACGCCGCCATTGACCACGCCCCGGCAGGGATTGAGGCCGATGGCGTACGACAGGTCGGCCGGGCGGGCGATGCGCCACAGCGCGAAATCGGCGCGCTTGCCCACTTCCAGGCTGCCGATCTGCTGTTCGCGGCCAAGCGCGCGCGCCGCGTGCAGCGTGCAGCCGGCCAGCGCCTCCAGCGGCGTCAGTCGCCACAAGGTACAGACCATGTTCATCGCCAGCAGCAGGGACGTCATCGGCGAGGTGCCGGGATTGCAGTCGGTGGCCACCGCCATCGGCACGCCGGCCGCGCGCAACGCGGCCACCGGCGGCGGCGTGGTATCGCGCAGGAAGTAGTAGGCGCCTGGCAGCAGCACCGCCACGGTGCCGGCGGCGGCCATCGCGGCGATGCCGGCGTCGGTCAGGTGTTCGAGATGGTCGGCGGACAGGCCGTGATAGCGCGCCACCAGCTCGGCGCCGCGCTGGTCGGACAGCTGCTCCGCGTGCAGCTTGACCGGCAGGCCCTGCGCGCGCGCCGCCTGGAACACGCGCTCCGTCTGCTCGTGCGAGAAGCCGATGCGTTCGCAGAAGGCGTCCACCGCGTCAACCAGGCCTTCGGCGGCCAGCGGCGCGATCATCGCGCACACTTCGGTGATGTAGTCGTCGGCGCGGCCCGCGAACTCCGGCGGCAAGGCGTGTGCGCCGAGGAAGGTGGCGGCGACGTTGACCGGCAGCTCGCGGCCGATGCGGCGCGCCACGCGCAGCATGTTCGCTTCCGATTCCAGCGTCAGGCCGTAGCCGGATTTGATCTCCAGCGTGGTCACGCCTTCCGCCAGCAGGCTGCATACACGCGGCAGGCTTTGCCGCAGCAGCTCGTCCTCCGATGCGGCGCGGGTGGCGCGCACGGTGGACATGATGCCGCCGCCTGCGCGCGCGATGTCCTCGTAAGTGGCGCCGTTCAGTCGCGCCTCGAATTCGTCGCTGCGGTTGCCCGCGTGGACGATGTGAGTGTGGCAGTCGATCAGGCCCGGCGTCAGCCAGCAGCCGCCGCCATCGTGCACGGTGACGGCCAGCGCGCCTTGCGGCAGCTCGGCCCGGGGCCCCAGCCAAGCGATCTTGCCATCCTTGACGGCGATGGCGGCGTCGCGGATCTCACCGTAGCCGTCGGCCATCGTGGCCAGGTGCACGTTCGTAAACAACACATCCCACATGCTTGGTACTTTCTTTAATTGTTGATGATGTCGACCACGAACACCGTCGCCTGCTGGGCCTCCATCGACCACACCTCTTCAGCCTCCATCACCAGCAAGTCGTAGCGCACCATGGCGATGCGCTCGCGCGAGCTGCTGACGGTCAGGCTCTCGCCGTCGGCCAGGAACAGCAGCGTGGTGGCGCTGCGGCGCTCAAGCGGCTCGACGCCGCGCACCACGCGCGGCTCCAACCGGTGGCGGCAGCGGCCGCGCCGCGTCATCACATTGAAATCGGTGGTCAGGCTGCCGGTGACGGTGGCATGCACCGCCGCCTCGCCGTCGAATTCGATCAGCGGCTCACTGGGGCTGAGCACATAGCGCTCGTCGCCGAAGTCCAGCAGCACGCCGTCGCCGTCGACCAGCGCCAGCGACCGGTCGATGCCGGGGAAGCAGGAGAAAGGGCCGCTTTGCGAGATGGTCGCCAGGCTGACGCGCCAGTCGAATTCTTCGAAGCCGGCGCTGGCGGGGAAGACGGCGATTTCCGTCGTGCTGCCGCCGCCGTTTTTCCACGGCGCGGGCCGCAGGCTTGCATACTGGATTAGCTGGGTCATCGGAACTCCCTCAGTTCGGCCAAGGTCTGCTTGAAGCGCGCAGCGATCGCCTGCTGCGCAACGTGCTGCTGATTGCGAACTACCCACTGGCCGCCGACCATCACGTCCTTGACCAGGTTGTCATTGCCGCAGAAGACGAAGCTGCCGAGTACCTCGTCCAGCGCCAATCCGTACAGGTTCGGGTGCTGGTCATCCAGCACGATCATATCGGCGCGGCGGCCCGGTGCCAACGCGCCCACCGGCCTGCCGCTAGCCTGCGCGCCGCCCTGCAAGGCGCCCTGCCAGAGGAAGTCGCCGACGTTGCGCTCCCCGGCCGACACCGCGATATTGCGGCGCTGGTGCTGCAGGCGCTGGCCGTATTCCAGCCAGCGCAGCTCTTCCACCGCGCTCTGCGAAATATGGCTGTCGCTGCCGATGCCGAAACGGCCACCCTCCGCCAGGAACGCCTCCAGCGGGAACAGGCCGTCGCCCAGATTGGCCTCCGTGGTCGGGCACAGGCCCGCCACCGCGCCGCTCCGCGCCATCCGCTCCACTTCGTCGCGCACCAGATGCGTGGCGTGGATCAGGCACCAGCGTTCATTCACGTCCACCTGGTCCAACAGCCACTGCACCGGGCGGCTGCCGCTCCAGTCCAGCGATTGCTGCACTTCCTGCGTCTGCTCCGCGATGTGGATGTGCACCGGACGTTCGCCCGGCAGCGCCGCCAGCACCTCGTTAATCTGCGCCACCGACGCCGCGCGCAGCGAATGCGGCGCCACGCCCACCTCGGTCCGCGCATCGCGCAGGGGCTCCAGCGCCTCGACGATGCGCAGCACATCCTGTGCATCGGTCTTGAAGCGCTGTTGCTCCGGCTTCAAGGCGCTTTCGCCAAAGCCGGAATAACTATACAACACTGGCAGCATGGTGATGCCGATTCCCGCCAAACGTGCGGCGGCGACGACGCGCTCCGCCGTTTCCGCCGGACGCGGATACATGGCGCCGTCCGGCGCGCGCTGCACGTAATGGAACTCGCACATCGACGTGTAACCGTGGCGCAGGCATTCGGAGAACAGCTGGGCCGCGATGGCCTCGATGTGCTCGGGCGTGATGTTGCGCGCGAAGCGGTACATCAGGTCGCGCCAGGTCCAGAAGCTGTCCTTGGTTTCGCCGGCCTTTTCGGTGCGGCCGCCCAGCGCCCGCTGGAAGCTGTGCGAGTGCAGGTTGATCATGCCGGGCAGCGCGTACTCCACCACCGGGGCGATCAGCTGCGCGCCGGCCGGCACGGCCACGCCGGTGTCGACGCGGACGATGGTGCCGTTCGTATCCCACTCGACCAGCACGTCCTTCCCCCAGCCTTCCGGCAGCAGCGCGTTGCGCGCGTACAGCCGGTTCACGCGCAGCTCCAGTCGGCGGCGGCCTGCGTCATCTGCCGCAGCAGACCTTGCACCTGCTGTGCGAGGTCTTCGCGGTAGCCGTAGGGCGCTTCCTCATCCATATAAGTGGACTGGCACATCTCCAATTGGATGGCATGCACGTTGTTGGCCGGCTGGCCGTAATGGCGGGTGATATGCCCGCCCTTGAAGCGGCCGTTGACGGCCACGCTGAACCGGTCCTGCGCCAGCGCGCGCGCCACGATGGCGTCGCTCAGGCCGGGCGCACAGCTCTTGCCGTCGGCCGTGCCGAAGTTCAGGTCCGGCAGCTTGCCCTCGAAGAAGCGCGGCACCACCGAGGCGATCGAATGCGCGTCCCACAGCACCACGCGGCCGTGCAGCGCCAGCAGGCGGTCCAGCTCGGCGCGCAGTTGATCGTGATACGGCTTCCAGTAGGCGGCCAGGCGGCGCTGCACTTCGGCCTCGTTGGGCGCGTGGCCTTCGCGGTACAGCGGCTCGCGGTGGAAGGTATCGACCGGGCACAGGCCGGTCGTATCCTGGCCCGGATACAGGTTGGTGTTTTCCGGCGGCCGGTTCAAATCGATGACGTAGCGCGACCAGCGCGCCGACAACGTCGACGCCCCCATCTCGCCGAGGAACTCGTACAACCGCACCAGGTGCCAGTCGGTATCCTGCTTGTCGACGGCGGCCGGCGTCATCGCCGCCGCCACGTCGTCCGGGATATCGGTGCCCACGTGCGGCATGGACACCAGCAAGGGAATACTGCCTGCTTTGAACTGATAGTCCATGACGCCTCCTCTTATGGATGCAGCGGCGTGAACAAACCTTTGCACGACGCGCTCAACTCGCCGCGCATGACCATGCCCTTGGCCGCCTCGATGTCCGGCGCGAAGAAGCGGTCGGCGTCGAAGAACGGCACCTTCTGGCGCAGCTGCGCATGCACGTGCTCCAGGTGCGGCGAGGTTTTCAGCGGACGGTGGAAGTCGATGCCCTGCGCCGCCGCCAGCAGTTCGATGCCGATGATCACAGCGGTATTGTGCGCCATGTCGTCCAGGCGGCGCGCCGCGTAGGTCGCCATGCTGACGTGGTCTTCCTGGTTGGCCGAGGTCGGGATCGAATCGACGCTGCCGGGATGGGCCAGCGACTTGTTCTCCGACGCCAGCGCGGCGGCGGTGACGTGGGCGATCATGAAGCCGGAGTTCACGCCCGGGTCGCGCACCAGGAACGGCGGCAGGCCGGACAAGGTGGCGTCGATCAGCAGCGCGATGCGGCGTTCGGAGATCGCGCCGATTTCGGCGATGGCCAGCGCCAGCGTGTCGGCGGCGAAGGCCACCGGTTCGGCGTGGAAGTTACCGCCCGAGACCACCACCGACAGCTCGCCGTCCTTGAACAGCAGCGGATTGTCGGTGACGGCGTTGGCTTCGATCAGCAGCGTGCGGGCGGCGTTGCCGATGATGTCCCAGCAGGCGCCCATCACCTGCGGCTGGCAGCGCAGGCAGTACGGGTCTTGCACGCGCTCGTCGCCGACCAGGTGCGAGGCGCGGATCGCGCTGTTGCTCACCAGTTGACGGTAGATCGACGCGGCGGCGATCTGGCCCGGCTGGCCACGCACCTCGTGCACGCGGGCGTCGAACGGCGAATCGGAACCCTTGGCCGCGTCCAGCGACAGCGCGCCCGATACCATGCCCGCTTCCAGCAGGCGCTCGGCCATGAAGAGGCCATGCAGCGCCAGCGCAGTCGAGACCTGGGTGCCGTTGATCAGCGCCAGGCCTTCCTTCGCGGCCAGCACCACCGGCGCGATGTTGGCGGCTTTGAGCGCGTCGGCGGCCTGCATCAGCTCACCGTTGACGCGCACTTCGCCCACGCCCAGCATCGCCAGCGTCATGTGCGACAGCGGCGCCAGGTCGCCCGACGCGCCGACCGAACCCTTGGCCGGAATGGCGGGCATGATGCCGGCGTTGTACAACGCGATCAGCGTGTCGATGATCAGCGGGCGCACGCCCGAGTAGCCGCGCGCCAGGCTGCCGATTTTCATCAGCAGGATCAGGCGGCAGACCGCGTCCGACAGCAGCTCGCCGGTGCCGACCGAGTGCGACAGGATCAGGTTGCGCTGCAGTTGTTCCAGCTTGTCGTCCGGGATGCGGGTCTTGGCCAGCAGGCCGAAGCCGGTGTTGATGCCGTAGGCCGCGTCACCCTTGGCGACAATGGCGCGCACGGCTGCGGCGGATGCTTCGATGACGGGGTAGGCTTCTGCGGCCAGCGACAGCGGGCCGGCTGCGGTCCAGACGGCGCGCAGTTCGGTCAGGGTCATCGCGCCGGGTTTCAGGGTCAGTGCATTTGGTTTCATATGGTTTCTCTTTACTTGATCATTGGGAGATTGAGGCCGTTGCGCTTGGCGCAGGCGATGGCCGTCTCGTATCCCGCATCGGCGTGACGCATCACACCCGAACCGCTGTCGTTGACCAGCACGCGCGCCAGGCGCTTGGCGGCGGCGTCGGTGCCGTCGGCCACGATCACCACGCCGGAGTGCTGCGAGTAGCCCATGCCCACGCCGCCGCCGTGGTGCAGCGACACCCAGGTCGCGCCGCCGGCGGTGTTGAGCAGTGCGTTCAGCAGCGGCCAGTCGGAGACGGCGTCGGTGCCGTCCTTCATGCTTTCGGTCTCGCGGTTAGGGCTGGCGACGGAGCCGGTGTCCAGGTGGTCGCGGCCGATGACGACCGGCGCTTTCAGCTCGCCGTTGCGCACCATCTCGTTGAAGGCCAGGCCGGCGATGTGGCGCTCGCCCAGTCCCAGCCAGCAGATGCGCGCAGGCAGGCCCTGGAAGGCGATGCGCTCGCGCGCCATGTCCAGCCAGCGGTGCACCTGCGCGTGGTGCGGGAACAGCTCCTTGATCTTGGCGTCGGTCTTGTAGATGTCCTCCGGGTCGCCGGACAGCGCCACCCAGCGGAACGGGCCGCGGCCTTCGCAGAACTGCGGACGGATATACGCCGGCACGAAGCCGGGGAAATCGAAGGCGTTCTTGACGCCGTGGTCGAACGCCACCTGGCGGATGTTATTGCCGTAGTCGACCACTTTGGCGCCCAGCGCCTGGAAGTCCAGCATCGCCTGCACGTGCACCGCGCAGGAGGCGGTGGCGGCGGCCTTGAGTTCCTCGTGGCGCGCGGCGTCGTGCTGCGCGGTCTTCCACTGGTCCACGCTCCAGCCTTGGGGCAGGTAGCCATTGATCAGGTCATGGGCCGAGGTCTGGTCGGTGACGATGTCCGGCACGATGCCGCCGGCTTTCGCGCGGCGCACCAGCTCCGGCAGCACGTCGGCCGCGTTGCCCAGCAGGCCGATGGAGATGGCGTCGCCATTGGCCTTGTGCAGCTTGATCATCTCCAGCGCCTCGTCGATGCTGGCGGCCTGCTTGTCGAGGTAGCGGGTGCGCAGGCGGAAGTCGATACTGCTCTGCTGGCACTCGATGGTCAGCGACACCGCGCCGGCCATGGTCGCGGCCAGCGGTTGCGCGCCGCCCATGCCGCCCAGGCCAGCGGTCAGCACCCAGCGGCCTTTGAGGTCGCCGCCGAAATGCTGGCGGCCCGCTTCGGCGAAGGTCTCGAAGGTGCCCTGCACGATGCCTTGGGTGCCGATGTAGATCCACGAGCCGGCCGTCATCTGGCCGTACATGAACAGGCCTTTGCGGTCCAGTTCATTGAAGTGTTCCCAGTTGGCCCACTTCGGCACCAGGTTCGAGTTCGCGATCAGCACGCGCGGCGCGTCTTCGTGGGTCTGGAACACGCCGACCGGTTTGCCGGACTGGATCAACAGGGTTTGATTGTCTTCCAGCTCGCGCAGCGAGGCGAGGATCTGGTCGTAGCACTCCCAGTTGCGGGCCGCGCGGCCGATGCCGCCGTAGACCACCAGGTGCTTGGGATTCTCGGCCACTTCCTTGTCCAGATTATTCTGGATCATGCGGTAGGCCGCCTCGGCGCCCCAGTTTTTACAGGTGCGCTCTGGTCCGCGTGGGGCGCGGATTTCGCGGCTGGCGTCGAAACGTGGATCGCTGTCTAAATGGGTCGTCATGGTGGCTCCTGCTCCTGAGTGAGTGGGACCGGCCACGCGCGCAACAACGCACGCACGGCCAGCGCATCCTCAAAGGATAAGTTGTATATACAACCAAGTCAATCAGTTTTTAAGCGGATCGGAGGGAACGAATCGTTCCTGAGCTTGTCAAATATGTCATCAGTCTTTGCAGTCCTTGCTTGATATCTTGCCAGCATTCGCCGGCGCATGCTCACACGGAGCCTCAATATGGTTGCCCTGCCGATCAACCTGCAGAATCTGTTGCGCCACCGCACGGTGGAAAGCGAGCGCATTGAATACAAGGCGGCGTGGAATCCCGACGCGATTATCCGCACCCTTTGCGCCTTCGCCAACGACTTCGAAAATCTCGGCGGCGGCTACATCATCATCGGTCAGGACTGCGACGCCAGCGGCCGGCCGGTCGCGCCGCCTGCGGGACTGGCCGAGAGCCAGATCGATAAAATCCAGCGGGAATTGCTGGCCGCATGCCAGCAGATACGCCCGCCCTACTTTCCCAGCTTGACGATCTGCGAAGTGGACGAGCGCAAGCTGATCGTGTTGCATGCGCCGGGCGGCATGCATCGCCCGTACACGGCGCCGTCCTCGGTGTCGTCCAGGCATAAAACGTGGCACTACTACATCCGCCGCTACAGCAGCACCGTCGAAGCGCGCGGCGATTGCGAGCAGGAGCTGCTGAGCCTGACCGCCAACGTGCCGTTCGACGACCGGATGGCACGGCAGGCGCAGGTAAGCGATCTGTCCAAGCCTTTGATGCTGGCCTATCTTCAAGAGGTGGGCAGCGCGCTGGCGGACTATGCGAATGAGCTTTCAGTCGAAGACCTGGGCCGCCAGATGAACGTGGTGGACGGGCCCAGCGAATGTCCTTGCCCCAAGAACGTCGGCCTGATGTTCTTCAGCGAGACGCCGGAACGATTTTTTCCGTACACGCAAATCGACGTGGTCTGGTTCCCGGATGGCCCGGGCGGAGACCACTTTGATGAAAAGATATTCAAAGGCCCTTTGGCGCGCATTACCCGCGAGGCCTTGGGCTACATCGAGCGCAACTACCTGCACCAGACGGTACTCAAGCACCCCGATCGGGCGGAGGCGACCCGCGTGTGGAATTTCCCTTATGCGGCCATCGAAGAAGCGGTGGTCAACGCGGTTTATCACCGCTCGTATCAGGAGCGGGAGCCGATAGAGGTGCGCATCATGCCCGATGAAATACTGGTGCTCAGCTATCCAGGGCCGGATCGGTCGATAAAATTGGCGGATTGGATCGCCGGACATGCTGCATGCCGCCGCTACCGGAATCGACGGATAGGAGACTTCTTAAAGGAACTTGGCCTGACCGAGGGCCGCGCCACTGGCGTGCCAAAGATTTTGAAAGCCATGGCAGCAAACGGCTCCCCACCACCGCAGTTTGACGCCGACGATAATCGCCGCGCGTGCCTGGTCAGGCTGCCGGTTCATTATCTGGCTCGGAGATGACCCAACCCGATGCACCTCACAGCAAAAACCAGCGTACGCTAACGATTAATCCGCCCGCTTCTCCTTCTTGTACACCCGCTTGCCGCCCATCCAGGTCTGCAGCACTTGCGTCTTGCCGATTTGCTCGGCCGGGACTTTGAACAGGTCGCGGTCGATCAGGATGAAGTCGGCCCACTTGCCCGGCTCCAGCGTGCCGATCACGTTTTCCTGGTGCGCCGCATAGGCCGCATCCAAGGTGAAGCAGCGGAACGCTTCGGTCAGCGTCATCGCCTGGTTCTTGTACCAGCCGCCCGCCGGCACGCCGGCATTGTTCTGCCGCGTCACCGCCGCATGCAAACCCTCGAACGGATTCGGCGACTCCACCGGGAAGTCCGAGCCGCACGCGATCCGCGAACCCTGGTCGAGGAAAGTGCGCCACGCGTACGCGCCCTTGATTCGCTCATGTCCCACGCGCTGCTCGGCCATGTTCTGGTCCGAGGTCGCATGCGTCGGCTGCATCGACGGGATGACGCCCAGCGCCTTGAAGCGCGGGATGTCCTCCAGCGCCACCACCTGCGCGTGCTCGATGCGGTGGCGCAGTTCGACGTTGTTATATTTCGGGATCAGCTGCGCGTAGGCGTCGAGGATCTGGCGGTTGCCGGCGTCGCCGATGGCGTGGATATTGACCTGATAGCCCGCCTTCATGGCCTTGTTCATCTTGGCCAGCATCTCCGAGTTCGGATAGAACAGCAGGCCGCTGGTCGACGGCATGTCGCTGTACGGCGCCAGCAAAGCCGCGCCGCGGCTGCCCAGCGCGCCGTCCGAGTACAGCTTGACCGCCGCCAGCGCGTACACATCGTTGCCGTAGGATTTGAGCGGCCCTTCCTTGGACAGCTCGTCGAAATCGGCCGTGGTGTCGCCGATCATCGCGTAGACGCGGGTGGTGAGCTTGCCGTGGTCCGCATAGTCGCGATACAGGTCGTCCTGCACCACGCGGATGCCGGCGTCGTGCACGCTGGTCAGGCCGACCTTGGCCAGCGCCAGCAGCGCGTTGTCCAGCCGGGCGCGCGCCTCCACCGGCGTCGGCAGCGGCACCACCTTGTCGACCAGCTCCATCGCGGCGTCCACCAGCACGCCGCTTGGCTTGCCGGAGGCGTCGCGCTCGATGCGGCCGCCTTTCGGGTCCGGCGTCTCCTTGGTGATGCCGGCCATTTCCAGCGCCTTGGTGTTGACCCAGATGGCGTGGCCGTCTACCCGGTGCAGCAGCACCGGACGGTCGCCCACCACCGCATCCAGTTCGGCGGCGGTCGGGAAGCGGCCCAGTTTCCACACTTCCTGGTTCCAGCCGAAGCCCACCAGCCACGCGTGCTTCGGATGCGCGCGGCCGAATTCCGCCACCGCCCGCACCGCGCCGCCCAATGAGGTGGCGCTGAACAGCTCCACGCCGGAGGCGATCTCGCCCAATTCGAACACGTGGCCATGGGCGTCGATCAAGCCTGGCAGCAGCGTCTTGCCCTGCGCGTCGATATGCTCCGCCTTGGGCAGCCGCAACGCCGTCTCGCGCTCGGCGCCCACCGCGACAATGCGGCCCAGGTCATCGAAGGCGAGCGAGGTGAATCGCTGCAGGGTGCCGGCCGCGTTCAGCGTGTAGCCGTTGGCGTGGTCGATGATGGTGTCGGCCTGCGCCAGCGGCAGGACGGCGGACAGGGCCAGGCTGACGGCGGCGGCCAGCGGGACGGGCGAAAACGGGTTTGTGCGCATCAATACTCTCCATTCGGAAGCAAGAACAGAGTGTAGCGCACAACCCGCCAAATACAACGTCTAGAAGACGCCCTGCAACGAGACCGACAACAGGCGCGAATCGCCGAAGAACGGGTAGCTGTAGTGCGACTTGTCCTTGCTCACGTCGTACTGCACCTTCAGCGCCGTGTTCTTGCGGAAATCCCAGCGCAGCGACAGGTACTGCGTGTTGCGCGCCTCGATCGGCTCGTTGACGGTGGTGTAGCGCGAGAAGGTGTACATCGGCGTCCACGCCTCGTACTGGTAGCCGACGCCGACCAGCGCGTACTTGTAGACGTTGTTGAGCCCCTTGCCGGCGTCGACCTGCTCGTAGCGGTCCAGCTCCGACTTGACCAGCCAGTTCTTGTAGTCGACGTTGGCCGACAGCCCGGCGATGCGCGTGCTCTGGCCATCGACGAACGAGACCCGGCCCGCCGGCGTGTCCTGCCAGGTGGTGTCCTTGTAGTGCATCAGCATGGCGCGCACGTCGAAGATGCCGTTGTTGGCCGACACATAGCCGCCCACCATGCTCTTCCACGATTCATGGGTCGGCGTGGCGTAGTAGATCTTGGTGTCGTAGGTATCGTTGTGCTGGGTGTAGCCGCCGGCCCACATGTGGAAGGTGGCGGCCCAGTCGGACTGGCCCAGCTGCGTGCGGTAGCTGGCGTTGGCGCCCTGGTAGGCGTAGATCGGCCAGCCGTAGACGTCCGGCGCCGGCCGCACCCACGGGTAGGCGTAGCCGATGTACAGGTAGTCGCTGTAGTAGTACAGCGGAATGCGGAACTGGCCGGCCTGGAAGGTCCAGGCCGAATCGGCGGCCGGCTGCCAGGTCAGGTAAGCCCAGTCCAGGGTCGGCGTCAGGCCGTGGCCGGGATTGTGCGCGCGCACCACCACCTGGGCCGTGGCCGACAGCGTGGGCGAGAATTCCTTCTTCAGCTGGAAGCCGACCAGCGATTCCTGGTTGACCTGCCAGCCCTCGCTGCGTTCGTAGACGGCCGCGTACTCCCAGTTCTGCACCGTGCAGGGACATTTCCACTGCATGTAGTCCCACGGCGCGCCGCTGCCTTGCGCCTTGCCGCTCAGCACGCGGGCGCCGGTCAGGTTGTAGAAACCGGTCAGCTTGAGCGTGCCGTCGTCGGTCAGGTCGGTGGCGCCGGCGGCGCCGGCCAGCGCGGCCAATGCCATCGCTATCAGTGTTTTTTTCATCGAGCAGACTCCAGTAAGGGGAACACGCGGGTCAAGGAACGATCGCCACGACCTTGACGGTGTCGTCCACCGCCGATTTTTCGATGTAGCCGATGGCGCTGACGTTGTCCGCCACCGCTTTCTTGACCTCGGCACTGCTCTTGTATTCCTTGGGCGCCTTGCCCTTGCCGGTGAAGACGATCTTGGACCAGATGGCCTCGACCTGGGCCGGCGACTTCTCCAGCACCTTCTTGCAGAATTCGGCGCGCAGCGGCGAGCCTTCGGCCTGCTCCACCGGCGTGAACTGCACCGAGCCGCCGAGGAAGAACTGCGCGGCCTGCGAGGGGAACATGCGGGTCGCCGGGTTTTGCGGGTTGACGATGATGGCCAGTTCGGCCCGCGCCGTCAGCGTCGCGCCGCCCAGCGCCGCCGCGGCGAGCAACAACGCCAGGCGCCGTCGCGTAAAGAGCAATTGCAGATTCATATCACCTCTCTGGCTAAGTACAGAAGGAAACTATCGCTGTGCGAATTCATTCTAGTCCACGCTCTTTTGCGCCCAAGTAATTTTTGGGCGGGTAAAGGTTTTCCCTGCCGATGCTGTTTCGATTGCGCAACGCGTGGCCTTGCATGCCGGGCGGGGCAAGCCGGTTACAATGCAGTCTTTGTAGCCCGATTACCACATCACGTGTCCAGCCGATTACTCTACCTGCGCCTGCTCCAGCAGTTCCGTCCCTACATGTGGCTCGGCGCCCTCACCCTGTTTGCGGTCGGCATGGCCGCCGCCGCCGATGTGTTGTTGATCCGCCAATTGCAAAACGTGGTCGACGCGCTGGCGCCCACGCACAGCCTGGGCGCCCGTCCGGCCGCCGGGCTGCTGGCCGAGGTGCAGCAATGGCTGGGCCGCGTGCTGCCCAACGATCCGGCCAACGCGGCGCTGTGGTCGATTCCGGCGGTGATCCTGGGCCTGGCCGTGATGCGCATGTGTTCCAGCTTCGTGGCCGAATACGGCGCCGCGTGGCTCAGCAGTCGGGTGCAGGCCAACCTGCGCGAGCTGATGTTCGCGCGCGTCATGCGCCTGCCGAACGGCTATTTCGATCAATCGTCCACCGGCACCACGCTGTCGCGCGTGGCCTTCAGCTCGCGCAGGGTGGCGCAGGCCGTGCTGACCGTGTTGAACGTCGCGGTGCGCGATTCGGTCGCCGCAGTTGGTTATCTGGCTACATTGTTCATCGTCGACTGGCAGCTGGCCCTGTTCTGCCTTGGCCTGCTGCCGCTGGTGGCCGTCATCGTCACCTTCGCCGGGCGCCGCATGCGCCACCTGAGCAAGAGCGCGCAGGCCGCGATGGGCGACCTGACCAATGTGCTCGACGAGAGCATCAGCGGCCAGCGCGTGGTGAAAATCTTCGGCGGCCAGAAGTACGAGCAGGCGCGCTTCGACGGCGTGGTCAAGGTCAACCGCCAGCTGGCCGTCAAGCACGCGGCGACGTCGGCGCTCAACTCCGGCATCATCATGCTGCTGATCGGGATCACGCTGTCGTCGGTGATCTACTTCGCGCTGCTGCGCGCGCACGCCGGCGCGCTGACGCCGGGGGCCTTCGTGGCCTTCATGTCGTCGCTGATGGCGATGCAGTCGCCGATCAAGAACCTGACCAAGATTAACGAACCATTGCAGCGCGGCCTGGCCGCCGCCGAATCGGTGTTCGGCCTGATCGACACCGAGTCCGAGGCCGATACCGGCACCCGCACGGTGGACCGCGCCGTCGGCCGCCTGGCGCTGGAGGACGTGAGCTTCCGTTACAGCGCCGACCCGGACGCCAAGCCGGCGCTGGACCACGTGTCGCTCGACATCGCCGCCGGCGAGACGGTGGCCCTGGTGGGCAGCTCGGGCAGCGGCAAGACCACGCTGGCCGGCCTGCTGCCGCGCTTCTACGAGGTCGGCGCGGGCAGCATCAAGCTCGATGGCGTCGACCTGCGCGACTACACCATGGCTTCGCTGCGCAGGCAGATCGCGCTGGTCAGCCAGGATGTGGTGCTGTTCAACGATACGCTGGCCGCCAACATCGCCTACGGCGATCCCGAGCCGTCGATGGAGCGCATCGAGGCTGCGGCGCGCGCGGCCCACGCGCACGAGTTCATCGAGCGCCAGCCGGACGGCTATCAGACTTCAGTCGGCGAGAATGGCTTGCGCCTGTCGGGCGGCCAGCGCCAGAGACTGGCGATCGCGCGTGCGCTGTACAAGAACGCGCCGATACTAATTTTGGACGAAGCCACCAGCGCGCTCGATACGGAATCGGAACGGCTGGTGCAGGCGGCGCTGGAAGTGCTGATGCGCGGCCGCACCACGGTGGTCATCGCGCACCGCCTGTCGACCATCGAAAACGCCGACCGCATCGTGGTGCTGGACGGCGGCCGCATCGCGGAAATCGGCAGCCATGAGGCGCTGCTGGCGCAGCATGGCATCTACGCCCGCTTGTATCAAACGCAGAAGAGCGTTCAGGTGGCGTCGTGAAAAATCAGGCCCAGCGTGTGGCGTGAGCCTGAACGCAGCCGGCTCACGCCGTGCCGCATCGCCACCCGGTAGACGCCGCGCGCGCCCTGCGCCGGCCGGTGGTTGACCGGGAAGATCACCATGTCGCCGCGCTTGAGCGGCACCACCTCCACCCGCGATTGCATGCGCGGGCGCTGCTCGGTCAGCACGAATTCCCCTCCTTCGAAATCCTTGCCCGGTTGGCTTAGCAAAATCGCGGCCTGCAGCGGGAACACGTGTTCGCCGTACAGGTCCTGGTGCAGGCAATTGTAGTCGCCGGGGCCGTATTGCAGCATCAGCGGCGTCGGGCGCTGCTGGCCGGCGGCGTGGCAGCGCGCCAGGAAGTCGGCGTGGTCGGGCGGGAAGCGCGCTTCCATGTCCATCAGTTCGTGCCAGCGGTTGGCGATGTCGGCCAGCGGGCCATACAGCGACTGGCGCAACGCCGAGATCATCGATGGCAGCGGGTAGCGGAAGTACTGGTACTCGCCGCTGCCGAAGCCGTGCTGCGACATCACCACCCGGCTGCGGAACAGCGACGCTTGCTGGTATTGCGCGGCCATGCCGGTGCATTCGTCGGCGGTCAGCATGCCGGGGACAATGGCGTAGCCGTGCGCGTTGAGCTCATCGGCGATGGCTTGCCAGTCCAGTCCCGCCACGTGCACCGCGATGCCCGCCGCCGCGCCCACCGCCTTGCGGGCGTTGACCAGCGCCAGCGCGTTGGCTGCGGCTTGGGCGGCTGCTGCGGCGTTAGCGTCCGAGGACGCGGGGGCGCCAACGGCGGCCGATGCGGCGGCGTTAGCGCCCGCCGGGACAACGCTGCCAGCCGGCGGCGCGGCCGGTGCGGCCGGCGCCACGCTCACCGGCGGCGTCTTGCGCGGCTTGCGCTCGGCCGCGCCGCCGCCGAAATCGAACTCGCCGTTCTTCATTTGACCGCCTCCCGGTCCAGCAGCGCGGCCTTGCGGTCCACGCCCCAGCGATAGCCGGAGATCGACCCATCGTTGCGCACCACGCGATGGCACGGGATCGCCACCGCCAGCGCGTTGGCCGCGCACGCCCCCGCCACCGCCCTCGCGCCCTTCGGCGAACCGACCAGCTCCGCCAACTCGGCATAGCTGACCGTGCGTCCGGCCGGTATCCCGCGCAGCACCTGCCATACGCGCTGCTGGAAGGCCGTGCCACGCACGTCGAGCGGCAAATCGAGGCCGAGCTCCGGCCGCTCCACCATGCCGACCACGCGCGACACCACCTGCTCATACTCCGGCTCCGCGCCGATCAGCTCCGCCTTGGGGAAGCGGTCCTGCAAGTCGCGCACCAGCACATCGGGATCGTCGTCCATCAAGATCGCGCAGATGCCCTGCTCCGTACTGGCAACCAGGATCGCGCCCAGCGAGCACGCCCCGATGGCGAAGCGGATCCGCGCACCGCGTCCGCCGGCACGGAAGGCGCCCGGCGTCATGCCCAGCACCGCCGGCGACTGCGCATAAAACCGGCCGCTGGAATTGAAGCCGGCCGCATACATCGCATCCGTCACCGTGGCCTGCTGCGCCAACCCGGCCTGCACGCGTCGCGCCCGCTGCGCGTTGGCGTAGGCCTTGGGCGTGATCCCGGTCACCGCCTTGAACACGCGGTGGAAGTGGAAACGGCTCACGCCCACCGCCGCCGCCAGGCTGTCGAGGTCCGGCGCGGCGCCATCGTCGGCGGCCGCCGTGTCGATCAGGCGGCAGGCCTGCGCCACGATGGCGGCCTGGCGCTCGGCCAGCGGCGGCAGGTCCGGCTTGCAGCGCAGGCAGGGACGGAAGCCCGCCTGCTCGGCCGCCTCGCGGCTGTCGTGGAAGGCCACGTTCTTGCGCAGCGCCGGCCGCGCGCCGCACGACGGACGGCAATACACCCCGGTGCTGCGCACCGAGTACCAGAACACGCCATCGGCACCGGCATCGCGCTGCGCCACGGCGGCCCAGCGCTGCTCGTCGCCCTGGTAGGCGGCCTGCGTAACTTCTTTATTTGCGGTCTTGCCCATCTCAGACTCCATGATTGGATAAGGAATGCCACCATCCTATCCAGCGCCGCGCGGCGACGCACTCCGGCTCTTGCTTTTGAATTGCAGATTGTACGTCGGACAAGCACGCGATGCTAAAATGTCCGCTTGCCGCCACCCAGGCGCGCGCCCCGGAGAAACCGTTTGGACGACGAACAAACCCTGCCAGAGAGCACCCCCATATTCCAGCGCATCAAGGACTACCTGGTGGCGCAGATCGCCGCCGGCACCTGGAAGGAAGGCGATGTGATCCCGTCCGAGCAGGCGCTGGTCAAGCAATTCGGCGTCTCCCGCATGACCGTCAACCGCGCCGTGCGCGAGCTCACCGCCGACCAGATCCTCACCCGCCGCCAGGGTTCCGGCACCTACGTCGCGCAGCAAAAGTACCAGGCCACGCTGCTGGAGATCAAATCCATCGCCGACGAGATCCGCGCGCGCGGCCACGCCCACCGCAGCAGCCTGCAGCAGCTCGAGCGCGTCAAGGCCAGCGAGTTGATGGCCAAGCAGTTCGACCTGCCAGCCGGCCACCCGCTGTTCCACTCGGTGATCGTCCACTTCGAAAACGGCGTGCCGATCCAGGTCGAGGACCGCTGGGCCAACCCGCTGTGCGCGCCGGACTACATGGAGCAGGACTACTCCGCCATCACCCCCAACGAATACCTGATGAAGGCCGCGCCGCTGCAAGGCGCCACCTACAGCATCGAGGCGCTGGCCGCGCCGCGCGACATCGCCGACATGCTGGCCATCGACACCAAACAGGCCTGCCTGGTGCTCAAGCGCCAGACCCGCTCCAACGGCCAGGTCGCGTCCATCGCCACCATGTGGCATCCGGGCCACCGCTACCAGTTCGCCGGCAGCTTTGCCCAGTAGGCCGCGCGGCGTTGCCAGCGCTTACAACTTTCTCGACTAAGGCCCAATCTTCGATGCTATAGTTGCCCGGCTACAGCATAAATACCAACGCCTTGCGGATTGAAAGGGAAGCTTTTGTCGCAGCGCCGTCCCAGGTCCGGCCGGACCCTCTTCTGGCGCCGTCTGCCACGCGGCCTGACGGCGGTTGCGCTCGTGCTGGCGTGCGGCGCGCAGGGGGCGCTGGCGGCCGAGAAGGTCAGCATCCAGCTCAAGTGGATGCATCAATTCCAGTTCGCCGGCTACTACGCGGCCCAGGACCAGGGCTATTACCGCGACGTCGGCCTCGACGTCACGCTGATCGAGGCCCGCCCCGGCGTCGATCCCACCCTGTCGGTGCTGGAGGGCCGCGCCCAGTACGGCGTCGGCAACACCTCGCTGCTGGTGGCGCGCGGACATGGCCAGCCGGTGGTGGCGCTGGCCTCGATCTTCCAGCACTCGGCCAGCGCGCTGCTGGTGCGCCACGACGCCGGCGGCAAGGCCCGCGCCTGGGCCGGTTCGCGCCTGATGCTGGCGCCGAACAACGAGGAGCTGCTCATCCTGCTCAAGAAGCATGGCGTGCGTCCCGACAGCCTGACCCAGGTCCCGCACAGCTACAACACCGACGACCTGCTCGAAGGCCGGGTCGACGCCATGTCGGTCTACCTGACCGAGGCGCCCTACCTGCTCGAACGCAGCAACGTCGGCTACGAGCTGCTGGCGGCGCGCATGCTGGGCGACGATTTTTACGGCGACACGCTGTACACCACCGAGAGCGAGCTGCGCGAACATCCGATGCGCGCGCAGGCGCTGCGCGAGGCCACGCTGCGCGGCTGGCGCTACGCGATGGCGCATCCGGGCGAGATCGCCGACCTGATACGGGCCCGCTACCCCGAGCGCCACAGCCGCGAGCACCTGATGTACGAGGCCCAGCACATCGCGCCGCTGCTGGAGCAGGGCCTGATCGAACTCGGTTACAGCAATCCCGAACGCTGGCAGGCCATCGCCCGCACCTACATCGAGCAGGGCATGCTGCCGGCCGACTTCAAGCTGGACGGCTTCCTGTACCAGCCGCAGGCCGGCGACCGCCTGCTGCGCTACGCCGGCCCACTGGCGGCTGTGCTGGTGCTGCTGCTGACGGCGGCCGCGCTGTGGCGCTTGGCGCGGCAGGCGGCGGCGCTGCGGGCGGCGCGCGCGGAACTGGGCGACGCCGAACGCCGCGCCAGCTTCGCGCTGGACAGCACCGGCGAAGGCATGTGGGAATGGCGGCTCGACACCGGCACGCTGACGCTGTCGCCGCGCTACGGCGCGCTGCTGGGCTATGGCGACGGCGAGTTCGCGCCGACGCTGGAGCAGTGGCTGGACCACGTGCATCCGGACGACCAGGCGCGCGTCGAGCGCAGCATCCAGGAGCACCAGGCCAGCACCTCGGACCTGAACAACCAGATCGTCAGCGAGCACCGCATGCGCACCCGCGACGGCGGCTGGATCTGGGTGCTGGCGCGCGGCATGATCGTCGAGCGCGACGCCGCCGGCCGGCCGCTGCGCGCCACCGGCACCATGGCCGACATCAGCGAGCGCGCCGCCGCCGAGGAGGCGCGCCTGTGCGCGGTGATCGACGCCACGCCGGGCGCCATGCTGATCGCCGACAAGAGCGGGCGGGTACGCTACGCCAACCCGGCCTGCGCGCGCAGCTTCGGCCATGAGGGCACGATGGCCGGCTGCTCGGTCGAGCAGCTGGCGCCGGAGGCCATGCGCAGCACCGGCCGCGCGCGCGAGCTGTTCTCGCGCCCCAACCTGCCGGGCCGCGTGCTGAGCGCGATCCGCGCCGACGGCAGCAGCTTCCCGGCGATGGTGCACATCGCGCCGGTGATGCTGGGCGGGCAGGAGCTGGTGGTGATGACGCTGCGCGACATGACCCAGCGCCAGCGCGCCGAGGAGGCGCTGCACGCCAGCTCCGAGCGCTACCGCCTGATCGTGCAGACCGCCGCCGAGGGCATCTGGATGACCGGCGCCGACGACCGCACCACCCTGGTCAACCCGACCATGGCGCGCATGCTGGACTACGACATCGAGCAGATGATGGGCCGCGCCATGACCGACTTCATGGACGACGACGGCCAGGCCCTGCTCAAGCAGCACCTGCAGCGCCGCCTGGCCGGCGAGGCCTGCCAGGGCGACGTCTGCTTCCGCCGGCGCGACGGCAGCGTGGTGTGGTGCCTGCTGTCGACCACTGTGATCAACTCCGACGCCGGCCACTACGCCGGCACGCTGGCCATGCTGACCGACATCACCGCGCGGCGCGCGGCCGACAGCGCGCTGCGCAGCTCCAGCCAGCGGCTGGCGTCGATCTTCAACGCCGTCACCAACGGCCTGGTGATGATCGACGGCGCCGGCCGCATCCTGGAGAGCAACGCCGCCGCCGCGCGCATGCTGGCGCACTCGCTGGCGGTCGACGGCGGCATGCTGTGGCGCGGCGTGCGCGAGGACGGCACGCCGTTCGACGCCGCCAGCCATCCGGTGCAGCAGGCCATCGTCACCGGCGTGTCGGTGCGCGACGTGGTGATGGGCGTGCGCCAGGCCAACGGCGAGGTGCACTGGCTGTCGGTGAACGCCGAGCCCATCCCCGACGAGCACGGCGTGGTGCCGCTGGTGGTGGCCAGCCTGACCGACATCACCGACCGCAAACGCGGCGAGGACCAGCTGCGCGAACTGAACGAGCACCTGGAGGAGCGGGTGGCGATCCGCACCGATGAGCTGAACCAGGCGCGCATGCTGGCCGAGGAAGCCAGCCAGACCAAGGGCCAGTTCCTGGCCAACATGAGCCACGAGATCCGCACGCCGATGAACGGCGTGATCGGCATGGCCTACCTGGCGCTCAAGACCGACCTCGATCCGCGCCAGCGCGACTACCTGGAGAAGATCCGCTTCGCCGGCGAGCACCTGCTGGGCATCATCGACGACATCCTCGACATCTCCAAGATCGAGGCGGGCAAGCTGGAGATCGAGCAGGTCGACTTCTCGCTCGACCATGTGATCCAGACGCTGACCACGGTGGTGGCGCCCAAGGCCGCCAGCCGCGAGCTGGAGCTGGTGTTCAACCTCGACCCCAACCTGCCCAAGGTGCTGCGCGGCGATCCGCTGCGCCTGGGCCAGGTGCTGATCAACTACACCAACAACGCCATCAAGTTCAGCGAGAAGGGCCGGATCGAGGTGCGGGTGCGCCAGGTGGTGGGCGACGCCACCGGCTGCCTGCTGCGCTTCGAGGTCAGCGACTGCGGCATCGGCCTGTCGGAGACCGAGATCGGCAAGCTGTTCCAGTCGTTCCAGCAGGCCGACACCTCGACCACGCGCGAATACGGCGGCACCGGCCTGGGCCTGTCGATCTGCAAGCAGCTGGCGCAGCTGATGGGCGGCGAGGTGGGCGTGCGCAGCCGGCCGGGCCAGGGCAGCACCTTCTGGTTCACCGCGCGGCTGGGCATCTCCAGCGCCACGCTGCCGGCGCTGATCGACCGCGTCAAGGACGCCGCCGCCGAGCTGCTGGCCTCCTCGCGCAGCGCGGCGGTGATGGCGACCCTGAAGCACGCGCGCATCCTGCTGGTCGAGGACAACACCTTCAACCAGCAGATCGCGCTGGAGATGCTGGAGGAAGTCGGCTCGTCGGTGTGCCTGGCGGCCAACGGCATGGAGGCGCTGGAGCTGCTGCGCCAGACCGCCTTCGACTGCGTGCTGATGGACGTGCAGATGCCGCTGATGGACGGCCTGGAGACCACGCGCCGCATCCGCGCCGACCCCAGCCTGGCCGACATGCGGGTGCTTGCCATGACCGCCACCGCCACCAACGAGGACCGGGTGCGCTGCATCGAGGCCGGCATGGACGACTTCATCTCCAAGCCGATCCAGCCGGCGCTGATGTACCAGACCATCGCCAACTGGCTGCCCGAGCGCGGCGAGGCGGCGCCGCGCGAGGCGCCGGCCGCGCCGCCGCGCCCGGCCTTCAAGGCCACGCTGGGCGGCGACCCGGCGGTGATCGATTTGTCGATCCTGGCCAAGCTGCTGGGCTATCATCCGCACAAGGTGCGCAAGTTCGCCTTCAAGTTCCTGCACAACACCCAGGAGGGCCTGTCCCAGATGGAGCGGGCGCTGCAGAAGGGCGACCTGGCCGGCGTGCGCGAGCTGGGCCACCGCCTGAAGTCGCCCGCGCGCACGGTCGGCGCGCTGGGCATGGGCGAGCTGATGCTGCAACTGGAGCAGCTGCCGGCCGAGGGCATGCCGGAGCGCGCGGCGGCGGCCATCCTGGCGCAGCTGTGGGTGCTGCTGGAACAGATCACCGAACAAATCATGACCAACACCACTTTCGCCGACGATAACTGAACCAGGTGACACACCATGCGGGTAATGCTGCTCGATGACGACAAGTTCATGCTGGAACTGCTGGCCGATATGATCGTCGAGCTCGGCCCGCACGAGGTGCTGCGCGAGACCGACGGCCGGCGCGCGCTGGTGACGCTGCGGCTGCGCCCGCCCGACCTGCTGATCTGCGACCTGAGCATGCCGGCGATGGACGGCATCGACTTCCTGCGCGCCGCCGCGGCGCAGCAATACGGCGGCTGCGTGGTGCTGCTGTCGGGCGTGGACGGCGCCGTGCTGCGCACCGCCGCCCGGCTGGCCGAGGCGCAGGGCTTGTCCATCCTGGACGCCTGCGCCAAGCCGCTGGCGGCCGAGACGCTGGCCGGCCTGATGGAGCGCGCCGCCGGGCGCTGCCCGCCCCATCCGGGCCCGGCGCCGGACAACAATGGCAAATAGTTTAGATGGTTTCTACAATCTGCCGCACATTTCTAAAAAATGGGTTATTATTTACGCCATCCCCGCCTGCCGACCTTGTTGCCATCCCATTCCAAGACATTGAATTCGCGCAATTGGCCACCATCTGCTGCCTGTAACCGGCAACGTTGACGGCGATTGCGGACAACATGGCATAATCCCCAGGCGTTATTGATCCCACACCTCGATTGAGGAATATATGAGCGAAAATATCAAACACATCACCGATACTTCTTTTGACGCCGACGTCCTGAAATCCGACCGCCCGGTGCTGGTCGACTTCTGGGCCGAATGGTGCGGTCCTTGCAAGAGCATCGCCCCGATCCTGGAAGAAGTGGCCAAGGAATACGACGGCAAGATCCTGATCGCCAAGATGGACGTCGACGCCAACCAGGCCGTACCGGCCAAGTTCGGCATCCGTGGCATCCCGACCCTGATCCTGTTCAAGAACGGCGTCGCCGCCGCGCAAAAGGTTGGCGCAATGGCAAAAGGCCAGCTGACCTCTTTCATCGACAGCAATATCTAAGTACGATAGTATTACGCTGCAAAAAACGGCGCCGCGCCCGTGGCGCCGTTTAATAACTTAGAGACAACCACGCAGTTCCCTCCCCTACCTTTACTTTCCCGTCACGGGACACTCAACACATATGCATCTATCTGAATTAAAGGCCCTACACGTCTCGGCATTGCTGGAGATGGCCATCGGTCTTGATATCGACAACGCGGCGCGTCTGCGCAAACAGGAATTGATGTTTGCGATCCTGAAAAAGCGCGCGAAATCCGGTGAACAGATCTTCGGCGACGGCGCCCTGGAAGTGCTGCCGGACGGCTTCGGCTTCCTGCGCTCGCCCGACGCCAGCTACATGGCGTCCACCGACGACATCTACATTTCCCCATCGCAGATCCGCCGCTTCAACCTGCACACCGGCGATTCGATCGAGGGCGAGGTGCGTACCCCTAAAGATGGCGAGCGCTACTTCGCGCTGGTCAAGGTCGACAAGGTCAACGGCGAGTCGCCGGAAGCCTCGAAGCACCGCATATTGTTTGAGAACCTGACGCCGCTGCACCCGAACGAGCCGCTGCGCCTGGAACGTGACATCAACGGCACCGAGAACATCACCGGCCGCATCATCGACCTGATCGCGCCGATCGGCAAGGGCCAGCGCGGCCTGCTGGTGGCCTCGCCTAAATCGGGCAAGTCGGTGATCCTGCAGCACATCGCGCACGCGATCACCGCCAACCATCCGGACTGCACGCTGATCGTGCTGCTGATCGACGAACGTCCGGAAGAAGTGACCGAGATGCAGCGCTCCGTGCGCGGCGAAGTGGTCGCCTCGACCTTCGACGAACCGGCCACCCGCCACGTGCAGGTCGCCGAGATGGTGCTGGAAAAAGCCAAGCGCCTGGTCGAGATGAAGAAGGACGTGATCATCCTGCTGGACTCGATCACCCGCCTGGCGCGCGCCTACAACACCGTGATCCCTGCCTCCGGCAAGGTGCTGACGGGCGGTGTGGACGCCAACGCGCTGCAACGCCCTAAACGCTTCTTCGGCGCCGCGCGCAATATCGAAGAAGGCGGCTCGCTGACCATCATCGCCACCGCGCTGATCGAAACCGGCTCGCGCATGGACGACGTGATCTACGAGGAATTCAAGGGTACCGGCAATATGGAGGTACACCTGGAGCGCCGCCTGGCCGAGAAGCGCGTCTACCCGGCGATCAACCTGAACAAATCGGGTACCCGCCGCGAGGAACTGCTGATCAAGCCGGACCAGCTGCAGAAGATCTGGATCCTGCGCAAGCTGCTGTACTCGATGGACGAGATCGAGGCGATGGAGTTCATCCTCGACAAGATGAAGGCCACCAAAAACAACGGTGAGTTCTTCGACATGATGCGTCGTGGCGGTTAATTAACTGCTCGGCAATCATGATGAACAGGCAACCCGCGTGGTTGCCTGTTTGCGTTTACGCCGGTATAATCCCCGATCGCATCAATTTTAACTCTGGCAAGTGAGCGGCAATCGGGTCACGAAGTGGTATCGACCGACGAAGTGCTGTTTGGCTACCTAACTAACCGAAGGCTTCAAAATGAAACCAGAAATCCATCCAGATTACCGCGAAGTGGTGTTCCACGACCTGTCGTGCGACTTCAAATTCGTCACCCGTTCGACCATCCAGACCCGCGAAAAGATCGAGCACAACGGTAAAGAATACCCGTTGGTCAAGATCGAGGTGTCGGCTGAATCGCACCCGTTCTACACCGGCAAGCACAAAATCGTCGACACCGCTGGCCGCGTTGAGAAATTCCGCCAGAAGTTCGGCGCAGTGGGCTCGAAGACCCAAGTCGCACAAGGCTGATTTTCGCCGCGATGAACAAAAAAGCAGCCTCTGGCTGCTTTTTTTGTTTGTCGCCCCCGCCGGCTCCCGGTTTTCCTTCATACTCCCGTTCACCTCTTACTTGCACACCGATCGATGAAGCCAGTCCGTCTTCCCGCCGCCGCTACCCTGGCATTGCCGCGCTGGGCCTTGTTCGCCCTGGGCCTGCTGTACATCCTGCCTGGCCTGATCGGCCGCGACCCGTGGAAGAACGATGACGCCGCCAGCTTCGGCATCATGTGGACCATGGCCCACGGCAGCTGGCAGGACTGGCTGTGGCCCAATATCGCCGGCCTGTCGATGCCGGACGAGGGCCCGCTGGCGTTCTGGCTGGGCGCGCTCGGCATCAAGCTGTTCGGCTGGCTGATGGGCGATGTGCTGGCGGCCCGCGTGGGCACGGTCGGCATCTTCCTGCTGGGCGTGCTGTCGCTGTGGTACGCCACCTTCAACCTGGGCCGCCGCCAGGACGCGCAACCGCTGCGCCTGGCCTTCGGCGGCCAGCCCGAACCGGACGACTTCGGCCGCACGCTGGCCGACGCCGCCGTGCTGATCTACCTCGGCTGCCTGGGCCTGCTGCTGCACAGCCACGAGACCACCTCGGAGGCGCTGCAGGTGTCGCTGGTGGCGCTGCTGCTGTACCGCACCGTGCGCTACGTCGAGGGCCCGTCGCTGCGCAACGCCGCCCTCAGCGGCCTGGCGGTCGGCCTGCTGACCCTGACGCGCGGCTGGGTCACGCCGGTGTGCCTGATGCTGGCCCTGTTCGCCTGCACCCGCTTCCTCGACCAGCCCGCCATCCGCGCGGCGCGCGACCTGGGCGCCACCATCGCGGTCGGCGGCGCGGTGGCCGCGCTGTGGCTGCTGCCGGCGCAACTGCTGCAACCCTACCACCAGCTGCCGCTGAACGCCTGGCTGGCCTGGAACCTGGACCAGCTCGGCATGCCGAGCATGGTCTCGCTCAAATTCTTCTTCCGCGTCGGCGTCTGGTTCTTCTGGCCGGCGTGGCCGTTCGCCGGCTGGGCCGTGTGGGCCTGGCGCCGCCAGCGCCGCGCGCTGCACATCGTGGTGCCGCTGGCCTTCGTCACCATGGGCGCGCTGCTGACGCTGTTCAGCGGCCAGCCCGAGCAGGGCCAGCTGCTGGTGCTGCTGCCGCCGCTGGCCATCATGGCCGCGTTCGGCCTGCTGACCATGAAGCGCGGCGCCATCAACGCCATCGACTGGTTCTCGGTGATGGCGCTGACCTTGTGCGCGGCCGTGATCTGGGTGTTCTGGATCGCCAAGCTGACCGGCTGGCCGGCCAAGGCCGCCAAGAACGCGCTCAAGCTGGTGCCCGGCTTCCATCCCGAGCTGGGCTGGATCGCGCTGCTGGTGGCGCTGGCCGCCACCGCCGGCTGGTTCGCGCTGGTCCACTGGCGCATCTCGCGCCAGCCGGCCGTGCTGTGGCGCGCCGTGGTGCTGTCGTCCGGCGGCCTGATCCTGATCTGGATTTTGCTGATGACCTTGTTCCTGCCGGACGTCAACTACAGCAAGAGCTACGCCAGCGTGGCGCGCCAGATCGCCGACAAGCTGCCGGCCGGCGCGCGCTGCATCGAGAGCAATGTCGGTCCGGCCCAGCGCGCCTCGTTCGCCTACTACGCCCAGCTGCCGTTCGCCGGCGTCGAGGGCGAGCGCTGCGACCTGCTGCTGCTGCAGGACAGCATCAAGCTGCGCGACGAGCGCGAGATTCCGGCCCGCTACCGCGACCAGCAATGGAAGCTGCTGTGGGAAGGCCGGCGCCCTGCCGACCGCGACGAGCGCTTCCGCCTGTACCGCCGCGGCGGCTAAGCCCTAAAAAAAACGGCCCCGATCGACGGGGCCGCGAGGATGGCGCGCGCCATCAGCGCGTGGCCATGACGGTGGTGTTGGCCGGCAGCTTGGCCGCCATCGGCAGGCGCTCGAAGTTGCTGACGGTGAGCGCGTCGCCATGCTCGGCAAAGCTCAGGCGCGAACCGGTGCGGGTGACGAATTCGGCCGGTCCCACCGCATAAATCTCCACCCGCGGCTGGCCCTTGATCTCGGTGTAGAAACGGCCGACCTGGCGCGTGAAGCGCATCGTCTCGCCATTGCTCAGATGGTAGGCGGACTGGAAATCCTGGAACTCCTGCGGCTCCATGTGATAGCGGTTGGCGCTGATTTTGACGCTTTCGCCGGGGGCGGCATCGGGCGCCGCCGCGCTGGCGACGCCGGCGATGGACAAAGCGGCGGCTATAGCCAGGCTCAACAGAGTGGTCTTCATGTCTTGCTCCAATGTCTAGAAAGATGGGGCCGGGGACCCCGGGCGTTTAACGGTGGGCGACGACGAGGGTCTCGCCGATGGCCTTGGCCAGCGGCAGGCGCGCGAAGTTGGCCACGCCGACGTTGTCGGCATCGCTGAATTCAAAGCGGGTGCCGGAGGCGGTGACGAACTTGTCGAGGGCGACCGGGAAGATCTCCACGCGCTGGCCGTCGTCGAGCTGGGCGTAGTAGCGCGTCATGCGCTGGCTGAAGGTCAGCACCTGGCCGTTGGTCAACTTATACGCATTTCGGTAGGCGGCGAAGTCGCCCTCCAACAGGTGCATGCGGCTGATGCCGCCTTTGATCTGCACGCTGGTGTCGTCCGCGTGGGCGGCTGGAAGGGTGGCGAAGGCCAGGGCGGCGACTACGCCGAAGAGAGTGGTTTTCATGGTGTGCTCCGTAAGATGATCGGGGTCTGCAAAACTGCCGGGGAGCCACCGCTGCATTTTCAAATCAGCGGTAGACAGATGCAGATTAGCAAACACCGCGCGCCAGATCCGGCGTATGCGACGGGCGGTCGATCCGCGTGCGCCAATGGCAAAAAAACGGGATGAACGGCGGCGGCGCGACGGTGTAAGATGGCGTCGCCACACAGCAACCAGGCCGGGCCCGGCCCCTCTCAAAGGATGGAAATGAAACAAGTATTGAAGCGCGTGATCAAGAAAAGCCTCAAGGCCACCATCGGCTGGCCCAAGGACAAGCCCGATCCCATCGAGCACTTCCGCCGCAACGGCATGAAAGTGGGCGCCAACTTCCACATGCTGGAAGGCTGCATCATCGACGACTCGCACTATTGGCTGATCGACATCGGCGACAACGTCACGCTGGCGCCGCGCGTGCACGTGCTGGCGCACGACGCCAGCACCAAGATGCACCTGAACTACACCAAAATCAAGAACGTCTCGATCGGCAACAAGGTCTTCATCGGCGCCGGCAGCATCGTCATGCCGGGCGTGCGCATTGGCGACAACGTCATCATCGGCGCCGGTTCGGTGGTGACGCGCGACGTGCAGCCGAACTCGGTCTACGCCGGCAATCCGGCCAAGTTCATCTGCGGCATGGACGATTACCTGGCCAAGGAAAAGGCGCGCATGACAGCGGACAACACCTTCGGCGAAGAGTACACGCTGCGCCAGGCGGTCGGCGCCGACAAGAAGGCCCACATGCAGCGCGTGCTGGCCAAGGACGGCATCGGCTTCGTCATCTGATCCCATCTGCAACTTGGGGTGTTGCTCGCCGTAACTTTCTTTTGGCTCAGCCGATACAAAGCGGCGCAGTCCAGCTATATTGGGCGCAACACCCGGCAGCGCCCCACCTCGCGCGCCGGCCATAGCGGCCCCGGCTGCTGCGCCCCAGCCTCGCGCCCCAGCCCGATCCCAGCCGCACAGTCTTATCCTGGATGGCATCATGTTTACCTTGTACAAATTGCAGGCCGCCCTGCGCAACAACTATGTCCGCGCCGGACTGGTCCTGCTGGCCCTGGCTGTGGCGGCCCTGCTCGGCTGGCGCGCCGACGTGCCGCAAGACCCGCAACCCGTGCTGCGCTCGCAGGACATCGCGCAGATCACCGCGCTGCCGGCCCAGCGCCAGCGGCTGGAATACCTGCTGGTGGCGGCGCCGCTGTCGGAGGCGCCGCGCTATGTGTTCAAGCTGCGCGGCGATCCGCTGCTGTATGTGGTCAAGGTGCCGGCCACCACGCACCTGAGCCTGGAGCGCGAGGTGCTGCTGAAGCACAACCTGCCCTACGCCATCGCGCGCGACGACTACCTGGCCTCGCACCGCGCGGTGCTGCAGGACGAGGACGACAGCACCATGGCGCGCGCCGGCGGCTGGCTGCGTCGCCACGCGGTCGACCTGCTGCTGGTGGGCCTGGTGCTGTTCGTGCTGCGCCACGGCCTGCCCGGCACCGGCGTGTCGGCCACCGTGCTCAGCCCGGACCAGCTGGCCGGCAGCATGGACGACCTGATCGGCATGGACGATATCAAGCAGGAAGTGCTGCACCTGGAGGACATGATCCGCAACCGCGCGGTGTACCGCCAGCACGATATCGACAAGCCCTTCAACGTCATGCTGACCGGCCCGGCCGGCACCGGCAAGACCAAGCTGGCCGGCTACCTGGCCAAGCGCCTGAACGTGCCGCTGATCCAGGCCTCGGCCTCGGCGCTGGAGTCCGGCTACATCGGCGGCGGCGCCAAGGCGCTGCACGCGCTACACCGCAAGGCCTGCGCGCGCGGCAGCTGTATCATTTTCCTCGACGAGGCCCAGGGCTTGTTCATGCCGCGCGGACGCGGCGACAAGAAATGGGAGGACGACACCGCCAACGCGCTGCTGGGCCTGCTCGACGGCGTGCGCAGCGACCAGGGCGCGGGCGTGATCTGGGTGGTGGCCTCCAACTTCGACGACGCCAGCTCGGCGATGGACGAGGCCATGCTGCGCCGCTTCTCGGTCAAGATCAATTTCCGCCTGCCCAACAAGGCCGAGCGGCGTGAACTGCTGCGCGCCTTCCTGGCGCGCAAGGCCGAGGGCTGCGTGGCCTGGGACCGGCTCGACCTCGACCAGGTGGCCGAGATCACCGCCAATCTCAGCCCGGCGCTGCTGCAGACCGTGGTCGACCGCGCCAGCATGATCGCCATCCAGGAACAAGCGGCCATCGATACCGGGCTGATGTTCCGCGCCTTCGAGCGCGCCACCATCGGCCTGACCGACCGCGCCACCAGCGCCGAGAAGACCCGTCAGCGCGAGCGCGTGGCGCTGCACGAGCTGGGCCACTTCTTCATGCAGATCGACCCGTGGCTGCGCCAGGGCCTGACGTTGGAGCAGATCAAGGAGCGCTCGCCGCTGCTCAAGATCAGCACCGAGTCGGTGTCCAAGCTGGGCGCGCTGGGCTATGTGTTGTCGGCCTCGGACGACGTCGCGCTGCGCACGCTGGAGGAGCTGGAGCGCGACGTGATCCAGCTGTACGGCGGGGTCGCGGCCGAGGAGCTGTTCTACGGCGCGCGCGGGATCTCGGTGGGCAGCCAGAACGATATCCAGAAGGCCACGTCGATGCTGGACATGATGGTCAACCAGTTGTCGATGTATTCACGTTCCAAGCTGGACTACAGCCAGTTCAAGAACCAGGAGCGCGACCTCGACCAGGTGCAGGCCAAGGCGGACGAGCTGTACTCGTACACGCTGGGCGCGATCGCCGACTACCGCACGGCGATCGACGAGCTCAAGGAGGTGCTGATGGAGCAGTACGTGCTGTCGAAGGATGCCATCTTCTCGTTGCTGGAGCAGCGCCAGCTGGGCGCCGCACCGGCCGCGACACTTGCAAAAATATAAAATTTCCACATCACGGGTTGCGGCATGCAGGCAAATCAGTGATAATGCGGGTCGCGTTGCCGGGATGGCGTAGTAGCTGAGCTCCCTGGCAAGTCGTTGAAGTTCGGACGACACACCGGCCTCGGTGGTGAAATTGGTAGACGCAGGGGACTCAAAATCCCCCGCCGCAAGGCGTGCCGGTTCGATTCCGGCCCGAGGCACCAGAACACAAAAAAAGCACTGACCCCGTCAGTGCTTTTTTCATTTCCGCTTGCGGTAGTAGCGCCAACCCTGTTTGCCCCGATGATAATGTGCTGGGCTGCTTCAGCCGGGAATGGCGACGGGGTCGGCGTCGGCGAACGCGGTGTCCTGGCCGATCTCGCGCCACGCCGCCATTTCAAGCTCCGTGGCCTCGCGTTTGCGGTCCCACAGCCCGTAGGCGTCGGCGCCCAGCATCAGGCGCATGGGCGGCGCGCTGCTTTCGATCGCCCGTATCATGACCAGCGCGGCTTTGTGCGGATCGCCGGCCTGCTTGCCGCTATTCCCATAAAGGAACTGGCGCAGCGGTTCCATGAGGTCGTCATAGTCCGCGATGGGATTCGCCGGGCGCACGTTCGCATCGCCCGCGAATTCGGTGCGCAGCGCGCCAGGCTCGACCAGCGTGACGTTGATGCCGAGCGGTTTCACCTCGTCATACAGGGCTTCGGAATACCCTTCAAGCGCGAACTTGGCGGCGCCGTAGAGAGCGAATCCGCCGACGTTGACCCGGCCGCCAATGCTGGTGACGTTGACGATGTGGCCGCTGCGCCGCGCGCGCATCTGCGGCAGCACTTCCCGGATCATCTCGGCGGCGGCGATGAAGTTGACTTCCATCTGGTCGCGAATCTGCTCGACCGAGAATTCCTCCGCCGCGCCCAGGCTGCCCCGTCCCGCGTTATTCACCAGCACGTCGATCCGGCCGAATTTCTCCACCGCCGCCTGCACGGCGGCCTAACGGTCCTGCGCCCGCGTGACGTCCATCCGCACGGCAAGGGCCCGGCCCCGGTAGCGATCGACCAGGTCGGCCAGGGTTTCAATGCGCCGCGCCGTCAGCACGACTTGATCGCCGCGTTCCAGCACCGCTTGGGCGAGCGCACGTCCAAGGCCGCTGCTGGTGCCTGTGATGAGGTAGGTTTTTTTCATACTTGCTAAGCTCCATTGGAAGATTGGGCGCGCACCGCGCCGGGAGGGACCGGTCAGACGCTTGAAGGCGCGGCTGAAGTCTAGGCCGGCAGGAGATGGCGCGCTGTTCCGCGATTGCGGTCGTGCGCTCTGGATTGCGGTGGTGGCGGGCGCCGTTAGAGCCGGCGCCGGAAGTCGGTGGGCGTGAGGCCCTGGTGCTTGCGGAACGCGGTGCAGAAGTGGAAGCGGCTCAGGCCGACAAACTTCGCCAGGTCATCCAGGCGAACCTCCTGGTCGATGTGCGCCCTGAGGTAGTCGGTGGCCCGTTGCACCTGCCAATTCGGCAGGCCCCTGGGCCCGCGCGCTTGCGGCTGTCCGCTGGTGGAGGAATGGGCGCGCAGAAGATGAAGACTCAGCAAATCGATCGCCTGGTCGATGAACAGCCTGCTGTTCGCGCCCGGGTCGCCCGCCTCATGCGCCAGGATGCCGAGCAGCCGGCTGGCGATGGGATCCTGGAAGGCGACGCGGTCCAGCAGCTGAACCGCCCCGCCTGCGCCCAGCGCGCCGGCGCAAGCCTGCAGGTGGGCGTCCGGCAGATAGACGTGGGACACCTCGAGCGGGCCGCCATTTTTCCAGCGCGCCTCGTGGCCGCTGGGGATGAGGGTGACGGCGCCGGGCCGGGCGATCGTGGACTCGTGCCGCCCGCCATCCCGCCACGCCATCGGCTGGCTCGGGCCGTAGAAGGTGACGATGACGTTCTCGTGCATGGGCATCATGCGGTTGTGCAGCGGGCCATGGCACCACCGCTGCGTCAACCGTGCGTCGCCGCGGAACTTTGCGTCGTTCAGCTGCGGGCCCACGTCGAGCACGCGCCGCATTTCGTCGAAGGCGGGGCGGCCGTCGCTTGCCGTCGCTGCACTCTGGTCCTGCATGGAAGCTCCTGTATGAGGTTGCACGCCATCATAGCCCGCGACGCCCGCGAAACAACAGCCATTGTGCCATCTCCTTGTAGTTTCCCGCTAAAGCGGCATAAACCGTATATAACATTAAGACAACGTCCATATTTCCGTTGCATGCATGCTATCGTAATTTCCTGCAATCTCATCCTTACGGGATTGCATGGCCCGGTGCGGCGGGGCCCGCCGGTATTCTTTCGATAGTTTGATGGAGGTGTAGAAAATGGCTGTATCGTTTAAACCTGCTGTGATGTCCGCCCTGCTCCTGGCCATGGCCTTGAGCGCCGGCGCCGCGTCGGCAAATGCGCTCAACGAGAACTTCGATGGCGGCGTGCCGAACGGCTGGACCGTGGTCAACAACAGCGCCCCGCAAGGCTCGATCGGCTGGTTCCAGGGCAGCGAAGCCGCGTTCAGCGCGCACCAGGGCGCGCCGGGCTCCTACCTCGGCGCCGACTACAACAGCGGGGCCGACGTGGCCGCCATCAGCACCTGGCTGATCCTGCCCACCTCGACCTATCACAACGGCGATACCCTGTCCTTCTTCACCCGCACCGCCGATCAATCGATCTTCCCCGACCGCCTGGAAGTGCGCTTCAGCAATGCGGGCGGCGCCGATGTCGGCCACTCGGCGGACAGCGTCGGCTCGTTCAGCACCCTGCTGCTGTCGGTCAATCCCAACCAGGACAAGTCCGGCTATCCGGAAGCCTGGACCAAATACAGCGTGACGCTCAACGGCCTGTCCGGCGCCACCAATGGCGCGTTCGCCTTCCGCTACGCGGTCGACGACGGCGGCCCGTCCGGCACCCGCTCCAACTACATCGGCATCGACACGCTGTCGATCACCGCCGTGCCGGAGCCTGGCACCTACCTGATGCTGGGCGCCGGCCTGGGCCTGATCGGCCTGGCACGCAAGCGCAAGGCCAAGGCGGCGTAAGCGGCACGCGCCGCGCAGGCCGGCGGGGTGGGCCACGGCGGCCTCCGCCCCGCCGGCCCGTTCCGCTAGAATGGCGGCATGCCTCCCGCCAAACTCCCCAAATTCCCCGGCCCGCTGACCGCGCGCGGCGCCGTGCTCGCCGTGCTGCTGTCCGACGCCGACCAGACCGGCGCGCCGCCGCTGCAAGGCCGCACCTCGCTGGCCGCCATCGTCAAGACGCTCAAGCGCAAGTACCACTGGCCGGTCGAGATCAGCAGTTTCCCGTCCAACACCGGCGACGGCCGCGCCAGCTGGGCCACCGTCTACAGCCTGCCGCCGGCCGTGATCGCCAAGGCGCTGGCCAGCGGCGGCCACGAATGGCTGGAGCGGCGCCACGCCGCCCGCAGCGCGCCGTAACATTTACTTACTCTGGAAACACTTTCTGCGTCACCGCCTTTGCCCTCCGGCTCGTTATATGAGCAAGCGCCACCGTGGCGCAATACAGGAGAATAAAATGACGACCACCCCAACCACCCGTAGCCGTATCCACCCTCTGCTGGCCGTAGCGGCCGTATCGCTGACGCTGGTAAGCCTGGTCGGCGCCGCGTCGATCGCCGGCCTGTTGCCCAGCTCGCACGCCACGCCGGACACCACGCCAGTGGCCGCCAACGTCGCGCCGCAGGCCGGCCAGCAAACGGCCAACCAGCCGATGCCGGAAAGCCGCCCCGTCGTGGCCGAGCACCGCACTGTGCACCATGTGACGCCGCAAGTGCGCCATGTGAACAATGACGACTATGTCGCCCAGGCGCCTGCCGCTCAGCCTCAGCCGCAGGCTCCGGCCCCGGCACCGGTGGCGCAGAACAGCCCGCTCGGCATGGGCATCGGCGCGGTGGTTGGTGGTTTGATCGGCAACCAGGTCGGCGGCGGCAAAGGCAAGACGGCGGCCACCATCGCCGGCGCGGTCGGCGGCGCCTACGTCGGCAACGAGATCGCCAAGAAGAACTAAGCCCGTCACGGCAAACCACGGCCCGGCCCCGCACAGGGGACCGGGCCGCGTTGTTTGCGCCGTATCAGGGCCGGAGTTTAGTTTCCCAGTGGAAAATATGACATAATGCTCGCTGCACTACCGCCACGCATTCCGAACGTCATGACCACTCCTACCGACCACCAAGAAGACCTGCAGCAATTCTGGAACCAGCGCGTCAAGGCCAGCCGGTGGCTGATCGTCAAGACGCTGACGCTGGGCGCGCTGGCGGCCGTCTGCGGCGTGCTGGGCCAGGGCTGGCTGGAGGACGCCAGTCCGCTGTTCCCCATCATCAGCCAGAACTACGGCATCTGGCAGGCCGGCTATCTGCTGGCGCTGCTGGTGGTGTTCCTGATCTGGGCCGCCGCCATGCTGCAAAAGTTCAGCCTGCTGCGCAACAGCAAGCAGGGCCGCGACATGCAGCGCCGCATCGACGAGCACAACGAACGCATCGCCCAGAAAAAACTGGAAGCAAAAGAGCGCCGCGAGCAGGAACGGCTGGAGCGCGAGACCGCGCCCTCCTTCTTCAAGAACTCCGCCCGCAGCGGCAAGTTCGACTACTAACCAGCCACAGCGGCGTCGCGCTGGGCGGTCCGGCTTTTCCGCGCGCGCGCTACGCCGGCCAGCAACAGCAGCCCGGCGCCCAGCATGGCGAAACTCTCAGGCTCAGGAACCGGTGCCAGCCGCGTGATCGTGGTGACCGTTTGCGGCGTGAAGAAATAGGTCCAATCATCATGGAGCATCCCGTACTGATTGCTAAAGCGTATCGCCACCCCGGCCTCGTACTCCACACCGCTGACGTAGTACCCCCCCGGGGGCGTACCCCAGACCGTCACTTCACTCGCAAGAAACTTGAGTGCTCCGCCCGGCACGTAGGAGAACGACGTCACGCCGCAACTGTCATGACAGGTCGCGTAGTCGATCCCTGAGATATTCAACTCGGTCAACTCGTTGAGCGCGATGACGCCGTCGTGATTGGCATCCACCCCGCCAAACGTGCCGCCGAAGGTGAAGCCCGGCAAAAACCTGGACTCCACGTCCAAGTAAAAACCCGTCCACGAAAACGCCCAGCGGGACGGGGTCGGCGTGTCCGCATGCGCCAGCGTGGCGCCCGCGGCCAGAATGCTGCTGATGATGATTTTCTTGAGCATACTTACTCCCTATCAAGGTCGGCAACCGGAAGGTTCCCGGGAGAGAAAGCATATCAGCAAGACATCTAAAATTGTTAACTTTATTAAATTAGCAACTTGCAAGCCACTGCTTATTCGTAGCGCAGGCAGTCCACCGGCAGCAGCTTCGACGCCCGCCGCGCCGGGTAGAAGCCGAAGAACACCCCCACCAGGCTGGAGAAGCCGCACGCCACCACCACCGCCTGTAGCGTGATGAACACGTCGAACTTGCCGGTGGACGTGATGGCCGCCGCCGCGCCGGTCGCCAGCATGATGCCGAACACGCCGCCCACCAGGCAGATCACCACCGCCTCGGTCAGGAACTGCAGCAGCACGTCGCGCGGCTTGGCGCCGATCGCCATGCGGATGCCGATCTCGCGCGTGCGCTCGGTCACCGACACCAGCATGATGTTCATGATGCCGATGCCGCCCACCACCAGCGAGATCGCGCCGATCAGGCCCAGCAGCGCGGCCAGGCCGGCGCTGATCTTCTGCGCGGTCTCGGCGAACGAGGCCAGGTTGTCGATGCGGAAGTCGTCCGGCTGCTCGAACTTGATGTGGTGGCGGTCGCGCAGCGTTTCGTTGATGTCCTGGATGGCGTCCTGCAGATTGCCGCCGGACTTGCCCTGCGCCACCACGTAATGCACGTTGCCGGGGAAAGGCAGCCGCACCAGGTTGGCCGCCGACGCCGTGATCGGCACCAGCACGTAGTCGGCCAGGTCGCCGCCGTCCACCTGCTTGCCCTCGCCGTACAGCACGCCCACCACCTGGAACGAGACGTTCTCGATGCGGATGTACTTGCCCAGCGGGTCGACCTTGTAGAAGAACTGGTCGGCGATCTTCTTGCCGATCACCACCATGCGCGAGGCGGCGCGCACGTCGGCGTCGCTGAAGGCGCTGCCCTTGTCGATCTTCCAGCCGCGGATCTTGAACATGGCCGGCGTCACGCCGTGCACCGTCTTCGAGGCGTTCTCGTTGCCGACCGCCAGGTTGAAGCCGCCCTGCAGCACGCCGGCCGCGCCGGCCAGCGACGGCAGCGCGTTCAGCGCGGCGGCGTCGGCCATGGTCAGTGCCGGGGCCGCGCCGGTACGCATGCGCTGCTGCTGCGCGCGGTCGCCGCCGGGCGAGACGAACAGCATGTTGGTGCCCAGCTGCTCGAGCTCCTTGGCGATGAAGCGCTTCATGCTGTCGCCCACCGCCAGCAACAGCACCACCGAGGTGATGCCGATGATGATGCCCAGCATGGTCAACAGCGTGCGCAGGCGGTTCGCCATCATCGAGCGGAACGCCTCGACTACGATCTGTAAAGGATTCATATCGTTTATACCGTTATCGGTTCGTGGCTCTGCGCCAGCAGGCGCAAGCCCTCGGCGGCCGGGCCGTCGTACAGCACGTGGCCGTCCTTGAGGCGCATCAGCCGCTTGCTGTAGGCCGCGATGTCGGGCTCGTGCGTGACCAGCAGGATGGTGATGCCGCGCTCCTCGTTCAGCTGCTGGAACGAGCGCATGATCTCGATGCTGGTCTGCGTGTCGAGGTTGCCGGTCGGCTCGTCGGCCAGGATCAGCGGCGGGTCGCCCACCAGTGCGCGGGCGATCGCCACCCGCTGCTGCTGGCCGCCGGACAGCTGGTTCGGCGTGCGCTTGGCGTAGTCCTTCAGGCCGACCCGCTCCAGCTCCACCAGCGCCTTGGCGTGCGCCTTCGAGCGCGACACGCCGGCGTAGATCAGCGGCAGCGCCACGTTCTCGGCCACGCTCATGCGCTTGATCAGGTTAAAGCTCTGGAACACAAAGCCGATGGTGCGGTTGCGGATGGTCGCCAGCTCGGCGCGCGACAGGGTCAGCGTGTCGACGCCGTTCAGGTGGTAGCTGCCGCCGGTGGCCTGGTCCAGGCAGCCGAAGATATTCATCAGCGTCGACTTGCCCGAGCCGGACTGCCCCATCACCGCCAGGAAGTCGCCACGCGGCACGGCCAGGTCGATGCCGAACAGTACCTGGGTCTCGACGTTGCCGGAGAAGTAGCTCTTGGTGACCTGGCGGATATCGATCAGCGGTTGCGGCGCCGTCACAGCTCACCCTGCTTTTCGTTGATGGCGCGGGTGATCACCTTGTCGCCTTTTTTCAGCTCGCCGCCCACCACCTCGGTGTAGCGGAAGTTGGACAGGCCGATCTTGATGTCCCTGGCCACCGGGTTGTTCTTGTCGTCCAGCGTGTAGATCTTGAACGAGCGCGCCAGTTCGCTCTTGCTGCGGAAGGCGGCGTCGTCCTCCTGCGGCGCCTCGGCCACAGCAACGGCGCTGGCCGACGCGCTCGCGCTGGCACTGCCGGCCTTGGCCGCGGCGGCCTTGTCCTTCTTGGCCTGCTTCTCGACTTCCTCGTCGCTCAGGCGGAAGCGCAGCGCGGCGGTCGGGATGCGCAGCACCTGCTGGCGATTGCCGACCAGCAGGCGCACCTGCGCCGTCATGCCCGGCTTGAGCAGCTCTTCCTTGTTGTCCACGTCCAGCACCACGTTGTAGGTGACCACGTTCTGCACCACGTTGGCCGCCAGCCGGAACTGGCGCATGCGGGCGTCGAATTCCTTGTCGGGATAGGCGTCCACCACGAAGCGCGCCGCCTGCCCTTCCTTCAACGCGCCGACGTCGGCCTCGGAGACGCTGGTGTCGATCTGCATCTTGGTCAGGTCGCGGGCGATCTGGAACAGCGTCGGCGTGGTGAACGAAGCCGCCACGGTCTGGCCCAGGTCCACCGTCCGCTTGATGATGACGCCGTCGATCGGCGAGCGGATCACGCTGTTGTCCAGGTCGGCCTGGGCGCGCGCCAGCTGCGCCTGCGCCAGCTGGATGTTGGCCTGCGCCACGTCGACCTCGCGCTTGGACTGGTCCAGCGCCAGCGGCGAGATGAAACTCTGCGTCACCAGCGTCTGGTTGCGCTGGTGGGTGGCCTGCGCCAGCCGCAGGTTGGCCCGCGCCGACGCCAGCTGCGCCTCGCCCTGGCGGATCTGCGCGTTGAAGATGGTCGGGTCGAGCTTGAGCAGCACCTGGCCCTTCTGCACATGGTCGTTGAAGTCCGCCTTCAGCTCGCTCACCGTGCCCGACACCTGCGAGCCGATGTTGATCAGCGCCACCGGGTTGATGGTGCCGGTGGCGGTCACCGTCTGCGTGATGTTGCCGGTGTCGGCGGCGGCCACGCGGAAGCGCGGCGGCTCGACCACCGGGGCCTTGCTCTTGGAATACCAGGCGGCGCTGGCGCCGCAGATCACCAGCAGGCCCACGGCCAGCGCTATCTTCTTCTTGGTCAGGAAAGCCATCGTCTCTACACATCCCATAGTGAGATCCGTCGATATGCGGATCAGCCCGCCAAGTATATGGCGTTTTGCAAGGAATGCAACTAGGCAAGGTTGGGCCGCCTCCCTCCAAGGAAGGGTATCTCGGCAACCGGATGGGGGTATGTGCAAAGTTGCAGTCCCATCCTGCACGTATGGGCGTTTCCAAGCCGGCCGGACCTGCCTACCATGAGGCTCATCACCACTCAAAAAGGAAACACATCATGTCCAGCAAAGCCCTCGATACCTCCCGCCGTTCCGCCATGACCGGCGCCGCGGTCGCAGCAGCCGCAGCGGTCGCCCTGCCGCTGGCCGCCGTCAGCGGCGACAGCCAGGCCGCCACCGGCAAGGTGCAGAAATCGGTCAGCACCATCACCACCCGCGACGGCGTCGAGATCTACTACAAGGACTGGGGTCCGCGCAGCGGCCAACCGGTCATCCTGAGCCACGGCTGGCCGCTGAACGCCGACAGTTGGGAATCGGCCGCCTTCCACCTGGCCAACAACGGCTTCCGCGTCATCACCCATGACCGCCGCGGCCACGGCCGTTCGAGCCAGCCGTGGGACGGCAACGACATGGACCACTACGCCGACGACCTGGCCCAGCTGATCGAAGCGCTGGACCTGAAGAACATCATCCTGGCCGGCTTCTCGACCGGCGGCGGCGAGGTGGCGCGCTACGTCGGCCGCCACGGCACCAAGCGCATCGCCAAGCTGGGCCTGATCTCGGCCGTGCCGCCGCTGATGCTCAAGACCGACACCAACCCGGGCGGCCTGCCGATGGAAGTGTTCGACGGCCTGCGCGCCGCCTCGGTCGCCAACCGCGCGCAGCTGTACCTGGACCTGGCCTCCGGCCCGTTCTACAACTACAACCGTCCGGGCGCCAAGCCGTCGCAGGGCATCATCGACGCCTGGTACGCGCAGGGCATGCAGGCTGGCCACAAGAACACCTATGATTCGATCAAGGCGTTCTCGGAAACCGACTTCCGCGACGACCTGAAAAAATTCGACAAGCCGACCCTGGTCATCCACGGCGAGGACGACCAGATCGTGCCGATCGACGCCGCCGGCCGCGCCTCGGCCGCCATCGTCAAGCACGCCAAGCTGATCACCTACCCCGGCGCGCCGCACGGCCTGACCGACACCCACAAGGACAAGTTCAACGCCGATTTCCTGGCCTTCGCCAAGTCCTGATTCAACGGCGCGGCTTTATGTGATAAGGTTTCTGCTGTGCCAGTTCGCAACAGCGGAAACCTTATGAATATCGACACACTCCTGCAGCTGTTCGCGCCCCCCACCGATCCCTCGCTGATCCAGTACGGCACTTACACTCCCTCGCTGGTGCTGCTCTCCATCTTGATAGCCATCTTCTCGTCCTGGATGGGCTTGCAGGTGGTGGCCCAGGCCCAGTCCAGCAAGAGCCGCAGCCTGCGCGCCATCATGCTGGCCACCGGCAGCCTGGCGCTGGGCTGCGGCGTGTGGGCCATGCACTTCATCGGCATGCTGGCCTTCAACCTGTGCACGGCGGTCGACTACGACCACACCATCACCATGCTGTCGGTGCTGCCCAGCCTGGCCGCCTCCGGCATCGCCCTGTCCATCATCAGCCGCCGCCAGCTCGGCACCGGCTCGCTGCTGGTAGGCGGCCTGCTGGTCGGCGCCGGCATCGGCGCCATGCACTACGCCGGCATGGCGGCCATGCGCATGTCCTTCGCCCTGTACTACGATCCGCTGATGTTCGGCCTGTCGATCGTGGTGGCCGTGGTGCTGGCCACGCTGGCGTTGTGGGTGCGCTTCGGCCTGCGCCTGCACACCCGCCTGCAGTCGAGCGTGCTGGGCGCCATCAGCGCCACCGTCATGGGCTGCGCCATCGCCGGCATGCACTACACCGGCATGGCCGCCGCGCGCTTCGCCGGCCGCCCGCTGCCCGGCGCCGCGCCCGAACAGAACAGCACCTTCCTGGCGCTGGCGATCTCGCTGATCACGGTCGCCATCACCATCTTCATCATGTCGGCCAACGGCCTGCTGCGCTACCGCGAACTGTTCCGCCAGAAAAGCGAGAGCGAGGCCTGGATGCGCGCCCTGCTCACCACCACCATCGACGGCGTGGTCACCGTCGACCGCGACGGCCTGATCCACGAATTCAACGCCTCGGCCGAGCGCATCTTCGGCTGGCGCCGCGACGAGATCGTCGGCCAGAACATCCGCGTGCTGATGGACGACACCCAGCGCTCCGAGCAGGACGGCCTGCTGAACTACCTGCGCACCGAGAACTCGGCCATCCCCGGCCAGGGCAGCGAGGTGATCGCGCTGCGCAAGGACCGCAGCCGGGTGCCGATCCGGCGCGCGCTGGGCCACGCGCGGCTGGCCGAGCGCGACCTGTTCGTGCTGTTCATCACCGACATCAGCGAGCGACGCGCCATCATGCAGGCGCTGCGCGACAGCGAGCAGCAGTTCCGCTCGCTGATCGGCAACATCCCCGGCATCTCCTTCCGCAGCGGCCAGCGCTTCGACGCGCCGCCGGTGTTCGTCAGCGACGGCATCGAGCGCCTGGCCGGCTACCCCGCCAGCGACTTCGTCGGCCGGGGCCGCAGCCGCACGCTGGGCAGCCTGATCGTGCCGGAGGACCGCGCCGGCGTCGAGGCCGAGATCAACCGCGCCGTCGCCGAGCTGAGCGTCTACCAGGTCGAGTACCGGCTGCGCCACGCGGACGGCCACACCAGCTGGATGTGGGAGCACGGCGCCGTCACCCAGGACGAGAGCGACCCCGGCCAGCGCTGGATCGACGGCGTCATCCTCGACATCAGCGAGCGCCGCCAGATGGAGCAGGAACTGCGCAAGGCCAAGGAGACGGCCGAGCAGGCGGCCGCCGCGCGCGCCAGCTTCGTGGCCAACATGAGCCACGAGATCCGCACGCCGATGAACGCCATCCTCGGCTTCACCGACGTGCTGCTGGACACCGAACTCGACGCCAACCAGCGGCGCCACCTGGACACGGTGCGCAAGGAGGGCCGCTCGCTGCTGCGCCTGCTCAACGAAATCCTCGACACGGCCAAGCTGGACAAGGGCGCGGTGGAGCTGGAGCCGGACGACTACAGCCTGCTGGGCCTGATCGACGAGCTGGCCTCGACCTTCGGCAGCAACGCCCGCAGCAAGGGGCTGCGCATCGACATCGTGTACGACCCGTCGCTGCCGGCCTGGCTGCACGGCGACGAGCTGCGCATGCGCCAGATCCTCGGCAACCTGCTCGACAACGCCATCAAATTCACCGCCGCCGGCAGCGTCAGCCTGCGCGCCAGCGCGGCCAACGGCCAGCTGGCCATCGAAGTGCAGGACACCGGCATCGGCATCGCGCCGGAGCGGCTGGAGGCGATCTTCGACCCCTTCACCCAGGCCGACCCGTCGATGACGCGGCGCTTCGGCGGCACCGGCCTGGGCACCACCATCAGCCGCCAGCTGGTGGCGCTGATGGGCGGCAAGCTGTGGGCCGAGAGCACGCCCGGCCAGGGCACCACCTTCCACCTGTGCCTGCCGCTCGAGCCGGCCCGCCACGACAGCAGCCAGGCCGCCGAGCGCAGCGCCTATCCGCTGCCGCCGCTGCGGGTGCTGGCGGCCGACGACGTGCCGCAGAACCTGGAGCTGCTGATGCTGCTGCTGACCAAGCGCGGCCACACGCTGGAGCGCGCCGGCGACGGCGCCGCCGCGGTGCGGCGGTGGGCCGAGCATCCCTACGACCTGATCCTGATGGACATGCAGATGCCGCTGATGGACGGCCTGGCCGCCACCCGCGCCATCCGCGAGCGCGAGCGCGCGGCCGGCGCGCCGGCCATCCCCATCGTCGCCATGACCGCCAGCGTGCTGGCGGCGCACCGCGAGGCCGCGTCGTCCGCCGGCATGAACGGCTTCGCCTCCAAGCCGGTGGACTGGTACGCGCTGTCGCATGAAATCGCCCGCGTGCTGGCGCTGCCGCCGCTGGAGCAGGCGCCGGCCGCGGCCGACGCGCCGGCGCGCGCGCGCGTGCTGAACCAGAAGACCGGCCTGCAGCGCTGGTCCGGCGACGAGCTCAAGTATCATCTGGCGCTGCACCGCTTCGCCACCGAGTACGGCGACGCCGCCACCGCGCTGGCGCGGCTGTTCGCCAGCGACAGCGCGACCCGGCTGGCCGAAGCGCAGGCCGGCTGCCACAAGATGCGCGGCGTGGCCGCCAACCTGGGGCTGGAACAGCTGGCCGCCACGCTGGCGCAGACGGAAAGGCTGTGCGGTTCGCCGCAGCGCGAGGCCGGCGCGCCGACCCTGCCGACCGAGCTGGCGCAGCTGCAGCGCATGCTGACCTCGCAGCTGGACGCGGCGCTGAGCGCGATCCACGCGATCGAGACGCCGCGCGCCGTGCAGCGCGAACGCGAACAGGCCGCCGCCGTGGCGGCCGCCGCGCCGGACTTCGAGGCGGCGCGCGCGCACGCGGCGGCGCAGGCGCTGCTGCCGTCGCTGCGGCGCGGCGCGCTGGACGACGCCGCGCTGGCCGCGCTGGACGGCGCCATGAGCGGCGCCGGCCTGTCGGCCGCGCTGGCGCGGCAGCTGGCGTCGCTGCACACCGCACTGAACGATTTCGATTTCCCGCAAGCCCATGCTACGCTGCGGGAATTGGCCGACCATCTGGCCAAGGAGACCCCATGAGCAAAGACCCCACCATCGACCTGCCGCTGATCCTGGCCGTCGACGACGAGGCCAGCAACCTGCAGCTGCTGCGCCACATCCTGCAAGACCAGTATCGCCTGCTGTTCGCCAAGGACGGCCCGCGCGCGCTGGAACTGGCGCGCCAGGAGCAGCCGCAGCTGATCCTGCTGGACGTCATGATGCCCGGCATGACCGGCTACGAAGTGTGCCGCCAGCTCAAGGCCGACGAGGCCACCGCCGCCATCCCGGTGATCTTCGTCACCGCGCTCAGCGACGCCAGCGACGAGGTGGTCGGCTTCGACGCCGGCGCGGTCGACTACATCACCAAGCCGGTCAGCCCGCCCATCGTGCGGGCCCGCGTGCGCACCCACCTGTCGCTGGTGCGCATGGACGAGCTGACCCGGACCCGGCTGGAAATCGTCCAGCGCCTGGGGTTGGCGGCCGAGTACAAGGACAACGAAACCGGCCTGCACGTGATCCGCATGAGCCACTACTCGCGCATCCTCGGGCGCGCGGCCGGCATGAGCGAGGCCGAGGCCGACGACCTGCTGCACGCGGCGCCGATGCACGACGTCGGCAAGATCGGCATCCCGGACAGCATCCTGCGCAAGCCCGGCCCGCTGGACGAGGACGAGTGGAAGGTGATGCAGACCCACGCCGCCATCGGCGGCGACATCATCGGCCAGCATGCGGGCGGCATGCTGGCGATGGCGCACCTGGTGGCGATGGCGCATCACGAGAAATGGGACGGCAGCGGCTATCCGCACGGCTTGGCCGGCGAGCAGATCCCGCTGGTGGGCCGCATCGTCGCCATCGCCGACGTGTTCGACGCGCTGACCTCGGCCCGGCCCTACAAGCCGGAGTGGCCGCTGGAGCAGGCGGTCGAGTACCTGCGGCAGCAGCGCGGCAAGCACTTCGACGGCCAGCTGGTCGACCTGTTCCTGGAGCAGATGCCGGCGCTGCTGGAGATCAAGCAGCGCTGGGCGGAGCGCGCCGCCGCCTGAGGCCCGCCGTCATCCCGCGCAGGCGGGTATCCACACGCCGCCCCGGCCGACGCGGCGTAACGGCTCAGGCCAGCCGCGACGCCCGTCCGGCCAGCTGCGCCATCACCCGCACCACCTGGTCGATCTGCGCGCCGGTGTGGCCGGCGTTCATCACGAAGCGCAGCCGCGCCTGGCCCACCGGCGCCGCCGGGAACTGCACCGCCTCGACCTGGATGCCCTCCTTGCGCAGCGCGATCGCGTAGCGCTGGCAGGTCTCGGCCTCGCCGACCAGCACCGGCAGGATCGGCGTCTGGGTCGACACGAAGGTATAACCCAGCGGCGCCATCCGCTCGATGAAGTAGCGCTGGTTGTCCCACAGGCGCTGGCGCCGCTGCGGCTCCTGCTCCAGCACATCCAGCGCCGCCAGCAGCGCGGCCGCCTGGCTGGGCGGCGGCGGGCAGCTGTAGCCATACGCCGCGCTGGTCAGCCGGATCACATCCGCCATCTCGCGCTCGACCGCGACGAAGCCGCCGCTGGCGCCCAGCGCCTTGCCCAGCGTCCCCATCTGCATCAGGCACGGGCTGCGGCAGCCGAAGTGCTCGGCCGTGCCGCCGCCATGCGCGCCCAGCACGCCGGTGGCGTGGGCGTCATCAATGTACAACAGCGCACCATGGCGCTCGGCCAGCTCCACCAGCGCCGGCAAGGGCGCTATCGTCCCCTCCATGCCGAACACGCCGTCGCTGACGATGACCGGCGTCGCGCCCTCCTCCGCCCCCGCCTTCAGCAGCGAGGCCAGATGGTCCATGTCGCCATGGCGGTAGTTGTAGCGCAGCGCGCCCGACAGCTGGATGCCCTCGCGGATGCTGACGTGGTTGCACTCGTCCGAATAGTAGGCGTACTTGTGGCGCTTGCGGGCGCGGTAGCCGTGCAGGCGCGCCAGCATGGCGGCCTTGACGATGGACGACAGCACGCCCAGGTTGGCCATGTAGCCGGAGGCGAACAGCACCGCGTCGCCCTTGTGCTGCAGCGCCGCCAGGCGCGCCTCCAGCTCGCGGTAGAGCGCCAGGTCGCCGCCCAGCAGGCGCGATTCGCAGTTGCCCGCGCCGTGGCGCTCCAGGCCGTCCCTGGCCGCCGCCGTCACGCGCGGATGGCTGGCCAGCGCCAGGTAATTGTTGCTGCTGAACGACACCACCGGCTCGCCGTTGGCGATAAACACCGGGTCCGGCAGGGTGCTGTGCAGCTGGCGGTCGTGATGGACCGGGTGCTGCTTGAGCCAGTCGGCGATGTCGCGCAAGTCGTGCATGGTGAAGAAAGCTTCCGTGAATAACCGTCCATGCTAGCGCGGACCGGCTTGCGGCCACATTACCGATCGGATAGCTAGTTGGAAGGCGACAACGGCAGCAGAATGCGCGCCACCAGGCCCGGCGCGCCGTCCTCCAGCACCAGCTCGCCACCGTGGGCCAGCGCGGTGGCGCTGACGATGGCCAGCCCAAGGCCGTTGCCCGGCAGGTGGCGGCTGTCGTCAAGCCGGTAGAAGCGCTGCGTCACCTTGCCGCGCTCGGCCTCGGGGATGCCGGGGCCGTCGTCCTGCACCGCGATCGACGCCAGGCCGCCGCGGAACACCCCGGCCCGCACCCGCACCGCGTGGCCCGGCCCGGCGTACTTGATGGCGTTGTCCAGCAGGCTGGCGACCGCGCTGGCTAGCAGGTTGCGGTCGCCGTCCACGTACAGGTGCTCGGGCGCGTCCACCGTCAGGGTCACGCCGCCATCCTCGGCGCTGGCCTCGTACATGTCGCCGATGTCGCGGGCGATGTGGCCCAGGTCGATGCGCTCGAACAGGCGGCTGCGCATGCCCGATTCGGCCTCGGCGATCTGCAGCAGGCGCTCGAACAGCCGTATCAAATCGTCGATCTCCTCGATGGCGTCGTGCGCGGCGCCGGACAGGCGCGGCACCGTGGCCTCGGAGCGCAGCGCGTCGTCGAGCTTGCTGCGCACCCGGCCCAGCGGCGTGCGCAGGTCGTGCGCGATGGCGTTCGAGACGTGGCGGATGCCCTCCATCAGCAGCTCGATGCGGTCCAGCATGCGGTTGATGTCGCGCCCCAGCAGCGCGAACTCGTCGCGCCCGCGCACCGGGATGCGCGAGCTCAGGTCGCCCGCCTCGATATGGGCGGCGGTGCGGCGGATGATGCCCAGGCGCCGCTCGACCAGGCGCCGGAACAGCAGCGCGCCGGCCACCGTCAGCAGCAGCGACACGCCGGCGCCGGCCAGCAGCGCGCGCCAGATCACGCCGCGCACCGCCTCCTGCTCGCTCAGGTCGCGCCCGACGATCAGCAGGCCGCCGCCGTCCAGCGGCCGCAGGTACAGCCGCGCCGGCGCCGGGTGGCCGTCGCGCGCGACCACGGTGCTGAGCAGCTGGGGGCCGTCGTCGGCCCGCGCGGCGTCGGCCGGCAAGGGGCCGAGGTTGCCGGCCAGCCGCGCGCCGTCGGCCGCCAGCAGCTGGAAGATCTCGCGGTCGCTGTCGATGCCGTCGTCCAGCAGGCGCCGCACCTCGGCCGACAGCGCGCCGTGCGGCTGGCCGCCGGCGCGCGCCACCAGGCGGTCCGACTGCGCCATGATGCGGCCGTCGATGTCGCGGTCCAGCACGCCCACGGTGCCGCGGTAGAACACCGCCGACACCAGCACGATCGAGGCCGTGCCCAGCAGGCCGTAGCCCAGCACCAGCCGGGCCGCGATCGAGGCGCGCAGATTGATCACGGGGCGCCGCCGCCGGCCGGCTCGGCGCCCTCGGGCGGGGTCGGCCCCATGCGGTAGCCGACCCCGCGCAGCGTGTGGATCAGCATGACGGGGAAGTCCTTGTCGACCTTGGCGCGCAGGCGGCTGATCTGGACGTCGATGACGTTGGTCTGCGGGTCGAAGTGGTAGTCCCACACCGATTCAAGCAGCATGGTGCGGGTCACCACCTGGTTGACGTTGCGCATCAGGTACTCCAGCAGCCGGTATTCGCGCGGCTGCAGCGTGATGACCTTGGCGCCGCGCGTCACGCGCAAGGTGCGCAGGTCCAGCTTGAGGTCGGCCACCTGCAGCGTCGAGCTGTCGGCGCCGGGCGCGCTGCGCCGCTGCAGCGCCTCGATGCGCGCCAGCAGCTCGGAGAAGGCGAACGGCTTGGATAAATAATCGTCGGCGCCGCCGCGCAGGCCGCTGACGCGGGCGTCGATCGAGGTCAGCGCGCTGACGATGATGACCGGGGTCTGCTTGCCCAGCGCGCGCAGCTTGTCGACGATGGACAGGCCGTCGATGCGGCCCGGCAGCATGCGGTCGAGGATGATGATGTCCCAGTCGCTGCCGACCGCCAGGTCGAGGCCGTCGGGGCCGTTGTCGCAGGTGCTGACCAGGTAGCCGGCCTCGCGCAGGCCCTTGCAGATGTAGTTGGCCGTTTCGGCTTCGTCTTCAATAACCAGGCAGCGCACGCGGATCTCCGGGATTCAGGATGGTGCGGTATTTTACTCCGAGGCGTGGCGCCGTAGCGAACTGCACTGGTGAACTCCCGCCCGGTCGACGTCGTTGCGTCGCACAGGGGGTGGCGCCGGCTTGGCGGCGCCGACTTTGAGGACCATCGGCGGAGCGCGGAGTTCGATCGCCATCATAGCCGCGCCCGCCGGCGGCGGCCTTGCGCCAGATCAAGCGGCCGGACGGCCCCGGCCGGCGGCCAGTTCGGTGTACAGCGCGTGGTAGTTGCGCGCCATGGTCTCGGCGGTGAACAGCTCCCAGTAGCGGGCCTCGGCGCGCCGGCCCATCTCGGCCGCGCGTTCCGGCTGCTCCCACAGCGTGCGCATGGCGGCGCCGAAGGCGGCCGGATCGTCCGGCGGCACCACCAGCCCGGTCTCGTTGTCGAGGTTGATGTAGGTGGTGCCGGTGCCGATCTCGCTGGAGATCATCGGCTTGCCGTACATCGCCCCCTCCAGCAGCGAGATGCCGAACGCCTCCGAGCGCAGGTGCGACGGGAACACCATCGCGTAGCTCAGCTCCAGCAGCGCCACCTTGTCCAGCTCCTCGACCGCGCCGACGAAGATCACGTGCGTCAGGCCGAGGCGGCGCGCGTGTTCCTTGAGCTCCTGCTCGATCGGGCCGGCGCCGACGATCACCACCGGGTAGTCCAGGTTGGCCATGGCGTCGAGCAGGATGTGCAGGCCCTTGTAGTAGCGCAGCACGCCGACGAACAGGAAGAAGCGCTCGCCGCAGCGGGCGCGCCACTGGTCCTTGAGCGACTCGGGCGGGCGCGGATAGATCGTCTTGTCCAGGCCGTAGGTGATGGTGCGGGTCTTGTGCTCGAAGCGCTTGAGCACCGGCGACGAGGCCAGGTAGTTGGGCGAGGTGGCGACGATGGTGTCGACGTTGCGCAGGAAGCCGCGCTTGAGCGGGCCGTACACGCGCAGCAGGTTCTTCTGGCGCACGATGTCCGAGTGGTAGGTCACCACGCTGGGCTTGTCGATGCGCGCCAGGAAGTGGGCCATGTCCATGAACGGCCATGGGAAGTGGTAGTGGATCACGTCGGCGTCGCGCGCCAGGCGCGCCAGCTGGCGCACCGCGGCCGCCGAGAAGCCGGTGGAGGCGATCTCGAAATCGAGCCGCGCGCGGTGCACGGTATGGCCCTCGAACTCGATCTGCGCCGGGCCGCGGTCGCGCGTGAGCGTGAGCACCTCGTTGCGCACGCCGAGGCGGCTGGTGCCCACGCACAGCTGGCGGATCACCTGCTCGATGCCGCCCCAGGTGTCCGGGTAGTAGGTCTTGTAGAAATGGAGGACGCGCATGGCAGCTTCAGTGATGCTTCAATTGGACAGGACGTCGCGGTACACCTCGACGGTGCGGCGGGCGGCGGCGTCCCAGGTCAGCTCCAGCGCGCGGCGGCGGCCGGCGGCGATGCAGCGCTGGCGCAGCGCATCGTCGCGCGCCAGCGTGGTCATCGCGGCCGTGATCTCCGGCACCGACAGCGGATCGAATTCCAGCGCCGCGCCCTGCGCCACTTCCGGCAGCGAGGTGGCGTTGGAGGTGGCCACCGGCACGCCGCTGGCGAAGGCTTCCACCAGCGGCAGGCCGAAGCCCTCGTGCAGCGACGGGAAGACAAAGGCGCCGGCGCCGGCGTAGATGTGGTGCAGCTGGGCGTCGTCGGTCAGGCGGCTGAGCCAGACCACGTTCTCTCCGCGCTGGCCGGCGGCCTTGATCTGCGCCACCAGCTCGTCGCTGAGCCAGCCGGGCGCGCCGACGATCACCAGCTGGCGCGCGGCGCGCAGCACCGGCGGCAGCGCCAGGTAGGCCTCCAGCAGGCGGCCGACGTTCTTGCGCGGCTGCAGCGTGCCGACGAACAGGAAGTAGCCGGCGCGCAGGCCGTGCAGCGCCAGCGTGGCGTCGCGCGCCTCGGCCGCCGGCGCGTCGAACCATTCGGGACGCACGCCGTGGTGCACCACGCTGATCTTGCGCTCGTCGACGCCGAAGTGCTCGACCAGTTCGCGGATCGAATAGTGCGAGCCGGTGATCACATGCTGGGCCTTGCGCGCGGCCTTGATCTGCAGCCAGTTCTTCAGGCCGCGCAGGCGCGGCGTGCACCACTCGGGATGGGCGATCGGCACGGCGTCGTGCAGGGTCGCCACCACCGGGCAGTCCATGCGCACGATGCGGTAGTCGGTGGCGTGGAACAGGTCGAGCGGCGCCGCGCCCTGGCCCGCCAGGCCGCTGACCTGCATGCGCACCGACGACGGCAGCACCAGGTCGGCCAGGGTCGCGCCGCGGAAGGAGCGCGGCAGCGCGCGGCCCACGTGAACGCGGCTGGCGTCGGCGCCGGGCGCGAAGGACAGCGGCTGCACTTCGGCGCCGGCATGCGGCAGGTGTTCGAGCAGCGCGCGACTGTACACGCCCAGGCCGTCGAGGCGGCCGCCGGTCAGCGTGGTCTCGGCGGTGGTGGTGGACAGGCCCACCCGCACCGGGCGGGCGGCCTTGGTGTCGACCATGCTCACGCCGAGTACATCCAGCGCAGCGTGTCGGCCAGCGGCACCGTGTCCAGCGGGCCGATGGCGGCCAACAGGCGGCGGTTGTCGCCGACCAGGCGCACCACTTCGTTGGCACGCACGAAGGCCGGGTTGACGTGGACGTTGATCGGGTAACCGGCGATGTCGGCCATCATGGCCAGCGCCTCGCCCAGCGAGTAGGCGTGGCCGGAGCAGATGTTGAAGGCCTGGCCGGCCACCGAGGGACCGGCGGCCAGCAGGCGGCGATAGCTGCGCGCCACCATCCGCACATCGGAGAAATCGCGCCACACGTGCAGGTTGCCCAGCTCGATGTCGGCGGCGCGGCGGCGGAAGTGCGAGACGATCTTCGGCAGCAGGAAGTTCTCGTGCTGGCCGACGCCGGTGTAGTTGAAGGGACGCACCACGATCAGCGGCAGCTTGTCCTGCCACAGGCGCGCCATGTATTCCATGGCCAGCTTGCTGACCGCGTAATCGTTGGCTGGCGCCGGCGGCACGTCCTCGCCGATCACGCCGGCGTCGGTGTTGCCGTAGATGTTGGCGCTGGAGGCCAGCAGCACGGCCGACGGTTTATGCTCGCTGGCGGCCAGCGCCTCCAGCAGGTTGCGGGTGCCCGCCACGTTGACCCGGTAGATCTGCTCGACGTCGCCATGGCCGACAAAGGCGATCGCGGCCAGGTGGGCCACCACGTCCGGACGCACCTGGGCCACCACCTCGGCCAGGCCGGCGCGGTCGTTCAGGTCGACGGCGAACTGGCGCTCGCCGGGCGTGTGGCCGGGGGTGATGGTGCCGTAGACTTCGTAGCCGGCCGCGCGCAGCTCCTGCTCGACGTAGCGGCCGGTGAAGCCGGACAGCCCCGTGACCAGGGCGCGCTTGCCGGCGCCCTCCATGCCTTCAGCAGCCATAGCGGTTTCCTTAGAAGGAGAAGCCGGCTTTGTTGCGGCGCAGGTCGGCCTCGACCATCATCTGGCACAGCTGCTCCAGCGTGGTTTTCGGCTTCCAGCCCAGCGCCTTTTCCGCCTTGGACGGATCGCCGATCAGCAGCTCCACCTCGGCCGGACGGTAGAACTTCGGATTGACGCGCACCAGCACCTTGCCGGTTTTCTTGCAGGTGCCGATCTCGTGGTCGGCCTCGCCGCTCCACTCCAGCGCCACGTCGACCGCCTTGAACGCCATGCTGACGAAGTCGCGCACGGTTTCGGTACGGTTAGTGGCCAGCACATAGGTGTCCGGCTCATCGGCCTGCAGGATGCGCCACATGCCTTCGACGTATTCCTTGGCAAAGCCCCAGTCGCGCTTGGCGTCCAGGTTGCCCAGTTCCAGCACGTCGAGCTGGCCCAGGTGGATCTTGGCGACCGAGTCGGTGATCTTGCGGGTGACGAACTCGCGGCCGCGCAGTGGCGACTCGTGGTTGAACAGGATGCCGGAGCAGCCGAAGATGCCGTAGGATTCGCGGTAGTTCACGGTCATCCAGTGGGCATACAGCTTGGCCACGCCGTACGGGCTGCGCGGGTAGAACGGGGTGTCTTCCTTCTGCGGCACGGCCTGCACCTTGCCGAACATTTCCGAGGTCGACGCCTGGTAGAAGCGGATCTTCGGATTGACGATGCGGATGGCCTCGAGCAGGTTGACCGGGCCGACGCCGGTGATTTCCGCCGTGGTGACCGGCTGTTCGAAGGACACGCCGACGAAGCTTTGCGCGGCCAGGTTGTAGACCTCGTCCGGCTGCGCGGTTTGCAGCAGGCGGATGTTGGAGCCCAGGTCGGTCAGGTCGTACTCCACCAGCTTCAGATTCGGATGGGACTGGATGCCCAGTTCCTCGATACGCCAGAAATTCACCGAGCTGGTGCGGCGATAAGTGCCGGTGACCTCGTAACCTTTTTCCAGCAACAACTCGGCCAGATAAGCGCCGTCCTGGCCGGTGATGCCCGTAACCAGGGCTCTTTTTATTTTATTCATGGTGAATAGCAATCCAAATCATGGGTGACTTTACAACCCGCTATTGTAACAGAGCGCCTGAGCCGCACTTCTCACCAATTATGTCAATTACATCCCTTACATATTGTTACCATCAGCGGCAGCGATGGCTTGATTTCGTTGAATCCCGGACAACACAAACGCCTCAGTCCGGCGCGCGCAGGAAGCGCTCCACCGTCTCGCGGATCTCGCCGTCGTGCTTCATGGCCTTGATGACGGCGTTGAATTTGCGGATGAAGTCTTCGCGGTAGGGAAAGCGCGCGGGGTCGCGGGTGGTGAAGCCTAGATAGCCCTGCTCGGCGCTCAGCTCGGCCACCTCGACCAGGGCCTGCGCGTTCGGATCGGCCGCGCCCTCGCTGCGGATGCGGCCCAGTTCCCAGGCGATCGACAGGCGGTCGTTCAGGTAGCAATCGATGCGGCCCTTCATCAACTTGAGCAGGTTGGTGCGGCTGCTGCGCGCGGGTTCGGCGCGCAGCTTGCCGTCGTGGACGGCCTGGTCGAAGCGCTTGCCGCCGCTCAGGAAGCCGGCGTTGATGCCGATGCGCAGGCCCAGGTAATCGTCCGGCCAGGTCTTGAGCGCGCGCTGCTGGCTGACCGCCTGGGTGCACAGCACCACCAGTTGCTCGGCGATGAGCGGCTCGGAATAGCTCATGTACGGCCGCTCGTCGGGGCGCAGATACGGTGGATAGAGCGCGAAGGCGGAGCCCGTTTCCAGCAGCACCAGACCGCGCTTCCACGGGATTGGCAGCAGGGTGACCTCGTACTCCGGCATCTTCTTCAGCGCCTGCCGGATGATGCTGGCATAGATCCCCTTCATCTGGCCGTTCTCCAGGTAGGAGTATGGCGGATAAGCGTCGTCGCCGTAGATGGCGACGGCGACCGGCGCCTCGCCGGCGCTGGCCCGCATGGCCAGGCAGCCCATCAGCAGGCAAGCAAGCAGCGAAGGTGGGAAAGCGGGATAACGCAGCATGAGGACCGATTATCCCCGCGTGGTCTTTTACGGCAAGCGATATCTACAGCAACTGTTGCGTTTTAAAACAATGGGGTCAAGTCTGACATTCGGACACGAGCACAACCGTAGCGCACTGCTACGGTTGTGCTCGTGTCCGAATGCCAGACTTGACCCCAAATTGCTTTTTAGACTTTGCGCTGGGCGACCGCGTCGACCACACACAGCGCGGTCATGTTGACAATGCGGCGCACCGTGGCCGATGGCGTCAGGATGTGCACCGGCTTGGCGCAACCCAGCAAAATCGGGCCGACCGCGATGCCGTTGCCGGCCGCCGTCTTCACCAGGTTGTAGGCGATGTTGGCGGCGTCGATGTTCGGCATCACCAACAGGTTGGCGTCGCCCGTCAGGCTGGTGCCCGGCATGATCGAGTTGCGCAGCTTGGAGTCCAGCGCGGTGTCGCCGTGCATCTCGCCGTCCACTTCCAGCGCCGGGTCGAGCTGCTTGACCAGGTCCAGCGCGGCGCGCATCTTCTGCGCCGATTCGCTGTTGGACGAACCGAAGTTCGAGTGCGACAGCAAGGCCGCGCGCGGCGACAGGCCGAAGCGGCGCATCTCTTCCGCGGCCATCACGGTGATCGCCGCCAGCTCTTTCGCGTTCGGGTTTTCGTTGACGTGGGTGTCGACCATCACCAGCTGGCGCTCAGGCATGATCAGCACGTTCATCGCGGCGTACACGCAGGCGCCCTCGCGCTTGCCCAGCACCTGGTCGATGTAGTGCAGGTGCAGCTGGGTGGTGCCGAAGGTGCCGCAGATCATGCCGTCGGCGTCGCCCTTCTTGATCATCATGGCGCCGATCAGCGAGTGGCGGCGGCGCATTTCCAGCTTGGCGTACTCCTGCGTGACGCCCTTGCGCGCGGTCAGCTCGTAGTAGGCCTGCCAGTAGTCGCGGTAGCGCTCGTCGTGGTCGGGGTTGATGACGTCGAAGTCCACGCCCTGCTTCAGGCGCAGGCCGAACTTGTTGATGCGCGTTTCCAGCACGGCCGGACGGCCCACCAGGATCGGACGCGCCAGCTTCTCGTCGACGATCACCTGCACCGCGCGCAGGATGCGCTCTTCCTCGCCCTCGGCGTAGACGATGCGCTTGAGGTCGGACGCGGTCTTCTTGGCCACCTGGAACAGCGGCTTCATGAAGGTGCCGCTGCGGTAGACGAACTGCTGCAGGCTGTCGGCGTACGCTTGCAGGTCCTTGATCGGACGGGTGGCGACGCCGGAGTCCTCGGCCGCCTTGGCCACGGCCGGGGCGATCTTGATCAGCAGGCGCGGGTCGAACGGCATCGGGATCAGGTACTCGGGTCCGAACGACAGGTTGGTGAAGCCGTAGGTGGTGGCGACGATGTCCGATTGCTCGGCGTGCGCCAGCTCGGCGATCGCGTGCACCACGGCGATTTCCATTTCACGCGTGATGGTGGTGGCGCCGCAGTCCAGCGCGCCGCGGAAGATGTACGGGAAGCACAGCACGTTGTTGACCTGGTTCGGATAGTCCGAACGGCCGGTGCAGATGATGGCGTCGCCGCGCACCGCCTTGACGTCTTCCGGCAAAATCTCCGGATTCGGGTTGGCCAGCGCCAGGATCAGCGGATTGGGCGCCATGGCCTTGACCATGTCCTGCTTGAGCACGCCGCCGGCGGACAGGCCCAGGAAGATGTCGGCGTCGCTGATCACTTCGGCCAGGGTGCGGGCCGTGGTGTCGCGCGCGAAGCGTTCCTTGTCCGGGTCCATCAGTTCCTTGCGGCCCTTGTAGACCACGCCGGCCAGGTCGGTGACGTAGATGTTTTCCAGCGGGAAGCCGAGGTCGACGATCAGGTCCAGGCAGGCCAGCGCGGCCGCGCCGGCCCCCGACACCACCAGCTTGCAGTTGGCGATATCTTTACCCACATACTGGATGCCGTTCATGATGGCGGCGCCGACGATGATGGCGGTGCCGTGCTGGTCGTCATGGAAGACCGGGATCTTCATGCGGTCGCGCAGCTGGCGCTCGATGTAGAAGCACTCGGGCGCCTTGATGTCTTCCAGGTTGACGCCGCCGAAGGTCGGCTCCAGCGAGGCGATGATGTCGACCAGCTTGTCGGGGTCGGATTCGTTGATCTCGATGTCGAACACATCGATGCCGGCGAACTTCTTGAACAGCACGCCCTTGCCTTCCATCACCGGCTTGGCGGCCAGCGGGCCGATGTTGCCCAGGCCCAGCACGGCGGTGCCGTTGGTGATCACGGCCACCAGGTTGCCGCGCGCGGTGTATTTATAGGCGTTGGCCGGATCGATGACGATCTCTTCGCACGGCGCGGCCACGCCCGGCGAGTAGGCCAGCGCCAGGTCGCGCTGGTTGGTCAGTTGCTTGGTCGGCGTGACGCTGATCTTGCCGGGCGTCGGGCACTCGTGGTATTCGAGCGCCGCGAGGCGCAATTGTTGACGAAGTTCTTCTTTTTTATCAGATGACGAATCCATGCTGTGCGGCCTTCCTGTTTGTACTGTCGGAAAGCTTCCGATTTTATCAGACCAATTCTTTCAATTAAGTAGGTATTTTCACCAACAGCTATGACGGATATCAGCATTATTTATGATTCAATGCAACAAAAACCGAATTTTTGACGTTTTTAGCGGCAATAACCTATCAATAGCTCCAACATAATCAATTTTCGGCAGTTATAACTATTTTGCATCACTCGATGAAAATTGATTGAAAATACCAATGGAAAGCCCGGTAACGCGGCGGTAAGCTGGGCAAGCCACCGCTTTCAGGAGAACCGCCATGTCCACCCTCATGAGCAGCACCACCCGCCTGCCGGCCCTCGGCGACGCCACGCCGCCGTCCGCCGCCTGGGCCCGGCTGCTGGACTGGCAGCGCGGCGGCGCCCTGCTGGCCTTCGTCTACAGCCGCTCGCTGGGCGGGCTGATGCAGACCGGCCACGGCAGGCTGGCGCAGCTGGGCGAGCAGGCGTTGACCATCGAAACAGTTGGCAGCAAGCTGCGCATCCTGCTGGCCGGCGCCAGCTACGAGGCCGGGCCGCAGCTGTTCTTCACGCCCGACCTGCTGGGCCGCTTCCAGGTCGACGGCGTGGCGGTCCGGCTGGCCAATCACGACTGGCTGTTCCTGTCGGCCGACAGCATGCCGGCGCACGCGGCCCTGCCTGCCTGACGCCAGGTACGGATAATTGCAGACAGGTACAATAGCGCCATGCTCTCCGAATTTGACCTCATCCAGGAATACTTCCAGCGCCCGCAGCACGCGGCCCGCGCCACGCTCGGCATCGGCGACGATTGCGCCCTGCTCACGCCCACGCCCGGCATGCAGACGGCGATCTCGTCCGACATGCTGGTCGAGGGCCGCCACTTCTTTGCCGGCGAGGATGCTGCCCGCCTCGGCCACAAGGCGCTGGCGGTCAACCTGTCGGACCTGGCGGCGATGGGTGCGCGCCCGGTCGGCTTCACGCTGGCTTTGGCGCTGCCTTCCGCCGACCGCGACTGGCTGGCCGGCTTTTCCAAGGGCCTGTTCGCGCTGGCCGACGCCTACAACATCGAACTGATCGGCGGCGACACCACCAAGGGCCCGCTCAACATTTGCATCACCGTGTTCGGCGAGCTGCGGCCGGGCCAGGCGCTGCGCCGCAACGCGGCCCTTGCCGACGACGACATCTGGATCTCCGGCACGCTGGGCGATGCCCGCCTGGCGCTGGCCGGCTACCGGCTCGAGCAATCGATGGACGCGGCCAGCCTGCTGGCGGCCGCCGTACGCATGCACACGCCGACGCCGCGCGTGGCGCTGGGCATGCTGCTGGCCGAACAAGGCATCGCCCACGCGGCGATCGACATCTCGGACGGCCTGGTGGGCGACCTCGGCCACATCCTCAAGCAATCGCGGCTGGGCGCCACGCTGGACGTCGACGCACTGCCGGCCGGCGCCGTGCTGGCCACCCGCGAGACCGACCTGCGGCGCGCCTTCGCGGCGGCCGGCGGCGACGATTACGAACTGTGCTTCACCGCGCCGGCCTCGGCGCGCGCGGCGGTGCTGGCGGCGGCCGCCAGCGTGGCCACGCCGGTCACGCGCGTGGGCCGCATCGAGGCCGCGCCCGGCCTGCGCCTGGTGGACGCGGCCGGCGCCCCGCTCGAACTGCAACTACACAGCTTCGATCACTTCACTTCCTGAAGCGCGGTCACGTCCTCGCCCGGCTCGCCCGCGTGGCGTCCGCTGCCGTGCAACAGCCAGTAGTGGTGGAAGGCCAGCCGGATGTTGTCGCGCAGCTGGGTGTCGTCCCACGGCTTGGTGTAGAAGCGGTAGATGGCGCCGCGGTTGATCGAGTCGATCACCGCGTCCAGCCCGGTGTAGCCGGACAGGATGATGCGTATCGTCTCCGGATACATCTCCTTGACCTTGCTGAGGAATTCGGTGCCGCTCATGCCCTGCATGCGCTGGTCGCACACGATCACCTGCACCGCGTGCAGCGCCAGCATCTCGAATCCCTCGGCCGGCGTGGCGGCCGTCAGGATCTGGTAGCCGTCGCGCCGGAACAGCCGGTGCAGCGAGGACAGCACGTTGACGTCGTCGTCGACGATGAGCAGGGTCTGCGCCGGCTGCCCCGGCTTGGCCACGTCGGGCGGCAGGCCGTGGCCGGACTGCACCAGCGCCGCCATGTCGGCCGGCGTCACCGGCCGGCTGAAGAAATAGCCCTGGATCTCGTCGCAGCGGCTGCGCCGCAGGTATTCCAGCTGGGCGCGCGTCTCCACCCCTTCCGCGATCACCCGCAGCTTCAGGCTGTGCGCCATGCTGATGATGGCTTGGGCGATGGCCGCGTCGTTGGGGTTGGTGGTGATGTCGCGCACGAAGGCGATGTCGATCTTCAGCTTGTCGATCGGGAAGCGCTGCAGGTAGGCCAGCGACGAATAGCCGGTGCCGAAGTCGTCGATCGCCACCTTCAGGCCCAGCGCCTTCAGGCTCGACAGCACGCTGATGGTGCGCTCGGAGTTGGACATCAGCGCGGTCTCGGTCAGCTCCAGTTCCAGCAGCTCGGGCGGGACGTCGTGGCGCAGCAGCGCGCTGCGCACCACCAGCTCCAGGTCGCCCTCGACAAACTGGCGGCTGGCGACGTTGACCGCCACCCGCACCGGCCCGGTGTCGCTGCGCAGCCAGGCGCCGATCTGGCGGCAGGCGGCGTCGATGATCCAGGCGCCGACCCGCACGATCAGGCCGGTATCCTCCAGCACCGGCACGAACTCGGCCGGATACACCAGGCCGCAGCCCGGCCGCTGCCAGCGCAGCAGCGCCTCGGCGCCGGCCATCTGGCCGGTGTGCAGGTTGACCTTGGGCTGGTAGTGCAGCAGCAGCTCGTTGTGCTCGAGCGCGCGGCGCAGCGCCATCTCCATGTCCAGCCGCGCCAGCACCTGCACGTTCATGCCGGCGGTGAAGAAGCGGTAGCCGTCGCGCCCGGCCTGCTTGGCGCGCTCCATCGCGGTGTCGGCGTACTTGACCAGGGTGTGCGGATCGGTGGCGTCGTCCGGGTACATGGCGATGCCGATGCTGGCGCTGAGCGCGGCCGGATGGCCGTTCAGGTCGAACGGCTGGCGCAGCGCCTCGCGCACCTCGTTGGCGGTGTGCACCGCGTCCTGCTGGTCGCGCGTCATGGTCAGGATCAGCGCGAACTCGTCGCCGCCCATGCGCCCGACCGTGTCGCGGATGCGCACGCACTGCACCAGCCGGTTGCTGAACTGGCGCAGCAGCTCGTCGCCGGCCGCCGCGCCCAGCGAATCGTTGACGTTCTTGAAGCGGTCCAGCGCGATGAACAGCACTACGATGCGCCACGATTTTTCCTGCGCCAGCGCGATGGCGTCGGCCAGCGTCTGGAAGAACAGCGTGCGGTTGGGCAGGCCGGTCAGCGTGTCGTAGTGGGCCATGTGCTGCAGCAGTTCCTCGGCCTGGCGGCGCTCGCTGATGTCGCGCGCCACGCCCAGCAGGATGTCCGGCTGGCCGGAGCGCCGCAGCAGCTGCCAGTACAGCTCGACCGGCACCGCGATCAGGTCGCGCCGCATCAGCTCGAGTTCGATCATCTCGGGCGCGCGCGACGGCCCCAGCGCGGCGCTGTAGGCGGCCAGCCCGGCGGCCCGCTCGCACAGCGCGGCCGGCGCGCCCAGGCCGATGCGGCTGGCGGTCTGGCCCAGCATCTCGGCGCGCGGATAGCCCAGCATGCGGCAGGCGCCGTCGTTGACGTCGACCAGCTCGGCGCTGCCGGCGTCGAGCAGGAAGATGGCGTCGGCGGTGGCGTCCATCGCGCTGCGGAAGCGCTGCAGCTCGGCGGTGCGCTCGCGCACGGTCTGCTCGAGCAGCGTGTTGTAGCTGCGCGTTTCGCGGTGCAGCAGACGCACCTCCAGCATGTTGCGGATGCGGGTCAGCACCTCGACCGGGTCGAACGGCTTGCTGACGAAATCGCGCGCGCCCAGCTCCAGCGCCTTGATCTTGTGGTCGGGCTGGGCCGTGACCACCAGCACCGGCAGCCAGGCCTCGGTCTCCAGCGGACGGATCGCCTCCATCACGTCGAAGCCGGTCATGCCGGGCATCTGCATGTCGAGGATGATCAGGTCGTACTGGTGCTCGGCGTGCCAGCCGGCCACCACACGCGGATCGGTAGTGGAGCTGACCGCCGTGTAGCCGGTGGACTTGAGCAGGAACTCCAGCAGTTCGATGTTCACTGGCTGGTCGTCGACGATCAGGATGCTGGCGTTGAAGATATCGGTCTGGCTGATCATGAGATGCGCCTCCGTGGGGTCCGGTGGGGAGCCGGCGTCATGGCCGGTTCGGACCGTTTACTACTACATGGCAAGCTTAACAGTTTGCCCGTTTGGCGGCGCACGGCTGCAATGGTTGGGCAGCGGTAGCCGGGTCATCCGTCCGAGTGTACGCAAGTTCAAATCGGCGGTCTAATGTTTTTTAGCATGTTGCGGTTCAGGCAAATCAGCCGTGCATCGCTGGCATCGGGCGCGCAGTGCATGGTAGAGTGGAAGCCAGGCCGCAGCGTGCCGCAACAGAGGGAGAGTTTCATGAATTCCACAGACACCATTCTTGACCTGGCCGCGCAAGTGGGCAAGTCCCTGCAAGCGAAGGGCCTGATCCTGGCCACCGCCGAATCGTGCACCGGCGGCGGCGTGGCCCAGGCCATCACCGAGATCGCCGGCTCGACCGCCTGGTTCGATTGCGGCTTCATCACCTATTCCAACGCTTCCAAGACCGAGATGCTGGACGTGTCGGCCGCGCTGATCGCGCAGATGGGCAGCGTGTCCGAGGAAGTGGCAGCGGCCATGGCCACCGGCGCGCTCGGCGCCAGCAACGCCCACCTGGCGGTCTCGACCACCGGCATCGCCGGCCCCACCGGCGCCGTGCCGGGCAAGCCGGTCGGCACCGTGTGCTTCGGCTGGGCCAACGGCGACACCGTCCACACCGAGCGGCTGGTGTTCGCCGGCGACCGCAAGGCGGTGCGCGAGCAGACCGTCATCCACGCGTTGCAGGGGCTGCTGCGGTTTATAGACTGAATGCGGGCCGGCGGTTGCCATACCGCCGCAAAACAATTACTCTCGACGCATTCGAGCGATTCTGGAGTGATTGATGCAAAATTCGGTACATTTTATTCTCCAAGGTAAAGGCGGTATCGGCAAGACCCTGGTGTCCACCATCCTGGCGCAATGGCTCGCCGCCAAGGACGAGACGCCACTGCGCTGCTACGACACCGACCAGGAGAACGCGACCTTCTCGCGCTACAAGGCGATGGACGTCAAGCATGTGCCGGTGATGACCGACAGCCGCACCATCGACCCCAAGCGCTTCGACGCGCTGATGATCGACATCCTGGAAGAGGACGGCAACTGCGTCATCGACAACGGCGCCAATACCTTTTCCCCGCTGATGGGCTACCTGATCGAGAACGATTGCTTCTCGCTGCTGGAGGAATCCGGGCGCAAGGTCTACATCCACACCATCGTCGGCGGCGGCGACACGCTGCACGACACCGCCATGGGTTTCGTCTCCACCGCCAAGTCCACCAACGTGCCGCTGGTGCTGTGGGAGAACGAGCACTTCGGCCTGCTGCAATCGGCGTCCGGCAAGCAGTTCACCGAATCGCAGACCTATGCCGACAACTCGTCGCGCGTGAAGGGCCGCGTGGTGCTGTCGGCCCGCAACGCCGACACCTTCGGCGCCGACATCAAGAAGATGAACACGGCCCGCCTGACCGCGCAAGAGGTCAAGGAAAGCGACAAGTTCAACCTGATGGAAAAGCAGCGCATCAAGGTGGTGTTCCGCGACCTGTTCGAGCAGCTCGACAAGGTCGAGTGGTAAGCCGCCATGGATCAGCACAAGCTGCGCAGCCTGGTCTTTGAAAAAACCGGCGTCAAGATCGACATCGACGATCCCGTGTTCGCGCTGGTGGCGCTGAACGAGGCGGTGCTGGCCGAGACGGTCGAGCGCCACATCGCGCTGATCGACGCCGCCTCGCAGGAGCTGGCGCAGCAGGCGCGGCTGGCCGGCGGACTGGCCGCGCAGCACGGCGGCGCCCGCAAGCCGGTGGTGCTGGACGCCACCAACGAACCGGTCGGCACTGAAACCCCATCCGCCTACGCGCCGGCGCCCGCCGCCGGCCCGGTGCGGCCGATCGCCACGCAGGCGGCGGCCATCACGCCGCGCGAGCTGCGGCTGCTGGCGGCGGCGGCCGGCGTCGCCATCCTCAGCGCGCTGCTGGTGCTCGGCGGCCAGGCGGCCTTCTTCAAGCCGGGGCTGACGGCCGAGCAAAGCGCCGCGCTGGCCAACGCCGACAAGCTGAACAAGGCGATCCAGAAACTGGACCCCAAGGTCCGCGAACAACTCCAGGCTGAACTCCAAAAATAAGGACAGCGCATGCACTTTGAAGTCCCCAAAGCCAAAACCCTGAAGGAATTCGGCGGCGAATACCTGATGATCGTGATCAGTATCGCCACCGCGCTGGCGCTGGAACATGGCGTGCAGACGCTGCACCACCGCCACCTCGCGCACGAGGCCGCCGTCAAGATCGATGCCGAGATCCAGGCCAATGTCCACGAGCTCGACGCAGCGCTCAAGCACAACAACGAGCACCTGAAAAAAATACAGGCGGTGCAAGAACAGCTGCTGGCCGGTATCAAGGACAAGGTCGATGGCCAAGTCCTGATCAAGCAGCTGCAGCAGGAGCACAAGCTGGGACTCAGCATCATGATGCCGTCATTGCGCCGCGAGGCGTGGGAAGTTGCGGTCGCCAACCAGGCGGTCAGCTGGATGCCGCAGCAACAGCTGGAACGCTACTCCGGCGTCTACGCCAACATGCGCGACGTGCAATCGATCGGCGTCAACAGCGGCAACTTCTTCGATGGCGCCGGCATGCTGAACACGATCAGCGACATCAACATGGGCCAGGGCGATCCCAAGGCCATCTACCGCATGTTGTCGCAAATGATCAGCGCCTACTCCAGCACGGACGGCAACCTGCAGGACCTGCGCAACAACCTGGCCAAGTCCGCCAAGGACGCGCCGCATTCATAAGCCGCGCCCGGCGGCAGGCAGACTACATACGATGACTTAGCAAGGCCAGCGCATCCTGGATGCGCCGCGCGAACGCCGCCGGCTGGATGCGCTCGCCGGATTCCTGGCCGCCGATCAGGCACAGGTGCGCCATGCGGCCCACCAGGTCCGCATCGACCAGGCCGCCGGCGCGCGTGCGGCAGGTGGTGATGGCGAATGTCAGCCGGGTCTGGTCGACGCGCTGCTGGTAGACCGCCACCAGCGGATCGTGGCGCGCCCAGGCGCGGATCGCGGTTTCCCGGCCCGGCTGTTTTTCGGCGGCGATGGCCAGGTAGCGCTCCAGCACGTCCTCCAGACTGCGGCCGCCGGCGGCGTGGGCCAGCATGCGGTCCGCGTAATCGGCTTCCCACGCCGACAGCAGCGCGTGGACGAAATCCTCACGGTTACGGAAATGGTGGTAGAACGATCCGCGCGTCACGTTCAGGCGGCGCGCCAGGCGTTCGGCCGAGATGCCGGCATCGCCGTCATGGTCCAGGGCATCGAAGCCCGCGGCTATCCAGTGGTCACGCGTCAGCACTCGTCTCACCTTGAAAACATACAGACTGTGTATGGTAGCACCGGCCTCGCTAGACTGCGGCTTCCTATCCTCAACCTTGGAGCCGCAATGAAGACCATCGCGCTGGTCGCCTTCGACCACTTCACCGACATCGACCTGTTCCTGATGTGGGACATCCTCGGCCGCAACCGCCACGACTGGCAGGTGCGCATCGTCGGCCGGCAGCGCGAGCTGCGCTCGGCCCACGGCCTGCGAGTCGCCACGCACGGCGCGCTGGACGAGGCGAACCGGGCCGACGTGGTGCTGTTCGCCAGCGGCAAGGAAGGCGTGCCGGCCGCGCTCGCGGACCCAGACTTCATGGCGGCCTTCCAGCTGGACCCGGACCGCCAGCTGATCGGTTCCATGTGCGCCGGCTCCTTGATCCTGGCGGCGCTGGGCTTGCTTCCGGGACGGCGCGCCGCCACCCATCCCGACGCGCGTGGCGCGCTCAGCGCAGCCGGGGTGGCGCCGGACGAGCGGCCGCTCATGAGCATCGGCAATGTGGCGACGGCGGGCGGCTGCCTGGCCGCGCTGTATCTGGTCGGCTGGATGGTCGAGCGGTTGTTCGGCGCGGAAAAAAGCCTGGAGACGCTGCGGCCGGTCCTGCCTTCCGGTCAGTACGATTTGTACGAACAGCTGATCGCGTCCAGCATCCGCCAGGGCCGCAGCGGCTAGGCCAGGCCGGCCAGCAGATGCTCCCACAGGCGGCTGGCGACCGGGCCGTGGGCGGTGTCGCGGCGGCGCGCGATCACCAGCTCCAGCTCGCTCTCGCGGAAATGATCGCCGGCCAGCGACAGCAGCCGGCCCTGCGCCAAATCCTCGTCCACCAGATAGCCCGGCATGTGGCCCCAGCCCATGCCTTGCAGGATCACCTCGCGCTTCATGAACTGGTCGGCCACGGTGCAGCGGCGCGCGCCGTCCACCACGAAGTAGTCGCGCGGCGGGCTGTCGCGTGCGCTGTCGCGGATGATGCATTGCACGTAGGGCCGCATCATCTCCGGCGTGATGCCGGCGTGCAGCGGGAAGTCCAGGAAGCCGGGCGCGACCACCGGCACCAGCCGCACGCGCTGCCACGGCCGCGCTTCGAAACGCAGGTCGGCCTGCTCGAGATGGTGGACGATCAGGTCGGCCTCGCCGTTGTGCAGCCGCTCCCACGGGCCGGACAAGGCTTCGAAATGCAGGTCCAGCCGGGTGCCGGGACACTGGGCAAAGAAGCGCCGCAGCAGACCGAGCGTGGCCGGCAGCGGGCACAGGTCGCCGATCACCACGGCCAGCTTGACCTCCTCGCCCTGCGCGATCTGGCGAGCCTGCATTTCCATCTGGCCGGCGCTGTCGAGCAGCTGCCGCGCCTGCTCGACGAAAGCCTGGCCGGCGGCCGAGACGGCGACGCGGTAGCCGCTGCGGTCCAGCAGCGCCAGCCCCAGCTGGCGCTCCAGGCTGGCGACGGCGGCAAACACGCTGGGATGCGAGCGGTGCAGCCGCACGGCGGCCTTCTGGAAGCTGCCCAGCTCGGCCACCGCCAGGAAGCACGCCAGTTCATGCAGGGTGAAGCCGACTGTGTTCATAAAACCTACAGAGATAGACTGAATTATTCAATTTTATCCGAATGTGTTTGTCACTACAGTGGTGTCTCCATCCATTTACAGGAGCATTCCATGCGTGCCATACACATCACCCGATTCGGCGGTCCGGAACAGTTGCAACTGGTTGAACTGCCGATACCGGTACCGGCCGGCGGCCAGGTCCTCATCCGCGTCAAAGCGTTCGGCCTCAACCGGGCGGAAAGCTATATGCGTAGGGGCTTGTGGGGCGAGGTCGCCCAGGTGACGGGCATCGAATGCGTCGGCGAGGTGGCCGAGGCGCCCGGCACCGGCCTGCTGCCGGGCCAGACGGTGGCCGCCATCATGGGCGGCATGGGCCGCAGCATCAACGGCAGCTACGCCGAGTATGTGTGCGTGCCGGCCACCAACGTGGTGCCGCTGCGCTCGACGCTGCCGTGGGCCGAGCTGGCCGCCATCCCGGAATCGTACGCGACCGCCTGGGCCTGCCTGCACGACAACCTGGCGCTGCGTCCCGGCCAGACGTTGCTGGTGCGCGGCGCCAGTTCCGCGCTGGGCCAGGCGGCCAGCAATATCGCGGCCCAGCTGGGCGCGCAGGTGATCGCCACCACGCGCCGCCCGGTGGCGCTTGCCGATGTACTGACGAAGAACGGCGCGCGCCACATCGTCGAAGAGCGGCCCGCGCTGGCCGGCGTGGTGCGCGGCATCGCTCCCGGCGGCGTCGATGCGGTGCTGGACCTGATCGGCAACACCACCCTGCTCGACTCGCTGGCCTGCGCGGCGCGGCCGGGCGGCCGGGTGTGCCAGGCCGGCTTCCTCGGCGGGCTGGAACCGCTGGCCAGTTTCCTGCCGCTGCAGCAATTGCCGCCCGGCGTGCAGCTGAGCTTTTTCGGCAGCTTCGCCTTCGGCACGCCGGGTTACGAGCTGGACCGGCTGCCGTGGCAAGAGATCGTCGAGCGGGTCGAGCAAGGCCAGTACCACGCGCGCCCGGCCAAAGTGTTCGGCTTCGACGACATCGTCAACGCCCACGCCTGGCTCGACGCCGGGGCCGGGCTGGGCAAGGCGGTGGTGCAGGTCGCGCCATAGCCCGGTTCGCCAATCCATGCTAACATGTGAACACCTATTCACTTGTTAGCATTATGAGCTGCCAACACGACTATTCCGACTGCGATCCCGCGATTGCCCAGCTGGCCGACCTGTTCCATCTGCTGGGCGATCCGACGCGCCTGCGCATCGTGCTGGCCTGCGTGACGGCGCCGATCGCCGTCAGCGACATCGCTTCCTCGTTGGAGCTGAGCAGTTCGCTGGTCAGCCACCACTTGCGTTTGCTGCGCGCGGCGCGCATTGTGAAGTCTGAGCGCCAGGGCAAGCAAGTGTTCTATTCCGCCGCCGACGCCCACATCAGCGGCGTACTCAACGATATGCTCGAACATATCGCCGAACCTTCCAACGGACACGAAGCATGAGCAAGCACCACGACCATCACGACCACGATCACGGCCACGATCATCACGGCCATGATCACGACCATGACCACGCGCCGGCCAAGGCCGAGGCCAAAGCCAAGTCGTGCGGCCACGACCACGGGCATGACCACGGCCACGGCGGCCACCATCACCACCACGGCGATCCGAACACCATGGGCCGCGCCTTCGCGGTCGCCATCGTGCTCAACACGGCGTTCGTGGCGATCGAATTCTTCTACGGTTTCCTGGCCAACTCCACCGCGCTGATGGCCGACGCCGGCCACAACCTGTCGGACGTGCTGGGCCTGATGCTGGCCTGGGGTGCGGCGATCCTGGCCAAGCGCGTGCCGAACGGCCGCTATACCTACGGCCTGCGCAGCACCTCGATGCTGGCCGCGCTGTTCAACTCCATGCTGCTGATGGCCGCCTGCGGCGCCATCGCCTGGGAAGCGGTGCAGCAGCTGGTGCATCCGGAACCGGTGGCCGGACTGACCGTCTCGGTGGTGGCCGGCGTGGGCATCCTGGTCAACGGCTTCTCGGCGTGGCTGTTCATGTCCGGCAGCAAAGATGACATCAACGTGCGCGGCGCCTACCTGCACATGGCGGCCGACGCCGCCATCTCGCTGGGCGTGCTGGTGGCTGGCGTGATCGTGCGCTACACCGGCTGGAACTGGCTGGACCCGCTGGTCAGCGCGATCATCGTCGCCATCATCGTCTACAGCACCTGGTCGCTGCTCAAGCAATCGATGCGCATGATGCTGGCCGCCGTGCCGGACAACCTGGACCACGCCGAAGTCGAACAATTCCTGCGCGCCCAGCCCGGCGTGACCGACGTGCACGACGTCCACATCTGGTCGATGAGCACCACCGAGAACGCGCTGACCGCGCAGCTGGTGACGCCGGCCGGCCATCCGGGCGACGCCGCGATGGACGCCATCAGCGAGCAGCTCAAGGAGCAGTTCTCGATCGACCACAGCACGCTGCAAGTACGCCTCGGCACCACCGCGCACGAGTGCAGCCTGCAGGAGCAGCCGCACTAGGCGGCCCTGGCGTTCTTGATGACTTGTGCAGTACCTGCTTTTGCCAGCGCCACGTCAAACAGGCTTCTGTCGGAATAAATCTGTATGAGGTTGCCGGTCTGCGAAAGGTGCTGGGCAATGGCAACCGTCAGGTTGATGAGCTTGGATCCGGTCAGCACGCTGACCCGTGTCAGCTGCTGTCGGGTCATGGCAAAAAAGCGCGTCCATTCCTGGCTCACCTCGACGGTGACCAGTTCGGCCTGCTCAGCGTCGATCAACAACTCAAGTTTTCCATGCCGGAGAATTTCAAGACGTATCTCATCGAGCGCTGCACTACCGAACTGTCCTTGATCGTTTCCGCTGATTGTGACAAGTAACGCTCCCGGCGTTAAGCGCAGAAAACAAAATTTGCCATTCCCACTTTCAAGGACAGTCCTGCCGTCGGTAGCGATTGATTTAGTTACACTAATTTCCATGAAGGGCTTTTATAAAGTCAATCCGCCAGATTAGCGTACAACGGCGTGCTCAGGTAGCGCTCGCCGAAGGACGGGATGATCGTCACGATGATCTTGTCCGCGTTCTCCGGCCGCCGCGCCACCTGCAGCGCGGCCCACAGCGCGGCGCCGGAGGAGATCCCCACCAGCAGCCCCTCCTGACTGGCCGCCAGCCGCGCGGTCGCGAACGCGTCCTCGTTCTTCACGCCGATGATCTCGTCGTACACCTTGGTGTTGAGCACGGCCGGAACGAAGCCCGCGCCTATGCCCTGGATCGGGTGCGGCCCCTTGGTGCCCTTGGCCAGCATCGGCGACGCCTCCGGCTCCACCGCGATGCAGCGGAACGCCGGCTTGCGCGCCTTGATCACCTCGCCCACGCCGGTGATGGTGCCGCCGGTGCCAACGCCGGCCACCAGGATGTCCACCCGGCCGTCGGTGTCGGCCCAGATCTCCTCGGCCGTGGTGCGGCGGTGCACATCGGGATTGGCGGGGTTGTTGAACTGCTGCGGCATCAGGTACCGCGGGTCGCTGGCGGCCAGCTCCTCGGCCCTGCGGATCGCGCCCAGCATGCCCTCGGCGCCCGGCGTGAGCACCAGCTCGGCGCCATAGGCGCGCAGCAGCATGCGCCGCTCGCGGCTCATGGTGTCGGGCATGACCAGGGCGCAGCGGTAGCCGCGCGCGGCGCACACCATCGCCAACGCGATGCCGGTGTTGCCGCTGGTCGGTTCGAGGATGACGGTGTCGGGTCGGATCTGGCCGGCCGCTTCGGCCGCCTCGATCATCGACAGGCCGATGCGGTCTTTCACGCTGTGGGCCGGGTTGCAGTACTCCAGCTTGACCAGCACCTGGGCGGTGCTGCCTTTGTTCAAGCGGTTCAGGCGCACCAGCGGGGTGCGGCCTATCAGTTCGGTGACGTCGTTGGCAATCTTCATGAACAACCTCCGGGGTGGGACGGAGGTTCCAGTCTACGCTGATTTGCGTCGATTATTTCACGTCGACCAGCTCGACGTCGAAGATCAGCGCGGAATTCGGCGGAATGCCGCTGCCCGGCGACGGACGTGAGCCGTAAGCGAGCTCCGACGGAATAATCAGCGTGCGCTTGCCGCCCACCTTCATGCCCTGGATGCCCTGGTCCCAGCCCTTGATGACGCGGCCGGCGCCCAGCACGAAGTCCAGCGGCTCGCCGCGCGGGATGGAGGAGTCGAACAGCTTGCCGTGCATATTCTTGGCCAGCGGGCGGTACAGCCAGCCCGAGTAGTGCATGTAGACGGTGGCGCCGGTGGCCGCTTCCTTGCCGGTGCCGATCTTGGTGTCGGTGACGATCAACTGCTCGGCGGCCGGGCCGGGCGTGGCCGATCCCACCACCAGCGGAGGCGGCGGTGGCGCGTCGGCCGGGGCGACTGGGGCGGCCTGGGTCTGCGCCTGGGCCGCGGAGGCCGCCAGCGCGCACAGCATTGCTACGAGTACGGAACTACGGGTCATGTTTTTTTCTTTCGATCAGGTCTGTGGAGAGCACGGTCCCCGTGCCAGCGCGCACCATGATAGCAAAACCACCCCGCGCGCTGGATAAAATCTAAATCGTTTCGGCTGGCGCCACCGGCGGTTGCGCGCCGTCGGCCAGGTGGCGCAGCACGCGGCTGGCCGCCACCATGCCGAAGCTGGCCGTGACCACCATGGCCGAACCGAAGCCGGCGCAATTGAGGCCGGTCACGCCGCCGGCGCCCTGCTCGCCGTCCACCGCGCACACTTCGGCCGTTTCCGGCAGCCGCAGCCGCTCCATCGAGAACACCGCGTCGACGTGGAACTTGGTCTTCTCGCCGCGCGGATAGCCGTACTGGCTGCGCAGGACCTTGCGCACTTTTTTCAGCAGCGGCTCCTGCTCGGTGCGGGCCAGGTCGCGCACGGCGATCTGGGTGGGGTCGGTCTGGCCGCCGGCGCTGCCGATGATGATCAAGGGCATGGCGTGCTGGCGGCACCAGGCGATCATGGCCGCCTTGGCCGCCACGCTGTCGATGGCGTCGACCACGAAATCGTACTGGCCGGCGCCCAGCATCTGTTCCAGGTTGTCGGGGCTGACGAAGTCCTCGACCTGCTCGACCACGCAGAACGGGTTGATCTGGGCGATGCGCTCGGCCAGCGCGGTGATCTTGGCCTGGCCGACGGTGCCGCTCAGGGCCTGGATCTGGCGGTTGATGTTGGACTCGGCGACATTATCCAGATCAATAAGCGTGAGCCGGCCGATGGCGCTGCGGGCCAGCGCCTCGACGATCCACGAGCCGACGCCGCCGACGCCGACCACGCACACGTGGGCGCCGCGGAAGCGCGCCAGCGCGCGTTCGCCATAGAGGCGGCCGATGCCGCCGAAGCGGCGCTCGAAGTCGACATCGTCGAATGGGGTGGGTGCAAGGGAGTTCATCCCGACATTTTAACGGACGCCGCCGCAAAAAATATTTTAGAATGACTTTCTCCCCTAGCCCGAGCGTCCTCCATGAGTCAACCATTGTTCGATACCGCCCCCGATTTCAGCCAGCCGATAGCTGTTTTGAAACATTGCCACGACCGCATACGCAAGCAGCTGGAGACCCTGCAAAAGCTGGCGGCCCACCTGCCCGAACACGGCGCCGACGCCGAGGCCCGCAAGGCCGCGCAGGCGGTGCAAAAGTATTTCAACAACGCCGCCCCGCTGCACCACGAGGACGAGGAACAGAACCTGGTGCCGATGCTGCAGGCCACCGCGCGCGAGGCCGACGCGGTACTGCTGGCCGGGTTGGTGCCCGCCATCCTGGCCGACCACCAGCAAATGGATCGGGACTGGCATATAATTAATTCGCAACTTGAGCAAATCGCCAACGGCCAGGGCGCGGCGCTGTCGGCGGAGCAGGTGCAAAGCTTCTGCGACGCCTACGCCGCCCACATGGTCACGGAGGAAACGCATATCGCGCCGATGGCCAAGCGCCTGTTCAGCCCCGAGCAGATGGCGCAGTTGGGCAGCGCGATGCAGGCGCGGCGCGGCATCGTCCCCGGCCTGCCGCAAAGCCAGGTGCCGGAACAGAAACAGGTGGCGGTCTCCGATACGGTGGCCGACGGCGTGGTGCTGGCGGACCTGCGCCTCGATTACGGCCGCGCCAGTTTGACGGAACACGATGTGCTGGACGATCCGATCGCCCAGTTCGGCAAATGGTTCGAGGAAGCGCTGCGCGCCAAGGTCAACGAACCGAACGCGATGAGCGTGGCCACGGTGGACGCGCAGGGCAAGCCCAGTTCGCGCATCGTCTTGATCAAGCAGTACGACGCGCGCGGCTTCACCTGGTACACCAACTACGACAGCCAGAAGGGCCGGCAACTGGGCGACAACCCGCACGCCGCGCTGTTATTCTTCTGGAGCGAGTTGGAACGCCAGGTGCGCATCGAGGGCACGGTGGTCAAGACTTCCGCCGAGGAAAGCGACAAATATTTTTACAGCCGGCCGGTGAAGAGCCAGATCGCCGCGATCGCTTCGCAACAAAGCGCGCGCATCGCCAACCGGGAGCAGCTGGAAGCCAATTACGATGCGGCGGCCGCCGTCAGCGGCGAGCATCCGGTGCGGCCGGAACACTGGGGCGGTTATCGCCTCGATCCGGTGCGCATCGAGTTCTGGCAGGGACGGCGTTCGCGCTTCCACGACCGGATCGTGTATCTGAAACAAGCAGATGGTAGCTGGGTGAAGGAGCGCCTGCAGCCGTAAGCGGAGCGCCACGAGGCACACACCAGACCATCGCATGCGGTGGTCTTTTTTTTGTGGACTCGGAGGTGTGATCGTGTTTGTACAAAACCGTCTCAGCAGCTGGATCGCCGGCATCCGCCAGCAAATCGCCCTGCCCCTGCGCATCGAACTGTGGAACGGCCAGCATGTGGACTTTTCCAGCGAGGCGCCGCGCGTGACGATACGGCTGCCCAATGTGTCGGCCGCGCGCTACCTGCTCACGCCGTCGCTGTCCAACCTGGGCGCGGCCTATGTCGAGGGCGCGATCGAGGTCAAGGGCCGCGCGCACGACATGATCGCCGTGGTCAACGCGCTGGCGCGCACCACGCTCAAGGCCGAGGGCAAGTTCGCCCGCATCGTGCGCGGCATGGCCCACAGCAAGCGCCAGGACGCCGAGGCGATCCGCTACCACTACGACGTCTCCAACGAGTTCTACCAGCAGTTCCTCGATCCGGCCATGGTGTATTCCTGCGCCTACTTCGAACACGGCGACGAGGACCTGGCCACCGCGCAAACCAAGAAGATCGACCACATCCTGCGCAAGATCGAGCTCAAGCCGAACCAGACGCTGCTCGACATCGGCTGCGGCTGGGGCGCGCTGGTGATCCGCGCGGCGCAGCAGTACCGCGCGCGCTGCGTCGGCGTCACCTTGTCGGAAAACCAGTTCGCGCTGGCCAAGGAGCGCGTGCGCCAGGCCGGGCTGGAGCACCTGATCGAAATCCGCCTGCAAGACTACCGCGATGTGCGCGGCCAGTTCGACCGCATCACCAGCGTCGGCATGTTCGAGCACGTGGGCGTCAAGCACCTGCCGGAATATTTCGCCGCCATCCACAAGCTGCTGGCGCCGGACGGCGTGGTGATGAACCACGGCATCACCACCACCGACCCGGACAACGGCGAGACGCCCTACGGCGGCGGCGAGTTCATCGACAAGTACGTGTTCCCGCAGGGCGAGCTGGCGCACATCGGCCATGTGCTCAAGGCCATGCAGCAAGGGAAGCTGGAGGTGAGCGACGTGGAGAACCTGCGCCGCCACTACGCCCGCACCTGCGCCATCTGGACCGATAATTTCGAGGCGCACACCGAACGCGTGCGCACGCTGGCCGGCGACAAGCGCTACCGCATCTGGCACGTCTATCTGGCTGGCTGCTGCTACGCCTTCGAGCAGGACTGGATCAGCCTGTACCAGGTGGTGGGCCGCAAGGCGGGCCAGCGCAGCGCGGCGCTGCCGTGGTCGCGCCAGCACATGTATCCGGCCAGCGCCAGCCCCGCCGGCGCGCACTACGCGCTGACCGACGACGGCGTGCCCGCGTTCTCGCTGCTTCAGGAAGACGGCGGCGCGCTCATGGCCTCGGCGCCGCCGTCGATCAATTCCTTCAACGCCACGTAGACCTGGCGCAGCGCCGGCTCCAGCCGTCCGGCCGCCAGCTGGCACGGCTGGCCGGCGCGCAGCGCGACCGACAGCTGCTCGGCCAGCGCCAGCGCACGGGCCGCGCCGAAGTTGGCCAGCACGCCCTTGAGGCTGTGCACCGCGCGCGTGCTGCGCGGCACGTCGCCGGCGGCCAGCGCCTCGCCCAGTTCCTGCCACAGCTGCGGGCCGTCGTGCAGGAACAGCGCGGCCAGCTCCAGCAGCAGCTCGGCGTCGCCATCGAGCCGCTTGAGAGCGCCGCGCCAGTCCAGCAACAGGTGGCCGCTGTCGGGCTGGTAGCGCAGCAGCATCGCGCGCAGCTGCTGGCTGTCGACCGGCTTGGCCAGGTAGTCGTCCATGCCGGCCTCCAGGCAGCGCTCGCGGTCGCCGGCCATGGCGCGCGCGGTCATCGCGATGATGGGCACGTGGCCGCCCTGCGCGGCCTCGCGCTGGCGGATCTGGCGGGTGGCGGCCAGGCCGTCCAGGCCCGGCATCTGCACGTCCATCAGGATCAGCTCCA